>Ga0222715_10000242_pt1 | contig 56458 bp, 71 predicted proteins | sample C33_9DmetaG_FD_165056 | JGI IMG/M metagenome (GOLD analysis project Ga0222715, IMG submission 165056) | Estuarine water microbial communities from San Francisco Bay, California, United States - C33_9D | ecosystem: Environmental > Aquatic > Marine > Unclassified | place: USA: California...
AAGTGAATCCATTGCAACTTGGTTTAAATCTGTCTTAGGAAACTTGTTTAAAGTCTTTATAGGTCTGGCTACTTTTCCGTCTGAATCTTTTGCGTAAAATAATGACTCTAAATCATCATATAACTCATCATCACCAAATGGCATTTGTTTCATATATTTGTCAATATCACTTGGCTTAGTAGCGAATACTGGTTTTGCAACAAGGTTCATAAGTTTTCTAAGTTCAGCTTTGTTCTTTGGTGTCTGCCATGTACCTTCTGAAATTGTTTCTACCTTTTCTTGTAGACCTATTAGTTTTTGGACATCTTTAATGAATGCTCCCATAGGTTTTGGAGATGATATTGTAGTTCCATCTCGACTGGTACCACTAATATAAGCATCATGTTTTTTCATAAGCTTATCCATCTCTTTTTTCACAGATTTATATACTGATGTTAATATGGCTACTTTTTCTTCTTTAATACCTAACCTTTTCATTACTATTTTAATTTGTGAATCAACTGCAGGTAATTTGTCGGACTTAGGACCTTCTTTATCAATGATTCTAGCTTTCATAAGAAGTAAATCAGAATACGCTGTGTATTTACCTTCATTGACAGATTCATTAGCTTGTCTTAAAGCGTCTTGAACTAGTTTATCTTTTGATAATCCTTTTTTCATAGCTTCAATCTTCTTGTAAGCTCCAGTCATATTACCACTCATATCAAGCGCAATTTTAACAGCTGATGATACAAGAGATGAAGGGAATTTACTTCTATATTTTTCTCTTAGTTGTTTAAATTTCATTTTTATCCTCTTACTTTTGCAGCTAAATCTTTATCTGCTTTGCCCCAGGTTCCACTGGATTTTGTTACGAATGAATTGACTCTTGCCAATCCCCATTGAACTGCGTTTGTTCCAGGTCTATGACCTGTCTTCCAAGCTGCAACTCCTCTCTTAAATACTTGTTTTAATATACCTAAAGGCATACCAGACTTATCAGCTTTTTTCTTTAAAGCTGAATCGCTATTACCTTCTGTGACTACATAGTCTTCAAATGATAAATTTTCTGTCCATTCTCCATACATTTGGTTGTATTTCTTAGTATGTGAAGATGGTTTAGTTTTAGCTGTTGCATCTCCTGGAGCTGGTTTTGTTGATTTCTTTTTAAAATGTGCGTCTCTTTTTTGTTTAGTAGATTTAGAAAGACCATCAAAATACTTAGCAGGTTGTGAACCTTTTTTGTGTCCAATATCTGGATCTTCTCTTTCTACTACTTTAGAATGCGGTGTAGATTTAAGATAATTTTTAAGAGTATTTTTAGTACCTACTTCGTTATATTCAGCAAGTTCTACAGCATCTATCCAATATCTTTTCTTACCTAATACTCCTTCAAGTATTACATAGTTAGTTCCACATACAACAATCTTACCAGTTTCACCTGATTCTTTTACATTAACAATATCTCCTTCTTGGAGTAAATTACCACTTACGTATTCTTCTCTTGCTTCAGAGACTATTGGTAATTCAACATGTTGTCTAAATGTATTCTCTAGTTTTAATCCCATACCTTTACGTACAGCATTAAAAAGATCTGTTGGATGAAACCTAGCTGGAACTCCTTTCGCAAATCCAGCTAGATCATTTTGTTGAGCGGCATTACGCATTTTAGAGGCTGACATGCCAGTTGCACCTTCTGCATCTGGATCTCTTTCTCCTGCGCTTACTACATTTATTGCACCTTCGAAATTATAAAGACCATGCTTAGCTTGTTTACCATTATATTTATTGAGTAGTATATCAAACTCTCTTACTCTATCGCTACCAGCGACAAGTGTTATTTTGGTAAAGCCTTGGTCGTAAAGTTTTACTGCAATATCCAGTACTGTACGAACATCTTTATCGGCCATTATATTTCGTGCATGTTTAGGAAACATTTTACGAATAAATTTTATTTTATCTTTGAATTGAAGAGGATTTTTCTTTGCATCTACTGATTGTGATGCATATATGCGATACGAACCGCCACGTGATTGTTTTTTTAGAGCTTCAAATAGCTTTTCATGACCAATCGTTGGAGGATTAAATCTTCCAAATACGAATGATACTTCTTTAGTGTTTTCAGTTAAATAATCACTGAATGATTTTATCGACATTTATATCCTCGGTTCCCATTTAGCCTGGATTGTCCCAGCCTTTTATAATATCTTTGCTGAAATTATTAGTTGAGAATTCTAATCTATCAACTAACTTAACAGCTCCACCTTCCATACGATCTATAGCAACAAAACCTTCTGGGTTGGTTACTTTAAATCCGGACGTTGTTTTTACAAACGTACCAATTTTACTTAGTTTGTTTAGTTTATTTATAATAATTAATTTGCTATCTACTATAAGATTTTGCAAATCAAACACATTTTGTAGGTTTTTTAAGTTCTTTTTATCAAAAAACTTTAAAAGATCATCTCTTTTTGATATTTGTATATCTTTACCTTTTTGAGAAGATCTTTTATCTATTTGTTTAGCATATCGATCTTTAACAAACATAATTAAACCAGTAGCATGTTTCTTTGTATTAGTAATTCTCTGTCCTTCTCTGACCATACGATTATTATAAACATTTATTACTAGGTTTAATTCTTTATTTGATTCAATTTCTTTAAGTGTAGAAGCTGATATCTTTTTAAATATTTTACCTGCATCTGAAAGTTTCTTAGACACTGCTAAGCTATCAGCTGCTGTAAGAGTTGCAGTACCACTTAAATCTTTTAATGTAGCATCTACTTGCCATACGCTTGTTGATGATTTAAGTTTAGATGTAATGTCTTTACCAAACTCTGCTCTCATTGTTTCAAATGTTCCACCACTATATGATGTATGCCATACTATACCAACCTTTGCTTTTGCTATTTGTTTTGCAAGAGGTGTTCCTGTTGGAATAGCGTATGCAATAGTATTAGGATGAAATACAACATGTTTTATACCATCAATTGTTTCAGTTTTTAAATCGCTTTGATCGAACATAAAGTCGCCTTGTATAACATCTTTGATCCCAAGACCTTTTAAGTTATCAAAAGCTAATTTAAGCTTCTTTGAAAGATCGCCTGATGTATCGGCATCTATATCGGCATGACTCTTATATACTTTAGGGTCAGCATTAAAGATGCCTTTTTTTGCTACGAAGAATTTTCCATCTCTTGGATCTTCTCCTGCGAATAAGGCGGGAGCTCCGTCCCATTTGACAGTAACATCTACAGGTGCTTTGGTGTTACCGCTCAACATATCCCTCAGCGATCTTAGTGCGAGGATAGCCTGGCGAGCTCCCTTAACTCCACCGTCAAGTACAAGATCTTCAATATGTGTCATATGAGTATTCTTGCCTGCGGCCTCTGTTAAGTAATTAGTTAAACTTATCATGTATAAACCTTTATGTATGAGCTGGAATCTTCTGCTTTAGATCCAGCATAATTTATTATTTTAGTTATCCATCTATTTGATTTTGGCCCTGTATTAATATCTAGGTAATAACAAACATAAAGACATGCTAGTTTAGATGATATCCAATTTGTATCTTTGCTTAGAAGCTTCTTAGAAAAATCTTCAAAGGTTTCATTCTTATAGAAGTTGTTGTACATCTTATAGAATATTGCTAATCCTTTTTTATCCTTTTTCTTTGAAATTGCTTGTGCTATTTTGAATATTCCGCTTTTATGCTCTGGTAGTTTCTTACGAAATACCATTTTACTGGCATCTTGCATAATGCTCCAACCAGCGCCACCGCCTCTTGCGGTCTTAAGTACTATCTCACCTTTGATCGATCCACCAGGTGAACCATCTTTAAGAGCCATTTTACCATCGTCATAAACAATAGTTGCTCCTTTGTTTGACCAGAAATCTCCTCTTAAAGCGCCTTGTAAAAGTATCTTCGTAAGTTTATGATCGTCTGTATCGGGTGGTAGTTTAACATTAAATTCTGATAGTTTAGCTTTCTTCTTTACAAGTTTAAGTGATATAGCTACAAGAGTTCTATCAGCAAATAATTGTAATATCGATTCATTTAGCGATTTGACACTGTCAGACTTAAGATCTTTTATATTGAAACTTTTATCAACAGCCCAAATATCGCCTGGATTCCATTTGTCATCTTTTAACGCTTTCAGATTAGTATTTTTATATGCTATATTTTTAAGTGCATATATGCTATTCATGACTTTGTCATTTCTATGAAAGGTGTGACCTTTATGGATATATTTATTTTTAATGAGTTCCATTGCACTTAAATGAGAAGATGAGAACCAGTCTCCTTCAACACTTAATACTTCATCTATAGATGCGTCAACAAACGTTTTTTTGTATGCTGCTTTAAGTATATCTGCTGTGAAAAAATCTTCATCGTGCATTCCATGATCTATCATCGCCTGGCACATAACACATTGGTGAGATTCTGTTACCTTTGTATTAAGTGAACCGCCTCCAGATCCTCCGCCTCCGCCAAACACGGATGACTTACCAAGATCTGAGGTTGTATAATTCTTACCATCTATTCCCATAAATGGTATGGCAAACTTTTTATTTGACTGGCTCTTTTTAAAATCTGTTAGAAGTTTAAGAAGTTCTTCAGTCTTTTCAATCGTAACAGAACCACCCTTTGCTAACTCAATAGGTTTTTCCTGTTGAATAAGTCTTATAAGAATGTCTATACGAGGTTCTTTTGTAATACTGTTATCTTTATTTAACTCTGCTGGAGTCATTTTAACAGCTTCAAGAATAGGTTTGAAAGATTTAAAGTTTGTCATAAATCTATTTATAAGAGTTTATATCTTATTTTCGTGGATTGGATATAATATGTCCCTTATTATCAAGACGTATTATTTCTTCAGTGATTAATTTATCTACTGTGCGAGAGGCTCCTTCACGTATACCAATACGAAAAGATTGCCAAGAAGATGCAAGTATACATGTAGCAAAAAGTACATATTCCATTAGATACTTTGTCTTACTGTTTCAGTCGTGTATCCTTTATCTCTCATTTGGTTTTCGAAAACCATTGCAGCTTTAAGTGTGTCAAACATATAGTCTGCGATAACATAGTTTCCATTCTTTACTATCACACAGAATGCTGTAAGTTTAGCTTTGTGGATTTTATCGTTCGTATACATATACATCCATTCTCTCCGCTAATCCTAATGGTAAACACTGATCAAATCTTCTGCGATACGATCCTTGTGCAAGAGCATGTTTAACTCTTGGACCACGTCCTTGGCATTTAACATAAAACTGTACGAGCTTTTGCGGCCCGAATGTCAAGCTTGCTTGTGACGCTCTTTTTCTTAATACAGCATTTTGCTTTTTAACAAGATTCCTGATTGTCTGTAACTCTAACATAGAGCTGACATCTTTTGGATCTACTGTGGTAATATAACTACTTGAATATCTCATTTTTTCTCCTTGACTTTTCTTGATTGTTTTATTTTCTTATCTAGTTGTTTTTCTGATTTTCTCATATAGTCCAACCAAGTAACTACTTTTGTTTCGTTGTATGGCATTTTAGACATTAGTGAAATACTCTCTTTGTTCCATTTTCTATAATAAAGTCAAGTTGAACTTCACCTATAAGATCAAAACCATTTTTGTATCTAATAGAGTCATTAAGTAGACTCCAATCTGAATCTTGAGTAGACTTTGCAAGAGCTAGTTCTACTAAATCTAATTCAATCTCTACAGACTGACCTGTTGCTAGGTGAGTACCTATTAAACCATTAACCATGAAGAACCTCCATGTTTTCGAATCTCATTTCTACAAGACGATTGATGATAACATCTCTATCGACCGTAGCAACTCTCATATCGAAAGATTCACACATACCTGGTAGCATTTTACCGCCATCAAGCTCTTTTAGAATACATGAAGTATTCATTTCTACCACATCGGCCAAGATTTGCTCTTTGACCATTTCATTGTTGTTATTTGACATTTTTTCTCCTTATCCAATAATATAATTATATTATACCATAGTTTCACGGTAATGTAAACGACCTGAGTGAAAATAATTGAAAATAATTGGCAGAAAAGTGTTGATCTTAAAAAAGGGGAGTATGAAACTCCCCCACGAATTGTCATTATGAAAGGTTATTATACTTCTTTTGCGATAAAAGTGTAAATACCGTAAGCAAGGGCTACCCAAGCTAATAAGTCTACTAAGCCACCTAAAAGTAGGTAGGATAATGAAAGCCCAATGATTAAACTTCCATCCCAAGATGTACGTTCAGCCCATCGGTCCATTAACCATGCTTTTGCGTTATTTAACATATTCATATATTTCTCCTTTATATTTTAAAGTCGGCAAACGAGTCATTACTTTCGCGTTCACCAAACTTGTTTATCGGCTTATCTGGTATCATGTCAGACATAATATCTGATTGAGCCGACTCCTCTACATCATATAGTTTCATGCGGGAACGATCAACTCCAATTACAAATCTTTTATATTTGGTTGGATCGTTATATCTATTTTTCAATTGCTTTACCATTAACTGGCCAAGTTCTTCTAGTTCCTCTGTTGAAATAAGAGCAAACATAAGATCCGCCGTTGCAGGTAAACCAAACGATTCAGATGTATCTTCAAGACCGACATCAGTATTACTGAAACCAGACCTAGTGGTCTGAGTTGCCGATACTATTGGAACATTGAATTCCACAGCAAGACCACGAAGTTCTTCCGCGATTGCTTTTATATAGGTATAACTATTTATACTTCCTCCCATCCCTTTCATACGACTAGATGCACAAATGTTTAAATAATCAATATAAATCATATCGGGACTAAAGTTCTTTTTGAGACGTAACTCATTAAGTAGAGCTCTAAAATGCCCTGTATGAGCTGAGCCAGTAGGATATTCCTTAACTATAAGTTTACCTGTAGCAGCTTTTGCTATCTTTCCAATCTTATCATCGAATACATTTTTAGGTAATGACCCAAGCGATTCAATTGGCAAATTCATTAAGTTAGCATCTATACGTTCTGCAATACGTTCTTCTGCCATTTCCATTGTTATATACAAAACATTTCTACCTTGATTAAGGACTCCAGCTGCGCAATGACACATAAATAAAGATTTACCTACGCCTGTTCCAGCTAAAGCAATGTTAAGAGTCTTGTTAGGAAGACCACCTTTTGTTATTTTATTAAAATATTCTAGATCAAATGGAATTCGATCTTCTGTTCTATTGTAAAACTCAAACCTTTCATCTGAGTTATCGATATAATCATGGCCGATTGCTTCATCAAATGAAACACCAAGAGCTTCCGAAAGTATTTCAGGTATAGCACCTTCACTTCGTTCTTTGTCTTTGCCATCAATGATTCCTATTGAATCCATAATAGCATTATAGACAGCTCTTTCTTTACACCATTTTTCTGATTCAACAATTAAGTAATCAGTATCGATATCAGATTTAACTGCGATTTCTTGTATCAACCTTGATGAATTATTAAGCACATCTTCAGGAGCTTGTATTTTCTTTAACTCAAGCTCTAATATTTTGGATGTTGGTAGTTTATTGTGGCTTCCTACAAAATTAACGATGAGATCGAATACCGTTTTATGTGTACCTTCAAAATACTCATTTTTGAGATAAGGTACTACGCGTCTACAGTAATCTTCATTATTGAGAAGATGATTCAGTATGTGCGTTGGTAGTTGATTCGTCATGTGCAATTCCTATTGTTGATAAATTATTTTCTTCAGCGTATTCTAAAGAATCTGTTATTATATATTGTAGTACAGCTCCAAGATAATTTTTGAATGTTTCATCTTTATCTAATTCTTCTATACTAAACTCGGCAGGATCTTTTACTGTGTAATTAAAACTTAATGTAGCCATATCTAGATTAGTATCTTCTTTAACTCCAACCTGTCCATAAACTACAATAATATCTTTCCACGTACCTGTCTTGAGAAGAACGCCTTGAAAAGCGCTCTCATCATTTTCGACTATTGAGTAGTCTTTTTTCGAAACATTATACATCTTCGATCTCTAAGTCTAAGTCAATATCAAGTAGTGGCTTATGACCGATTGAGTAGTAAGTTTTAACAAACTCTTTAAAGTTAGTTTCTTCAAAGATAGGAATCCAGAATTTTTTAGATAGAGTATCTTTTTCTCGTACTTTAGTATCTTCGATTTCTCCTGTTTCCATATTGACTCTTGCGTACCAACCAACATTTGGTTTAGTAACATAGCCACCAGCAAGCGCAACTTCAAGTAGACCTGAATAAGTTTCAATCCCACCTTCCCATGTAACGCTTACAGGTATCTTAGACTTTTCTTTTACAAACCTTGATTTCTCAACATTAATAACAAAGTGATACCCTTTGATTTCTGTTCCTTTTTTATCTTGTTTTCTACCTAGAATCCAGATGTTATCAGCTGAGTAGTAGATACCTGTTCCACCACCAACAACTTGTTTTGGAAATAATCCCATCTCTTGATAAGTATGATTCACAGCAAGTAAAGGGATGTTCTTCATAGTAAGATAAGGAGTAACCATTCTAAACAGTCCCTTTAATGCTTTAGCTCTTGACATATCAGCAACTGATTTCTCGTTGATAGCATCTTCCAATTCTTTTTTGGATGCTAAGTTACCAATTGAATCAATAACAATAACGACTTTATCGTCTCTATCGATATTCTCCAATTGACCAACTAAATCAAATTTAAGTTGCTCGACGTCTGTGATTGGTGTATGCAATACTCTATTAGTATCAATACCAAATGATTCAAAATACTGTTGAGGTGAACCAAACTCTGAATCATAGAATAACATAACAGCATCTTTGTATTGATCAAGATATGCTGCACCCATCAATAAAGCAAATGATGTTTTGAAATGCTTTGATGGACCAGCAAGTACTGTTAATCCTGATGTAAGACCACCATCAATGTCGCCACTTAAAGCTACGTTGACCATTGGTACTGAGGTTGGTATGATGTCCTTATTACTAAATAATATTGACTCTTTTAGTATAGCAGTATCTTTGATTTTGCTATTCTTTTTTAATTTATCCATTATAGACATTATTTTCTTCTCCTTTGTTTATTAGGTTTTGTATACATATCTAGCATACGTTGTTCTTTACGTGTACGTGAAACTGCTTCAGCTTTTTTACGTTTACGCTTAGCTGTAGGTTTTTCATAGTACTCTCTTTCTCGTACTTCTTGCACGATTCCAGCCTTTTCACAGGCTTTCTTAAATTTTCTGAGACCGACGTCAAACGGCATAGGTTTGCTTGGTCGTTTATCTCTTGGGTTTCGATTAGGCTGAGGCCTTAAATCAATACTGGGCATAGTTACTCCTTGTTTTTATTTTCATTGTATATATTATACCATAAAATCAGTGAGTTGTAAACTGTTTTTTTCAAATTCATAGGTTCTTTTTTTGTTATCCTGAACTAAAAACTTAGTGTCTACCATCTCAAGCTGATTATTTAAATATTTTTGAACCATTCGAGCTGGATGTTCAGCCGTTGTCACTGGTACATTTTGACATATATGGTTCAACGATCTCTTAGGATCAAGTAATATGAAATCAAATGGCAATTTCATAAGCGATAACGCTTCACGTACTGTTAAGTATCGATCTTCGTCTGGATGAGTTAAACACGTTGGCATGTGTCCTACAAAAGCTCCTATTTTATCTTTAGGTATCTCTGTAGTTTTTCTCATAATGTTGCCACCTGATTTGAGCTTATGATATTGTCTATCGCATTTCTTTGCAACATTATCATAACCATTTTCTCGCATCCATACTGCAACTTCTTTATAGGTTGTTCTTTCTTCAATGTAATCCATTGGGTTTGTTGTTTTTTCTATTTTGTCTTGAAACTCTTTATGAGTAATTCCACCTTCTAATACTTCTAACACATATCTATAATATGGATTATCTGATGGTTTAGCATCGTTACAAAGTATCTGACTCATAGGATCGTTATCACATCGCTTGACGTCTCTTATGTCATCAGCAATTGATTGACCATTAACATGAATATATTCAAGCAATGGTACTTCATCTCCTTTCCAAAAGAAATAAAATGTGCGATCTCTTACTTGACTAAGTCCATGTAAAATAGATTTTGTTTTAAAGATACTAAATGTATATCCATGTTCTTCTCCAATCTTTCTTAATCTCTTTACTACAGGTTCTCCCATCTTACTTGCTAGCCTTGGAGCGTTCTCTCCCCAAAAGACTTTGGGTTGTACTTCTCCTAGAACATATTCTGCAGACTTATACATCCATTCGTTCATTGGATTAGTGCTTGACGCAGATGGACTTAGTGAGCTGAGCCCTGCACATGGGCATACAGTATTAATCACATCAACTTTTTCTGTGTAACTCGCTCCCTCTGAGAGGTTCAAATATGGGACCTCATGGTTATAATGGTTGTTTATGTGGCTTTCATTAGCTTGAAAGCCCTCAAACGTTAAAAAGTACTTTGGTTTTTCTCCAAAGACATTTTCCATTGCTATTGTTTCTCCACCTATTAGTGGTACTATACTTGCGTAACTCATCCGAAAAACTCCTCTAATCCTTGAGGTTCTATTCCATTCCAATGCGGATAGAACTCTCTAGATAAATGTATTGATTGTGGCTTCTCCATATATTTAAAATCGAGCTTGCCTTCTTGGTTATATAAGTATTGAGTCCATCTTATAATGCCATATTCTTTTTCAATATAATCATTAAATTGATTTCTCCAATCATTTCTTTCTTTCCACGAACCATAAAATGGTTGTCCTTTATAGAAACCTGATTGTGGTATTCTTCTGCTGACATCTTCAATTGGAAGCAATTCATAAATTTTAGCATTATACTTATTTGCTTCCTCTATATATCTATCAGCTAAATCTTCTACTTTTTGTTCTAATCTTATTGCATGATGTCTTACATCAATATTGCCAAAGTAACATTCAAGCTCTTCATAATCATGTGGAATAAATTTATCAAAGCCTTCATTTAAAGCTCCATTTAAAGTTTTGAATGGAACACTATTGACTGTCCAGCCTGGGCGATACATACAAATTGAATGGCTATCTCCTATTACAACTTTAGGCTTTGGATTAATATAATCTATTCTTTCAGCTTCGTTAAACATTCTTTCAAGATTCTTTAAATCTACATCAGCCCATTCTGGCTGAACTTCTCTTTTAGCAGATGCTAATTTGTTCTTTATCATCTCGTGATATGGTGGAAAGTCCATTCCAATTGAATAGACCTTACCTTCAAATTTAGAAAAGTTGACAGTATTTTCTACATAAGGAAATCCATAAACTCCACCAAACATGTTAAGTCCACCGCTGTAATCGCTACCATGATATACCCATAAGGCGTCGTACGAGTTGTGGTCAGTGATTACACCTCCGTAATTGACATCACAATGTCCGTGCTGTTGACGGATCTGGTCGCCGTATATAACGCCTTGAGCTCCTCTGTGAGAACCTGGCCTTTTGGCTATGGGTATAAATGGACAGTTAATTATATTCATTCAAAAAATTCCGTAAGTGTATTTGTTTTTTTGACTCTTGCTACACGTCTACGTGCACAAGCTTTTTCGTCTTCTCTTATTTGTAAGTATACTCCAAACTGGCATGATAGAACTTCTGTTCCATAATACTTAAGAGAATCTTGTGGGTAGTTAAATAGTTTTCTACCATTCTTTTGTTGTATGTTAAATGCTTCTTCATGAAAGACAACATCTTTTATGAGTCCTATTTCTTCTGCGTTTTCTCTCATAAAATATATTGCTTCAGCGTGTAACTTTTTTGGAGCATCTGGCCAAAGAAGACTTATAGTATATACTGCTCCTGGACCTGGTGAAACAAATCTTTGATCATGATGATACTTCATTTGTGGTAATACCGACGATGAAGCTGCGCCGTGAAAACCGTAGTAATGTCCAATGCCTGGTTGTTCTCTTAAAAGAGTATAAATCTCTGACATATGATCGCATAGTTGCATACGAGCTAAAAAGCCAGTATCTCTAAATGATGATACCCATTCACATACATCTACTGCATGAAATTTTCTATCCGGATCATGATACTTAGTTCTACAAAAGTTTCTAGAAGCTGTTTGTATTGAAGTATGGAGTTCTGTTGTTCCCCATATTGGTTGTTTGTTTTTAATTGCTTTGTCTAAATTACTACGTACAAAGTCTATATACTCTTTATCGTTATCTGCTATTCTATCAAAATCTACAAAGACTCCATCTTTGCCTGAAGCTAAGAAATGGACTCCTCTTCCTCCATAGAAATGAGAGATAAAAGTATTGCCAACAATATTCATTATTGATGTATCGAGACTTGCAATCTCTTGACCAATAAATCTCATACGATCATCAAGTGTAATTGTTGGATGGAAATACTCTACGTCTTCTCCAAGACCAAAGTCATTCATTCCATGTCTATTAACAGCTTTATATTCTTCGTTAATATAACCAAGCTGAATACCTGATCTTTGGTTTACTTTATATAGAAACCAATTAAACTCTTTCATGAGCTCTTTGTCATAGTTTGACCAATCGTAATTGTATAAGTTAGTATGCAACGCGTTCCTCGTCTTTTCTTTTTAAATGTACTATTTGTACATTAGGACATCTCTTTTCAATTTCTTTAATTTGAATAAGATCATCTTCGAAATGCATCACGACTTCTATACCAAGATCATATAACATATTAATCATTTGACCTTTAAAGATACCAGAAGCTTTTCTACCATAGATTGGATTGTCATAACGATCAAGAGGATTCATATATACTGTATTATATATGCCTCGTGAGTTAAGCATTTTTTCAGTCTCTTCTCTATCATGGTATGGCCGCCCTGTAATAATAATATCATTATCACAAGGTCTTACGCCCGTAGTGTCATCTCCAAAATATATGACACCATCAATATCGAAACTATTTACTTTCGTAGTCATTCTCTGAATCTTGGAAAGTGAACAATAAGTCTTTTGCTTTAGGTCTATTCTCTTTTAATTGAGGCCTAGTCATGTCTGTTACAACACGTCTTGCTAAAGCATCACACTCAAATTTAGCATCTTCGGTTTTAAGTTGGACTGGTGGAGTTTTTTGTGTCCACGCTGATGGTCCTCTTAAGTAACCAACAATGCCCATCTCTGAAGCTACCTTACAGAATCTAATTGCTGAAACAACGACTCCACCTGAGTTAGGCGAATCTTGAACTGAAAGTCTTGCTGACATTTCATATCTTGCTCCTGCAAATCCATAAGCAACTATATCAAAGTTTGCTATTTTATTATCAGATGAGATATAATCTCCACCTGGTTTCTGTTGTACAGTTAAAGAAGGACCAGCAAAGAGAGTCATACCTGCGGTAGATTCATCTCTTACGATATTTTGTCCTTTTAATACATTCTCTTTAGAGATATGTTTGTTCTTTAATCTATATTGTTTTGCCATATTCAAGAAGTCAGTATTTGCTGTTCTTCCTGTTCTAATATGCTCTTGTCCTTGAGTAGAACCACAAGCCATATTCATTTGAATATGTTGTGTAATCATAAGACCAGAATCTAGCATAGCACCTTGCAGTACTTCAGACATTCTTGATGCTCCCCAAGCTGATCTCATATCAGAACCAATGAATGATAACCCAGCATCGATAAATCTTTGCTCAGTTTCAGTTGCATCGTCTGTTGAAATCAATGTAGGAATACAATTAACAAAATGGACTCCAGCTGCTAATGCAACATCAATCCAATACCTTGAAGCTTCTTCTGAACCTACTGGTAAATAGTTAATCAATACATCTACGTTGTGATACTGTAGTAATTCAACTGTTCTATCGAAAGACTCAGCTGGTACAGCACCATTTACAAATGTAACTTCATCAGGATAGTCATGCATGTGTGGTGCAATTCCGTCCATTTCTGGAGCTGAATAGACCAATGCATCTTTACTGACGCATGATGTATTACTATCCATACTGATTTTATCGACATGATCCATTGCACAATTTGGTTGTGCACGTAAAGCTTTTGCCAATTTCTTATTGACTTTTCTTTTATCGATATCAAATCCAACTACAAATTCGATGTCATGTACAGAGTATCCTCCGACATCTTCATACATAAGACCGATTTTGTCTTCTGGATTTTCGTTATAATATTGAATTCCCTCTACGAGAGATTTCGCGCATGATCCGACACCTATGATGCCGGCTTTTATTTTTGATGACATAATTTTTCTCCTTGTTTATATCAGTTTATTTGAGTGAGGAATTTGGCTGGGAGACCCAGAGTAGCTCACTATATACTATTAGTTATAACACTTAGCAAACCACTTCCGAGGATAATGACCGCTGCTGTGTTTAAAATTATCAATGCTCTATCTTTCCAGATAAGAGCTACTATTAACCAACCAAATGTTCCTATTAAGGAAAATGTTTGGTCATAGAACGCAAGATCAGGATTAGACCTGCTTGCCATTGCCATTAAAAGAATAGCAGATGCTATCCATTTTATATACCAATCGATTGTATACTTAGGAGTTGCACTCTTAAATATACGTTTTGAATTCTCTAATTCTTTTGCGTCAAACTTTGATTGACTCATATTCTATACCTGCTTCTTCAAATAATTGTTCTGTTAATGTATCGCTTTTATTCCATCTATCTGGAGTATCTTTTGAGAAAGCCATCACTCGTTTGACTCCGACTTGTATTAGACCTTTTGCACATTCACTGCAAGTTGGTAGTCCATGTACATAAACTGTCGAGCCTTTTAAAGATACTCCATTTGATGCTGCGTTATAAATGCAATTCATTTCTGCATGTACAACGTATTTGTATTTTTCTTCTCTAATATCATATCTTTCATCAGTATCTTCAATACCTCTAGGGAAACCATTGTAGCCTTGAGCTATGATTTCTCCATTTTTACCAATTGCAACAGCACCAATTTGACGGCTTGGGTCTTTTGACCACGTGCCAAAGTGCCATGCAAGAGCAAGATATCTCGTATCCCAATTACTCGACAAGATCAAAGTGTCTCTCATATACGTGTAAGTTTTGTACTTGCCAATAAATATCGCCTAAGCCAATATGATTATTAGGTTTCTCTTTATTAAGATCAGCAGCCAAATCTACTAAGACTTGTTTCTGCCATGCATAATCGTTTTTGTAGCCAAATACTACGTCATTAGATCTCATTTGAACTACGCAATGTAATTTATAATCTCTAATGTAATATGTTACTGCATTTGTACAGATAAAATCATTCTTGTTGTTTTCATCGAACTCTACCCATATGCTTGGACGTTGATAAACCATTGAGGCTCTTCTTGAGTCCATGTTATAAGTAAGTTCGTGTAATACGTTTGCGTATTGACAATAAAATTTAGGGCTATGAATAAGATGTCCATAGTTAGAATTGATTTGACCAAACTCATTAGCTGTCATTTCCCATGCAGCTGGAGCATCTTTTCCGTCTGGATAGATGTCATTGATGTTTGTAGATTCTGAATAGTACCAATCAAGTTCTGCTCGGATATACTCTTTATTTGGAGTACCAAAGATTGATGGTTTATCTGCTAAGAATGAAGCACCGATAATTTCGACTGTCTTACAGCCAGTTTTATCTGTTGTAAACTGTTCAGCATGTAATGCATTGACAAATATTTCTTGAATATCTTTAGTCGTTTGCATTTTGAATCCTGTTATTAAACATATCTCTTGTTGGATCTTGGCCTTCCATTTTACCACGTGAATACGATACTGCAAAAGAACAATAGTTAATCATGTCTTTATAAGTATCTTCAAGTGATTCGAAGTTTGGATCGTCTTGTGATTCAAGTAATGAAGTTGCTCTCATAACTTTACCAAGAATAATATCGTGTATTGTATCAACGCCACGTCTATAGTGCATTGCTTGTACAACTGTTGATTCAGAACTTTGATAGTCCTGTGATTTTTTTGATTGTAGTTCTGCGCATTCTTGCAGGACTTTTAGGCTTTCTTTCATAATGTCTCCATAATTTAAATGATATATCTATTATATCATAGTTTACGCTAAATGTAAACAAGTTTTTTCAATAAAGTTAAATCCATTCCACTCATAGTATCCACCAAGTTTATAGTAGGTATCTTGAGCTGGATCGTTTGTAAATATAAGAGCTTTATCAGCTGCAGGTTTACCCCAGTCTTGAAGACGTCTTCTATGTGTATTAAGTCTTTCTAATACTGATGGTATATATTGTTGGATTTTAGTACATTTAATTTCTACCCAATCTCCATCTGGATCGATGACGTCGTGAAACTCTTCAAGGTTATCAGTGTAACCCATTTCTTGAATGAGAAACCACTCAGCTGTATGTCCGTACTTTACAGTTTCGACTATAGCTTCAAGTTTTCGTCCTTTTCGTGTACTTGGCTTTGAATAGATTTTCTGAGCTTCATCAAGAGCTCTTTCATGAAAACCGTCATAATTTAAATTTTTCTTATCAAACATTAAGGAATTTATTCTCCTAAAACTGCTTTGATATGTTCTGCTTCTACGATAACTGCAGCGTGTCCATCTACGTTAACTGGCATTGATTGAGCCCAGTCTAGAAAAACTCTTTGACCTTTCATAATGTGATTTACTTCTGGACCTACAGATAATACTAAGCCTGGTTTACTTCCTTTATCAATTGACTCAGTTAGTATTATACCACTTGCTGTTTTCTGTTCTTTTTCTGCTTCTGTAACAAGTACATTTGTTCCTAACATTTTCATTTTCTTTGCCCATAAGGATTTTTATATTTTTTAGCTGCATAAGTATCTTTTGCATCTCTTACTAACCAGTATATTACTACAAAGTTAACAAAAGGAACAAATAAACCAAATGTCCACCAACCACTATGACCTCTATCATGAAGTCTTCTTACATTAAGTGATATACTTTGAACTAATGTCATAAGTAACCACAATGCTCCAAAAATTCCACTATTAGAATTATCTGAAAATGGTTCTAACCAATTAAAGAATGTCAAACCTATTAAGTTATCAACTCCCATTGCGACTAACATTACTAGTGTAGCATAAAGACTAAAGAACCAATATTCTGGTCTTGTACTTCTTCCGTTAAAATCTGTTGCTCTATTGACCAACACTGTCTTCATGTTATTCATGAAATGACTTACTATTTTCATATTTTTCTCCTATTTGTAGAATATGTGATTATTTATAACAACTGTACGATTAAGACTAGAAGCCCAATACGGATCTACTTTATCTGAATGATAGTGTGTCGATCCTTCTGTAATGTCTCCATATTTTTGTTGTACAACGTCTCGTGCTATGTGCATCGATAAGAGCCATGTTTGACTATCCACTGGATCATCTGATTTACCATCACAGAACCAGCTAAACTGGCATTGATTTTTAATAGGAACAAATTCATTCTTCCAATTAACTCTTAATTTTGCTTGATAGACTACCTCACATATATTATCTGGATACGATGGATGCTCTACTCTATTAATTACTACTTGAGAAACTGCAACTTTACCAGCAAGTGGCTGATTTCCAGCTTCGAAATAGATGTTCTGCGCAAGGCAGTAAATTTCATTATTCGGATCTGATGCTTCTAAAGAAAGAGGATAGATCATGATAAATCCAAGAGCTAATCCAGTAAAGAATCCATACAATCCATTTATTATTATATTCCAGTCATATTTCATATATTATTCTTAAACACGAATTCAATAGCTCGTGCAGCCTCCTTTTCTAAATCTCTTTTGCCATACCAACCACCAGTTTCAGTGTCAAGATCGCGGCAAATATATTCGATCTCTTTTGGAGTAATAGGATATCCTTTACTCATAGCATTACCTGCTGTTGTTAGCATTATTTGATACATCTTTGAGTACCAACCTGTTCCACTAATTGTTTTGTATTCATCAACTTGTTTCTTGTTAACGAAAGGACAATCACGATATGATGTCCAACTGTAATTTGTATTTTGTAGTTCGTTTCTTTTTCTTTCAATTAAAGCTTTTTGTATTGCTGGTGGAAAACGATCAAACATTGTTTGGTTAGGTTTAACGTATGGATATTTTTCCATAAGGTCATATGGGTTCATAGTCTCGCCATCATGGGAAAATATAAAGTTAAAACTGTTCTTATATTTAGCAGGAACGTAATACATTCTGCTTAAGTCTTTGGTTTGAGCATCAGCAATATCGCCAATCTCTTTGTTTAAAGCATACCAAAAATGCTTAATGTTATCTTTATCGACATTAGTTGTCAATGGAAATACTAATCGAAACTTTGGAGTTTCAACTGTAGAAGATGCTGTTGAATAACAAACATAACGATACTTATCGTATTTTGCTTCAATATCTTTCATATCTCCTTCATAGTCATCAATATCTAAAATACCGAAGCCACCCCAACCTATAACATTGTCATTTGCTCGAGTAGTATTAGGTTGATAGATTGCTGGACTTAAGAGTGGAGCATCTTTCTTTGTTGGATATTTTGTCGACTCAGATAGCTTATAAAGGATAGCCTCGAACTCGTCGAAGCTTGTATAATCCATACGCTTATCTGTTTTGTTGTCGTATATACTATCGAATATTGTTAAACTTACCATGATTTCCTTCGTGAGAAGGAGCCTCCCAACCTTCCGGCTTGATTAAGTCTGGTAATCCAAGTGGATTAGGTCTTTCTGGTTTGACGCCTACTTCTTTATTCATATTAGCTTTAAGTACTTGGTCCCATGCAGTATATGGATTAATTCCATAAGCATCGAGTGTACCAATTGCTACAACACATAAGTCGATAAGACCATCAACTATTTCTTCTGGATCGCTTTCAGCAAAAGCTTTTTGAGTTTCATCTAGTTCTTCTCTTAAGAAGTTAATTCTAAACTCAAGATACTTACGCATCTTTTCTTTATCGTCTTGATTTTCAAGCATCCAGGCTTTAACGCCATACTTGTATTGCATTTCTGCAATATCTTTTACCCAGTCAAAGCTCATGTTATAATTTTATTCTTTGGTACTGTAAGTCCAGTATCCATTTCTCTTACTTGATCTACTAACTGATCAATAGCATCTACACTAAACATAACAAATCGATTTGGAATAGTAATTCCATCTTTTGCTTTTGTGTAAGCCATGAACGGCATGAATCCAATCTTGCCTTCGCCAGCTGGTATAAGTGAGTACCCATCTGTAATTGTAATAGAATCTTCGTTTTCTACTACCTTTCCTATTACTTCCTCTCCTGAGGATAGTCTAATTAATTTCATATTTTTCTCCATATGTATATCTATTATACCATAGTTCTGGCATAATGTAAAGGTTTATTTTCATTATTTTATCCAAAGAAATCTTCCAATGATGCGACTTCTTTAGATGTCCAACCCACAGCATCCAAGATCGGATCAATCGGATCGAGGAATGTTTTTTGAAATTGTAATTCGTAATCAATATATTTCCTTAAGCCAAATTCTTCTGGCAGATAGTCTGGAAACGATATCACATTTTCGTGTATTGAATTTGGTTGACGAAGATATAAGAACTTAATCTTTTCTCCATTTTGAATTGGTTCGTATTTCTTTTTAAGACTCATGTCTTCGACAAGTTTATTGTATAAGATCGATCCACGAACATGAATAGGAGTACCCTTCTTATAAAGAGTATTTCTATCCTGCCATTTCTTGACTTGAGTTACTCCACGAGGAAATGCAATCTCATCTGGATCAAGAGTTTTAAAATAGTTCTTAAATTGTTCGATTGCAGCTTGTACTGATTGTTCATCCTCTTTCATAATAACATTAAACATTTCTTTAAGAGCTTTACGACAAGGAGCTGGAGTAGAAGATTTAATTGCTTCAATACCCATGATTTTCATCTTAGGTTCAGCATATCTTACGCCTTCGTTGTCATGCACATTCATTATGTAACGTTTCTTAGCAGTCCAAAGAGCACGATCAGCGATTGCTTCACGTTTCATAACCATACGATTATCTACACCACCAAGAATACTATAAAGATCTGCATAAGACTTTTCTAAAGCTGGTTCAAGAGCTTCCTGACTAAGCTTATCCATAAAGTCAATTGGATTTATAGGTTTAAATTTCTTTACAACATCGTCTAGAGTTACGTAAAGCGAATCAGTATCGATTGCTACGATATAGTCTTTCCATGTTGTATTCTGCATTGCTTTATTAAGATATTGATTTAACGCATATTCAGCCCAACGAATTGTAAGCTGTCCTGTAAGAGTAATAGCTTCAGCAATTCTTTGGTCAAAGAATCTAAAGTAACGATTACCCATTGCACCATAAAGCGAGTTAAGCAGAATCTTAATAGACATTTGTTTGTTTTCAGCGATTGCAATATCTCTTTCGATACGATACATTTCTTGTTTGTCTTCTTTGTCTACCTTCTGCATTTCTTTTTGAGCATCAATCATTTCTTGTTTGATCGTTACACGTTCATTATACATCTCATCGATGATAAATGGAACAATGCCTGGTTTATCAGTTCGAAAGAATTGGCCATTAGCTGCAAGAGCTTTGCCACGATTGTCTGGTCTTGTCGATTTACTTAGAACGCTTTCAATATCGAACTGAGTAATCTCACCACTTGCAATTGTCTCAGGAGACATGTTGTATTGCATAATGATAGAAGGATAAAGCGAGTTTAAGTCAAACGATACTACGTTATCGTGAATTCCTACATGAGGATCTTTTACAAAACCACCTGGATAAGATGACTTTGCTTTATCTTCGATAAATGGTACAATAATATTGTTTGCAAAGAGTTTACGATAAATGATCGTATCCCATATCAAAGTAGTACCAAAGGTATCATTATAGTTAACGCCGCCTTTATAAGCCATCGTCATGCAGAGAGTAATAAGACCAAGCTTGTCTTCGATACGATCTACTAGCTCAACGTCTTTGATATTATAGTCAATAAATTTTTGATGGTTATGTTTATATAAAGTATGTAGATTTGAATACTCTTCGTAAGAAAGTTTCTTTTCTCCTAGGACAACATTAGCAATATGGTCTAGTTTATATGTCTCTTGAGGACCATACGAATAACCAAACTTTTTAAATAAGTCTAAGTAATCAAGTTGAGATATACCTTTTAGCTCATAAGCAGTTTGAGTCCTACCCATTTTAGTTACTTCTTGTCGATCGACTAATCCCCAAGGACTAAGTCTTTTGACATAGCTTTCGCCAAGCATACGATTGATTCTATTGACAAGGTATGGAATATCAAAGAAACGACTGTTCCAACCTGTGATAACGTCTGGACAATATTGTTGAGATGACCAGTGAGTAATAAAGTTAATGAGTAAGTCGTCTTCACGATCGAACTTACGATAGATGACCATATTGTTTTTCATATACGATTTTTCTACATCATAATCGCCAAGTCCCCATACGTAATATGTCTCTCCAATATTACTTTTCATACAGATTGCTGTTACTTTATGGTCAGCTTTTTCAGGCTCAGGAAATCCATCATCGGATTGAACTTCGATATCGATTGTTGTTACATTGATTTTATTACGATCAAATCCTACATTGCCTGGATAATAGTCATTGATAAACGCAGGGATGTATTTAGTATTACCATATATGGTCTTTCCAGCTACGCCTTTGTTTGCTGTTACGTATTCGTTTGCAGTCCTCATAGACTCGAATCTCTTTCCGGCGTTTGCTACACCGACAGGAGTTCCATCAAGAGCAACATACGACGTTTTAAGATTAGTCGATGTAAATAAGATTGGTTCGTATTTGATTTTCTTTTCAATTCTTCGTCCATGATCATATCCTCTTAAAAGAATTTGATTGCCATAGCGAGAAACATTAGTGTAAAATTGTAGCATAGGTATATTATACCATAGTTTGGTTGTTTTGTAAACGTATTTTTGTGATTATTTTCAATAAAGGTTGGGGCTAATTTCTTAGCCCCGCATGATTATCAATGATCTTAACTATAATGATAACAGGACTGTTATCGGCGCAATGCCAATGCATGTCATTCCAATTATCAATGCGGTTAAGGTCTCATTAATGTCGTCATATTTTTCCATGTAATGGATTATATGTTTCATTATTTTCTCCAGTAGAAATTAAATATTACTACTGAGATTCGCCGTCATCAGCCTTTTAAAAAGGCTTTTTTCTTTGACCCAGTAGACCCTAATTCGATCTTCCTAGGACGCTTCTCTTCTGGGAGTTCAACTCTAGCATAAACTACGAGTATACCATCTTCAAGATCAGCACCATCTATTACGACAAATTCTGAGAGGCGGAAGCTCTTCTCAAATTTGCGAGATGAAATGCCTTTATATGCATACTCACGTTCTGTTGGTTCCACTTCACCTTTGATTTTAAGAATGCCGTCCTTTAACTCTATGTCAATATCAGACTTCTTAAATCCTGCAATCGCTAGCTCAATCAAGAATTTCTCTTCATCGATCTTTACGACGTTGTGTGGTGGATAGTTATCATTACCAGATCTAGCACTTGCATGAATTCTTTCTAAGTCTTCAAACAATGTATCAAATCCGACGAATAATGAACGTGGTACGTTCAAAGTATTTCTTACCATTTTAATTTCCTCCTATAATAGCAAGGTTAATATATGGACCCGATAATTCGGCATCCACTTTTATTTATAACGGTTTATAGTCCCGTTACCAATATTCCTAAATATATTCCTAATCCAAACGTGAAGAGATATCCAGCAAGTGTTAGCTGATCTTCGAGTTGTTTTGTTTTAGGAATCAGTTTCATTCTTTTTAACTGTTTTGTCATTCCTTATTTTGCGTGTTCCCAATGTTGTATTTTGGACAGAGCTCCCATTGTGATTTTTCCTTAAAGGGGATCACCTTGATTTGTCTTAATGGAGCAATACCTTTTGCTTTCTCGGGATTAACTATTGATACTAGTCCCCAATCTGCAAGTAATGTCGTTATAGTATTTCTACGTTCTATATCGTTTTCTAATAAATTAGATGGCTTACCATCTAATAGAAAGAGCTCTTTAAAATGTACTATAAAGTACCTGCCTTGCTTATGTAATATATGGCAAGACTGAAAAAGTTTTTGGTCTTTTCTTGATGCGACTCCTATTCGAGTAAGAGTTTCTCTTATCTTTAAAAAGTCGTCTGGTTCGTTTAGACTGACTTCTAGCATATGGCTAGGCGTCCAGTCGGTTATTTGAATGTTATCGTTTTCCACCCTTATAAATCCTCAATTTCAATTGTTCAATTTGTTCATTACTCATTAACGTTAATGCAGATTTAGCTTTCTCATTACTATATCCATAATATTCTTTGATGAGTTCGAGATTAGCAACTTCATCTGCTTTAATCCATTTAGACCATCTCTTTTTCTTCCTTATTATATTTATAAGAAAATCAAACTGAAGACGATGGTCTAGGGTGTGGTTCTTATTCATTTCATTTGCATACAATACTGTGTCTTTAAAGTATGATAAACCTTTATTGATTATAAAAGGATTATATTCTTTTTCAGATAAGTCATCAACCATGATATCTTTCTTAGATTCATTGATTGCTTTTAAGTATTCAAATGGGTTCATATGCCAAGTGCTTGTTTAGTTTTTCTTTCGAGGAGATACTTTTCAGCATCAAGTTCAGTGTGAAAAACTCGTTCTCTAGAAATAATACCTGATTCATCTATACCCACGACTCGAAACATTACGTCTTCGCCATCAGCATAATAAACTTTAACTATACTCCAATTCATTTGAATTTAACTCCTGCCATAACTTCAGTTAAGCATGCGACCATATTTAATTCATGATCAGCAACAAAACTGTTTTTATATTGATAATCAGCCAAGATAAGTACCAATTGAGGTATTGATTGTGGCTCTACGAATTCGCCCATGTTATCATATATCTTACGAAACATAGCAGCTGGTTCAGTGTCAATGTTATCTGCAACCCATTGTCTCATTTGCTTAAAGTTTTTAAGTTTAAGAGAGTTCATTAGAGTATCAAGACTGATATCAGTTGCGTTAACTAATATACCACTGTCAATTTTACCAAAGTTTGAATATCGTTGTAACTCATTAAGTGTTCTACGAAAATCAGGGAAGTATTTAATTATTAGCTCAGCAAGTACTGCTGGATCTGAATTAATACTTTCTACTTGTAAGATTTGCTGTACTCTTTGCATGAACTGACCAGCTAAAGCATCTCTTTCTTTCTTTGGCATAGCAAATTCAATGACACTACATCTTGAATGCAGTGGTTCGATTACACGATTTTTAAAGTTACATGTAAGGATAAACCTACAATTGTTACTAAACTCTTCAATGAATCCGCGTAAAGCTGGTTGAGTGGATTGTGGATTAAGGTAATCCGCTTCGTCAAGGATGACTACTTTGTAGCCACCAGATAAGGAAACTGACGAAGCGAATTGTTTGATTTTGTTTCTTAGAGTATCAATGCCTGATTCTTCTGAACCATTGATGACAATATAGTCTAAATCCAATTCGTTGCAAAGTGCTCTGGCAACAGTGGTCTTTCCTGTACCTGCTGTCCCAGTGAACATCATATTCTGAAGTTCGCCTTTGGTTATAATGTTTGAGAAGATCTTACTTAGATCTTGAGAGAGGACACATTCCTCTACTTTCTTTGGTCGATATTTTTCAACCCATAGGAATTCATCCATTGATGACCTCCCATGATTCTACCGTATCTAATCGAAATGAGCGCCATGCTGATTTGTCTAACGACCAAACAGGAAAAGCTTCCATTGAGTTCGATGAATAGTTAATAGTAGTTTCAATTCCATTCTCTTTAAGAATGTCTTTGTTAAGCGTACAAGGCATTACTCTTAGTTCGCCTGTATCAATTTTAGTAAATGATACTGTTACTTGCCCTTTTTGTAAAGCCTCGAGCAGATTGGCTTTGTCATTTGTTGTCATAATATATCCTTAAATTGTGAGAGGACTTTCACCTCTCTGTTGTTATTCTTCTGAAGCTGGTTCTTCAACAGGTACCTGTCCTTCAGGAGCTTCATCAGCTCCTTTTGATGCAGCGTTAAGGAAAGTAACAACTCTGTTACGTAGTCCTCCAACTGATTCAAGCTCTGGTCCTTCAAATCCACCTCTTTTAGAACAAATATCGATAATTTGTACCATTGTAGCGATGTCTTGTAAAGAAAGCTGAACTTGCTCTGGCATTTCTGTTGTTTCAGTTTCAGTGGTATTCACTTCTTCTGTCATAATTTTCTCCTATGCATAGTTACGAAAATAAGAAGACCCGCCCCATGCAGCATCTTCCATTCCTACAATATATTTATACATTGTAGCTTGAGTTTTTCTCAAGAGCAATAAAATAATCCACTGGGTAATTGCTATTAGTCCAGTTAGAGATTAGCTTTGAGCTGATGCTTACAAAGTAATCGCCTGGTAGTAGCTTTAAGTTTGGAATACTTACTACGAATTGAAACTCATTCTTACATGAGTTGTCTTTATCTAATTCAAGCTCAAATACATTTGAAGTTGAATCTTTAGTATCTAAGACTGATGCTGTGATCAATCCATTGTTACCTGTTAATGATAATTCAGTATGACCAAGAACTGCTGCAGCTTTACGAATCTGATTTAGTTTATCTTCTTCGATGTTTACTCCAAGTTCTGGATCAGGCATTTGAATATCTTTTTGCGGTGTTGTAAGAATATCAGCTTCAGAAAAGTAGTATCTAATCTGTTGAGATGAATTACCGCCTTTGATTAATACTGACTTAGCTTCAAATTGTAATGTTGGCTGATCAATAAGACTAAGTACTGACAAGAATTCGTTTAAGTCATAGACTCCAAACTCTTGTGGGAAGTCTTCTACAATCGTTGCTGATGCTAAGATAGTTTTAGACTCTGAAATAGTTTTAAGTTTCAAGCCTGGTTTGAATACCAAGTTTGGATTAATTGTTGCAAAGTTTTTTAACACATTCAAGGTGTCATTTGATAGGTTCATATTTTCTCCATTATATTATATTATACCATAGTTTACGCATTATGTAAACGATTATTTTTCATTCATTTTGTCATGACAGTTAAGTGCAATGATACTATAGTGGAGAATCTTTAAAAGATCTGCTCTATTGTGTCCTTCTTTCTTGCCATATCTTTGAGCGTACTTAAGTACATTGCCCAAAGCGAATCCCATACCATGACCACAATCAATGATAAATTCAGTTGATTGAAACTGATTCTTCGAATAATGGCCTCCATAAGTTTTGTCGATATAAGTCTGAAGCTCTGTAATCAGAGCTTTTTCATTAAACTTATAATCGATATGTTTAATTTGTGGTTTTTTACTGAACATCGTCAATTGTGTCTCCTACTTCGTCGTACTCAACAAATTCATCTGTTTCAGAAACTATTTGATCTGCATCTACTTTCGTATAGAGATCAAGAAATGCTTCTTTAGTATCTTCATCGAATCTTGAGATACATAAGTCAATTGCTTTGTCTCTCTTTTCGAAGATAGAAAATGTTTGTACAATATGACAAAGTCTTCTTGTTGAGACTACTTCATCAACACCATCGTCGTAAAATGTTTTACGTATAATGTCAGCCCATGTTACGAGCTTATCAGCGAAGTCGATGTCTACACAGTTAAATTTCTCCATGTGTTTTAATACAATCTTTTTCTCTGTTGCAAGCGATGGGAACTGCTGATCTACTGAAATAGTAAATCTTTCTAAGAATGCTTCATCAATGATAGAAGCTGCAGTAAATCTGCCGTCTTCAGAGCCTTGCCCTTTTGTATTTGCTGTTGCAATAACATTGAAACCTTGTTTAGGTTCTACGATTTCGCCAGTCTTTTTAACTAGGACTGGTTTGCCTTCAAGGATACCTTGTAAGCACATGATTTTGTTTGTTGCTCTATCAATCTCGTCTAAGAGAAGGATTGCACCATTTTCCATTGCTTTAAGAACTGGTCCTTTAGCAAAAACTGTTTCGCCATCGATCAGTCTGAATCCACCTAACAAATCATCTTCGTCTGTTTCAGGATTGATTTGAACTCTGATAAACTCTTTGCCTACTTTGGCGCAAGCTTGTTCTACCATGAATGTTTTACCATTGCCTGAGAGACCAGAGATATATGTTGGGTAGAACATATCTGATTTGACAATCTTTACGATGTCAGTAAATGCTCCCCAAGGTATGAAGGTAGGATCAGTTTTTGCAAACGTCTTTTCTTCATTAACGATTGACTGCATTTGAGCAGCCATTTTTGGAATTGAGTTAACAACTGTATTGCTAACTACTTCTCTAAGAGGTTCAATAAGACCTGCCAAAGAATATGTGCCTATTTTGACACGGTTGTCTTTTGTCATAAGTGGGTCCCAGTCTTTTCCTGAGTAGCCAAATGACTCTCCAACCTCAACGATGAGGTTTTTTCTGAAATCAGTTTGATCAGGATATCTGGTAGCCAGTTCCTTCAAGATAATTTCGGTTGATTTTTTCAAGTTATTCATAATATAGTTTTCTCCTTATCCTTATTATTGTTATATTATACCACAGTTTCAGCGTAATGTAAACGATTATTTTCACTTTTATTGAAAATAATTGACAGAAAAGTGTTGATGTTATTCAGCAACGACTTTTCCAAAGTTAGTTAACAATGCTTTGTTAACTTTTTTAGACTTGCTAAACTTCTTAAAGGCTGTGGTAATTTGACCTTTTGAAGCTTCTACATCTGGAGCAAATTCTAGACTCTCAGTTGCAAGTTGTTTACCAGACTTTACAATATAGAATTCACTATATCCTAAAGCATCTTTAAATCTTACACATTTGTTTTTACTGTATTCTCTATTGTACTTCTTGACTTCGTCATCCCAGTACGCGTCTCTATCACAGTCATAGATTTTTCTTTTAAAGTTGTGGCCACTATCTGCGATAAAAAATCCGATAGTAGTAACTCCAAATTTCTTTTGCAGATTTTTAAGTAGAGATTCTGTGCCGTCTTTTCCATTTGATTCAAGCATAACATTTTTGTTCATAATGTTAATATATGTTTTACCATATCTGTTAACACTAGTGTATTCTCTGTTTGGATTTTTAACTACGTCTATTGAATTAGTATCTCCATCAGAGATAACAACTAGATTCATATTATCAATGTTGTTTGCTCTTTTAAATGAATCAACCATTCTGTGAGCTGCAATAAGAGTTTGGTTAAGTGGTGTTGAACCATAGTCTTCATTAGGAGAAAGAATATATCTCTCTCTGTATGAGTAACTATCTTTTGCAAGTTGAGCTCTTAGATAAATATGTTTTAACGCTTCATCATAGTCTTTCTTTTTAAGTGTAGATGTAATAAGTTGTGGTAGCGAAAGCCCAGCGTGAGATATTTCAGATTCTTTTGAATCAACTGTTTTGATTGTAGCAGGATCTGTATCATATCTCCATTGAGCTAGATTAGTATTAGTGTTAGTAAATCCATAAACATCAAATGGTATGTTGACTGCTTTACAGAAAACTGCTAAGTGTAAAAGCTGATCCATTACTTCTGGAATAGTATCATTCATAGAACCAGAGAAATCGATAAACATCATCATTCCATGATTTTTAGCATCTGCTAGTCTAGTAACTCTTGCAAAAATATCATCGTTAGTTTTATAAGACCATAATCTATTTACATCGATAGAACCAGTTTTAGCTGTCTGAGCTCTGGTATATCTATAACCAGCTTTTCTCATTTCAAATTCTTTTACAGCAAAGTTTACATTCTTTTTAACTTGCTTAAGATACGCTGGATATTTTTCGTTTATTTCATCCCAAGATTTTGACTTATAGCTAGATGATATGTCATCTAACATGTTAAAGTTAGCTTCCATTCTTTCTTTTCTTTCTTTAGCTAATACTTTGTAAGGAGTAACTAACTCTTTACGAACTTCTTTTGAGAATTCATTTCCTACTAAAGGCTGAGTTCCATTTTCTTCTTTTTCAAGTAGTTTATGTTCTGATCTTCTAAAATTTTCATCTGAGATAGATACATCTTCGTCTTGCTTAGGATTACCTTTATCTACTTTTTCATCGTCATCATCAGCTTTTGGAGCATCTTGTTGTTGAGGAGTGCTTTGAGATGGCTTTTCTTCTTCAGCTTCGAGATCAGGAGCTGAGTCATGATCTTCTTGTGAATCTTGTTGTTCTCCTTCGAAGTCATCATGGCCACTTGGTCCTGGTCCATCCATTTCTTGCTCATCATTACCACCTTCCATTTCTTTAGGAGCTGGTGGTGGAGTTAAAAGATCTTCTTGAAATTCTTTAGTATAAGCAAGAACATCTCTTACTAGTTGTAATACTTCATCAAAAGTATTTGTGTTCATTGATCTTTCGTAGAATACCATTTCTTCATCGTTCATAGGAACATCTAAATGTCTACCAATTTTAGCTTTAAGATTAAGCTTATCAATAAGTTTTACTTCGTCCCAATCAACATCGATAAAGTCTTCACCAAAAAATCCTTGATTATATAGTTTTGTATATCCTCTAGCCATTGGACCAACGAGACCTGCATATGCATCTTTGATTTTTCTTTCAATACGTGCATCTTCAAGTACGTTGATATATGTGCGAGGGCAGCCTTCTAGCTTTTCAGGGCTATCATGCCAACCTTCGTATGGAGTAAATAATGCGTGTCCTACTTCATGACCTATAAAAAGATCTGAAACGTCTTGTCCCATATCTTTCCACATTGGTATACCAAGAACTCTGTTCTTAATGTCAAACCATGCAGTTTGATAGTTCCCATATTGAACATGTATATTTTCTTTGGCTAGTAGTTTAGCGAGAGTGCTTTTGTGTTTGATCATTAAAACTCCTTATAATTTTTGATCTGATATGTATATTATATCACAGTTTGGCTGCGTTGTAAACGACTTTAAGTGAAATAATTGAAAATAATTGACAGAAAAGTGTTGATCTTCAGAAAAAGTGGTGCTGGTTGCCGGAATCGAACTGGCCACCTACTGATTACAAATCAGTTGCTCTACCGAATGAGCTAAACCAGCATTATTTAATCTTTGAGAAATTTCTTTCTTTGAAGAATTCAATCTTGCTTCTAAACTTATTCTCTAATACATCGCCTTTATGAGATATAATAAATACGTTGCTTCCATCGTCAAGAGTATCTAGAATCTTTGTTAAGTTATCTACTCCATCAACATCTAAGCTTGAATCGAATGTCTCATCTAAGATAAGTAGATTCGAAGCTGCGCTATTCTTCATCTTGGCTATTTGTCTCCAAGTAAAGAGCAATGCTAAATCGATTCTTTGTTTCTCTCCTTCAGAGAAAGAAGCATAGTTAAACGAATCACGATGTCTTGATCTAATAGTTTCATTAAAGTTTTCATCTAAATGAAACGATACAAAGAAGTCTAATATTTGTAAGTATTGATTAATCAGTCTGTTCATGACTGGAAGATATTGCTTAATGACTTTAGTTTTAATTCCTGTATCTTTAAGCATTTCTCCTATAACTTCATTATAGGTTCTTTCTTCTACATACTCAAGTTTCTTCTCTGTTGACGTATCTTTATTCTTTCGTAATGATCGCAATTCAGTTTTTGCTTTTGAGACGTCTCCAGTTTGACCTTGTAGACCATCAATCTCTTTTTGAACCTTATTGACTTCTTTCTGTAGAAGAGCAATTGCATCATTATTACTATTTATCTTTTGTTGTTTCTGACGAAGCTTATTAAGACTATTAGAAACTTCTTGTTGTTCAACTCTCATATCGCCAATGTTTTTAGCGAGGTCATCTTTAGCTGTTTGAATTTCTTTTGCTTTGTCTTTGATATAAGAAAGCTTTTCAAGTTTCTTTTCTTCTTCTATATCCTGATCACATGTTGGACATTGATCGTTATCTTCATAGAATCTGCTTTCATCAACAAGACCTTTAATTTTATCGTTAAATTGCATATCATAAGAATCAAGTTGAGACATCTTCTTGACAAGTTGTCCACTATGTTTTTCTTCAGCTGAAATAGATGCTGAAAGGTTTTCACCTAATGTTTTACTTTCAGCAAAAAGCTTATCGATTTCTTCTTTATGAACCTGTATGCTAGATCTCTTCTTATCGATTTGATCATCATTTAACTCTTGTAAGTCTTTAATGTATTTACTTTGTGAGTCCATCTTTGTTTTAAAGATGTCAATTTGATGTGTAATATCAGTAAGCTCGTCTTTAATCTTAGAGTTTCTTTCCTTTAATAGCATATTCATTTTAGAAAAAATATTAATATCTAATAGATCTTCAATAATATTTCTTCTTGACCAAACGGGCAATTGCATAAATGGTATAAAAGAAGATGAGCCAAGTACTACTACCTGGTGAAAAGACTTATGATTAAGCTTTAGGATATTTTGTTCTAAGAACTTTTGATAATCTCTTGCATTTGAAGATTGATTAATTAAGTTATTGTTTTGGTATATCTCAAATTTACCAGGTTTAATTCCTCTTATAATCTTAAAGTCATGACTTCCTATAGTCATTTCAACTGTAACTAATGTACCTTTCTTATTGATACTATTGATCATTTGATCTTTCTTAATGTCTCTATGTGGTTTACCAAAAAGAGCAAAGGATAATGCATCAAGTAAAGTTGATTTACCTGCGCCGTTTTGACCAACGATTAACGTTGATGGTGTTTTGTCTAACAAGATTTTTATTGGATCGCTTCCAGTGGATAAGAAATTCTTCCACTCACATGATTTAAAATGTATCATACTACCTCTAGGTTTTGTGCCTCCGTATATAGTTTACGTAACTCGACTTTTAGATGTTCTTTATCTAAGTCGGTATCTACTGCTTCAACATAAGAATCCAAAAGGTTGTTGGTATCTTCTAGGGATATTTTCTCGTCTTCTACGCTTTCTCCCAGATACTCTTCGAAGCTTTCAGCTATCTTAAGTTCATGTGTTTGAATATTCTGTAATCTATCTACAAACTTATCAAACATATACAAGTTATTTTTATTTATGACAATCAGTTTAATGAACTTCTTCTCAAACTCTGATATGTCTATTTTATCGTAATCTGTTTTAGTATCATCGTATACGACTTTCTTAAACATTGTTATTGGATTACGAACTGGTGTTATCTCTCTTGTTTCTGTATCGAGAACATGAAAGAATTTTGGATCATCAACATCTGCCCAAGTGAATTCCATTTGTGAACCAAGATACGTTACGTTACCTTGAGTTGACTTTGTATGAAAATGACCACTAAGAACCATTTCAAATCTTGAAAATACATCAGCGCTCATACCATGTGGATTAGGCATTCCTGCCATCATATCAAATCCTTTTAACTCTAAATGAGCTCCAAGGATTGGTGCGCCACATTTTTGTGCAAATTCTGTATACTCTTTATAGTTTCCATTGTTAATCCAAGGTATAACTGCAACTCCAAGTCCATCATAATCAAGCACTGTTGGCTTCATAATAATATTGACATTAGAAGTAAAGTAACCGAGAAGTTCTTTTAAACTACAAAGTTCGTTAGTATTCTTAAAGTAAACATCATGGTTGCCTGGAATAATGTCCATTGTCATACCAAAGTCTCTTAGTGGTTCTAAGAAATGTTTACGATTTGCTTGAAGAGCTTTAAAGTTGACAAACTTACGATGCTCATAATAATCTCCTAAATGGAGTACGTTCTTTATTCCATGTTCTTCACAATATGGAAAGAATATTTCTGAATAAAATCGATCTTGATACTCTAAGAAAATATCACTACTATTTCTGACACCACAATGAGTATCATTTAATATTGCTACTTTCATCTTTTAGCGAGACTCATCATACGCTTTTGGGCTTTCATAATACGCCTTCCTGCTAGCTTAAGCTTAGTCATCTTAACTATAATATTAGCTCTATGAATCTTTCTTTTATCTTCTCTTAAGGTTCTTCTTTTCATTGTACGCACGTGTCTGCGTCTTTGCTTTTCACTTACTTTTTTCATGACATAAACAGCTCAAGTTTTTCTTTCTCTCGCTTTTTCTCCTCTTTTGCAAATTGTTTAATAGCGTTATCTTTAGTACGAATAGTTCCAATCCTTTGTCTTAATGTATCTACATAAGCCATTGTTTCTTCAGCACCTTCGTTATCCATACCCATTGCAACAAAATCTTCAATACCCATCTTTTCGATGAACTTAAACTTGATATCTTGTTGTTTCTTTTCTTTGGTAATTCTGCGAATAAATGCAAAGTAACAAATTTGAGTAAAGTAACTAAATGCGTTTGGCTTTCCAGTCCTTGTAGCAGTTTCAATGTTATAGTTGCTGATTGCTCTTAAGCAATTTTCAACAGCATCCATAACCATTTCTTCTCTATAAGTATACCGAACAAAGTTCGGTCTGTGAGACAGCCCTTCTGAAATTCTGATAAAACATTTTGCAATGTAATCCGGAACTGTAGGAACTTTGATTTCTTTTTGTTTACAATCACGTGCTTCAATCGCATATTTCATGACTGCTTCAGAGAAGTCTCTATTGTTAACGTAATGTGGTTTTTCTTTAGGTTTCACTTTAACCATTGTTTTATTTTTCTCCATAATGTATTATTATATCATAGTTTTAGTTGAATGTAAACGATTAATTTATTTTAATTATTTTCACTAAAGTCGTTTACATTTGACTGAAAGTATGGTATAATATATTAACACCCGGAGCGGTAGAGGTATACTTAATTAATGTAGTATTCTATCTTTAGCGCTATCTTCGGGCATATCATCAGCATGATCAGTATTCAAAGATCGCTCGTACTCATCAAAGAGTTCTTCATCAGTCTTAGTCTGCGGCATGCTAATTGGTTGGTCCATCTTAAGAGCAAAGTTAACATATGTATCTTTAATAGATTCTGCTATTGGCACATGTTGAATAATTGCTGTCTTAAGTACTTTAAATTGTTTACTCTCACTGAATGGAAACCAAGATGAAAATTGAGTACCACCCAATAAACTCGGGTTCAATCTTACTGGTCTCTCTATTATGAGGTTGTCTTCGTTCGAATGAGCTAGGAGACCGATGATCTCTTCGCCATTCATAAGTTTAAAATGTCTTATATTTAATTGTTCCATACTATTATTTATATGTTTATATCGTACATCTTATAGTTAAACTTCTCTTTAGAATATATTTTAATTCTTTCAGCTGCATGCTGTAGAGTATAGTTCTTATTTGTTTTGTGGTGCAAATCATCTGCAATATCATATATCTTTGTGGGTCTTCCATCTTCACTCTTTCTTAGACCTCGTCCTATCGATTGAAGCACTCTAATTTGCGATTTACTTGGTGAAGCAAAGATGATATTGTGTAAATTCCTAATGTTAATACCAGTAGAAAAAGTCCCAATACTTGCAACGATAATTGCGTTCTTCTCTTTCTCGGTAATCTCCCTGACTGATTCTCTTGTGTCGACATCTGTTTCTCCTGATACATAAAAGAGTTTTCTATCTTCCTTTATCTTTGTCTTTAATAATGTATGCAATGGTTTACCATGTTTATCTACATAATTAAATAATACTAGTGTATTTCCTTCTTGGTCTAAAGCTAGGTTTGATATAAAGTTATTTCGTTGTTCGTATCTTACGATAAAATCTAACTCTTCTTGGTATTTCATTTTCGAAACTTGCTTACATAACTCTTCTTGGTACTTCAATATGAGTATGCTTATTTCTAACTGAGCTAAATCGTTATTATCCATTAACTCTTTTGTAGTAATTACTTTGTATACTGGTCCAAATAATCCTTCTAATACAAGCTGATGAGTTTGACTTCCATCTAATGTTCCAGTAGTACCAATACGATATTTTGCTTCAGTACATTTCTCTAATATAGATGTAAGAGATTTAGCTTTAAAATTATGTGCTTCATCTCCAATTACCATACCAAATCCTGAGTACCAGCTTGCTGGCAACTTATATATTGATTGCCATGTAGATATAATAACTCTTTGAGTTACACCTATTTTTTCTCGGCCTGAATATATTCTATGACAGTTTTCTTCATGAGACCATGTATCCTTACCAGAATAGTCTCCAAAATCAGAGTACATTTGCTCTACTAATGATGTCGTAGGTACTATAAGCAAAACACTACCATCAAAAACATCAAGGAAATATCTTATTGCCAAATATATGATTAAACTCTTTCCAGAAGCAGTAGGTGATAGTAATAAGGATTTCTCTTTTGAAAGCGTGTGCGAGAGTCCCTCTAATTGATATCCCCTAGGTGTTATATCAGCTCCATTCACAGAAAGGGCCATTTGTGATAATAGGCCTTCTATGTTAGGCTCTAGGGATGATTCGAGTGCACCATATTGTGGCGAATCTATCACTTCTAACTTATAATCCCTCACATCACAAAACTCACGCAAATATTTGTGCAATCCTGTGTATAATGTTTTCTTTCGACTATCAAATAATCTAATTTTACCATCCCACATACGATTACGATATGCTGGCATAAATTTATATCCAGGTACAAAGAATTGGAAATGTTCAGAGAGTTCCATCTCTATTCCCGCATCAGTTTGTATGTTTAAGAAGACTTCGTTCTTCTTTTGAATAGTAATCGTATCCATTAAATTCCGCTAGTAAACTTTCTCCACTCAATCATGTTCTTTATATTTTGATGTCTCCACTTGATATTCTCTAATATCTCTTTAAGAGTAGAACAGAGTTCTTCAAGGTATTGGATTTTTGCTTGCCATTCTTGTATTAATGGATCTGAGTCATAGTATCTATCCATGTCTCCTTTAAGTACAGTTAAACCACCTAAAGGATCGTAGTCCCAGCCTCTTGCATCAATATCTTCTTTTGGCATCTTGCCATTGTAATGTAGCCACTTATCTCTAAGTACTACTTTAAAGTCTAACTCAGCTTTTTTCAGTTTCATTCTATTAACTGAAAGAAGTTCTAAGTATTTGCCATGTAATTTCGCGGAATCTCTACTGGTTTCATCGAGATTAACTTCATCGATAATTCCATCTTTTTTCCACATTTCTAAGATTTGTTGTAAATTATTCATATATCTATTATATCATATTATTGCCGATTTGTAAACGTATTTTTACGTTTTAAACAAATTCAAAGTTGGTGTAAGCAAAAGTTATATCCATTTGGACATAATCAATACTTTCAGCCTGAGCATCAAATTCAATAGGTGTCATGCTCGTTGGAAACACTCCTTTAAACTTTATCTCTTTATTAACATTATTATGTGATGTTAATATTAAGAGAGTAGCGTCTACTTTTAGGTCTTCAGCATTATTTGTTTGTGCTAAGTTGTGTAACCAATTGAATGTTTCAATATAGTTATCTAAGTCTTCAGTTACGTTGATACGTAAGGTAAGATCATCAAACGCGAGTCTATCACCTGTAAATGCTAAATTGACTCCACGATAACTCTGTTCTGCAGCAGTGATGCTGAGTCCAGGTAAAGTAGCTCCAACAGCAAAATATTCTAAGTTAGGATATTCTGTACTGCTTATTTTAAATTGAAAGCCTACTGGGCTTAAAAAGTTTTTGTTCGTAGTTAATGTTGCCATACTACTATTTATACACGTTTATATGTCACTCATAAAAAAAGGGACCCAAAATGAGTCCCTTTTAAAAAGTCTATTAACTTTGTGGCTTACACCATAATGTCGTCAACTCTGAAGATTCTAAAGTACTGGTTAGCACGGTTAGTACCTGTGCCATCAGCAGCTACGAATGGATTTGCAACCATACCGTATCTTGTTTTGAATCCCATTCTTGGTTGGAAATCGTTCTCACCGACCGCTTTAACCATAGTTAAAGGAACGTAAGGACAATAGAACATACCAGCGTCATACGGGTTTGTTCCTCTATAACCAACACAACAGAAGTCAACAGTTGCATATGGATCAATGTAAACTTTAACTCTTCCGTTAAGAACACCAGCAAATGTATTACCAGTATCATCGACGTTTAAGTTAGCTGATAATGCAGGAGTATAGTCCAACATTCCAGCAGCTGCTAGAGCAGAAGCAACATCAGAAGAAACGATAACAAAGTTACCTTTTCCACGTCTTGTTTCTTTAGCAATAACGTTACATTCTCTTTCGATTTGCATGATAAGACCTTTAAATCTTTCTACCATCCATCTTCCGTCGGAGTCTGTGTTTACATCAAAAACACCACTTAGTGCTGTTGAAGTTTGAAGTGCGCCAATTTTAGCTTTTTGTAAAATTGTTCTTACAACTTCTCTGTTGATTTCAGCAAGAATTTCTGCTGATAGGATGTTAGCAAGTTCGCCTTCAGCGTCTAGTCCGTGGACTGCTTTAAGGTCTTGTGCTAATTCCATTGTGTACTCAGCTTTTAGAGCTCTTGACTTAGCTGTGACAGTTGATTTCTCAATTGAAAAAGCCATTTCGCCGAAAGATCCGTCGCCAGATTCTCCAACGCCAAGTCTTTCTGCAGCTGATGTAGCTGAACCTGCGCCGAATGTTGAAACTGTATCAGATTCGTCTGCGATTGTACCATCGGTGTCAGCATCGACAACACCACCTAAACCTGTTGGTTCAGCTTGATGTGTTCCTGCTCCAGAGAAGTCAGTATCAGCTTCATCGAATAAAGCTTCAGTACCACCCTGAGTTGAGTATTTTGATTTCATTGCAAAGATAAGTCCTGTAGGACCACTCATTGGCTGAACGCCAGCGATATCATAAGCGATGAGGTTAGGCATTGCTCTACGAACTAAAGAGATTAATACTGGATCAAATGTTCCAATACTTCCACCGCCAATGTTATTGGCAGCTGCTGCTTCAGAAATATAATTTCCTTGTGCTTGAGCTCTTTCTTCTTGTAGGGCAACTTCTTGGTTTTCTAACAATCTAGCTGTTACAGCTTTCTTGTAGTTGTCTTGGATAGCTGGAGCTGATTCGTGTTCTAGAACAGGACCCCATTTTTCCATTAAGTTTTTATCTGCGTTAAACATTTCTGTTTTCCCCTTTTATTTAGTGAAATTTGTTATAGCTTGTGTATATTTAGCCATTGACTCAGATACAGTTTCGTTAGAAACGTTCTCTTCGCCTAATAGACTATCAACTTCGTCCGCTGCTTCTTCAACATCTGATTTGAAGTATGATTCTTTAACAGTTTTTACTTTCATTTCGAAAGTTTCTTTGTTATCGAACTCGATATCTTCAACTAAAGATGCTAATTTCTCAGCTTCAGTTTCTGCAAGCCCTGAAGATTGTTCTCTTACTACTTCACTCTTTTCAAATGCTTGAACTTTGTTGTGTAGATCGATATTATCTTCTGTGGTTTTATTTAAAGTCTCTTCTAGCTCAGTGACTTGTTCGTTGAGGTCATCAACTAAGTCTTCTTTACCTTCAGGTACTTCGATATAGTGTTCTTTGAACACTGACTGTAGAGAAGTCATGAACTCTTCAGCAATTTCAGTCCTAAGACCTTGTGTTACTGCAAGTTCGTTATCTTTCACCCAACCTTCTACTACGTAGTTAAGATAGGAATCTACCTTTTCTACTAGAGATGATTGTACTTCTGATACTTCTTCTTCTAAATTTTGCGCATATTCTGCTTCAAGTCTATCAATTTCTTGGCTTAACTTACTTGTAAGTACTGCTTCGAAAATGGCAGATGCTTTTCCACGGAATCCGTCTGAAAGTGTAGCTTCTTCTTTGATGATTGCGTCGATATCTTCATCAAAATCAATTGCCTCAACCTTAGCTTTCGCTTTAGGTTCTGGCATTTTGCCTTTAACAGCGTTAGCTGCGTCATCGCCTGATTTTACTGAATCTTCTTCACCATCAATAGTTACTAACTTTGCAAACATTTTTTGCGCGTCTTCTTTTTTTGCTTTTTTAAGCATTTCGACTGCTGCTTGAATAACTCCAGCTTTAGTTTTCGGTGTCTCAACTTTAGGAGCAGATTCTTTCATCTCCTCTTCATCGTCTTCGTCAACCTCTTCCTCGTCACTTTCGTTTTTCTTAGATGCTTCGTCTAGAGTCTCTTCTGTTTCCTCGTCTAAAATTGTTTCATTTTCAACGAGCTCTTCAGATGATTCTTCTGAGACTAGCTCTTCTTCAACAGTTTCAACTACTTCTTCAGCGTTGTTTAAAACGTCGTCTGACATAGTATTCTCCTATGATTTTAGATTTAACTTAGAGAGGAAATTTTTAAAAGCTCGTATTTCTACATCCTGCAAATCCTTGCGAGGAGCACTTTTAATTTCAGTCTCAATTATTTCAATATCTTGCTGACGAATTAGCCCATTATCCCATACCCATTCAACACCTTCCATAACTCCGTTGACAAATGCCGACGGGGCTGAAGGGTCTTGAACAATATCTACAGTTGATAACATAAAGTCATCTCCCACATACTGAGCGCCATTCTTCGATACAAGACTTCCCATACCACGACTTGATACTCCTAACTTAACTCCACCTTCGAGTAGTCCTTCGACTATTTGTCCCATAGGTGTCTTCAAGATAGAAGCCTTTCCTACAACATCATTTCCCTGCCAATGGAGGTCAGTGATTTTGTGCGAAACTTTATCAAGGTTTACTGTTGGTCCTTCTGGATGATTTAACTCTCCAACAGCTCTCCCTGTTTTAACTTGTTCGGTAACATACTTTTCTACGGCTTTTTCCATAGTTTTCTTTTCGTATATTCTACCGTTTCTGTTCTTTTTGTTTGATTGCATGAAGACTCCTTCGATAAAATAGTTCTTAGAACCATCTTTCTTTGCTTCACAAATCATTTCTAAATTGTTTTCTACGTATTCTGTAATTAATCTCATTGCTATATACCTAGTAATTTTAGCATATCATCTGCAGCTTTTTGAGCTTCTTTTTCATTTTTGTAGTTGTTGTCGAGTAATTCGCCATCTACATACACTGAAAATTTATTGCCTTTTTTGCCTAGGATAATTTCTTTATCCTTACGCTTACCAGCTTTATAAGACTTAATCTGTTTTTCTCCAGATGCAAGTTTTACTTTTTCTCTAAGCTCTACAAATGATAGCATGGATTTAATCCTCTGTTGTTTCTTCAGCTTTACGCTGAACCATTCCTGACGCTATTTCTATCTTTTTAGCATCAAGAGCTGCGGCCATTTTGTCTGCCATTACAGTGTTAAACTGTTTACCTGCATTCACATTATCGCCGTCATTTAAATTTTTTATCAATTCATTTACGTTCATTTATTCATCCTTGTTATAGTATTTATAAAAACTTCTGTCCCATTAACTATCCCAACGAGGATCGTCAGGATCTGGTACATCATTTTCGCCATCTTTGTTTTCTTGGTCGATTTGTTTTTGAATCTCTTCGACCTCATCATCGTTAAATCGTAATACATTTTTACGTATCCATTCATTGGATATATATTTACCAACGTATTCATCTAATGATGATAACATATCAAATCTTTCTCTTAGCATCTCTGATTGTTTTAACTCTGAAAAATAGTTGTCTTCAATAAAATTAAAGGCAATGCTTTCTTTCCAAGTCTTCCAATCTTCTTTAGTAATGATACCTTTAAGTAAGAGTTGAGTTTTTAATAGTTGCATAAACAAATCTGAGAATCTTTTTCTTAATCTGTCTATGAACTTCTTAAACTTGACTTCGTCTCTTGTAATCTCGGATGTTCTACCAAGACTATATTGAGCTTCTTGTTCTAATCTATTAACTGGTACATTTAAAGACTTATATAATTTCTTTTGGAAGTATATAATATCATCAATTTGTCCTAGGTTTTCACCACCAGGTAATGTTGTAATTTCTGTTCCTCTTCCACCTTCTCTTCGAGGTAAGAAGAAATCTTCTAACATAGACATATGTTTCTTATCATCTTTGATATTACCAGTATTTGCGTCATAAACTAATTTGTTACGATACTGATTCATAATACCTCTGAGATATTCTTCGGCTTTACCTTTAGGTAAGTTACCTACATCAATATAAAAGATTCGTCTTTCTGGAGCTCTTGATATCCTATAGATTACCAATGAGTCTTCCATCATTCTTAATTGGTTAACTGGTTTTAAGGCCTTATGTAGATAAGATAAGATTCTTTTTCTACCTGGGTCCATAATACCAGATGTGCAATAAGCAATTGCTTCAGGATATATCTTAATTCCTTGCTCGTTGCCTACTAATTGTTTGTCTTCAAATACAAAAAACTCTTCTTGACGTGTAATAATCTTAGCACCAGTCTTAGGGTCAGTTTTTTCTTCGATCTCTTTCACCTTCTTTAATTTGGTAGGATCGATATAACGTAACTCTTGTATACCTTTTTTAGGATTCTTATTGTCTATAATAATATGATATGGCAATCTACCGTCTACATACCATTTTCTAAATATATCATGAGCATATGCATTAAAGTTTAAGATTTTTAATATCTCATCAAACTCAAACTTCACAGCTTCTTTCATTTTATCTGAAATTTCTAATTCATCTAATATAATGTCTACTGGAGCATCGTCGTGATCTCCAACAATTGATTCATTTATAATATCTTCAATAGCAGCATCGCACTCTGGCTGAGCTGATATATCTCTATACTTATAAATTTGTTCAATTTCATTCTTAACTTTGTCGCCATCCATATCGATGTACGCGCCAAAGTGACCACCCGCTTGAACAACGCCGGCGCCATCCTCGTCAGTCTTAGGTACAAAGGAAGGTAGTAAATCCTTACTCTTTGCTGCTTTTCTATTGATTTCAAAACCAAATAATTCGGCCATTGTTTTTCCTCACATTATCAGAGGGGACGTTATATCCCCTCTTCTAATATTATTTATATGTCTACGAAGTAGTGTCAGATTCCCAGTATTGTACCTGGAATTCTACTGTGAACTCTTCAATAGTATTTTCTGAATCATAACTTACTTCTATCTCAGAAACGTTAGTTGGAAATAAACCTCTAAAGTCATATTTCTTTGTAACATCTCCAGCTTTATTCAATTGTTCAACAATTGCATCTGCTTGATAGTCAGTAGGATTAGATAATCCTGTGTTTTCGTTATTATTATTAATACCATTCATCCAACGTTCCATAGCATTACGAACCTCAAAACCAGTGTCATTAATGACAGTGATTGTCCAAGGATCAAATGTTCTGTCACCAGCTATTTGCAATGTTCTACCTCTGAATAATACAGGGATAGGTGCAATAATTGATGCAGGCATTTGAGCTGTTTTACACATGAATGATGTAAGTTCTACATCACCTTGTGCATAACCTGGATAGTTCATAGTTACCTTGAAAAGGTTGGATCTTGCTCCACCGCCTACTAGTTTAGATTTAAAATCATCTACGCCTAAAATTGCCATGTGTTATCTCCTATGAACCTGAGATTTCAGAGAATTCAACCCCTGATCTCGTTGCTACAAAGTTAAGTGTAATGAAGTTAATAGATCTGTTTGGCTTGATATAGATATCTGCCACAAATTTATTACCATCAATAACTTGACTTGTGTTGTTAGTGTTGTCACAGATTACTGAAAAATCTGTTAATCCACGTCTTCCTTTGACGTCTCTTAAGAACGGTTCAACTAAATTTCTGAACTGTGCTCTTGTAAATTCGTCGTTAAATTCGAATAGTTGCGCTTTAGCTGCTGTGCTAACCGCTTTTTCTAATGCGATAAATAGTCTTCTTACATTAATTCTGTCGAATGCTGAAGGTCTGCTTAATAAAGTTTTGTCACCAAACAATATTGTACCTTGTCCAGGTAGTGATACTATTGGGTTGACTCTAGATTTATATAAAGTGTCTCTGTCTGCTTTCTTAGGGTTATATGCAAGTTTAGTTACTCCAAGTAACTGACCTCTGTTTACGCCTGCTGGTGAGAACCATGCATCTGCTACTGAATCAGTATTAGCACATAATCCTGCGTGATGTCCTGCAGCGCCTATCCATCTGTATACATCATTATATTTGTCGTATACGTATAGTGCTGTTGAATCGCAAGAAGCGTAAGAAGTTGAAGTTAATCCATCAGCAAATGCTTTCACATCTGTTGCTGGTGTTGAAGTACCGACTGAATCTTCGATCGGTGGAGATATAAACGCCATACAATCTTTTCTTGCGTTTACTATAGATATTAAATCTTCTGCTATTGTCTCAGCGCCATTGGCGTCTGGAGTAGCAAATAATAGATTTACATCTACAGTGTCTGCATCTTCTAAAAGATCATATCCTGTTGCAATTTCTCCTACTGTCGGAGCGTTATCGTCTGAGCCACCACTAAGTGAGTGCTCGATTGCTGCTGTGTTTACTGTAAAAGTTGTGTTGGAAGCAATTGTTTCGCCAGCATCAGTTAAACTTGTGTCATGATCTGCCCACCAAATATACTCGGATGTAGAATTAATTACATCTTTGTAGAAATTAGTAGTACCATCACTATTCTTAGCATCTGAACCTTGCGATACAAATGCGAATGTTTCTAATACTGTTCCTGGTGTACCTGAAATAGCTCCATCCTCATCAACGACTGCAACATGCACCTCATCTTTTGCGGCTGTTTTGCCCTGGTCGATCGCATATTGCGAAGTTCCTGGAGCAGCATCAAAATTAGCAGCATAAGTCCAACCACTAAAACTAGTGATTCCTTCTGTTACCATTGATACTTTTAAGCTATTACCTAATTCACCTGGATATTTTGCTACCCAATTACCCTTACTTAGACTTCCATCAGCATAATTATTCACATAGTCATCATTATTCTTTATCAGCTGTCCTGAACCATCTGCAGTCGCGTTGTCGTGACCGGATGCTACTCGAACTACTTTTAGTGCGTTTCCATACTTTAAGAATGACGCTGCTACTAGAAAGTATTTAGCTGTATTGTTGTCAGGTGAGCCAAATTTCTCAGCAAGTTCATTTTCAGAACTTACAGTTAAAACTTCTCCCACTGGACCCCAGTTGAACGAGCCTGCGAATCCACCAATGCTGGTTGATACTGCTGGGACTACATTCGTAGCGTCGATCTCATTGACCTGAACGCCTGGTGATACTTGAAATGCCATCGCTTTGTCCTCTATGTTTGAGTTAGTTAATAAGTTTCATAATACGGATATTCAATACTATTATTTATAACAATTGTTCTTTCATCTACCAAATGTCTTTATCTTTAAATAATTCAATAAATTGCTTAGTTACTCCACCCACATACCTTTCGATACCCTGTAAACCAGGATTTGAGTTGACTTCTAAACAATATGGTAGTTCTTTTTCTCTATTATCAGCAGGTAATAAGTCAATTCCTGCTAATCTTGTGCCAAAGATATTTGCTATTCTTATAGATTCTTCAGCTTCTTTGTCTGTTAATTCAATTTCAGATGCATCAGCACCAAGTGATACATTACTTCTTCCATCTCCAGAGATTACTTCTCTTTTCATTGCTCCTAATATCTTTCCCTCACAAACTAATACTCTTATATCATAATCAATTGGAACAAATTCTTGTATAATTAAAGGTAAATTCTTATTATATAATAATATCATTTGAACTAGTGCTCTTAAAGATCTCATACTTTCTACAATAACAACACCTACGCCTGTCTGAGTACCAGTAGATGATTTAAGTACGACAGGAAATTTAGTTTTTAGTTTAGCCATTGCTTCTTCAACTTCTGAAGAATGAGTTACTGGAACTGTTTTTGGAGTACGTATTTTATTCTTTACCATTTTAAGATAACTTAAATATTTACTGCTACATAAATCAAATGATTCAGTATCGTTAATAAGCGTATAACCAAACATCTCTAAGTTTTTCATCTCATCATACCAATTGCGATTACCTGTAAATCCTATGGTACCTAAGCCTCTTGGCATAATTAAAGTATTTTCTGGTGTTATAAGTATTGGCTTTTGTTTTTCTTTATTACCTTTATCATCTGGTACTTTTACAAGTCCATCTTTATCAAAAGCATATGATGTAAGTAAATGCCCACCTTGTGTCTTGGTAATTTCTAATCCTGGAAAGTCTACTGTGTGAACTTTAATTCCTTGTTTTGCAGCTTGATTCACAAACAACAATTGATTACCTGAATCTTTAGAGTCAGTATCTCTTACATGCGCTTGCGAATGTGTTAATATTACTATTTCATATTTCATACGTTACGTCCTGTCCAACTTTCTACTTCGAACCAAATGTTACCATCATCGTCTTTACTATATTTATCTTTTTCATAATTTCCACTTTCTACAAATCCGAACGGTAACATATCGTCTTGTATAGCAGCTAATCTTTCTCTATATAACATGTCTTTCATATCAATATTAGTTAAAGCTTCAAAGACATCTGTTGTTGTAAACCAAGCAAATAATACTAAATTCATCATGAGATCATCATGATTTGGAGCAACTGCTTGATAACTATTTCCTTTTGCTACGAAAGTACTTAATTCTACAATAGTTTGAGCATCTTTTATGTTAAGCTTTTTCTGTTCTATTAAATCCTTTATAGTAGAACATCCAATACGTTTAACTCTTCTTGTCATTGTAGCCCCAAGAGCATTTGCTTTAATACTTGACTCTACAAACATGTTTTCATATTCTAAATCGTAATATAAACCATTACAAACAACTGCACCTTGATCGTTACTTTCTACTACAACATAAGCTTCATTATATAGATTAGCATACTTATAAACTATATCTGGTAATAACATTGGAGATATATTATTATCTCTAAATGTACATACTTGCTCAAATGGTTGCATGCTTACATTAATAATAGTAAATGTACTATAATCTTGCTGTCTTCCTTTCGCAACATCCACACACATTACATATTCAGCGCCTTTTAGTGGTAGCTCATATATGAATACATTTTCTTTTATAAGCTCAGGTTCAATACTCTTTTGAGCTAGTAAATGATTTGCACTTATTAAAGTATTACCTCTTCCATGAAAAGTATTACCAAATTCTTGTTCAAACTGTAATTCCGAAGTATTCGCTACTGTTTGTTCTTTCCAATTTTCGTCTCTTCCTGGAACGTCCCACCAATCTACTCTAAATGATTTAAATTCGTTTGTCTTTTGTACTGCGCCTTCCCATAACTTATGATATACATTACCAATACCGTTTGCAGTAGAAGTTATAATAATCTGTGTATCTTTACCTGCTGATACTACTGGATAAGTTGATGTATAAAATTGTGCATCGTTTTCTACAAATGCAAACTCATCTAAAAACAATAAGTTAATTGATAAACCACGAATAGAACTACCAGAAGTAGCTGCAGCTATTATCTTAGAGTTATTACTAAATTCAATACTTCCTTTATTTAAAGCTTTACACCCAGGCTGTAAAAAGAACGGTAAGTTTTCTAAAGCAAGCGTAATCCTTGCTAACATCTCTCTTGCAACTGCACCTTTATTTGCTAATATCGCAATTGTTTTTTCTGGATGAAAAACTGCAAACCATAAAAGATATACAACTGAAGATATTGATTTACCACTTTGTCGACATGCCAGAACAATACTGAATCTATTTTCTTGGAAATGTTTAAACATTCCTTCTTGATACGGATATAAATCGAAAGGAACTAAGCCTTCATCAAGTGATATAATCTTTACATATTTAACAGCAAAATAAGCTGGATCTTGCATACATTTCTGATATTCTACAATCTCTTGCTTAGTAAATGAAGTTTGAACTCCATCTCTTTTGACATTTGGATTACCTAGGTAACCAAACTCATTATTCTTTAACGTCTGTTGCATCGATTACATTATCCTTGTCTAATAACATTCTTTGTAAATCAGTCGTACTACCTACAAACACATTATTATTTGTCACTTTCTTTGCTTCTTCTCTCTCTTCTTGAGTTAAATCTTTCTTGGCCTTTTGAAGATCCATTAGATTTTTAGTTACATCACTAATGTTTTTTATTGTTTGTGATAAGACTTCAAATGCTCTTGGATGTTCTGATTCTATTGCAAGCTCAGATAATACATCCATTGATCTTGTTCCGCTATAGATAAGATCTTTATATGTTTTACGAGAAAACTCATAATCGTCTTTAACATCTTTATCTAATGTAATAGGTCTATTACTTTGTATGGCAGGTAGATTTTTCTCTAAGCTAGCTGCAATCTTTTCTTTTTTGTCCATTATTCAGTACCATCTTGTGTTATGGTTTCAGTTACAGTAAAGCTATCAGCTGTATCTGATGCTCCAACAGTAAAGTCCATTTCTTCAAATATCGCTGTTGTATTTACTTTATCGTGAAAATCTAAATTAACTTCACGTATAATTGCTTGATCAGTTGTTGGTCCAAAGAACTTCATTTTCATTGTAAAGTCAAGTTGATATATTAATACTCTTCTTTCAGTAAAATCGCCTTCATATTGGTCCTCTATTTGAACACCACCTAGTATAACTGAAACATCTTGTTTATAGTTAAATCCTGAGACTGGAGTAATTGTTACGCTATATTCTGGTTGAAAATACGGAAGAATCTGTTCGACTATTTGAAGTCCATCATCTTGATTTTTTACTAGTATATATAATGACATACCTATATCATATGAAGTATAGTGTTTAATTGTTTTCTTTTTACCTACGTCAGATGCATGTGTTTCAGCAACTTGATTTCTTTTATTTAATTTTTGAGTTGTATCTAAAGTAATCCCTGTAATTTCAAAAGCCATTCTAGGTAATTTAATTGACATTGTCGCATCACGACCAGTTTCTTGATCAAGACGAGCTAAAAACTTTTGTTTAGGTCCATAGGCAAGAGGAACTCTTACTTGATTTATAGAACTTCCATCTGATTTCTTTCTTACAACTTTTAAGTTGTTAAAGAGCGTGCCAAAAACGGCCACTGATTTTCTCATAGTGGCATGATAAAAATGATCACCAAACATTAGTAAGTCTCCGATGGATCGCCAAATGGATTTGATTCTGAAAAATCAATAAATCCATCAGCATCTAATTCAAAATCAATATTCTGCGCTGTTTCATCTGTAGACCAAGATTGCCCAGTAGTATCTGTTAAGTCACTATAAATTACTGCTATAGTACCAGTGTAAGTACTAGTAGTACCCGTGATAGTGCCACCAACTGAAAAATCTTTCACAAGCGTTGTTCCAGAAGATCCAATGTTAGATACCCATATTTTAGATAAAATATCTGAAGATTTTGTTCTTTGTTGAACTTCTCCAAACACTTTAACTGGAGATAAATAGCTTGATGTTAATTTAGATGTTGAACCCATTCCACTATGATTTGGACAATAATAATATAATACTGGTGTTGAGGCTGATACCACTATTACAGTTTTCGCACCAGCTTGGCCAGGAGTACCAGTTACAGTTACACCTGTTGTATATTCTGAACCACTTGCATGTGTGCCATTTGCTGTTGTGCTAAATTTAAATGGATGCCCGCTATTAGAAGCATTTGATTGGTCAAAGGTAATAGTTGCACCTATTGGTAAAGTTAAAGCTGGATACTGTGTAGTATTTAAATAGAAAGCACCACTAGAGACTGTAACTGCAACATTAACAGCAGAGGTATCAGAACTTATTATTTGTTCTATCTGTTCTCCAATTTGAAAATGATTACCACCTGTAATTGTAATATCCATTGGAATTTGATAAGCAACTTTAGCTGTAGCTTCATCTATGCTTTCAATACCTGTTTCAAAATCCTCATCATTATATTCAAACAATGTGCATTGCATTTTATATACAGGTAAGTTTGAGAGTTGATAGAATGGAGAATCGTCTTCTACAAAAGATATTTCAAAGAAAGAATTCGTCATAGGTAAGAAGATTAAATCTCCTTCTTGTGGTCTTGGGTCTATAGTATTATCATCAAAGATTCCTACTCGTGATTCCCATCTTCTTCTAGATACTATGAATGTAGCATCGTCTCTTATTTCTAAGCCAAACTTAGAATAAAGATCTCCAGAACCTTCAAACCCTTCAGTATTTTCAATATACATCTCAAGTAAATACGCATCATCAAAACTTGAAGCTGGATCTTCGTTTAAAACATTATCTCTGTTTATAAGCGTGCGTGGAATGTAATAGACGTCTTGTCCATATATTCCTAGTGATTCTATTATCAGGTCTTCGTATAAGTGTTGTTCACTTTTAACGGCCTGAGAAAAGTATACATTTCTCGGCATGGTTTATCCTGTCATGAAGTCGACTGGCTCTTCCCAGTTAAGTCTAGCCTCTTCTTCTAATTTTAATATTTCTTCGTTGGCGTCATCAAACATTTGACGACCATTAAATGTTACGCCACCTGGCATAACCATTCCTTCAAACTTAATAAGGTTACTTCCCCATTGTCTTTTAATTAATGCTGTTGCATATCTCTTTAAGAAGTAATCATTATAAACAGCTGTATAAGTATCAGGATCTATAATGCGGTAACATTCAATAACTAAGTAATCATCAATTGCAACTTCTACATCCCAATCCATATCTATTCTTAATTGGCTTTTATGCTTATCCCAGCTATGTTGTTTGTTGTCATTATCTATAATTTCATCAAGTAATGAAAGAAACTGTCTACTCATAACATAGTCTGTTAAACTACCCATGAATCCAACTGAATGTAAATCATTTAAATGTATTTGATATCTAATATCGAACATATCAACTGAGGTTACGGCATCTCTTATAGGCATAACTCTTACAACATCTGTAATTAAAGAATTTGTATCTAGATATCCATTTTCAATATTACCTTTTGATATTCCTGATACTACTGCACTTGTGCCAGTTGTACCACCTGTAATTGTTTCATTTTGAAAAGGAGTATTACTATTTATTAGTGCGCTATATGTAATTTTATTACCCGTAGCAGTCTTAATAACAGCTTTACCGCCTGATGTTGACCCTGTAATTGTTTCTCCTACTGTAAAATTTCCTGCGACTGCTGCAGTCAATGTAAGACTTGATCCAGTAACTTTGTGTTTTAAGTAAAACTTCTCAATAGAATCTGAATGATATGTTTGATAGAATTGTAGAGCTTCGTCTATTCTATCATCGATTTGATCATCATCAACATTTATTTCAATCACTGGTGCACCAAGTGATCTTAAACAATAATCTATAAGGGTTACTTTGCTATTTGGTTGTGCCATAATTAATTCCTATTATATTCTATTTATAATAGTTTATCCTTCAATTAGCTAACCTCATCCCATTGTTGATCTGTTTCATTCCAGTTATATGTTTTACCATCGTCTGGATATGTTACTGGCGCATCCCATGCACAAGTTGTTTCATTTAATGTCCAAGACGGATATGGTTTTTTCGGAATAAATGCATCTCTTGTAGCATCATATGTAAAACCTATACCTGCGTGATTCTTTCTTATAGAGCCATCCATTTTAGTTTCAATCCAAGTACCTGCTGTATCGTCAACAAATGTGTCAAAGAAGTCAGGATCTGCAACTATTACTTTTGTTACAATATTATTTTCTATTTTTGCAAAATACCTCATGTTGTTAAGTACCTCAATATAACTATTCCAGAGCCACCAGCTCCTGATGAGTCTGCGTTTCCTCTACCAGCACCACCACCGCCTCCAGTATTAGCTCCACCTGCACCAGCATTTCCATCACTGCTTCCACCAGTTCCGCCTGCATTTCTACCAGCTCCACCAGCTCCGCCTGAGCCACTATAGGTTGTGCCACCACCACCTCCACCAGCTCCGCCAGTACCACCATCACCATTCGGATAACTAGCACCACCGCCACCACCTGCATAATAGTAATTAGTGCCATCAATGTCTGATTGTGTTCCAGTACCGCCATTACCACCTTTAGTTGTAGAAGCAGTACCTACACTGGTTGAACCACCGCCACCACCGCCTCTATTACTTCCACCAGCTCCACCAGCATTTCCTTGTCCTGAAGTTCCTGAACCAGCTGTACCGCCTTGATTAGCACCACCACCTGATCCACCATCTCTACCATTAACAGAGCCATCACTAGCACCTCCACCTCCACCTATAGAAGTTATGCTTGAAAATGTAGAATCGTTACCATCATTACCAACTGCTTGTCCTGCTGTTGCTGCACCACCTGCCCCAACTGTAACTGTATATGCTTGTCCTGTTACACTAAATCCTGTTCCAGTTCTAAACCCACCAGCTCCTCCGCCACCTGCGTTTTGTGCTCCGCCTGAACCACCACCGCCAACTACTAAGTATTCAATAGTTCCTGAAGTATTTGGAGTAAATGTTCCGGATGTTGTGAAGGTATGTATGGTATAACCGCCGGCAGTTGTAATTGTTCCACCTGTAGCAGTAAAACCTACTGAGCCTGTTCCATCTCCAACATTAGTCCAAAAATTTGCATTGCTTGTTGCATCAGTACATACATAAACTTCACCACTTGTAGAATTAATCCAAAGAGAACCAACTCCAGATGATGGATTTGTAGTTTTTGTTGGATCAGATGAATTAACAGTTGCATTGCTTAGATCATTTATGCCTAAAGCATTAGCAGCGATTTGTGCTGCACCAACAGCATCATTGCCAATTAATTTTACTTTTGTTGTCATTTAATTATCCTTCCAATGTTGTTATTCTTGCTTCGAGTTCTTGTATTGTTTTCACTAATAGTGGTACGAGTTTTGCATGGTCCATTACTTGTTCTTTAATTGAAGTTCCAGCCATTGCATTTCCATCACTGTCTAAAAAGGCTTCTTTTGTTGCGTCCTTTTCTCCAGTTACAGCATTTGGTACTACTTCTGCAGCTTCGTGAGCTAAGAAACCATCAATTGCTGTATTCGTATCATCTGCTATCCAATTAAATCTACAAGGTTTCAATTGCTTAAGTCTTGTAGTTGCATCCCAATCATAAACAACGTTTTCTTTTAAACGATAGTCTGATGATGTATTAAACGATGTAGCTGAATAAGTCATTGTCACAGAACCACAAGCACCACCACCACCATTAAACATTAGTAAAGCATCATCTGTAGAAGTTGTACTAGTGGCTTGAAATGAAATTCCTCTTTGTGAACCAGATGTCATTTTAACCCACATAACTGAATACTTAGGTGTTCCATATGAAGTTGTTGTATTAAACAACGTAGAACCTGCTGAATCACATCTAAATGTTTCTGCATTTTTTACTCTGAATTGTATGCCCGATGCTGTACCACCCCAAGCATTATCATCAGCTTTTAATTTTAATGCATAAGAATCTGCTGTTATATATGTTGGTGAATTAGTACTGTTAGCCATTGTTATTTGATTAATGCCAGTATTGGTTTGTACCGTTAATGCATTTTGGTCTGCGCTGTATACATGAAGTTCTGTTGATGGGCTTGTAGTACCAATTCCAATATTGCCATTGGAAGTAATTCTCATTCTATCATCTGTCCCATTTGTTCTAAAGGACATATAATCACCATCATGTACATATTTAATTACACCTGCATTATTTCCTGCTTGTGCATCTGTAAATAAAACCCAACCTATGCCGTCAGAACGACATGCTATAGAAATGTCTGCATCGCCACCCGCATCGGTTTTTTCTACCTTAATTCTTTGATGACCAGCTCCTTTTACATGAATTGGAAAGTCTGGAGCAGTCGTTCCAATTCCTAATCTATTATTTGTCGCATCAGTATAAATCGTTGAAGTATTGAGATAAGTCTCTACATCTGAATCTGTGTAACCTGCAGGAGCATCTTCCCACGCAATACCACTTCCAGTTGAAGTAAGTACTTGTCCATCAGAACCTTGTGCGCCATTTACTTTAAAATTATCTGCATCTACAATAGCATTGACGGTTAAGTTGCCTGTCATTGTTCCACCAGCTAATGGTAATTTTGTTGCAATACTATTTGTTACAGTAGTACTGAAGTTTGCGTCGTCTCCTAAAGCCGCAGCTAATTCATTTAATGTATTTAATGTACTTGGTGCAGAGTCTGCTAGGTTTGCAATTGCTGTTGATACGAATGCAGTACTTGCGGCTGTCGTATCATTATCACCAGCTGTTGCTGTTGCAACTGTAACTGCTTTACCTGTAAGATCTAAGGTTGTATGTAATTTATCAGCAGTAATACTTGTATTTGTAATTGCTGAAGCTGTAATTGCGCCATCTGCTATAATTGCTGATGTAATTTTTGTTAATGCCATTATGTGTTATCCGTTATGTATTGTTTGCCTGTTGCAATTGCTGTTGTGTAACTTGATTTATCTACTGCTGAACTTGCTACATCAGGTGTAGGATCCTCATCATCCATTGGTGACATAGCTAATACAATTTCTAAATAGTCTACATTTTCTTGTACTCTACGATTTACAATTTGTTGTGTGCGGCCTTCCATGAAATATGAAAAGTCGCCATCATTAATTTGATTAATTAAAGTTACAGAATCATCTGCACCTGTAAGTACTTGTTCAACTGTTTTAGCCATTTTGTAATTCCTCTACTTTAGCCGAAAGTTCTTGTACAGCTTTTACTAACATAGGTATTAATTCATTGGGTGTTAATGCCTGTGTTCCATCTTCCTGTTGTTCCCATATATGTGATATGACTTCTGGATGATTATCCAGTGCTTCTTTAACATCTTGTGCAATAAATCCAATTTTTCCTATTGGATTATCTTTCTCATACCTTTCGTCTGAGTCAGATTTATGATTTGATAATTCAGCATCAATGTCTTTTTTCTTTCTCCAATCAAAATTAACTGGTTTTAAATCATTTATAAACGCAAGTCCTGCTTCACTGGGTCGTATATTTTCTTTCAACCTTTCGTCTGAACTTCCGCTCCAACCTGTTGCTCCTAAAGAAATCCAAGATTTGCTACCACCATAACCAAGAGTTGCGTATGTGCCTGCTGCTCCGGATGTTGCTCCGTACCCAATTGTTATACCACCATTGCTTGCGCCACTTACTGAAGCACCTGCACCAACAACGGTATTGTATGCACCTGTATTGCTACTTCCTGCACCTGAGCCAAAAAAAGCATTTGCAAAACCGCCACAACTTCTTCCTGCCTTATACCCTACCATAGTATTAGCATATCCAGTCGTAAGAGCACTATCAGCAGCTCTATCTCCAATGATTACATTTGTATAACCAGTTGTAACTAAGTAGCCTGCACGATTCCCTATAAAGACTGAATCATCTGTGCTTGTTCCTGTGTAAAAAGCTTCATTACCCACAACAACTGTTCTACCAGTTGTCATGTTATAAGCTGCATGATTTCCTACGACTACAGCATCATCTCCTGATGAGTGTAATCTTTTTGCATTATATCCAATTGCAACATTACCTTCACCTGTTTGAAAACTACGCATTGCATGAGTTCCCATAACAGTATTAAGAGAGCCTGATGTAATTCCAGTAAAATTATTACCACCCACTGCAGTATTAGAATGACCAGTACATACTCCAGATTCTGCTGTTGAAGCTCCAATAAAACAGTTTTGATTTCCTGTAGTATTTTCTGCTCCTGCTAAGAACCCTATAAAAGTATTTGAACTACCAGTTGAATCTTGACCTGCTCTATAACCAAGTGCTGTTACTTGTGTTGCTGTGGTTGTAGTACTTAACGCGGCCCAACCAACAGCTGTATTAGAAGCTGCAGTATTTAATCCTAAAGCAGAATCACCAATAGCAGTATTCCCACTAGCAGTTGTATTAGCATCTAAAGCTCCGCGACCTATAGCCACATTTTCAGAACCTGTGCTGTTTAATAATAAGGCACCCTGGCCAATAGCAACATTTCTATCGCCTTCATTATTAGTTGTTAAAGAACTTTCTCCAAGTGCGGTATTACTATGCCCACCAACATTTGCATCAAGTGAGTTCCTTCCAACTGCGGCATTATCGTAACCTGTGGTGTTTGCTCCTAAAGCATCAGTTCCTACTGCTGTATTGTTAGAAGCAGTAGTATTAGCATCTAATGCACCTTGACCTATAGCAACATTAGTTCCACCTGTTGTGTTTGTTGCTAAAGCATTTTGCCCCATCGCTACATTACCTGTACCAGTGGTATTTAATGTCATTGCATCTAACCCAATAGCAGTATTGTTTGAAGCTGTAGTGTTTGCTGCTAAAGCATCTTTACCCATAGCTACATTATTAGCACCTGTGGTGTTTAGATTTAAAGCTAGGTAACCCATTGAGGTGTTATTTGCACCTGTTGTAATTTGCGACCCTGCCGCAACACCTACCGCAGTATTGCCATCTGCTGTTGTAACATTTTCTAATGCAGTTCTTCCTACCGCAGTATTATAACTTCCTGTTGTATTCGCATACAAAGCCCTGTAACCAAGGGCAGAGTTTCTATCACCAGTCGTTAAAGCTGCAAAAACATCTACACCCACTCCAGTATTTTGGTCTGCTGCATCAATCGTGCCTGTGGCGTTGTCTCCAATCATTATGGAGGACGTGCCAAAGGTTTTAAATGTTGGTCCACCTGCAGGAGCATCTTCCCATGCAACTCCGCTTCCAGTGGATGTTAGAAGTTGACCGTCAGAACCTTGTCCGCCATTGATCTTAAAATTCTGTCCGTCTACCAATGGGCTTGTAACTGATGTAGCAATCGTAACAGCGTTTTCTATCTTTGAACCTGTTACTGCATCATCTGCTATTTGTTCGGATTGTATTTGAGTATTTGCCATCTTATATTAGCCTATATTTTTAGTATTCTTTTTAGCTTCTATATAACCAGCTATTTTTCTTTCCTGGTTATTTCTTTCGTCTGCATTCATTAGCCAACCTAGAACTACATCTATGTCTAAAGAATCTAGAGAAGTAAAGCTTCCTGTATTATTAAAATCCACTGACCAGGATTGTTCTTCAAATTCGCTGTATGAACCTTCTGTTCCTACACATTTCCATCTTATGGTGTGTATAACATCTGTAAACGCATCATCGCCTATTGTTACTGTTGGCGTTACAATTACATCTTCTATTGTCCATGTATAATTAATCATGAGTCGTTAAATCCTCCTGTTATTTCACTATAAAGTAGTGTTAAAGCTACAGATTCATTTGTTGAAGCTTCTCCCCATAATGGTTTACAATGATCTGTGGAACTAATTGTAGCAGATTGTACTTGACTCCAGCTTGAATGACTTGGATTCGTCGCAGAAGCTGCATTTGTACTATAATGTGTACTAATAGTATTACCTGCTCTTTGGTGTTTAATATAATAAGTTGTCGTATGGGTACTGCTTCCGCCATTACTTACTGGCCAATGATATTGTCCCATGTAAGATACAGTACTATCAAATCCATCTACACTAGCTCCTCCACCATAAGGACCAGTACCATCATTACTTTCTCCTGTAAAGTTTCCATTTGTGATTCCAGCTTTATACCCTATACCAATTCCCATATAATCATGTGACCATTTAGATATTACAGTAAAATTACCTTCAAAGTTTAAATTTACTG
>Ga0222715_10000243_pt1 | contig 56456 bp, 48 predicted proteins | sample C33_9DmetaG_FD_165056 | JGI IMG/M metagenome (GOLD analysis project Ga0222715, IMG submission 165056) | Estuarine water microbial communities from San Francisco Bay, California, United States - C33_9D | ecosystem: Environmental > Aquatic > Marine > Unclassified | place: USA: California...
TCTTGCTTGAACGTCATCAGCAACAAATGCAGCCGATTGAACAGATTCTAACTCATCTTCTGTTACTGCAGTGAATCCAAAATCAAAAATATCACTACTCATCATTATCCTCCGATAGGTCTATAGTGAATGTAAAGGTATCTGGAGTGTAGTTTTCAGGACTCATCAAAAATTCCATAAAATCTTCACGTATAACTTCGGCCTGAATTTCGTTTTGAACGCGATCGCGTTCATTTTTATATGACAAAAAATCAATTACATTATCCACTGAGAGAAACTCCTTTACCCATCTTTATTGCATTCCACTGTTCCGGAGTAACATCATTAAGTCTATGATGTGCAGGAGTTTCTTGTCTATAATTATTGTTATATTCAGGGTAAGGACCATAGGCTGAATTACGGTCTTCAGTTTTATTCTCTTCATCATGGATATACAATTGAATCAATGTATAGTGCAAGATCTTCATCAGGTCTTTTCTGGCATCACAGGCACTACCCTTGTTGCCGTATCTCTTGGCATACTTGATTACATTGCCCAAGCAAAAACCAGTACCATGCCCACTGTCAATAATAACATCCGTGGCTTGATACTTGTCGGTCGCGTAGTGTTGGTCGTATGTTTTATCAACATATTGTTGCAACTCCTTGATTAATTTGTCTTCGTAGAATTTATAATTAACTCTGGTTGTCACTGACTCTTCTCCTCAAATCACTTGTCGAGAACCTGTGGTCTCGTTTATTAAAATAAATTTCTATACCTCTACTGGCACAAATTGCACGGCCTGTAAAAGTTGCATCTTTGTATTCTTCACCTATAATTCTAACATTAATATCTACCATTGTCAAGATATCTTCTAGGTCTTGTTCTGTAAGGTATGGTATAATTTCATCTACATAACGTAACGAATTGAGTTGAGTATATCTCTCCACCACGGTTTGTATAGGTTTGTTTTTTTCTGGGCGATCAACGGTCGGGTCTACTTGCAAACCACATATGAGATAGTCACATTGTGATTTTGCTTCACGCAACATAGAACAATGTCCTGCGTGTAACAAGTCAAATGCGCTTGCAGTAAACCCAACAATCATAATTAATTAAGTGTTTCTTTACTATCGTCGTTATAGGTTACTATGAGTGAACCTTCATCATTTAGTTCGATTTCTTTGGCGTCAAAAGCTTCAAGAATAATTCCCCAAACATGAAGTATGCCAGCCTCTTTTCCAAAAAACCTACCCAAATAAAACGAAAATATCAATAAACCAGTTGCGATTAAAGTATGTATATACGGATCCATATTTTTCTCCTATGTGAACTTAATATTTTTTAATCTTTCACCAGCTCTAGATTTTTCAAATACAGGAATGTCATCTTCTTCAATAAGAGTCTGTTCTTCCTGTGCCACATCATACAACCTCATTTTAGACCGATCAATGCCGACAATAAATCGTTTATTGTTGTTAGGATCATTGTAACGGTTCTTCAACTGTTTCACCATAATCTGACCGAGTTTATCCATCTCTTCATTAGCTACTAGAGCAAACATTAAATCCGCAGTCGCCGGCAAACCGAACGATTCAGAAGTGTCTTCCAAACCAGGATCAGAATTACTGAAACCTGATCTAGTTGTCTGTGTCGCAGATACGATAGGAACATTAAATTCTACCGCCAACCCTCGCATTTCTTCAGCAATTGCCTTGATATACGAATATGAGTTGATAGCGCCACCCATACCCTTCATTCTTGAAGATGCACATATATTTAGGTAATCTATAAACACAATTTCTGGAACAAACTTTTTCTTTAATTTTAACTCATTTAACAGTGCCCGGAAGTGTCCTATATGAGCAGCACCTGTTGGGTATTCCTTGATTATCAGTTTCCCTTGTGTGCTTTCGGCAATCTTACTAACACGGTCTTTAAACATTTTCTCTGACATGTGATCTAATTGATCCACGTTAACATTCATTAGATTGGCGTCAACACGTTCTGCAATACGTTCTTCAGCCATTTCCATAGTAATGTAAAGGACATTACGACCTTGCGATAGGGCACTGGCGGCGACATGACACATGAACAGAGACTTACCTACGCCTGTACCTGCCAACGCGATGTTCAGCGTCTTATTTGGCAAACCACCTTTGGTAATGGTATTAAAGTACTCAAGGTCGAACGGAATACGTTCTTCCTGTTCATGATAAAAGGCGAAGCGTTCATCAACGTTTTCAAGATAATCATGACCTACGTTGGTGTCAAAACACACCGCCAGTGCATTCTGTAGGATATCAGGTAAGGCATCTTTGGTAAACGTATTATGTTTACCATCAATAATTTGAATCGATTCCATAATCGCCAAATAGACTGCCCTATCCTGACACCATTTTTCAGTTTTATCCAACAACCATTCTTCGTTCTCAGGTTTGAACTCAAATATTGTAGGAAGAATATCGAGTGCAGAAGTATAGTTCTGTTCAGTAAAAAGATCTGACTGATCTATCTCAACCTTAAAAGCTTCCATGGTTGGAAGTTTATTGTATTTGGTTGTAATTTTGGTTAGTTCAATGAACAATGATCTATAAATACCTTCAAAATATTCTTTCTTAATGAAAGGTATTACTTTACGCATATACGTTTCATTAGTCAAAAGATTTCTCAGTATTTGTTGTTCAAGATCAATCTTCATTGTTATCATCGTCTCCATAAATTAACGAACCATCGGATGCTGCGGATTCAAGAATACTCTCTAATACATCAGCTGCAAAGTTTTGAAGGTCAACATCATCTACATCTAAACTTGAATCTGGTGTAGATTGTATCACAAAATTAAATTTTAAGCAATCATCTTCGAAAGAGATATTACCGAAACGGATAACCGTCTCAGTAAACCTTCCTTCCAAAAACCTAACATCCCAGGCTTGAACGTTATCCTCATCTGCAGGAATCAGTTCATAATGAACGCCTTCATTTACAATTTGTAAACTCATACTATTCCTCCAATTCGATTCCAAGGTCTACGGTTTCAGCTCCGACTGTAAATGCTTTTTTGACAAACTCTTGAAAAACTTTATCTTCCAGTATACTCGACCAGAAGTTTTTGTCAAGGTCTGCGAGACGATATTTTTTATCTTCGTTAACTTTCTGATACCATCCATTAGATGGTTTGACAACATGGCCACTTGCCATAGCAACATCAAGTAATCCAGACATCTCATCAATACCACCTTCCCATGAGACAGAGATTGGAATTTTAGATTGTTCTTTTACGTAACGAGACTTCTCTACCTTGATCACAAAGTCATAACCCGTGACCTCAGTACCAGTCTTGTTCTGTCTGCGACCAATGATCCAAATTGTGTTGGCACTGTAATAGATCCCTGTGCCTCCACCAACGACATCTTTAGGGAACAAACCGATCTCTTTGTAAGTATGGTTGATGGCAATCAAAGGGATGTTTTTCATCGCAAGATACGGAGTAACCATACGGAACAAACCTTTGAATGCTTTTGCACGAGACATGTCTGCAACTGACTTTTCGTTCATCGCATCTTCAAGTTCTTTCTTAGAAGCAAGGTTACCTATCGAATCAATAACAACAATAACATCATCATCCTTTTCCATTCCTTCAAGTTGACCTACTAAGTCGAACTTTAATTCTTCGGCATCTGTTACAGGAACATGTAGAACTCTAGAAGTGTCTATGCCGAAGTTGTCAAAGTAAGATTGTGGCGAACCAAACTCCGAATCATAAAACAACATGACGGCATCGGGTTTTGCATTAAGATATGCGGCTGCAATCTTGAGCGCGAACGAAGTCTTGAAGTGTTTAGATGGTCCCGCCAATACTGTCAGGCCGGCCGTGATCCCACCATCAAGAGATCCTGTTAACGCGACATTTATCATAGGCACATCAGTTTGTACCACTTCCTTTTCTTGAAAAAATTCTGACTCATCCATTTGGGAAGTCAGTTTAATCTTAGAGTTCTTTTTCAATTTAGCCATTAATGACATATACTAATCCTTTAAGTTTCGTAAGTTTATACATTCATCTAGTACAGAAAGTTTATCTGTCATCCCAGACAACAGTCTAACATCTGAATTAGCATACTCTCCACTATACGATATGGTTTGTTTATATGATGCGGAAGCATCCGATTGTGCCTTAACAAAAGTCGGTAACGTGACTGATGCATCCATCATGATAGGATGTTTCAACATTAACCGGCGAACAGCTGTTGGGTTAGATCCTCCAACATCTACTATGGTTTGGTGTAGCTGATTAAAGAAAGTTTGTTTGACAGCTCTATATCCAGACAGTCCCAATTTAGCAAACACAACATTGTGTATGGTGTCCATAACAACCTCTTTCATTTGAAAGAAACTATGCATGTATAGAACATCTCTCAAGGCCGCTGTCGCGTTAGGAGAACCACCCAAAAAAACGAAATCTGAATTAAGAACACTTTCTGTATCCTCATACAACTCTGGGGAATACACCACTTTATTATCCATAAACTCTTTACCAACAGCGGAAATCAATTTGTTCAGAGTATCGATATTAATTGAAGTTTTAATACAGATACCAGATTTTGTAGTTTTAGATATACGCAATATGGTATCAACGAATTCTGCATCATCAGAAGAACCATTCTTTAGAAATGGAACATCTAGACATATAAAGATCACCTGTGGTTGCCACTCAAACAAGGATTCAATATCTTTGTAGATGACTTGTTTGTGTTCAGATGTTTTAGAATCTAATCCAGCTCTAATACTATCCGCTAAATAATTATCACCAATAATTCCCAACTTCCTAAGAGTGGGTACTGCTGACTTTTTAACTTTTTGATTCTTTGACTTATTGGGTTCAATCTCTTCCCAAGAAACAATGTTATCATCTTGTTCCATATTATCTCCTATACGTTTCTGTAAGCATATTCAACTGCACGATCTGCTTCTTTTTCTAAAGGTCTATTATCATACCACATTCCATTGTCTCTGTCAAGTTGACGACATAACTCGGCAACCTGATTTGCAGTGATTGGATAGTTACGTTTGATGGCGTTACCAGCAATCGCCACCATTATTTGGTACATTTTATGGTACCATCCAGTTTCAGTTATTGATTGATATTCTACTCCAAGCTGTTTAGGGAAAAAGGGACAGTCCCGATAATCTGACCAAACAATATCAGAGTTATCCATCTGTGATTTCCTATGTTCAATAACTGCTTTAGCCATTGCTGGTGGCAATCTGTCTAAAAAAGAATTTCCGGTTGATGGTTTATAACTCCATTGGGACATTATATAATCAGGATCTACATTTTCACCAACGTTATCAAAAATAAAATTCATAGCTTCTGGGTACTCAGCTGGAACATAGTACATTCTCGACAAATCTTTGGTTTGTTTATCACCAATATCCTCTAATTGTTTATTAAACGCATACCAGAAATGTGGTATCTCATCCTTATCAATTTCTCTAGTTAAAGGAAATACGAGTCTGAACTTAGGTTGAATCGGAGTGCTTGAAGCAGTAGAATAACAAACGAAATTATATTTGCCACAGATTCTTTGAATGTTGTTACGGTAGTCTCCGGTATGTATGTCAAAATCATCAACATCAACAGCACACCAACGACTCCAACGAACAACGTTTTTATTACTTCTCGTGCCATTTTTGACATACACAGCAGGAGAAATAAGAGGACTAGAATTATTTCCACCTTTTGATCCTTGTTTCACTGATAAGTTTCGGAACATTTGAACGAATTCTGGCCATGATTCGTATTCCATTCTTCTATGAGTTTTATTATCGAATGTGTTTTTGAATATAGTAATCTGATACATGATACTATTATAAAGTATTTTTTTATGTATGTCAACCAAAAAAACTTTCTAATGTGGCTCTGGGTTCAGAGTCCCAACCAACCGCATCTAGGATTGGTGTAAGTGGGTCGAGGAAGGTTTTCTTAAACATCATATCATAATCTATTTTTGAATTAAGATCGAATTCCTTAGGCAGTTGTTGTGGAAACGATATAACATTTTCCTTTAGGCGATTGGGCATTTTAAGATAAACGAATTTAATTTTTTCGCCGTTTTGGATCTTTTCGTACTTGTCTGTCAGACCAAGTTTGTCAATGTGATGATTATAAAGTAAAGAACCTCGAACATGAATTGGAGTGCCCTTACCATAAATGGAATGTCGTTCAGAAAATTTAGTTATGTCACTAACCCCTCTAGGGAAAGAAACTTCTTCAGCTGACAGTGATCTGAATTCTTGTTTAAAATCGGCAATAAATTTTTGAGTATCAGACTCGGTACCTTCAATGATAACACGAAACACCTTTTTGAATTTATCACGAACGACTTGAGGCGTACTTGACTTGACAGCTTCAATACCCATCATCTTTAGTTTTGGTTCTGCATACTGAACGCCTTCACTGTTATGAACGTTAAGAATGTATCTTTTCTTCGCCATCCAAATACCACGATCGGCAATAACCTCACGTTTCATAACCATTCGATCTACATAAGCATTGGTATCTTCTGCAAGTTTAGCATATGCTTCTGCAATTTTTTCCTCAAAATGTTCGCAAACCTTATCAAGAAATTTAACGGGGTTCGCAGGGTTGTGTATTTTCACTAATTGTGACATGTTGATATACACAGAGTCGGTGTCAATTGCAATTACATAGTCATCTTTGGTGCCTAGTATCTGTTGTAATTCATTATTAACAGCAGTCTCTGCACATTTAATAGCACGTTGACCACTAGTTGTTACTGCCTCAGCAACTCTCTGATCGAAGTAACGAAAATACTTGTTAGCTAACGCACCATATAATGAGTTCATTAGAATCTTAATACCAGTCTGTTCAGTGTCGAGATTATCAATTTTTTTAGCAAGAACATCAGATGGTTCTTGTTCGTATTGTTGTTTTACTTCGAGCATGTCTTTCTTGATTCTGACTCGACGATCATAAAATTTACGAATAACTCGTGGAATAATGCCTTCACGATCCAAACGATACTTAGTACCGTTGTTTGCCAAAGCACAGTTTTGACTATCAGAATAATCTAAAGTCTCAGGAGAAATGTTGTATTGAACCATAATGTTAGGATACAGAGAGTTAAGATCAAAAGAACACACCCAATCATGTGAACCAACAAATGGTTCCTTAACATATCCGCCGACGATCTTAGGAAGAGTTTCTGGAACAGGTGGTTTAGGTGGAATGACAATTTTATCATTCATCAATTCGTTGTATATTGTTGCATCCCAAATTGCAGTTGTACCCAAAGCATCTTCTAATTTTGAATGAGCACCGTATGCCATTGTCATAACCAAGGTTATAATGCCAAGTTTTTCTTCTAAACGTTCAACTAACTCAACGTCTTTTATATTATAGTCAATAAACTTTTGATGATCTTGTTTGTACAACGAATGGAGGCTACCATACTCATCGTAAGATAATTTTCGTTCACCCAACACAACGTTTGCAATGTGATCGAGTTTATAGGATTCTTGTTGACCATAGGTGTTCCATGTAAACTTTTTAAACAGATCAAAGTAATCGAGTTGTACAATACCTTCGATGTCATAGGCCTGTTGTTGACGGTTCATGATAGTCACATTACGTTCTATGATGTTCCCCCATGGAGAATACATTTTTACAGACTCAGAACCTACAAGTTTAGTAGTACGGTTAATCAAATAAGGTATATCGAACAGATATGTGTTCCATCCTGTAACTATGTCGGGCGGATCATTAAACCACCAAGACAAAAACGATTTCAGAAGCTCGGTTTCATTTTCACATTGTCGATACGCAACATCATATTCTGATTTAGAAACATCATAATCATCAAGACCCCAAACTTCATAGGTATCAGAATGGTTCGTTTTGTATGCAATTGATATAACTGGATGTCTTGCTTCTTGGGGTAAAGGAAACCCTTCGTCTGATGCAACCTCAATATCGATAGTGGCAACCTTAACCAAGTTACGTTCGAAGGTAATGTTTTCAGCAAAATCTGTCGATAAGAACTGCAGAACGAAATTGTTTTGACCATGGATAGGTTTACCACTAACATTTTGATAGTCGCGAATATGATTATTAGCCTCTCGCATGTTATCGAAACCAATTGGTATTAGTTTTTCTCCATACAAACCACGGTAACCCGTGTCTTCCTTACCATGGTACATTTCGAAAAGAGTTGGCTGGTAGAAAACTTTTTCTTTAATGGCCTTTCCGTCATTGCCATAACCGCGCCAGTGGATATAATTGTTTTTTCTAGATACTGATGTGTAAAATTTCATGATGTAATTATAAACCAAATTTCAGTCATTGTCAAGGGATATCCATTCAACGTCAGGATGACTTTTACGATTGTATATTATGTTTTTATCATACTTCCCATTTTTATCTTTTGTTTTTTTCCTATCAATTACTGTACCACCGTATTTTTCATCGAGTATCTGTGTGATAGGCGAATCAATTATTATTTTTGGTCTTTGGTGACAAGCGTGACAACTAACGTCAACACCCGTCTTGTTGGTCCATTCTACATGTTTAAATCTATTTGCAGGCCAATAGATATTTCTTTTTTGGTTATCGTGTCTTTTAGACCACTGATCGGTTGCTGAATGCATAATACCCATAGGACCGAGGTGTGTACCTGAAAGAAACGTATCTATCCAAATCTGGGCAATTTCTGAGTTCATTGTATAAAACTCAAATGCAGTACCTATTCCTGCAGCTGGAAACTGTTTCCACTTACTCATCAACATTCTGAAAACATCTTCGTGTTGAGGTCTTAGGTATGCATCATGTTCTAACACCCAAAACTTTTCGCCTTGTGATAAACGTTTGATCATGCGGTAGTTAGAATGCAGAGAACCAATTTCTTGAGGTGACCTATTCCTCAGAGGCGTGTTTTCTTTGTTGTGTGTTATTAAGATATTATCTGTTAGTTCAGGTAGTAATGTTTCCGGCGTTATACATTGCACAACTTCGATTTCAAATATATCTTTAACTGGTTCATACGATTGTAAAGCACGTTCCATGTAACGAACAGCTAGTTCGTTATTTAAATCGACTTGCATATATGCTTTTATCATGTTCATTCTCACAAATTGGTCCGGCGTTTTTATTATCCGTTCCGTAGGACTAGGGAACGCCGGTAAACCCTGATACGTTACATCAAATAATCTGCCGTGAAAGGCATCGGGACCATCTGATGTTGTTCAGGAGTGTAGAAGAATGGTGCAACCATTCCTCCGACAATTAGAAATACAAACAGTGCGATTCCTGTTGTTTCTTTTAATTTCTTAATCATCTTTTCTCCTTGACATACCAGTTGCGACATTCCTGTACTGATTCAGAAACACCATCTAAAACTTCTTGAGCACAACGCTCATCGAGTTTACGGTTGCTATCTCCGACTAGAAGGATGCCGACTAGTGTCATCGCAATTATCATACCCATTAGAAGTACCAACTAATGGCGATCATAATGGGTGCTATTGCGAGTACGCCAAACAGTTGCGCGATTGCAACCATCTGATCTTTTTTAGAGGAAATCCATTCCTCACTTGTTGCTAAGTTTTTCATTGAGTGTCCTTAATGAGAATTAATTTCTATTTTTCTCGGACGCTTCTCTTCGGGTAGTTCCACTCTGAGTTTAATCACTAGTAGTCCATTGACGAATTCAGCTCCATCAACGACAACGTGGTCTGCGAGTCGAAATGTTTCCACGAATTTCTTCGTAGTAATCCCTTTGTGAAGATACTCACGAGTATCCTCTTCAGGATTTCCCTTGATGACTAGCACACCGGGTTTTGCTTCGATGTCTAGATCTTTCTTTTTGTAACCACCAAGGGCAAATTCCATGGCGTATTCCGTGTCAGAATATTTGATAATATTGTGACGAGGAAAACCCTTCTCGTTTGCGCCAGCGGCAGTTAGTCTTTCTATCTCATCCCATACATGGTCGAAACCAATGAAACGAGAATGGGGGAACGAAAACACTTTAGTTCGTGTATTAACCATTGCTATCTCCTTATTTAATTAAGCAAGATTGTTGTCTATCGACCGGACAATTCCGCATCGACACTATTATATATACCACAAAACATCTTAAGAGTCAAGAAAAATTTAACAGAGGAACATAAAATTTAATCTATTTCGAACCTATGTTATATTTTGGACAGAGTTCCCATTGATTCTTATCTTTATGGGATATGATTTTAACTTGACGTAATGGAGCTTGTTCGGCCATCATATTTTTATTAATAACAGATATCAATCCCCAATCGCACAATAGTTGTGCAATGGTATTTCTTCTAAAGATATCGTTGTCTTCTAAATTAGATTTTTTGCCGTCAAGTAAAAACAATTCTTTGAAATGGACAATGAAGTATCGGCCTTGTTTGTGTAATATGTGACAGGATTGGAAAAGTTTATTTTCTTTCCTAGAGGCAACGCCCATACGTGTTAATGTTTCACGAACCTTTAAAAAATCATCAGGTTCATTTAAGACAATTTCCAACATTTCTGCTGGAGACCAAAATTTATTTTCTTCCACCCTTATTAATCCTTATTCTTAAGTGTTGTATATTTTGGGTGGTAAGTAAGGATAAAACTTGTTTTGCCTTTTCATTGCTGTAACCATAATACTCTTTTACCACTTCCAAATCATCAACGATTTCAGGTTTCAACCATTTTGAAAATCGTTTTCTTTTTCTTACAATATTTATAAGAAAATCGAATTGAAGTTTATTATCGAGCATGTATTGACTGTTCATAGCATTTGCAACAGCAACGGTGTCTTGAAAATAAGATAAAGATCTATTAACCATATAAGGCTGATATGCGGATTCTGTTTCATCATCCACAATCATATTTTTTTTAGTGTAAGTTATTGCAGTTACATAATCAAAGGGATTCATTAACACCACCCATTATCGTAATCTATTTTATATACTTTTTTTATTTTTTCTTCTAGATCATCTGTAAGTTCCAGTGATAAAGATTTTATACTTTTATTTTTGTGTAAATCAACTACCGGATACTTTTTCATTTTTTTCATGTTATAATTACATATTTCTTTTATATGTAGCAACGCATCATTGATATTATTAATATCGTATATATGATCGTACTTGTTCGGATCATTACCATAGAAGTATGTTTGTGGAAGCAAATGAACATTCATTAGCACCCCACGTTCCATTGCTGAAACAGCCCTATCTAAAGAAGAAAATCCTGTTGCAGGATAATCTCTATTAGTAAGTTTGACAATTTTTTGTGTCTGCAAATAATCAATTGCAGATAAGAACCTTTTTACTGGATCACGTTTAATGACAAATCTTATACTATTTTTTCGGAATGGAATATCCATAATATCACCATGGGCCCACCACTCATAATCTCGCCAGTTCTGAGGACCACCTTTAACATGAGTATATTTTAACCCGGCGGGGTGGTCTTTAAAACGAGAATTTCCTAACATAATATAATGAAACTGCATCGTAGTCTGCCAACCACATTTCGGTGCAATTCTCAAATCTACTAAGTTAGGAAAATATAATATATTATCTTGGCTCATTATTTAAAATCTACGTTCGCCATAATTTCAGTCATACAAGCAACCACGTTCAATTCATGATCAGCAACAAAAGCTGCTTTATACTGATAGTCTGCAAGAATCAACACTAGTTGTGGAATAGAAGACGATTCAACAACGTCAAACATGTGATCGTATATGTTCCTAAAAATTGTAGAAGTGTCAACGTCTACATTATTAGCAACCCAAGTTCTCATAGACTTAAAGTTTTTATCTTTCAGAGACTTAAATAAGACATCATAATTATCACTAGTTACGACAACATTAGTACTGACACCACCAATTGATATTCTCTGCAGTTCATTAATAACCCGCCGCCAGTCTGGAGCGAACCGCATTATCAGATCTATCAAATCCTGTTTTGATATAAAATCTATAGATTCATTATCAAGAATTGTTAATGCTCTAGTAAAGAAATCAGCACAAAGTTGTTGCATGTCTTTCTTTGTTGTATTAAATTCATAAACACTGCAACGGGAATGTAACGGTTCAATGATTCGATTCTTAAAATTACATGTGAAGATAAAACGACAGTTGTCGGAAAATTCTTCAATGAAATTTCTAAGAGCGGGTTGTGTTGAACGTGGATTCAAGTAATCAGCTTCATCAAGAATGACAACCTTTGTTCCACCCTGCAACGAAACTGACGAAGCAAACCTTGTAATTTTGCCACGAAGAGTCTCGATATTACCCTCATCAGAACCATTGACCATTATATAATCAAGTCCTAATTCGTTACAAAGGGATTTAGCTACAGTAGTTTTACCCAGACCAGCAGTTCCGGTGAACAGCATGTTAGGTAGTTCGCCTTTGTCTATGAGTTTTTGAAATGTTTCTTTAAGATGTTTTGGTAATATTGTATCAGATATTTTAGTCGGTCGATACTTTTCGACCCAGAGAAATTCTTCTCTCATTCACATGCCTCATTATATAAAATTGGAGCGGGGTGACTGAACCGCCCAGTCCACGATGAGAGGAACTCATCGTCTGTTCTAATCACACCCCCGCAAAAACTTAGGATTCAGATTCGTTAGAGTTAGAATCTTGAGTCTCAACCATTTGAATCAGTTCGATACACTGATCTCTAAGTTGACCAATGGTAGCAAGTTCTTCACCTCGAAAACCACCACGGCCAGCAACTGTGTCAATTACAGCAACTGTACTTCTCGTTACTCTATTAACCAGATCAATAAACAATTCATTATCTTCCATAATTATACTCCAAAAGTACTAGTTTTTTCAAGTGCAACCCAGTATTGAATACTGGTTTCTTTATTCACAAAATGTGAAATAAGTTTAGATGATATATTAACATCATAATCACCGTCAACCATCTTCAGATTAGAAATGTTGAAAATAAAATTGAAGTTACTACCTTCTGGAAATTTACCATCAACATCAATTGAAAACGCATTAGATGTATTATCGTTATTATCTATAACATTTAAACTCATAACATTATTAGCAATAGATACAGAAACTTCATTATGACCCAATACTGAAGCCGCACGTTTAATTTTCATAAGAGTCGTTCGATCAAGAGAGAAACTTACTTCTGACTCAGGCATAATAACATCTTCTTTAGGCGTTGTTAAAATGTCCGTATCTGCATAGTGATATTTAATTCTAGATCTGCCACTACCATCAGAAACCACAACATAATTATCTTCGAACTTAAGTCTGGGAGAATCTAAAAGAGTCAACGTACTTAGAAACTCATTGAGATCGTAAATACCAAACCTTTTGGGAAAGGAAACATCTAGATCAGATGCACTAAGTACATTTCTAGCTTCAGACATAGTTTTAATTACATTACTTTCATTAAACACAATGTTAGAATTGATAGAGGCAAAGTTTTTTAAAACTTCTAGAGTTTTATCAGTTAGTTCCATAATATATTCCTTGCATTTTACTGCGGGTTAATTTACACTTATTATACACTTTTCTGCGGGTAAAGTCAAGCAACCTTTGAAAAGTTTTTGTGCTTGATAAACTCAATCTTACGATCAAATTTATTATCAAGAAGTTCACCTTTGTGTGAAATGATAAAAACATTGGTCTCATTGTCTATTGTGTCAAGAATCTTGAGTAGATTCTCAACCCCATCCGCATCGAGAGAACTGTCGAAAGTCTCATCAAGAATCAGTAGGTTGGTGGCGATACTGTTCTTCATCTTAGCAACCTGTCTCCAAGTAAACAGAAGTGCTAAGTCGATGCGTTGTTTTTCACCCTCGGAGAAACTGTCATAAGAGAACGCATCACGATGTCGCGAGCGAATTGTTTCTTTGAATGCTTCGTCTAGGTCAAAGTGGACATAAAAGTCCAACACTTGAAGATACTGGTTTGTCAACTGATTTATTACAGGCAGATATTGCTTGATGATCTTAGTCTTAATGCCAGTATCTTTAAGGAGTTCAGTGATTACATTGTTGTATTCACGTTGTTCTGCTAGTTCTAGGCGCTCTTCGGTAAGAGCGTTTTTTTTACTTTCTTCACTTGAGAGAGTATCTCGTGCTTCGGACAGGCTATGTACACCTGTTTCGAGTTCGGATAACTCACTCTGTAAAGAATCAATTCTTCTTTGTGTCCATATGATTTTCTCACGGACGGTTTTAACATCATCCAGTTTATTATTTTCAACATCAATAGCAATTTGAAGAGCATCTTTCTCATCAGTCAGTCCTTTAATTTTATGCTCTGCGGCATGTCTCGCTTCTTCCAATTCATCCCACTTGTTCTTGGCGTTCTGTACCTTATCCAATCTGAAGGAGGTTTCAATGGTTTGTTGACAGGTGGGGCAGTCTTCGTTGTCTTCATAAAACACGATCTCTTTGTTTGTTGCTTTCTGCTTAGAGTTAAACTGAAAGACATACTTACCAATCTCGTTAATTTTTTTATCGAGACTCTGTTGTCGCTGTTGTAAATCAAACAGCAGAGTGTCTTCCCATTCTGTTACTTGGGTGTTAAGGCGGGCCAACTCTGATTGTTCTTCAGCAATTTGATCTAGTTTTTCTTGCTTGGCAGTCTCAGAGATTTTTGTTAACTCACATAGATGTCGCTTTTGTGAGTCTATTCTAGTCTGTACTAATTGTAACTCATGGCTGTTACCAGATATAGCTTCTTTAAGCATAGAAGTTTTTTCTTTTAAAATGGTATTCATTTTAGAAAACACATTAATATCAAGAAGATCTTCGATAACTTCTCGCCTCGTGGATGCAGGAAGTTGCATAAAAGGAATAAAACTGCTACTTCCTAACACCACGATTTGATGAAAAGTTTTGTGATTTAGTTTGAGTATATTCTGTTCTAGAATTTTTTGATATTCTTTGGCATGAGAGTCTTGATTGATCATGGTATCACCTTGCCAGATCTGAAACACTGACGGTTTTAAACCACGAACAACTTTATAACGTGCACCGGCGACGGTAAACTCAACTTCAACAACAGTTCCTTTGTTGTTGACACTATTAATCAATTGTATTTTATTGATATTACGATGTGCCTTTCCAAAGAGGGAAAAAGAAAGAGCATCAAGCATAGTGGATTTACCCGAACCATTTTGACCTACAATGAGAGAGGTTGCGGTCTCTTCTAAATTAAGGTTCGTAAAATTGTCGCCGGTGCTTAAAAAGTTTTTATATTTTAACGTATGAAATGTTATCATGCTATCTCTAGTGATTGCGCCTCAATCATTAATTCACGTACTTGTGTCTTAATTCGTTCTTTGTTTAGATCTGTATCTACCGCATCGATATAAGTATACAACAAATCGTCCGTAGAGTCAAGGTTTATTTTATCATCATCAACCTGTTTGCCTGCAAAATCTTGAAAATTTTCGGCAATCTGAAGACCATGGATCTTCTTCATGTTAATTCTGTCGATAAACTTCTCAAACTCTTGAGGTTTAGTTTTGTTAATTACTATAACTTTAATAAACTTATTATCGAGATTGTTAACATTTATCAAAGACTGTTTCTGTTTAGTATCATCATAAAGAATCTTTTCGAATAATGTGATAGGGTTTTCCACAGCTGAAAGTTCCCTAGTGTCCGTATCTAAAATATGAAAATATTTTCTATCTTTAGCGTCCGACCAAAAAAATTCCATCTGACTGCCTAGATAATGTATGTTACCCTGATTACTTTTAGTATGAAAGTGTCCAGACAATACCATATCAAATCGTCTAAACGCATCTGCAGACATGCCATCATTACAGGTCACCCCTTTCTGCATTTCAAATCCAGTTAATTCTAGATGAGCACCAACAACATCTGCCTTACAGGTATTAAGAAATTGTTTGGTCTTTTCTTCATTCTCAGTATTGATCCAAGGGATTAACGCAACGTTCATTCCATCATAGCTAACCACTTCAGGTTTCTCAATGATACGAACCTCGTTCATATAATGGCCAAGCAGTTCTTTAAGGGAGTTTAACTGATTGGTGTTTTTGTAGTAAACATCATGATTGCCTGGGATAATATCCATATGGATCCCACGATCCCGAAGTTGATCAAGAAATATGCGGCGATTGTGGTTAAGTGCCTTGAAGTTAATTGAAGTACGGTTTTCATAATAATCACCTAAATGGAGAATTTTATTTATACCGTGTTCCTCTAAATATGGAAAAAATATTTCTAAATAAAATCTTTCTTGATAATTCATAAAAATTTCTGAACTATTTCTAATGCCTGCATGAGTATCATTTAAAATTGCTACTTTCATTTCATAAACCCCGTAAGATCTGAGTCCACATGACGAGTTCTTTTCTTTTTTATTTTTTGACTCTTAGCAAATTCTTTAACTGTTTTATCTTTTTCCTTAACATAATCAATGCGTTCTCTGAGATCATCAACAAAGGCCTGAGTCTGTCTAGAGGCATGATCATTATCAATTTCTTCAGCGACAAGTAATTCTATTCCTGACTCTGACAAGTATTTTAATTTAATGTCTTGTTGTTTCTTTTCCTTTTCAATACGTCTCAGGAAGGCGTACCAAGAGATCTGAGTGAAGTAAGCGAATGCATTGGGTTTCCCTGTACGTGTAGCCGTCTCCAGATTATAATTCTCAATTGCTTTCAAACAGTTCTCAACTGCGTCCATCACCATCTCTTCTCTGTAAGTATACCGCACAAAGTTTGCCTTGTGCGACAAACCCTCTGCAATTTTTAAGAAACATCTTGCAATATAATCTGTTACGACAGGTTTTATTTCTTGTTTTTCTTTTGCTTCAAGCGCAGTTGTAACATAATCAACCACCGCTTGAGAAAATTCAGCATTGTTAACGTAGTGTGGTTTATCTTTAGGTTTCATAGGTATACCTCATAATATTTCATTCATTATACACTAAAAAAAATATTTTGTCAACGCTTGACAAACATAATGTTTTTGTGTTATACTAGAGCTTAACTCGCCGGGGAAAGAATAGAATATACTTAATTAATGGACAGTATCATCTGTAGGGAATTTAATAATGTTGGATGCCGGTTTATCAGAATCAATACGTTGATTTATATTTTCAGAGTCTTTTAATCCAAACAATTGTTTTAAAGATTCAGATAGTTGTTTAAGACCATTTAATTTATATTTTTCATACTCTTCTAATCTATTTTTAGTGACTATAGCAGATTCTTTTAATGCAATATTATATTGATCAACTAGATATCCAGTAGGCCGATTCATTGTTATAACATGATCACTGTTCATCATCACATAATCTTTATCATCTTCTAAGAAATGGATCCATGCTCTAAATGCATATGCTCGATCACCACCATCATATTCATAATTAACAATAGTCATAGCATTACGAATAATCAATTGATTGGAACCTTCATCAGGCCACTCCATAACCTCACAGACAATCTCGCTGCCGTTAGTTAATTTAAACTGTGCTAAGTCTTTTTGATTATCCATTATAGTTTTAACCTAGTTAACTTATGTTTAAACTTTTCACTATTATATATCTTAATTCTTTCTGCACTATGTCGCAAAGTAAAATTAGGTTTGCCCTTTGATCTTAAATCATCTGCCAAGTCGTAAAGCTTCGTTGTTCTTCCATCATCTGACAATCGTAGACCTCTACCAATAGACTGTAACACTCTGATTTGTGATTTACTGGGAGATGCGAAAACAATATTGTGAATGTTTTTAATATTGATACCAGTAGAAAAGGTACCAAGACTAGCAATAACAATTGAATTGTTCTGAGTTTCAACGATATTACGAATTGCTTCTCTGTCATTGGTTTTTGTTTCTCCTGACACATAGAACAGTTTTCTTCCTTCATCTATTTTATCCTCAACTAAATCTCTTAAAACTTTACCGTGTTTATCTACTAAATTAAAAAGTACAAGTGTATTGCCATCAAGAGACAAAGCAAGATTTCTAATGAAGTTGTTGCGTTTTTTATTTCCCACTAAGAAATCAATTTCTTCCTGATACGTGCACCCGTATAATCTATCCGCATCTTCTTTCAAATGTTCCAAAAGAATAATATCTATATCTAAACTAGCTAGTTGGTTCTTCTCTTGTAAGGTGGATGTAGTGGTCACTCTGTGCACTGGACCAAACAGGCCTTCTAAAACTAACTTATGTACCTGTGTTCCATCTAATGTGCCTGTAGTACCAAATCTATAATCAGCGTTGTATGATTTGTTCATAATAGATGATAATGATTTAGATTTAAAGCCGTGAACTTCATCTCCAAATATGCAACCAAAATCTTCAAACCATTTAGGCCCGAGTTTATAGATAGACTGCCATGTAGTAATGATTATTCGTTTATTTGTTTCTTTAAGTTTACCACTGTATATTATATGAAACAAATCTGGGTCACAACCATAGTCAGTGAAGTCTTTCAACATTTGTTCTACCAAAGATGTTGTAGGAACAATAACTAAAACTTTCTTATCATGATTTTGTAAATACCAACGCATCAACAAATAAATAATAAGTGATTTGCCTGAACCTGTGGGTGATATTAAAATAGATCTTTTGAATTTAATTGCATGACAAACAGCATCATATTGATAGTCACGTGGAGCAAATGGCAGATTAAGAGTAGATATCCATTTCATTGTTTCTATATGATTGACTTTATTGGTATCATAAGGAAGACCATAAGGACCATCTAGAACCTTAATACCATAACCACGTTGCATACAAAATTTTTTAATTGACCAATAAAGACCAGCATTAATTTCACCGTTGGTCCGGTTCAACATTCTAATCTTACCGTCCCAGCGCCTTGTTTTTACCGCAGGCATAAACTTAGCACCTGGAACTTCGAATGTAAAATATTCAGATAACTCAGACGCAACGGATTGATCACAGTCTGTCAACTGCAACATCGCATGATCTTTTAATCTAAAAGTTATAGTTTGCAACTAGAACCCAGCCTCAAATTGTTTCCATTTTATAATATTACCGATTGTTTGATGACGCCATTTAAGATTTTCAACAATCTCTTTTAGAGTATCTATGAAAGTTTTTAAGTATTGTATTTTAGCTTCACTTGCTACAAGTTCAGGATCTGCTTCAACATAATGTTCCATTTCACCTTTTAGAATCTTCAGTCCGTCAAACGGGTCTGGATCCCATCCCAATTCAAGAACTTCTTCATGTGCCATTTTACCTTGATACCATAACCACTTTTTTTTCATGAGTTCTTTCTGTTTAAATTCAGCATCTTTAAGGCGCAACTTTACTTGACTCAAAAGTCCAAGATATTTTGCATGTAGTTCGGGAGTAATTCTAGATGATTCATCGATAGATGATAAGTCAATACGACAATCTTTTGACCATTGTTCTAACACTTGTTCTAAATTCATTAAGCAATCTCATAGTAAAATATATTAAATTATATCATAAAAATTCAAAATAATCAAATCTGAATGTCATTGGGGCAGTTATATATGTGTCTTCGTTGGTCGATGCTAATTGCACATCACCTAAACTAATAGGGAATGCGTTAACGTACTGGAATTGCCGGTTAGAATTATTTGAACTAGTTAATATTTGTACTCTAATGTCACAATAATCTGATAAAGACGTATCATTTTTTTTATAGAGAACTCCAGAATTTAAATTGTGTTTAGTTTCTACTATCTGTTCCATCCAATTATATATTTCTCCGTAAACATTCATCTGTTCGTCAAGGATAACATCTAAAGTTACAGATCCAAATTGAATTGCATCACCAATAAAAGGCACAGAACCTATTCTAGGTCTTCCAATTTCAGTAGCTTCTAACTCCATACTTGGGTGAGTAATAGACTGAGACATAAAAGACAAATATGGTAACCTATTTTTCGACACAACAACCTTGAACCCTGTAGGTTGTAAGAAATTTGTTTGACAATAGTCTTGCATACAACACCTTTAGTGAATAACTAAAATTATTTATACGTAAAAAAAAGGGCGCCGAAGCGCCCTAAAACATATTATTGTTTTTATTAGATATCTTAAGCGAGAATATTGTCTACGCGGAAGATTCTGTAGTACTGGTTAGAACGAGCTGATCCTAAACCTACTCCATTAGCAGCGCCAGAAGCACCTTCAGAGTAAGGGTTAGATACCATACCATAACGAGTCTTGAACCCGATACGTGGTTGGAAGTCATTCTCGCCAACAGCACGTACCATTTGGAGAGGTACGTAAGGGCAGTAGAATACACCAGCGTCATAAGGATTGGTGCCTTTGTAACCAACAGTTACATAGTCAGCAACCGCATATGGGTCGATGTAAACTTTGGTGCGACCGTTGAGAACACCAGCGAAGGTGTTACCAGTGTCATCTACGTTCAAAGAAGTAGATAGAGCAGGTGCGTAATCAAGCATACCAGCTGCAGTCAAGGCAGTAGCAACATCTGAAGAACAGATGATGAAGTTACCCTTACCACGACGAGTTTCTTTAGCGATTACGTTACACTCACGCTCCAATTGAACCAAAAGTCCCTTGAACTTCTCAACTGACCAACGACCATCAGCGTCAGTAGCGAGGTCAAAGATACCAGCAGTCTGGATACCAGGCTGTCGTGAACCAATCTTCGCTTGGCTGTTGATAGTTCGGATAACTTCACGATTAATTTCAGCAAGAATCTCAGTTGACAAAATGTTTGCCAATTCAGTTTCAGCGTCAAGACCGTGGATTGCCTTAAGATCTTGAGCAAGTTCTAAGGTGTACTCTGCTTTCAATGCACGAGACTTAGCAACAACGCTAGTCTTGTCAATGGTGAAACCCATTTCATGGAAAGTGCGACCAGGATCCCCCGCCGCGTCAAGTGCGCCAGTGCCTAAGTTTTCAGCAGCAGTCGTTGACATTGCTCCACCAACCGTAGGTACGTAAAGATCGCCTGAGTCAACAATAGATGAATCAGCTTTATCACCAGCTCCTTGGCCAGGATCAGAAGCACCGACCAAACCAGAAGGACCACGAGCATTGTGTCCATCTACAGTTGAGTCACCTGAGTAAGCAGTTTGAGCTTCGTTGAACAATGCTTCTGTACCAGCTGCACCAGCACCAGCACTTGGAGTCTGGTATTGTGAACGCATTGCAAAGATAAGACCAGTAGGACCAGTCATAGGTTGTACGCCACATACGTCATATGCCATCAAATTAGGCATAGCACGACGAACAAGGGCGATGAGTACAGGGTTCCAGTTATCAGCTGCACCACCAGTTGCAACTGAACCAGCACCAGCTGCGTTACCCGCAACTTCATTAATTACACCCTGTTCGATGAGGGCTTTTTCTTGGTTCTCAAGTACTGCAGCTGTTACACTACGACGATGTGAGTCAACAATTTTACCAGCAGACTCTTCGTTAAGTACTGGAGACCATTTTTCTACTAATCGATCATACGATTCCATAGAGATACTCCTTATTTATTTGATTTTTTGATTGCGGAAAGGTACTGTGACATTGCAGAAGAGACTTCAACAGTATCATCAGACCAATCGTCACCTGTTTCTTCAGAAACTTCTTCAGTGATTTCTTTCTTAAAATAAGACTCTTTAACAGTCTTAACTTTATTGGCGAAAGATTCTTCATCTTCGAAGTCTAATGATTCAACTAATGACTTTAATTTTTCAACTTCAGTTTCGGCCATATCACGAGCACTTTCGCGAACGATTATTTCACGTTGATATGCTTCCAATTGTGAAGACATTTCAATTACAGAACCAGTTTGAGCATTAAGTTTTTCTTCAAGCTCTTTAACAGTTTCTGCAAGTTCATCAACTAGGTCAACCTTAGTTTCAGGAACATCGATGTAAGATTCAACAAACAGGTCTTTCAACGAGTTCATAAAACCTTCAGCGATCTCAGTGCGAAGACCAGTCTCCACAGCAAGTTTGTTTTCTTCCATCCACTGTTCAACTACGTAGTTGAGGTATGAATCAACCTTTTCCACGAGATCAGAACGAGTAGATTCAAGTTCTTCTTCGAGGCGAGTTTCATATTCATCTTCTAACCGAAGTACCTCTTCTGAGATTTTCGATTTGATAGCAGTTTCGAAAATTACAGCAGTTTTCACTTTAAACTCATCTGATAATGTGGCTTCACTTTCTACTAAAGCATTAAGGTCATCAGAAAAATCATAAGATGTTTCAAAAACTTCTTCATCTTCTTCTGTAATCTCTTCGACTTCTAATGCATTAAGAAGAGCTTCGAGATCTTCTTTCTTCATTGATGCCATTGCTTTGTAACCAGCGTTAACCATTGCTGCTTTGGATTTAGATCCATTACCTTGCGGTGCCGGTTCATCTTTTCCATCTTTATCACCTTTGCGCTTGGGTGCTTTCTTAGTAGAAGCAGTTGCTGCTACTGAAGCCACACTTTGTGCTTCGGCGTTTTTCATATCGTGAGCTTCCTCGACTTGATTGTCCTCGTCGTGAAGTTCAACATTGTCTTGATTAGACATACATGACTCCTATTTTTTAGACTTGAGCAACGAGAGGAAATTTTTAAACTCACGAACCTGCGTCTCATAAAGATGCTTTTTCGGAGCGACTTTAATTTCTGTCTCCATTTCTTCAATCACTTGAGGTTGAATAATGCCATTATTCCATACCCACTCTACGCCTTCCATTATGCCATTGACAAATGCGGCCGGAGCGGATGGATCTTGTACGATATCGATTGTATTTAACATAAAATCGTCACGTACATAATTGACACCATTTTTACTCTCAAGACTACCCATACCACGAGTTGACACTCCTAGTTGAACGCCACCTTCAAGAAGACCTTTTACAATCTGTCCCATCGGAGTATCCAAAATTTGTGCCTTTCCAACAACATCATTACCTTTCCATTCAAGGGCGGTAATGAGATGAGAAACTTTATCAAGATTCACTGTAGGTCCTTCAGGATGATTTAACTCACCGACAGACCTTTTTTGTGACACTTGTTCGGTAACATACTTATCTACAGCCTTTTCCATAATAGGACGAGGATAAATACGACCATTTCTATTCTTTTGTTCTGCTTGTGCAAATACACCTTCGATAGCAAACGATTTAGGTTTGCCATCTTTACCTTCAGTGATAACAGTCTCAATTGACTGATCAATGTATTCTGCCATTAATTTCATTTACATTTCCTTAGCAAAAGTAACACCCATCTTTTCAGCTTCTTTTTGGTTACGATAGGTATCCAATTTATCTCCGTCAATGTAAACAGAGAACCCTTTCTTATCTTTATGAATCATAACAGTATGTTTGTTAACCTTTTTCTGGAAAACATGTTCTCCATCAGGCATCTTTTTTTCTCGTATGTTCTTAAAAGATTTCATAACTATTATTTATACAATCTTAATCTTCAACGGGTTCTTCACTTTCTTCAGGTTCATTGTTATAAATTTGACCGGCAATTCTTAATTTAGCTTGGTCTAACGCATCTTGCAACCTATCACTGACCATATCATCGAACTGTGTATTAGCCTTTGTAAACTCTTTGTTTTGAATTGCATTTATAAAATCATTAATATTGTTTTTTTCTAAATCGATATCATTAGGGGTAACCTCACCAATAACACCATCTGGTCCTAAATCTATCTCATCAAATGTTTCTGTATCTACTTCACTCATTTTATATCCTCGCTATGTAAGATGTTTTCTTCAAGTTATCTTTTAGTTTTTTACCAGTAGAACCTGCTACGTTGTGTTCTGAAAGTAACTCATCCCAAACCTGATCCGCAGCTGCATTTGCTATTGCAACAACATCATCAGGTGTGATCGCAACCGAAGCTGCTTCAATTGTAATTAAGTCGACGATGTTTGATCTTACCAATGACACCGAAACACCTTCAGCAAAAAAGAACGGTGTTTCTCCTGCTTCTCGTGTATATAGGTTTCCTTCAATCGTCAATGTATACGATGATTTTGACGCAAAAGGTTGTATTCTCCATTTGTTTTCAAGGAAGTATGTAGTACCCAAATCTTGAGTATCAGTAATAGGGTCACCACCAACAGCAGTAAATGCTTTAGCCCAAACTCTAGGTTGGGGTGCCTCTTGTGCAGCAACATTCCATTCCTTCCACGCACTGTATAGATCTTCTTTTACGTCAAGTACTGTAACACCTTCATTAACAAATATTGTTCTTGTTGGTCCATCGAATGCAACCTTTTGATTCGGATATCCACCCTCATCAGCAGGAAGCCAATTCCATCGAGTCCCATAAAACTGGTGAATAGAAGGCATTACTGAATAATCTCTTTCCAGTTTACAGTAACCATCAGTTTAACGTTATTGTGTAAAGCTGTTCTTGTCTTAGCATAGAATGACCAGATAATTCTTGAACCTCTAAATCCTTTGATGTATGAGCTACCGCCCGGCCATGCTGGAAGACCTGAAGTATCAACTGGATTTGAGAATGTATCGGTAGTTCTGTCATAGTCATTGTAGACTTCAAACTGATTTGCTGCAATTGGCTTCACATAGTAGTAAACACCACCAAATGATTCCCAACCCGCTGGTGCGTCATAAACTTCGTACTGTTGGTTTTTGTCTACGTCTGATGCATACTCTGCAATGTTAAACGGAAATTCTGCAACACCTGCCGCAATTGGATCACGTACTTCGACTCTTTCACCCGATGCAACTGTAATCACAGCAGGAGAAGCGTTTGATACGGTTTGAATATTATTGACAACAGTACCGCCATCATCTGCAAAGTTTTTAACAGCACCGTATTGCCAGTTATTGAACGTATCGGTTGTTTCTGTTTCGTAACGCCCAGCGAACATTTCTTGAAGAAGAACTTTGCCGTTTTCGTAAGATGTAGCCGAAGAGTCTACCTCTACTGAAGTGCCAGGAACCGCTGAAAAATCAAATCCTGTGGCGACAGAGTTAATCTCTGCTTTGAGATCGATTACTGCGTCTAAACTAAGACCTTTGCCCGTTGTGGCAATACCGCCGTCGAATCCAGCATCAAGTGCGTATGCGGTAACCGATGTCGGCATATATAACGTATGGTTTACTTCTCCGTTTGGTAGTTCTACTTTTGGAGAAATAGAAAAGAGGTATTGCCAATCATCTGAAATGTTTGCGGTTACAGTTGCGTGTGGCGTTGCATAGGTTGCTGGTGTGCCTTTCTCATTAAGATCTAATGTTGTCTCAGTCCATACTGACGCAGACCATGTTTCAATAACGGTATCATCTGTTGGGCCTGTGACTGCTTTTACGCTCCAACATGTAGGCAACGAAGCAGTTTGCGACATAGAAACTTCATAGTTGTTACCATGATAGTACGAATGCATTACAACACGAGCGCCGTTGATGTAGGTACCAAATCGTACTCGACCCGCACCATGCCATTGAACGTCAATCCAGTAGATGTTATCTTTTGATAAGTCTAATGTTGCCTGTGAATCACCAGATCCATCGACTTTATCACCGTTCCAAGTAGATCGTGCGATTACATTATCTACTCTACTGCCTGTAGTAGAACTTCGAATAACAACACTTAGATTATTGTTTTGGTCAAGTCTAAACATGAAACCGTTGTTTGCATCAAACATACCCCAGTTTCTCACACAACCTGACGGACCACCCGTGTTATTCAGTCGTGCAGTGCCCATGTAAAGGTGTGAACTACCAGCAACATAGTGGTGATATAGATTACTCGAACAAGAAGCAAATCCTTCGTTCGTTACATGTTCAGGATCAGTAGCTCCCGGCACTTTTATTGTGACTGAGTTTCTGTCGTTATCATAAGTAACAGAACCGCCGTTCAATTGTGTGGGAGAGAAGTTATTGTCGAGAATTTCTTTCTGACCGAATACATAATCACCAATGTGAGTAGCACCTGATGTACGCAATTTACCCCATGCATCAAGTTGTGGTAGACCTTCTGCGAATCTAATATTCGCTGAACCTGTGATGTCAACATCCATTCCGTATTCTGGATTGTCATAACCCATAATGTTCTGTGCTGGTATATAGACATCGTAGAATGCGGCTACTTGAGCAACTGGGGTACCATTGTAAGAAATGTTAGCGTCAACGGTTGGTTCAAGATTTTCATACTTTGCAGCCTTATTGTAGTGAACAGCAAGAATACCAGTGCCATCACCTTTATCGTAAACGCCATGCACGTGCATCATTCCAGTACCACCGAAGCCAGCAATCATATACATCTGGCCTATTTGCCAATTATGATCGGTCGATCCACCAGCTACAGAGTTGAATGTTTTGTACTCAATTTCGGCAGTGTGTATCATGTACACACGGTCGCCAGTACTCTCCGGTGGGATTCTAGTGTATCTTTTATCTCCGAGTGCCATTTTTAGATCCTGTTAAATTCGGTTGTTATCTTTCTATTTATACTTCAAACGCATCAAAGTTTCTGTCAACAACTTGTGACAATGGAAACGAATTGTTTGTTGATGAGATTGTTTGATTCAATTGGTAAATGGGTAGACTACCCACTCTGAATGCTAAGATGTCTACTACTGTGCCCGTTGAAACCTCAAAGGTATATGAAGCATCTACTTTTTCTACTGTGACTGTTTCGCCTGGAGAGTCTATTATATCGGGTAATTTACTAGTCGAAGATGCAACGTCAGTAACGTTGATTGCCGATGCCGTGGGTGTGCCCACTACCGTATAGGTATCAAAAATCCTAAGATCATTTCTTTGGGTTACTCGAACTTGGTCACCATCTACCAGATTCATCGTCGTGAAATCTGTCGTACCTGTTCTAAGTATTTGTGTTATATTTGCACCGCCACCAGTGTCTAACTCGATGTCTGTTCCTGTGACTGCTGAAAGAACGTCTTCATCAAACAAAGTGGTGGGTGCTGCTACCGCAGATGAATAGGGTGATGGGTTTTGTAGAACTGAAACTTCTGTGTTGCCTAGAAGACCAGAGACTGTTGCAGTCACCACAAAGACTACTGTTGTAGTCGATGAAGCGGCATTACGTACTGTAACGTTAGTGCCACCGACAACGTTAATTGTTACTGCTCCACCAGAGTTGTTGAATACCATCGCATCGGTGCTACCGCTTGCTGGTGTATTGTTTGTGCCTGGATTTGCAGTTGAGTAACCAGAAAAATTCCAATCGGTAAATGTATATGTACCCGCCGCAGTAATCTCAACACCATGACCAGTACCATCACTGGTAAATGTCAAATTTGTCTGATTAGTTGAGTTGCCAGAAGCATCAAGTAAGATTGCACCATTGGCATTACGACTACCATTAATTGAACAATTTGTAGCAGTAATTGTTGAGAAATCTATTTGCCCACAGTTAATAAATGTGCTGCCAAGTACTTGTCGAGTTGTTCCACCTGTAACTGGCCACGAGATTGTTCCCATGTCAATATACTGTGTGTCTTGAATGTTCATGATGTCCATGTTATTATCAGTATAATCCCAGATAGCAGGTTCACCCGAAGATACAAGTACGCAGTTGTTTAAGACAAAAGAGTTGATGCCTGTTGTATTGCCTATCGTTCTAAAAATAAAATGACCCGTTCCTAACTGTTGACCATCGAAATAAATCTGAGAGTCACTTTGTTCAAAGTATGAATCCGATGTTCCTGCATCACCCCATTCCATAGACGCATAAAGTGTGAATGATGAACCAACACCTCTACCGAATAACCCCCATCCACCCGTTGAAGGGTTATCATCCTGTGTTTGTAATGCGGCTAAAGTTATGGGTGTACCAGATGTTCCTGCATTAATTGTAAACGCATAAGACCCGTTGTTGATGAAGGTCATTCTATCAAGGAATAAGTTATCAACATTACCACGAGCGGCAATAGCGTGAATTGAACCATAACCCACCGAACCTATCGCAGTAAATGTTGGTGCACCATTACCTCGATGTTGAATTACGGTGAGACCTGTTCGGTTTGAGACATCTAATCTCAAACAGTAGAACTGCTTTCCTAATACTAGTCCGGGGTTATCGTTACCACCGATAACATACCCTTGGTTTGGATCATTGTTAGCGTCACCATTTCCCAAAACAACTTGCATTCCATTAAGTGCTTCAGTTTGAACTAGGTTGTCTTTAATAATAACCCAAACAGTGGCATCGGACAAATCTAAGTTAAGGTTTGTTCCCGCTGAATTTTGATGTGCAATCAAAAATTCTTGAGCATTTGAAAACTGAGCAGAAATACTAGAAGTGCCTTCATAGAAGATTTCTGTATCGACAGCGCCCACATCAGAACCATCGAATTCAGATATAGGTCCTTCGCAGTTATTGATTTGTGTTCGGTTATCGACAGCCATTTAGTCCTCTAAATCCAATGCAGTCTTAACTGCCTGTGACAGTTTCTCTGCACCTTCTGCTTGACGTTTCTCTTCCATTTCTTTTTTGTAAGCAAGAACTTCTTCGATTTCAAATTCCCACGAAGAATCGGGGTTGCCGTCCACAAACTGGACAGTACCGTCATCATTGTATATCATATCGGTAGGAGTAACGTAGTGTGCTGTTAGATTATCACAGGATTGTGATTTCATTAGAAGCTCGTCTTCGGTTAAAGACAAAATCTCAGCAGCATTAGAAATTGATATTCTCATAATTTATCCTTTAGTAAAAAAGTGGGGGGAGAAACTCCCCCCGTTCACGTTTATTTATTAAGGCGCGTAGTTTCTTTCGAGCGGGGCAATGACCGAGAAGTCTTGACCAGACGCATCAGCAATTGTAAAGTTCGATGATATCCATTGTGCTTTATCCGTTCCTACCGCACGAATTGTGACAGGTACCTCAGTTTCAGTAATTCTGTCTTCTTCTGCACCTTGGTTGGGTTGGGTATTAGCAGTGTATGCAAACGACCACTCATACTTACTATCAGCGTTCAAAGCCGGAGTACCAACTCCACTCGCAAGAGTTCCTTGAATTTCATTGTTCGTAGAATCCAAAACAATGACCGCATCAGGCGAATCGACAGGGTTGAACCGTAAGAATCCAGTTGCTGTCTGACTTGTTGCATAACCACCCTGATTAGACAAATCGTCAATATATGATACATTTATCACATCACCACCACCAGCAGAAACACCGCTAGTTACTTTAAATACGCCGTCTAGTCCAGCATTAGTGAATCCGGTAAACTTCATATATGAATCAGTGTCGATGTCGTATGTGAAGTTTCCTGCATCACGAGTAATAGTACCAACACCCGCTGCGTTACCCGCATAAGTCAACCCTGTTGAAGCCGCTTCTTCGTGTTGTTGAGTGTAAGTAAAGAACATGGTGAAGGATGCAGCTGCATCTGCCAGTAAGTTACTTGTTGCAAGATCCCCAAAGGAAATGAATCCAGTTGCAATTTTCGGAAACGCTTCAAGGTCGCCATCATTGTCACGGAGTTTAACATTACCAATTACACCACTTGGCCAGTTGTAGAATAGTACACCAGTACCATCTGTGACAGTTGCTCTATCTAAGTTACCGACACCCCATTGCGCAGAATTTGGCGTTAGAAGGTTTACTGATTCAAGAACAGCACCAACAAACTTCAACATGGCATCAGAAGTCTTACCATTCTGGGTTCCAGTGTTACCAGCTTCAATATCTGAATCAAAATCAATAGAACCACTCTGACGTAATTGATATTGTACCCAAGAGTATAATTCTTTCAGAGTCAATTGACCATTTGCAGAAGAACCATCTCGTGCATTAATTGTAACACCGAATGATGAGTTTGCATTATTCAAGTCAGTAGTAAAGTACTGTCCTGATACTTGATCCAAGTTATGGAATATGATGTGAGGTCCGTTAATAAACTTAACGTCTTCAGCGCCAGCAGTTGTTACTTGGATTGCTTTATTTAATGTGATTGTCGTCGCGTCATCTACAGAGTCTACTCTTGTACCACCAGCAAAAATTTCATTACCTCCAATTTGTTCACTGTATACATATGAACCCACAACAATACCTGTGGTGTCGCCAACATTCAAAGTTGTTCCGCTGTTTACACCAGTAATTGTCGTATCAACAGTAACTGCATCATACTTTTGACCAGCACCATTGGCAGCTTCAATCTGTACGTCTGTAACTGTAGGAGTAACACCATCTGCAGCCAAATAATCAAGGTCAGTCGCTTCACTCAATGGGAAACGATATACTTGGAAGTTAATGTTACCAGTACCAGTACCACCAGCATCTGGAATACCAATGTCTGGAGTGGAAGATTTACCGTAAGTCTTTCCTTCTGTTCTAATGAAAAGAGAAAGAACTTGATTAGAAAAATCACCAGCATCGTCAACTGCATTGTCAATTTGAATCGCTTCGTTGACTGGTCCAAGGAAATCAAAATCCACAGGAGATGTCCAAGTTTCAGTAGAAGTGTCGTAGAATGCGTAGTAAACACGATCACCCATGAGTAACACTTCACCACCGTCAAAGTCGCCGCCGTGTGCAGCACTCAAGGTAATTTGGTTCGCGCCGTCAATGCTTACTACTTTAGTGTTTGCAGGAATTGTGCCGGTTCCGGATAGTACTCGTACTTCCATACCAACTGTAATGCCAGTAATAGTGTCTACCGCTAATGTTGTATCTGCGGTCGAATCAACCCCAGCTCCGATAGTTACTGTATCGATTGTACCCAGAGAAACAATACCAACATACTTTGGACCATCAACTTCACCGACTGACAGTTCTTGCCAACCAGCATCTCTCAACAATTTTCTGTCGGTGTTCGTTTCCATTGTCCAGTCAAAACCAAATTCAAACTGTTCAGGAGTAATTGCAACAAGTGGAAAGGGGTATTCGATCAGGTGATTGACAACCAGAAGTTCTGTGGTGTTATCCATAACAGGACTTGGTGTTTGGTCGAGTGTCATGCTGCTACCATCTGCCGCGACCGATACAACCGTTGCGAAACCTCCAGCAAGGGTACCAGAACCAGCAGAGATTGAAACTTTCATGCCAGGCAATATGTTTAATGAGTTACCTCTAGTAGACGCTTCACCTGTGGTGCCTGTGATTGCAACACCGTTGTAGGTGAACACAGTGCCTACCGTTGAGTCTGGAGAACCAATATCTGTCCAGTTAGCATCACCAGCAACTTTAATTTGATATTTTGTACCTGTGACCAATCCCGCAGCATCTACATCAATAGAAACATCGTCAAAGGTAACTGTTGTTCCTGAGCTGCTTGCGATTGTAGATGTAAAATCTGTTAAACGCCAAACGTTCTTAAGGTAAGAGTAAAGTGCCTGTAACGATACACCATCGTCAGACAAAGTATTACCCGTCGTTGTTTTGGTTAAACCAATATCTCGGTTGGTGGTATCGATATCTACTTCTGTACGATACAACCTTCCTGCGCTTGTTATTTTTGCCATTTAAATATTCTCCGTTTTTTTTAATATATTCAATTTAACATGACAAATGGTTATGTTTATTTATAAGAATTAATCCGCAGAATAGGTATATGTTGCACGATCATTCCAAGTTTTATCAAAGTCTGCTGTGCCGTTTGCCCAGAGAATGTCTAGGTCACCGTCTGCACCAAACTCATATATTCTTTTAATTCTCCAAATAGGTTGACTCTTTGTAGTGCCAGGCACCGCTTCACCCACATAAGTAAATCCATTATCAGGATCTTCATCTACCAGTTTATCGTATTGCACTTCTAAATCTGCCTTTAGTCTATCAAGAATACTCAGAAAAGACTGAGCAACGAATTTCTTTTTGGTTGGATCGTATATAAGAACCGCATCGTCTACTAGACTCTTGATTGCAGACTTGTCTACGTCTGCGTTATCTACGATCTTATATGAACCACCGCCACCAAGTGTACTGAGAGAACGATTAATCTGTTGAATTTGTTTTTCAAGATTGGCAGCAACAGTGTTTTTGTTTTCTGTTAACTGCTTATTGAACGCTTCTAAGGCTTCTTCAAATCGTTCTTTGTAGTCGGGCCCTGCCTCACCTTGTATTCCTTGTGGTCCTTGTTCGCCACGCTCTCCCCGTTCGCCCTTTTCGCCACGAAGTCCAGTATCTCCCTTGTCTCCTTTGTCACCTTTGGCTCCAGGTTCGCCCACGTCACCCTTGGTTCCAACAGCACCTGTTTTACCTTGCTTGCCTGTTTTACCAGTCGCACCCACATTTCCTTGGGGTCCTCTATCTCCCTTATCACCTTTATCGCCCTTTAATCCTTGTGGTCCTTGCTCGCCACGTTCTCCTCGTTCTCCATCCTTGCCAGCAATTCCAGCAATACCTTGAAGTCCTTGTTCGCCTTGTTCGCCGCGGCCGCCAGTATCTCCTTTCTCGCCAACAGGTCCTGGTGCTCCATCATTGCCATCGGCACCACGTTCGCCACGTTCTCCTTTATCCCCTTTATCACCTTTGACACCTTTGTCTCCTTTTGGGCCCTGTTTCCCAACACGTCCGGCCGGCCCCTCTATGAGTTGCACTTCTTCAAGTACATTAAAGATTTTAGATTCTAATTTTTCTATTTCTTTCTGCGTATGTACAACTGCAAACGCAGTAGAAATAGTATCAACCTTGTTCATTAAGTCGCGCCATATACCTAGTCAATTCTTCTGTCAATTCGTCACTATTAGTAGGAATGTAGGTTTCTTTTTTCTCTTTATCGTTTTTTTTCTTTTCAGCTTCTTTCTGTCTTTCAATTTCAGATTTAGGTTCTACAACTGTTACAGGGGTAGGTGCTGGAGGTTGATTTGCCATTGCAATTTTTTCTTTTTCTTTTTCTTCTTCTTCTTCAGGATCAGGTATTTCTCCTTCGGCCATTTCTTTTTCGATCTGTTTTTTCATCTGAACAATTTCTTCATCGTCTAACATCATGACATTCTTTTGAACCCATTCTTTGCTGTAATATTCGCCAACATACTGAGTAATTTCGTTCATTAATCCAATGCGATTTTGTAAAATTTCAGCGTCTTTTAATTCTGCAAAATGGTTATCTTTGATGTAATCAACATATATATTATCTTTCCATTCTTCCCAATCTTGTGCAGTAATAATACCTTTAAGTATTAACTGTTTTTTAAGAATGCCCAAAAACATGGTGCCAAATCTTCTACGAAGACGATCAATAAACTTTTGAAATTTAACTTCGTCGCGAGTAATTTCTGAGGATCTGCCCAAACTAAACTGGTTTTCTTGTTCCAATCTGTTGACTGGTACATTCAAACTTCGATACAGTCTTTTTTGGAAATATATAATGTCTTCAATTTGACCTAAATTTTCTCCACCCGGCAAAGTGCTAATTTCTGTGCCTCGGCCATTCTCTCTTCTTGGTAACCAAAAGTCTTCAAGCATAGACATGTGTTTACGATCATCTTTAAGTTGACCAGTATTAGCATCATAAACTAATTTGTTACGGTACTTAGTCATGATATCTTTCATATACTGATCCGCCTTACCTCGCGGTAAATTACCGACATCAATATAAAAAATTCGGCGTTCTGGAGCCCGAGCAAGACGATAGATGACTAAAGAATCTTCCATCATACGCAACTGATTGATAGGTTTTAAAGCTTTGTGTAAATGTGAAACAACTTTTTTCTTTGACTCGTCTAACAAACCCGATGTCACATAACTAATCGCATCTGTTGAAATTTTAACACCTTGGACTGTATTGCTGCCAGGTTTCTCTTCGTAAATATAATATTCTTCTACGGTATCTACAATTTTAACACCTGTTTTTGGATCTTTTTTATATTTAACTTCACGAACTTTTCTAATTTTAGCAGCATCGATATGACGGATTTCCTGTATACCGGCTTTGACATTAGATTCGTTTACTAACAAATGATGAACTATGCGACCATCGACGTACCATGATTTAAAAATATCATGGCCAATATCATTAAATTTAAGAAGACTAACTACATTTTCAAACTCTTCTAATATCTGATCTTTAATTTTTTTAGGCGCATCGATTTCATCTACTTTAAGATCGACGGAAGACGTTAATTCTGATGACACAATAGTTTCGTTGACAATTTCATCAATTGCCATATCAACTTCAGGGTTCATAGAAACACCACGGTATCTCATTATGAGCTGAGCATTATCTTTAGATTGATCACCATCTAAATTAATATATTGACCATATGCTCCAGCGCCAGTACTAACGTATCCAGCGGCGTCGTTATCCGTAGGAGGAACAATAGACGGAAGCATTTTGCTTCCCGTTTTTTTGGTATTCCTTTTTAATTCAAATCCAAATAATTTGAATAATGTGTTATCGTTGTCTGCCATACATTTTCCTAATAATAATAACAAGGGTGCCCTTAGACACCCTGTTATTTAGACCACTACTAACTGGTGGTATTTGACTCCCAATACTGATATGTGAAAGACACATCAAAGGTTTCAACTTCACCGCCAGTGTCATAGGACAGTGCAATTTCCCCTACACTGGTTGGAAATGCACCACGGATGTTGTATCGCTTAATAACAGACTCATCACGATCTAACTGATCGATAATAAGATCTGTTTGATAGTCAACAGGATTTGTGATACCAGTGTTGGCAGAATGACCGTTAATGCCATTCATCCATCTTTCCATAGCGTCACGTACTTCGAACCCAGTGTCATTAAGAATGGTCACTGTCCAAGGTTCAAAAGTTCTGTCTCCAGCAACGTTCAGAATTCTTCCTCTGAATGGTACTGATAGTGCCTCAACCGTTGATTGAGGCAGCTGCGCGGCTCTACACATGAATGATGTTAATTCCACATTACCACCAGCATAGGTAGGAAAGTTAATGGTCGCTTTGAATAAATTCGGTCGCGCACCACCACCTCGCAGTTTTGATTTAAAGTCATCGACTCCTAAAATTGCCATTGTTTATTTCTCCTTGTGCGCTTTAAGCCAAACCTACCACTTCATCAAAGTCAACACCTGTACGAACCGCTACAAAACTTAATGTTACGTAGTTAATAGAACGTGCTGGTTTAACATAGATGTCAGCGACAAATTGGTTAGTGTCAATCACTTGACTGGTGTTATTTGTTTCATCACAAATAACTTTGAAGTCAGTGATACCGCGTCTACCCTTAATCTCTCTCAAGAAAGGTTCGACGATGTTAACGAATTCGGCTCTAGTAAATTCATCATTGAATTCAAACATTACGTTTTGAGCCGCCGATTTAATAGCACGTTCCATAACTAAGAATAGTCTTCGGACGTTAATGCGATCAAATGCGGAAGGACGTGTTAATTTAGTTTTATCACCGTAGAGCAATACTCCTTGGCCAGGCAAATTAACTACAGGGTTAATACCTACTTTATACAATGTGTCACGTTGCGATTTAGTAGCGTTCCATGCCAAAGATGAAACTCCAAAGTACTGACCTCTTCGTTGTCCAGCGGGAGAAAACCAAGCCGCTGCTGAAGTATCAGAAGCTGCCATCAATCCAGCCGTTGAACTTGCTGCAGGAATAAAAACATATTCATCAGAATACTTATCGTAAACTTTAATAAAGTTGTTGTCTAATATCAAGTATGATGATGAAGGTAAAGTTTCAGAGAAAGATTTCAAACCATCAGTTAATGTACTTGTATCGGGAATACCTACAACATCAACCTTAGCGGGCGAAGAAACGACTACACAGTCTTTTCTAAGACCCCTAGCTGTAGATTCTAAATCTACTATAACATTTTTCTGAGATGTTCTGGACCCCATACTTGGAGCGATAAGAAAATCTACTTGAATAGTATCGACATCTTCATACTGATCAAATCCTGTCAAATATTCCGCTTCACTTAAAGCACCAGAAGTTTGATTACCTCCGTTGAATGATTGTGTTCTAACAGTGTTGTCGGTTACAGTAGCTGAGGCAAAGTTTGCAGCTGATACATTCGTAGGTCTTCCTGCATCAATTGCTGAAGCCCAAACATATGCAGATTTGTTGTTCAACACATCTAATACAAAATTACTAGATCCATCAGGAGTCTTAGCGTCAGTAGCGAGTGATAAAAACGGCCATGTTTCCAAGACAGTGCCTGGTTGTCCACTAAACTTACCACCTTCATCGATGATTGCAACATGAATTTCATCGTGTGCAGTCCCACCATCTTCGCTTCGGGTTTCTACATATGAAGATGTAGACGGAGCAGCATCAAACTGAGGAGCATAAGTCCAAGCCGAAAACGCTGTATCACTAGTAGACCAAGGACAAATAGAAACTGCTAAAGAGTTACCGGCCTTGCCTGGATACTTTGCAATAATTCTATTGATATCATTGACAAAACTAGATTTCTTAGTGTCCCAGTCAGCTAAATTTTCAACAACTGGCACTGCAGATGGAGTATCAGAGTCGACAGCGTTTTTAGCTGTAGCATCTAATCCTCTAGTAACATACAATGATCCAGAATATTTTAAGAATGCTGTAGCTGACAAGAAATCTGTGTTGTCACTGTCAACTACAAGTGATGGAGAACCAAATCTACTAACCAATTCTGCTTCAGTTCCCACAAGAGTTGGTTGATTGGTTGGTCCCCAGTTAAAATCCCCAACAATTGCACCAGTAGATGAAGTAACAGCAGGCACAATACCTGATAGATCAACTTCTCTGACTGTGACTGCTGGAGACTCTGATGGTGAAAATGCCATAATCGTGTCCTTTTTTCGTTAACATAAATAAGATTACATAATACGGATTAAACTCAATGTATTTATTTATATACTATGAAATTCTAACATATTTAATTAGACACTACCATACATCTGGTTCGAATGGTATTTGCCATCCATGATGTTTCATTTTTTCTTCAGCTTCAATTTCTTCGATTATATCAGTACCATCGTCATGAAAACCAAAAGGAACAAGGTCATTTTCGATCTGCTGCATTCTTTGATTGAACAACATATCTTTCATGTTAATATCCGTTAAGTCTGAAAAATATGTTCCTGTAGAGAAAAATCCAAACATCACAAGATTCATCATTAAGTCATCATGATTGCCATCACTAGCCTCATAAGACTGACCCTTTGCAATAAATGTAGATATTTCTAAAATAGTATTTTCATCTACAATTTCTAATTTATGTTCTTCTAACAAATCTTTGATACCTGAACAACCAAGACGTTTGGTTTTTCTGTTCATTTCAATTCCTAATTTGTTTTTTGTTACAGACTCCACATGCATGTTTTCATACTCAAAATCTAAATATAATCCATTACAAACTACTGTACCCTGATCATTAGATTCTACTACAACGTAAGCCTCATTGTAGACTTTCGCATACTTATAGATAATATTAGGAAAGAGCAGGGGCGAGATAGTGTTACAGCGATACACAGCCACCTGTTTAAAAGGTCTCGAGCTAATGTCGATGATATTAAATGTAGAATAGTCCTGTCCTCTTCCCTTACTTACATCAACACACATGATGTAATCGTGCTCGGGTTGTGTTTCTTCATACACAAGAAGATCACCACCCTCTAAATGTGTGATAGGATTTTTGGCTCGCAATTCCATAAGAGTATTGGCGTTTATTAAAGTATCGCCAGTACCAAAAAAAGTGTTCCCAAATTCTTGATCGAACTGTAAAAGTGAAGTGTTATTAATAGTTTGCAACTTCCACTCTTCATCTCTTCCGGGCACATCCCACCAATCCACACGGAATGGGATAAATTCGTTTACTCCTTGGTTCGCACCTTCCCATATTTTGTGGAATATATTTCCGATACCGTTTGCCGTAGATGTGATAATAACCTTTGTATCTTTACCGGCAGAGACAACAGGATAGGTGGAAGTGTAAAACTCAGCTGCTCGCTCGACAAAAGCAAACTCATCGAGATAGAGCAAATTAACAGACATACCCCGAATAGAAGAGCCGCTAGTGGAAGCAGCAACAATCCTAGAGTTATTAGAAAAATCGATAGAACCCTTATTAAGAGTTTTGCAACCAGGCTGTAAAAAGAAAGGCAAATTCTCGAGCATAAGTGTAATACGTCCAAGCATTTCTCGCGAAGTGGAACCTTTGTTAGCCAGTACAGCAATGGTTTTTTCGGGATTGAAAATTCATACCAGAGAAGATAGGCGACTGATGAAATTGATTTGCCAGATTGTCGACAAGCAAGTACAATGTTAAAACGATTATCGTTAAAATGTTTGAACATTTTTTCTTGATAGGGGTAAAGAGAAAAAGGAACAAGACCCCTATCCAATGAAATAATTTTAACATATGTTTCCGCAAAATATGCGGGATTTCCCATACACTTTGCATACTCAATAACCTCTTCTTGTGTCCATTCTTGAACAACACCGTCTTTCTTTACTAGATGATTGTATTGATAAGTATCATTTGACATTCGTATGGCTTGAGTCATCTGCAATCACCTTTTCTTCATTACGTAATAGTCGTTGTAGGTCTGTTGTACTCCCTAAGAACACATTATTATTTGTAATTTGTTTCGCTTCGTTTTTATCGGGCATATTAATATCTTTATGTTTCTTATTAAGATCCATAAGTTTGTCGTTTGTGTCGGAAAGATTTTTTATCAGGCCTGATAAAACTTCAAACGCACGAGGATGTTCTGATTCTCGTGCAACTTCAATCATGAGATCAAGAGACTCTTTACCTTTTTCAATTAGTTCATAATAGGTAGCTCGAGAATAATCATAATCATATTTTATCGGGTCTTTATCGTTCATAATTTTTATCTCTCATAATTTGCTGTTAATATAAGTCTAACTTCTGCAAGTACTGTATATGTAGCAACATCTGCAATTTGTAGTACTCCTCGAGCTTGAACTTCAACGCCGTTTGAACTTGTGTCTGTTACGCTCCAAGTTCTAGAACTGCTTAATGTATAGTACCCATTTATAGATGTCCCTGTTGGTGTATCTGCCAAAGAAGTGTCATCTGAAAATAAACTTAAATCACTTGTTTGGAATTGTTGTTGTTGACCACCCTCATCTAAATACCTAACTGCATAGTCAGAAGTGTTGTGAACCAAATTGTCTATCCATGGATATGATGTTCCAAACGGCCAAGGGATGCTGTTTCGAGATGCAACCTCACCGCTCCAACTTATTCGACCATTATTTCCTATAGTAATAGAAGCTGATGGCGCTGTATTAAAAACGTCAACATCTGGAGAAATTATAACATAAGGTGATTCCCCTAAATCTACAATTGAATGTTGGACAGTTATTGTTTCTGTTGCTGTTGAAGCGGATCCGGCATCAGTAACGTTTTCATAAACTGCAAACGTATAATCTCTAGTACCGGATAGTTCGTTCGGATCCAAAACATCAACTGTGAAAGTTGTTTTGAGAGTAGTTAGTTCAACATCTTGCCATGGTAAATCGAATGATTGTGCACCAGATTCTTCTGGAATAAAGTAAACAGTTGTCGTTTCTGTCGTAACAATTCCAAGATTGTTCAGTTGTATATTGTATTTACCAGATGTTGGCGTAGGACTAATTGATTCGACAACACCGATTTTAATTTTACCAGACTGATCTGCCCAAGCGGCTTGACCTATTTCAATTCCTGCACTAATTGGGTCTTCATAAGCCGAAATAATCGAATTGCCTACCGTTAGATCGCATTGAACCGTTTCGAAATCTGCCAAACGAATTTCGACAGTATTGGGTAATACCATGTTAGTCACATCAACATCAAATGTTATGGTACTACCATTTTCAATTGGGTCTGGCGTTGGATTGACCGCAGTTAGTGATGTGGTAACGGAATTATCATTCAGCGTTACAGTTGTTGATGCTACTAAAGTTCCACCAGATCCACTATAACCATTTACATAGACACCAATGTTAACATCTCTAGGTCCGTCAAGAACACTGTTATCCGCCAATGCACCAATAACAGCATAAGATGTTCCTCCCGGCACACTCGTATCAACTTCAGTTGAATTAGTATAATAAGCAGCTCCGGGCCCAGTCAGTTCAATGAACAAGTTTTCGACCGGCTGTTGGTTACTAATCGTAACTCCGATATACAAATTGTCACCTTCGTTTACACTTGTTGCAACAACTTCGGACACATCATCAGTGTAATTTGCCACACTATATGTAGCTGCAGAAGTATCATTAACGGTAATTGTTGTTGTTTCTGCAATCGCAGATGTTTGGAATGTTGGAGTTACAGCGGGAGAACCCACGACTAAAGTGAATGTTTCAACCCCTTCTCTAACAATATCATTATTCAATACCGCAGTAATAGTTGCTGCGCCTCCAGTTACAGTAACGTTTGCGGGTGAATTGATATCCGCAAACCCTCCAGTGTTACCCAAATTCGTCGTAATACTGGTAAAATCGTTTGCACTAACATCACCAGTAAACCAGTATTTACAATCACCGTCAGGTGCATTTGAGATTGTGAACGTGATGGTATCACCTTCATTAATATTTGTAGCACTTGGAGTTACCGATGTCGTAGTCAATAAAGCTTCCATGTATATGTCTGCTACTGGAGCTCCGTTAATAGTTTCACTAATTAAGGCTTCATAAAACCTATCTGCAGGCAAAGTTGCGTAAGTTAATGTGGTAGATGTGCCTGGAGCACTTATTAATCTTCTCGTGCCAGATTCTGGTAATGGGGAATCGACAAAATCGGTTGCATTACCGTCACCTAAAGTTACATAAAAATAGTAATCTTGTGCAGGGTCAATATTGGTTCCACCAATTGTAAATGTTACGGTATCGTTAGATCCTGCTCCAGCTGGTGATGCTGACAACGTGTATACAGGATCCTCATCTACAATATTAAATGGGTCAGTACCAGTTGGAGAAGATATCATACTGTCATCAACAACCTCAAAATTCCCAGCAGTTATACCTTGGAATGTTGAAAGTGCAGAAGTTGGCACAGTTATTGTTATACCAGAACCACTGTTATGTGCGTATGTTGCTGTTCCACTGTTGTTTGAAACTCTACTGTCTGATGAAGCATCACCCGTTATAGTCCAACTTAAAGTGTCTCCCTCAGCATAAGTACCAATAACCACGTTGGCCTGAATTGATGTTCCTTCCACAACATCATCGACCGTAACAACTATTGAAGGAATAACATCTTGTAATGTTATGGTCTCTGATGCAACCACTACATTATTTTCGTTGATAATATTAAATACCGCTGTTTCATCACCACTATCAGCGGAACCATCAACTAACGATTTAATACTAAAGGAACCTGTCCCGCCGGTAATTATGATTTCTTCTGCTTCACCGGATGTTGTTGGGATTGTTCCTTCGAAATCCGCATCAGTCGCTTGACTAGAACCATCCAAATACCACCTAAGAGTAGTTTCTCCCCCATATGGTAAATTTGTTCCACCAATCGTAAACACAAAGGTGGTTCCTTCAGGTGCAATAATCGATGGAGTTGTGTTGACTGTCCAGTTCGGAACAACATCATTTAGATTACAAGGTATTGTTGCGATTGTTCGGCCGCTACGGTCTATAACTACAACTGTAAACTGTTCTTGTGATTCTGGAGGATTATCTATAGGATCTATTACAGTGTTTATTGTAAAGGAACCAACTCCATTTTCTATTTCAACATATTGTGCAGTTTCTAAAGATGGAAGCCCGGTGTCTCCGTTTTTAAAGTTAACTCCAAAGTCTGCATCTTCAGTTGTGCCATGCACACCATACCAATATACAGCATCATATGTGTTATATGTCCTAGTGTCGGTTGTGTTAACTGTAAAAGAATACTGCACGCCTTCACTCACTGTTGTTGTTGCGGAAAAATTATAAGCAATATTTTCATATGTAATGATAGAATCGTTTGTAAGTGTGACCGGAGAACTAACAACGTCAGAAATTATTACTTCTCCACTTAAATACATTCCAGCTGGGTGTGCAAATAGTTTAAAAACATCCTTCCATTTAGTTATAGAAATTCCGGTTCGAACCAATAGTGCAAATGTCTGGTAGAGTTTATCGTCTGTGATATATTTTAAAGAATCAGATCCTATCTGAGAGTCGACTTCGCCGACTTTAAAAATGTTTTCTTTGGGATACAAAACCTCAACGTCTTCACCATAAAAGGATCGAAAAAACCATTCTATGGCAAACTTGGTTCCTTTAGAACGAAACATGATGCTTGAAAAATTGGCTGCAGCTCGTAATTCTTCCGGATTGTTTTCTTTATCACCAAACCCTTCAAAATATGTTTCCCCCAAAAGTAATTCATCTTCAATATAATTCAACAAAGTAATGTCGGTTTCGTTGACATCCCTAGTAGCAAAAAGATGATTCAACAATTCAGTTGAATTGTTCTGGTCTTGGAACTCATAATAACGTTTCAACAGTGAGATAAATTTTGGATAGTAAGTTGCAAAATGTTCGGGCAGAACATTTTCCACTTGCATCTCTCGCAGATTTATATTTCTGCGTTTTTTATCGACAGTCCTGTTGTGCATATTTTATACTACGTTGATCACTCCACCCATTCCTGAGTGAATTGTACATTGATAATAAAGTGATGAAGGCGCACTCATGGGTACACTAAAGTACGTATAACCAACGGCCACGCCGTTATTAACAACACCAGTAGTATACGCAGCCCCACCATTAGACAATCGTATTTCAAAAGGATGGTTTGTAGTAGTTATATCAAATCGATACGTATCGCCTCTTCGAAGATATAATGTAGGATTATCTTCTCCACTGGGAAACCATACACTATTTGTGTCTGTGAAAGTATAAAATGATGATCCGTTGTTTACCACTTGAAATGCATATTGCACTCCAGATAATGATATACCAACATCACTATCAGCACCAAAATACATAGAACCAGTATCACTAACAGTGTTTATTTTTAACGTTGAAGGGTTTAGTCTTAAATTAGCATTTGCGTTGACACCATCGGCCGCAGATCCAGAAACACTACCAAAATGTAAGTAGTGAGTACTAGGATCACTTGTTGCAATAACGTTAACATTAGTAGTTGTAAGTGCAGTAGCGGCATTTACATTTTCTATCAGTGTACCATCACCGGCAAATGCAGCTGCAGTAACGGTTCCGTTTTCAATGAAAAATGATTCAATAGTAGCAACGCTGTCCAATCCAGTTGTGCTACCTTTAAATGTGACATATTCTTTAACATGAATCGGTTCTCTTTCATTTGAATATGTCTTATTGGTCCATTGAGAACCACCATACAAAAACAGTTCGGTTTCTGTGGTTCCGGATATTCTATTAGTAGCTGGGTTATAGGTGAACGCAGTATCTATGTTAGTACTGTCTAACCCTGCGTCAAGCATTCGAAACATAACTTTAAACGTATCGTCCGAATCTGTTAGGGATGCTCTTATTTCTTTACCATCACCCGAAACATTTTCTAATAAAGAACCATCTCCAACAAAGAAAACTTCTGTAGCATCACCACCAAACTGGCCAGTAAATGGATTATATGATAGTTGTGGGTCTATACTAACACTATCATTACCCGTAGATGATTCGACAAAAGTCGGATAAAAACTTAAATTGATGGTATCCTGATTTTTTATAGAGACTTCTTTTGCAACATTTGCGGTTTCGGCTAACGTTGCAAGATCAGACAGTAGAGAATGTCTTGCGCTATCAACATTAGTAACTAATTTTCCATCTCCAGCAAAGGCATTAGAAGATAATAAACCATTTTCGGAAGCGTCAAACGTAAGAGTTGAAAATGTATTAGAACTATCATATCCAGATACTGTTTCTCTGAATATTAAATAGTTAACCGCTGCAGTGCCCAACTTTGCGTCGATAGTTTCAGCTTCAGTGCTTGTTAACTCTGAAAGGTCTGTTACAGTATTTCCATACCTATCTTCTAAAGCCCCATTAAATAAAAGGTCTGTAGAGGTTTCAAGTTTACCAGTTACCAAAGATCCTTCTGAAGTATCATCAATGTTAATATTCGCAAGATTACGAATACTCTCTAATGTAGATCTTTTTGTTGTTAAAGTATCTACATCATTGACAATAACCTCATCGGTTAATGTTGGTGAAAATAATGTTAATTGTGAAACTTTTATATCTGCCATGATATTCTGATCTCGAATTTCTTAGTTTTATTTATGTGTTTATAACACAGTTATGTTAACAGTTGCTACTTCTGAAGTTCCTACTGCAGGAGTAACTCTATAGACGAACGAATCTGGTCCAGTATAACTTAAGTTTGGTGTATACCTAAATTCACCAGTTGCAGAATTTAAAACCTCAACTGTACCGTTACTTGGGTCACCACCTGCGGCTAAAGAAAATACTAGTGTAGTGTTGGTCCATAGGTCATTAGTATTAACATTAAACGTCTCAGGCGTGTCCTGAGTGACTGCCACGGTATCATTTATAGCATCTGATACCGCTGCAACATCAACTGCAATTGGATAATATTTTGTTCCAAAATCACCTAATACACTAATATTAAATGAGTCTAATCCACTATAATCATTATCAGAAGTATATGTGTATGTTCCTATGGCTTTAATGATACCTTCTTCCGTTGTCAATGTTTGTGTTAGAGATGTTGTCGCTGTTCCGTGTAAAGGATCTGATACTGATAATGATGTTGGTACACCAGAAAGATTTCTTATTTCAAAATCATTAACCGTGTATGTGATTTCTTCTACCGCATCAATAGAAAGTGGTGATGCTACAAACGCACTGTCAGCACAAACTTTAGAGAACAATTCTTCTTCCGGAGACGCATTAAGATTAAGAAAATCTACACAAGCCTCTTCAATAATAGACGTGTTGTTTGCAATATCTTTATAGAGATTAATTTTCATATCAAAATCTAAAGTGTAAATAATGGTCCTGCGATTTTCTAATGGTGCTTCATAATCATCTGAAAAGGTAATACCAGTCATAGTAATCGGTGTATCTTCTTTAATATCATGATCACTTAAAGGTTTTACCGTCACAGTATAGTGTGGTGTAAAATATGGTAAAATTTGTTCAACAATTTGCAACGCATCGTCTTGTGATTTTGCATATGCATTTAATTGAAAAGATATGGTATATGGAACTGGTGTATATACTTTTGTAGCCCCACCATTATAGTTTGTAGGAAACGAGAGACAATTATTCATTTTGGGTAATTGCCTTGTTGCATCATAGTTCATTGCTAATATTTCAAAAGATATTCTAGGCAATTTTAATGCAACTTGACGTTCGTAATCTTCTCCGTCTCGCATAGAATCTATACGAGATAAAAAATCTCTTTTGGGTGCATATGATAAAGGCACTTTCTGTTGAGATAAAGTATTACCAGCTGAATCAGTTCTCACAATGTTAATGTTGTTGAACAACGAACCAAAGACGGCAACCGCTTTCCTTATCCTTTGATGGTAAAAATGATCACCAAACATTATGGGTCTCCAAAGGGATTAGATTCAGAAAAGTCAATGAAGTCAATATCCCCGCCTTCTAATGTAGTGTTAAAAGAGTCGTTCATTGCCCCGTCTTGCAAATCCTCACCCACAGAAATAGGAGTGCCGTTTGCACCAGAAGTTGCGCCAACAACCGGAGCTGTGGTTGTCCAACCATGATATTCACCATCTCCAGCGCCCCCAGTATGTGCAACATATATTTTTTTAGATTCTGGATCTGAATTATTTATGTTAACAACCTCGCCGGTTATAGTGTAGTCGCCTATCGTCTGTGAAACGTTTTCGTTAAAAACAAAGTCTCCACTTGTCGAAGAAAACGTTAATATAGTTTGATATGCGTGAGCGCCTTCAACATTATCAACACTTTCAACGCCTGTATCAAAGTCTTCGTCGTTATATTCAAACAACTCGGCTCTAATCTTAAACACAGGAAGATCTTTTAATTGATAGAAAGGTGATTCGTCTTCAACCCTTGTTATTTCAAATATTGAATTTGAGAGTGGAAGAGAAATCAAATCTCCTTCACGTGGACGATAAAATGGTTTATTTTCTGATGATTCGTAAACTGCCACTTGATTTAACCATCGTCTACGTGATACAATAAACGTGGCCGCATCTCGTATTTCTACACCGAATTTAGTAAAAAGATCGCCTTCGCCATCAAACCCTTCAGTGTTTTCTATATACATTTCTATTTTATATGCATCATCAAAACGAGACACATTGTCATCTTGGAATATAGAATCCTTGTTGACAATTTCTCTAGGCATGTAATAAACATCTTGTCCGTAAATTTTAAGAGACTCAATAATTAAGTCTTCATATAATTCTTGTTCGGAAGATCTTCCTTGGCTAAAGTAGAGATTAGTAGTCATTCATTATCCCATGAAAAAATCAGGCGGAAATTCATTTTCGTTTCTCATTTTTTCTTCTAGACGTTCTAATTCTGCTGTTGCATCCTGATAGTATTGAGCACCATTGAGTGTTACCCCACCTGGTAATTGCATGCCTTCAAACTTAGACATGTTAGTTCCCCACTGTTGTTTAATCAACTGTGTGGTGTAATCTTTTAAAAATTTGTCGTTATACACACTGCCAAAAGTATCAGGATCCACAAGAGACAAAACTTCAAATACAATATAATCGCCAACCTCAAGGTTGTTTATCACATTAGGAGCCCAATCACCAAATATATACAATCGATCTTGGTGTCGTGAATAGGTTACTCTAGGTTCCCCTTCTAATAACTCGTCAAGAAACTCTAGATATTGTTGCAACTGATAGTAATATGACATACCGCCAGCAAAATTCATGAAGTCACCCATACTGTTCAACATCATCTGATAACGAATGTCGAACATGTTAATGCCGGAAAAAGTTTTACTGAAAGGAAAAACCTTAGTTACATATAATACAGTATCCGGTATAGAAATATACTCATTGTCAACATCTATCTGGGTGACCTGATGTTTCAAATACGTTCGAAAAGTTGCATCTGAATGATACTCTTGATATAATTGCAACGCATCATCAACCTTATCTTCAATTTGATCATCATCCACGTTTATTTCGAGGACAGGTGATCCTAATCTGCGAAGACAAAAATCAATAAGTTCTTGCCTCGTTGTGGGTGATGCCATTAAATATCTCCAGTTTATTGTTTATTTATAAGATTATGAAGACGTTAAACGAATTCTTCTTCTTGGATAGGTTTGACCAGTCGCGGGTCTATCAACATAAAGTTTTCCATGAACATCATTATGGTACTGTGCAATTCTATCCATACGCACTTTATACGGTAAAAATACTCTTTTGTTTGTGGTTCCAAACAACTCTGTCAATTCGAACCCAGTGTTAAAAAATTCTGTTTCATTATATTCGTTCGGTTTATTGACGGCATAAAGTTTTTCAGAAGATATTGGAGCCCCAGTTAAATTGGAATAATTTAAAGTTCGATCGCTCTGCAAAACTGGTTTTGCTTCTTCTAACATAAAGGTTTTTAATTCCGATAAAGTAGGAAATCTTCCGTACTTAGTATACCACCAACTTATGATAACTCCTGCTATACCCGCAGTTTGTGGAGCCGCATTACTAGTGCCCCCAAAAAATCCCCAAAAAAATCCATTTCCATCTGACACCTGCGGATAAGCATTGTATGTTCTAGTACCATTTGCAGATATATCTATGACCGGACCTCTTTCAGAGTAACCATCTAATAATGGATTAGTGTCACTATGTTGTGTTGCACCCACTGTTATACACCATCGTGTATCACCATCTCTACCGTTTCTTAAAGGATAAATTAAGTTGGATGTTGATATCGTACTGTTGGATATATTAAAAAAACCATTAAACGATTGGGAAATTGATTTTACAGAAACCGTTCCTCCGCCAGGATCTTCTAACCGAACACTCGTGTTCCATTGCGGTTGGTACCAACCAGCTTTAACAGCCGCGCTATTACCAGCCGACATGAAGTTGTAAATGCCTTCAGTTGTAGACCATGCGTTTCCCAACACTTCCCATTCTGATATTTTATCTTGAGTTGTCCATGGAATCATCCAAGAAGCGACCCCTCCATCATTAATATAACGAGGAACTATATTGGCATCTATGAATGGTGTGAAATTGTTGTTCCAACTGCTTCCGGGCCGATTAGTAACTGTAAGATTTCCCGCTTCATCATACCATTGTATTTGATCTATAACATCTGGTTCAACTGCATAGTTAATAGAACTATTATTATATCCCCATGCACCTGTAACAACGGTTGCGTTTCTTTTCCCAGTGTCAGGGTTTATACTTTTACTATTATGCCAGGCAAGAATAGCACCATAGACCGAAACTACAGGATCATAATTTAAATATATAACTCTGAGTGAAGAATTTTTACACCAACCAGAAATTAATCCACCAGAAGTACTTAGAACACCTATTGCATGAGGATCAAAATAAATTCCGTCTGTAGCTTGATTATTTTGTAAAGCATCAACAGACGCATTATAATTTGACCAATTCATAGGGACAAATCTTTGTGTACCAGTATGACTTAAAAAATCAGGATGTGTCACTGTACCACTTAATGATATATCAGGCTGTCCGGCTTCAACTGCCACTACGTCAACATATTTGCCATCGTTCCAATAATCATATGACTGTCCCCCAATATAATTGTTTTCGTTTTCGGGAGGATCAATAAAATTACCTACAGGGTTTGGATTTTCAATGGAATCAGAAAAATAATAAAATGATGTTGTAGCAAAACTAGACCCATCTTGACCCGATAAATTAATACCAGTATTTGTTATAAAATTAGAATTTTGTTCTCGGAAAATATCAGGATAGGTACTACATTGATGAATAGGTTCTTCTTTATTCAAACTTATTATTTCTTCACACTGAGACAACTCTGCAGCTTCTTCTTCAGTCAATTTAAAAACCATTAACTCAGGAAACATAGAACATTCGTCTATGCACTCATAGTCGCAAGCGTGACCAGTATGAATAAATTCGTGTTGATCACACTCTCCTGTAACAATTGCGTTGTATATGTGTTTTTCCATTACAGGAATTCAGCCGGTAAAGCATAGTTGAAGTAATAAACTCCCTCGCCAACAACCACTTTAAAGTTTTCTATGTATCCATGAAAACCAGAAGTGCCGTCGGCAAATGCAGCCAATGTTAGAGGTCTAGTGCCCCAATTATATACATTGAGATCAAGATTTGCGGGTTTGAAACCATTCATGGAGAAAACTCTGGGATCAGGTTGACTTGAATAAGTTATTGCAAGATGGTTCCATTGTGACGTTAAAAAAGAAGTTTGACCTTGACTCGCTATGGTTTGCGGATTGTTAATAACACCGCCATCATTCTGATATATACGTATCTGTCCATCTTCTCTAGTCACAGTTAAATATCTGTTACCAGTAGAATCAGAGGTTGATGGTGCGCCAAAGGTAAATAAAACCTCTTCCCCTCTACCAGTTTGATCTGACCAAAACCATCCTTCTATTGTACAATAACTAGTACCTAAAGCAATCCCTGTAGTTGTCTGTAAATAATTATTTCCAGTGGTTTGATCAGCAAACATAGATTCGTTTCCAAATTTAGTTTGAGTCGAGGAAGAGGCAAAGTTACCAACTGTGTTGAATGATACTGAAGCATCAGAAATATCTGAAATAACACCTGCATCTGATTTAAGTAATAATTGTGATCCTATAGTTCCCCAGACTGGATATTCTCTAGGATTGCTTTCTTGAATCGAGCTGCCTGTTCCAAAATTACTGGCACTTGGTACATTTGTAACATTCCAAGTTATAAGACTGAAATTCATTGCACTATCTCTGAACATGTTGTTCATATTATTTGCTGTAACATTAGAAGTGTCCCAACCACCTATATTTTGATTGAATGTTGCAGCGGTCCAGAACATACCTTGCATATTAGTAACACTACTCACATTCCAAGAACTAATATCTTGATTGAATGAAGTTGCATTTTGGAACATATATTGCATATCAGTAACAGTACTTACATCCCAAGAACTAACATCAGCATTGTTGAATGTAGTTTTATCTTTGAACATTTCTCTCATACTAGTAATAGGATCATTTGCCTTTACACGAATACCTTCAGCACCGGGCGTTGTGTCATAAACATAAGTGGCAGGAGCATAAGTAGATCTCCAAGTAGCGTTAGTAGGATCAGATGTTTCGCCCGTTAATGGATACAAGATTGTACCGTCTGTACCCCAAATAGGATGTTCATCAACAGTGAATAATGTAGCTCCAGTGGCAAAGTCTTGTGGTATTGACGGTATGAGACTAACGTCCCAAGCATTAAGGTTTTGATCAAATGTTGTGGCACCACGGAACATATTAACCATGGTCGTAACACTAGAAGTATCCCATGAACTAATATCTTGGTTGAATGTACATGTTCCGATAGAAAAATCGAACATACTACTCATATCAGTAACACTAGAAGTATTCCATGAACTAATATCTTGGTTGAATGAGTTTGCTCTGAGGAACATAGCTTGCATGTTGGTGACATTAGCAGTACCAGTTCCAGTAGTCCAAGTTAACGCAACACCACCATTGTTGAATCCCGTTGCCCAATAGAACATACTACCCATATTAGTAACATTACTCACATTCCAAGAACTAAGATCTTGATTGAATACATTATTATTGTTGAACATACCTTGCATAAGAGTAACATTACTTACATCCCAAGAACTAATATCTTGATTGAACGCAGTGCTAGAGAACATACTACTCATACTAGTAACACTAGAAGTGTTCCATGTTAGTGTTACGCCTCCATTATTGAATAAGTCGGCACTGCTGAACATACCTTGCATAGTAGTAACATTACTCACATCCCAAGAACTGATATCTTGATTGAACGCATCGCAAAAGAAAAACATTTGTGTCATATCAGTAACAGTAGAAGTATCCCATAATGAAATATCAGGATCGTTGAATGTAAGATTCGAACTAAACATACTCGCCATACTAGTAATAGGCGATCCTGTTGGCATTAAGATACCAACGTTTGAAACCCAAGTATATGTTGGGTTAGCCGTTCTCCAAGTAGTACTAGTAGGATTTGAAGCAGTATTACTTAACGGATACAGGATACCGCCTGACGTGCCCCAGATAGGATGTTCGTCGGTGGTAAATAGTGTAGCTCCATCGGCAAAGCCTGATGGTATTGACGCTATGTTAGTAACGTCCCAAGCATTGAGGTTTTGATTGAATGCAGAAGCACCATTGAACATATTTAACATGTCTTCAGTTGTGCCTGGACTGTCAGTTCCAACTAAACCAGTGTCCCATCCACTAATGTCTTGATTAAATGACGAAGCGTTGTAGAACATAAAACCCATATTAGTAACATTGGCCGTGTTCCAAGTGCTGATATTTGCGTTGAACGAAGTAGCACCGAAGAACATACTATACATATAATCTACAGTTGAAGTGTTCCAAGTTAATGCTACACCGCCATTGTTGAATGAAGTAGCACCTTGGAACATTCTATCCAGACCTCTAAGATTAGAGTTGTTGAATGCCGCAATACCACTAAGACTCCAAGAACTAAGATCTTGATTGAATGAAGTTGTATTAGCGAATGTTGACCACATACTAGTAACAGTAGAAGTATCCCAAGAACTAATATCAGGATCGTTTATAGCACTACCGTTGAACATACTATTCATATCAGTAATAGGTGATCCTGTCGGCATTAAAATACCAACATTTGCAATGAACTGATACGTTGGATTAGCCGTTCTCCAAGTACTGAAAGTAGGATCTGTGGCAGTATTACTTAACGGATACAGGATACAACCTGACGTACCCCAAAGAGGTTTCTCTGCTGTTGTCCAAGTGCCGGGTGTACCAGTATCAAAGTTTGTAGGTGGAGTTGAATTCCCAGGAGCAACACTAGCATTCAATACATCCCAACCACTAATGTCTTGATCAAATGTGAACGCATCTTGGAACATCTGATTCATATCAGTAACACTACTCACATCCCAAGAACCAATATCTTGATTGAATATAGTAGCAGTTCTGAACATCTGATTCATATCAGTAACACTACTGACATTCCAAGAACTAATGTCTTGATTGAATGTGATAGCATTTCTGAACATACTATTCATAGTAAGAACATTAGTGGTACCAGTACCAGCAGTCCAAGTTAATGCTACACCACCATTGTTGAATGCGTCAGCGTGGTAGAACATACTACTCATATCAGTAACACTACTCACATTCCAAGAACTAATGTCTTGATTGAAATCGTCAGCGCCGTAGAACATTGAACCCATATCAATAACATTAGTCATAGTACTAGCAAAGGTGCCGTTTAATGCTACACCACCATTATTGAATGCATTACCAACATTGGAGAACATCTGATTCATAGTAGTAACATTACTTACATCCCAAGAACTGATATCTTGATTGAATGCAGAGGCATAACCAAACATACCATCCATGCGTGTGACATTACTCACATTCCAAGAACTGATGTTTTGATTGAATGCAGTAGCACCCCAAAACATTCTATACATATTAGTAACAGTACTTACATCCCAAGTAGAAATATCGGGATCGTTGATCGTTGTAATATCTGAAAATATCTCACTCATACTAGTAATAGGTGATCCTGCTGGCATTAAAATACCAACGTTTGCAATGAACTGATACGTTGGATTAGCCGTTCTCCAAGTACTGAAAGTAGGATCTGTGGCAGTATTACTTAACGGATACAGGATACCACCTGACGTACCCCAAAGAGGATGTTCGTCAGTAGTGAATAATGTAGCGCCTGTGGCAAAGTTTGATGGTGTTGACGGTATTAAACTAACGTCCCAAGCATTTAGGTTTTGATCAAATGCTGTAGCGTTTTGGAACATCTCGGACATGTTTGTTACAACACCAGTGTCCCAACCGGATATATCATTGTTGTATGCAGTAGCGTCTTTAAACATAGCAAGCATATTAAGAACACTAGAAGTGTTCCAACCACTAATATCTTGGTTAAACGAAGTTGCAAGATAGAACATATAATCCATGCGTGTAACACCAGATGTGTCTAATGAACTAATGTCTGAGTTAAACGAAGTTGCGCTACGAAACATATTCAAAAAGGTGACAACATTTGTTGTAGTAGAAGCAAAGGTTCCAGTTATTGGTTGGTTATATGCGGTAGCGTTGAAGAACATACCACTCATATTAACAACGTTACTTACATTCCAAGAACTAAGGTTTTGATTAAACGTTAAAGCGTTCAAAAACATGTCTTCCATTGTGGTAACTGAACTAACATCCCAACCACTAATGTCTTGGTCGAACGACGAAGCACTAGCGAATGTTTGTCGCATACTCGTAACAGTACTTACATCCCATATTGCAATGTCCGGATCGTTAAAAGATGAATTTGACGAAAACATGTTTCTCATATTAGTTAATGGTGTTCCTGCTGGCGTTATAATACCAACGTTTGCAATGAACTGATATCCACCAACTGGAGCATAGTTGGTACGCCATACTGTGCTGGTAGGATCTGTTGCAGTGTTACTTAACGGATACAAGATACCACCTGACGTACCCCAAATAGGATGTTCGTCAGTAGTGAATAATGTAGCTCCATCGGCAAAGCCTGATGGTAGTGACGGTATGTTAGTAACGTTCCAAACATTGAGGTTTTGATCAAATGACGAAGCGTTCTGGAACATTGAAGTCATATTAGTAACACTACTTACATTCCAAGAACTAATATCTTGATTGAAGGCCGCTGCGTTATAGAACATACTATTCATATTAGTAACACTAGTCATAGTACTAGCAAAGTTACCATTTAATGCTACACCACCGTTGTTGAATCCACTACCGAAGAACATATTATTCATAAAAATAACACTACTTACATTCCAAGAACTAATATCTTGGTTAAATGAGTTAGTACCGAAGAACATACTAATCATATTAGTAACACTAGAAACATCCCAAGAACTAATATCTTGGTTAAATGCGTTAGCACCGACGAACATACTACTCATATTAGTAACACTAGAAACATCCCAAGAACTAATATCAGGATCGTTTATAGCACCATTACTACTGAACATACTACTCATATCAGTAATAGGCGATCCTGCTGGCATTAAAATACCAACGTTTGCAATCCACTGATATGTTGGATTAGCCGTTCTCCAAGTACTATTAGTAGGATCTGTGGCAGTGTTAGTTAACGGATACAAGATGCCGCCTGACGTACCCCAAATAGGATGTTCGTCAGTAGTGAATAATGTAGCTCCATCGGCAAAGCCTGATGGTATTGACGATATGTTAGTAACGTTCCAAACATTGAGGTTCTGATCAAATGCAATAGCAGTGTCGAACATTCTCTGCATATTAGTAACAGAACTTACATCCCAAGCACTAATGTCTTGATTGAAGACCGCGTTACCTCCAAACATAATTCTCATATTAACAACCGAACTTACATCCCAATTTCCAATGTCTTGATTAAACACCATGCCGGAGGCGCCGGCGGGGGTGCCATAATAAAACATCTGTTCCATATCGAGAACATTACTCACATTCCACTGATTCCCGTTCGTGGTTAATGGTTGGCCGCCGTTGTTGAATGCGTATGATGCCAGAAACATATAACGCATCTGAGTAACGTTAGAAGTGTCCCAAGAACTGATATCTTGATTGAATTGGGTGTTGTTCCAGAACATACCCTCCATGTTAATAACAGTACTTACATCCCATGATGAAATATCAGCATTGTTCATAGTCTGACCTTCAAACATCTGTTGCATACTAGTGATAGGATCATTTGCGGCTACCCTAATACCTTCAGCGCCTACTGTTGCATCCCAAGCATAACTAGCGGGTGCGTAAAGAGAACGCCACGTAGCGTTAGTAGGATCTGATGTTTCACCCGTTAATGGATACAAGATAGTACCGTCTGTACCCCAAAGAGGATGTTCGTCAACCGTGAATAATGGCGTGTTAGTATCGAAGCCTGATGGTAGTGACGGTATGTTAGTAACGTCCCAAACATTCAAGTTTTGATCAAACGCTGTGGCATTATCAAACATACTATTCATATTAGTAACATTACTCACATCCCAAGAACTAATGTCTTGATTGAATGCATCAGCATTTTGGAACATCTGCTGCATATTAGTAACATTACTCACATTCCAAGAACTAATGTCTTGATTGAATGCGGCAGCATCTAGGAACATAGCACTCATATTAATAACATTACTCACATCCCAAGAACCAATGTCTTGATTGAATGCATCAGCATCTCTAAACATAGCAAGCATATTAGTAACACTAGAGGTATCCCATGTTAATGGAACACCGCCGTTATTAAACAAAGAAGGCCCGTTGGAAACATTAAACATACTTTGCATATTAGTAACACTAGAAGTATCCCAAGAACTTAAATCTTGATTGAAATTCATTGTGCTTACACTTATACTACTAAAAGTACCATCCATCGAAGTAACAGTACTCACATCCCAAGATGAGATGTCTGGATCATTGAACGTAGTGTTACTAAGAAACATATTATCCATATTTGCCAACGGAGTACCTGCTGGCATTAGAATACCAACGTTTGCAATGAACTGATATCCAGCTGCAGTACCATAGTTGGTACGCCAATTACTACTGGTAGGATCTGTAGCTGTGTTGCTTAATGGGTATAGAATACCACCACTAGTACCCCAAAGAGGTTTTTCATCAGATGTCCAAGTGACGGGTGTATTGAGATCAAAGTTTAGGGGTGGAGTTGGATCGCCTGGAGCAACACTAGCCGCCAGCACGTCCCATCCACTAATATCTTGATCAAATGCCATGGGCCCAAAAGCTGCACCATTAAAAGTTTCTTGCATATTAGTAACACTAGATGTATCCCAACTACCAATGTCTTGATTAAAACTTGTGGCGTCCATAAACATTCGATTCATGGTAGTAAAAGAACTAGTGTTCCAAGTGCTTATGTCTGCGTTAAACGCAAATGCTTGTTGGAACATTGACGCAGTATATAAAACACTAGTCATAGTACTAGCGAAGGTGCTACCTACAAAAGTTGCACTGCCATTGTTAAAATTCTGAGCGTTGTAGAACATCTGATTCATATTATCAACACTACTTACATCCCAAGAACTAATATCTTGATTGAATACTGTTGCATTTTGGAACATACCACTCATACTAGTAACACTAGAAGTATTCCAAGAACTTAAATCTTGATTGAATGAGGTTGCACCATTAAAGGTTTGACTCATAGTAGTAACACTAGACGTGTCCCAAACAGATATATCGGGATCATTAAACGTAGCAGCACTCTTGAACATCTCCGTCATATCAGCTAACGGTGTTCCTGCTGGCATTAAAATACCAACGTTTGCAACGAACGAATAACCAGCTGCAGTACCATAGTTGGTACGCCATGTTGTGCTGGTAGGATCTGTTGCAGTGTTACTTAACG
>Ga0222715_10000244_pt1 | contig 56111 bp, 66 predicted proteins | sample C33_9DmetaG_FD_165056 | JGI IMG/M metagenome (GOLD analysis project Ga0222715, IMG submission 165056) | Estuarine water microbial communities from San Francisco Bay, California, United States - C33_9D | ecosystem: Environmental > Aquatic > Marine > Unclassified | place: USA: California...
GTTTATTGGCGGTTTATTGGCGGTTTATTGGCGGTTTATTGGCGGTTTATTGGCGGTTTATTGGCGGTTTAATTTGTTAATAAATACAACAGGTTGCGGCGAGATAATTCGCCGCAATTTTTTTTTTGCAAACCCTGTTGACATGCGAATTTTATTCGCGTATGGGTATCTCACGGTCGCTGGTGACCTGACATGGAGATTTGAGATGACTGCATACATGATCGAAGGCAACAACGCTCACCGCATCGAAGAGACTTACGTCGAAAAATGCGCCAAGTGCGCAGGCACCGGCAATTTCCGCTCGTACATGGGCCGCGTCGTCGGCCAGTGCTTCGCCTGCAAAGGCGTCGGCCACAAGACCTACAAGACAGACAGCCAGACCCGCGCAGCCAATCGCGCCAAGAGCGCCGACCGCAAGGTCCGCAACCGTCAGGATAATCTGGACACGTTCCGCCAGTTTCAGCCTGCCGCCGCTGCGTGGATCGAGGCGGCTGCTGCCCGCGGATTTGAGTTCGCTCAGAGCCTCGCAGAAGCTGTTGCGAAGTACGGCGACCTGACCGAGGGCCAGTTGGCTGCGGTGGAACGCTGCATCGCCAAGGACGCCGAGCGCGAAGCGCAGCGTGCCTCCAAGGCCGAGCAGGCACCTACCGTCGACGCATCCAAGCTGCACGCAGCCTTTGACGCAGCCGCTGCTGCCGGCCTGAAGTTCCCGAAGATGCGCTTCGAGGGTTTTTCGATCAGCCCCGCCCCGGCCCATGGCCACAACGCAGGTGCGCTGTACGTCAAGGACGGCCACGACTATCTCGGCAAGATCAGCAGCGGTCGTTTCTTCGCCTCTCGCGACTGCGACGCAGAACGCGCTCAGAGCGTCGCTGACGTCGTTTCTGACCCAACTGCTGCTGCTGTAGCCTTCGGCAAGAAAACCGGCTCATGCTGCTGCTGTGGCCGCGAACTGACCGATCCGGCCAGCGTCGCAGCGGGCATCGGTCCCATCTGCGCGGAGAACTGGGGGCTCTGAGCCCCCACACAGCTACAATGAAATAATTCGCCGCAATTTTTACAAACCCTGTTGACATGCGAATTTTATTCGCGTATGGGTATCTCACGGTCGCTGGTGACCGCAACACATGGAGACTAAGTATGACCAACATCGCAACCCTCGCCGACCGCTACGCAGACCTCGACGCCGAGATCAAGGGCCTTCAGCGCCTGCAGGCTGAACTGAAGGCCGAGATCAAGTCCCTCGGTCGCGAGGAGATCGTCGGCGAACGCGCAATCGTATCGCTGGGCCTGTCCGAGCGTTCAACCCTCGACACCAAGCTCGTCCGCGAGCTGCTGACAGAGGAGCAGGTCGAAGCCTGCACCAAGGTCTCGTTGATCGAGACCATCCGCGTGAAGCCGTCAAAGGCCCCCGTGACCATCGCCTAACAATCGGGGGCTTCGTCCCCCGCCCCATCCCAAAACTCAGGAGCTAAAACATGAAACTCACCACTGCATACATCCGCACCATCGCAAAACGTGATCCGCGTATCGACGAAATCGAAATCTGCCCGGATCATCAGGTCACCGTTTGGCTCGATCCAAAATGGACATGGAACGCTTTGGACGGCAACATCACCTGCATGACCTACAACGTCGAACACGCAGAGGATTGGTATCGCGACGATGTAGCCACCTTTCTGGGCCATGTAAAAAACATAGAATTGGCAAAGTGAGGGGCTCCGGCCCCCGCCAACCTTACAATGGAGAACGGCAATGAACACCATCATCAAAGCGACCCAAGAGGAAGTTTTCTTTGAAGTAATATTGGCCGCAGACACGCTTGCAAAAGCCTATCTGAGTTATATCCCCGTGCCAAAACCTAAAAAGTCAAGAAAGACCAAAAAACCCGAGGCGTTAGAAGAACCCGAGGCGTTAGAAGAACCCGAGGCGTTAGAAGAGGCCGGCGAAGGCTCTAAGGTTAAAAAGAAAAAGAAAAAGAAGAAAAAATCCGAAGAATCAGAAAAACAGAACGAAGAGGTCAGGACATACGAAAAAAGAAAAACAATGCTCTTGGACGCTATCAAATCCAACAAAGAGGATTTCAGTGACGCCAAGGACATTGTATCAAATCTGTCAGCTACCATGGACCAGATAACCTACGAAATGACGACCGACGTAACAAAATTTGTGGACGTCAATAGGAAGGTCAAAGAGCTTAACTCTATCCTACACATCGGCAGGTCATACCCAAACGACGCAATTAAGCGCACCAAAAAAATTATAGGAATGTGGAGGGGATACTGATGGACAAGCCGAGCGCAATTCAATGGTCTGACAAAAAGCCTGACGGCACCCGTGAGCTGACCTATCTAAGCAACGTAGTCGGCTGGGCCTGCAAGGCCAAGCACTACCGCGAAATGGGCGACTGGATCGCCCTGAGCGTCCACGGCAACGTCCGCCACACCTACTCCCTGAAGGCCGCCAAAGTGGCCCTGATGGAGATGTACTCCTGATGACCAAAGAGCAATTCAAAGCGTACATGGACGAATTGAAGATGTCGTCCTCAGACATTGCCTTACTGACAGGCAACACACCCCGCGCCGTGCAGCTATGGCTGAGTGGCACTAACCCGGTCCCGCAATCAGCCGCCCTGCTGCTGCTGGCCTACAGGGACGGCAGGATAGACGACGACTGGATCGTCGAAATGGTCGCCACCTTCAGGAACTAAATCAAGGCCCCTGAGCAGGGGCCTTTTTTACGAGACGCCAGAAGTCTGTTTCCTCGGGATGCGGGATCAACTCCCAGCCTGTCGGCGCAGACCACTTGAACGTCCAGATCACGATGCCGGGGATCCAGAGGCCCATCAGCAGGCGTTTACGCCACCGGCGCTTCGATACGAGCTTCTTCCGCATACCCTCTCCATTTATGAGCATAACGCAAAACTTTACGCATACGGTTAAACCACTGTTTGCAAATCGTAAACGGCAATTTTGCAGGTCGATATGCTCAATATGCGCGAAATTTTCTATTCTATTTATATATAGAAATGAAATTTCCCCCTTCCCCCTAAAAAATTTGTTTCTCGCGTGTATAGAGATTTACAATATTTTGCGCATTTGCGCATATTTCATATGAAATATTCCTTAAAAAATAATAATTTCAAATAGTTACGAAATATGCTCAAAGTATATGCGCAAAGTTTCTTTTGCTCATATTTGGGCTCTTTGCGCATATTGCCTCCCCCGCTTCCAGACGTCAGGCATTGGTGATACCATCCGCGCGACAACCGAAGAGGCCGCCATGCCACCCCGCCGAGTACCTATCGTAGAGAAGAAACTTGGACGTGACAACGTTCACGGCTGGGCCTACGCCAAGCCGCCCAAGATCGAAATTGATGAAAGATTGCGTGGGCGTTTCCAGCAGGAAGTGCTCCTCCACGAGCTGCTGCACGTCGCACTTCCCCAGCTCGAAGAAGAGTGCGTCACCAAGACAGCGGAGTTCCTGAGCCACCATACATGGCGGTTTGGGCTGCGGAGGATCCAGCCCCCCGCGCTCCGCCAGAAGCGTCAGAAGGGGACGTCGTGAAACTCGTCCTTGCCTGCGTGGAAGTCACGCACAGCCTGCACAGCCTCGTCTGATGTCATCTTGCCGGCCCGGTACCAGACGTAGTGGCAAGCAGCCTTCGCGCCAGCCTCTGTAATCATCGCCCGCCGCTTGTCTATCGGCTGATAGCCCATATCCCCGAGGACGTGCCCGAGCGCCCGAGATCTTAGCGCGTCGCCACCGTCCAACACGATCAGACGATTGAAGTACGTCACGTCGATTAGGTCCGGCCCCACAATCTCGCAGGCATGTTGGTCGAGCGCCACTTCGACCATATCCCTGTCGTCGCTGACGTTCAGGTCACGCATGCGCATGAGGCCCATCGTCATCGGAGCGCGGCCTCGCGGTGAAAAGTCCCCGGACACCTCCCAGTCCTCCAGCATCCGCGCCAGAGCGTCTGGGCGCTTTTCCAAAGTGTCGAACAGCTCCGCGAAGTACCGCTCCGTCCCCTTCTCGCCGCCGTGGGCCTCCCACAGCTCCTCCTTGCGCGTGAAGGCCGTCGAGATCACGCAGTAGCGCCGGTCGTTGTCCGACACGGGGATGGCGTCGGCGTGGTTCGTCATCATCATGTACGAGGTGAAGTTCGGGATATGCTTCTCGTCCTTGCCCTTGTGGATAACAGTGATTGCATCGTTGCTGATGAGCGGCTTCATTTTGTCAAGTATTGCGTACTTGTTCGTCCCAGCGATGCGAATCTCCTCGACGTTGATCAGGACAGAGCCCTCGGCCCATCCGGTGAACTCACTATTGATCGCCGTAGTCGAGACCACCTTGGCGGCGGATCCCAGCAGATACTGCATAACTGTAAAGAAATACGTCTTCCCGTTCCCCTCGATGCCGTGCATCAGCAGCGCCCACTGCACGCGCTTGCCGGGGTTCTGGTAGACGTAGGCCATGAAGTCCATGACGATGCGCCGCTCGCGCTCGTCGGGCACTGTGCGCCGCAGATGGCCCTGAAACTTATCCACAGCCCGCCGCGCCTCGTCGTCGCCCTCCAGCGTCGCGCAGGGCTCCACGCCGTCGTCGACGTAAGTGTTGAGCCGGTCTAGTCCGTCCTCGGTTTGGAAGATCGTCCCGCCCCCGGGCCAGTACATCTTGGAGGCGACGGTCGGCAGGTTGCAGTACTTCGTGACGTAGCTGATCGCGTCCGTCTCGGCGGCGACGCACTCCGGCATGCGGTCGTAGGTCGTCCTGAACGACTGCGCGACGACGGAGTGCCGGACGGAGACCCTATCGAAGGTCGCGTCCTTTTGATCATAGACCCAGTCCTGCGCCCACGCCGGAACGTCTTGGGTAATAGGCAACGCCAGTTGATTACCCTTCTTACCTTTTCCCCTGACCAAGTCCTTCTTGACCTCTGAGAGCGTCATGCCGACGCCCTTGCCGTAATGCTCGTGCAGGATCTTGCAGACCTCCGAACGCATGGCTGCAGGCAGGGCGACGTCGCTCAGTCCGAGCACGGCTTCGCGTACTGCTGCGTACTCGGCCTGTGAGGTGACCGTGCGGGCTCGCTCGCGCAGGTCTTCGACGACGGGGCTGTCTGGGCGCAGGCCGAGGGCCTTGTCGCGGCCGCCGGCCCGCTTGATGACCGTCGCAAGGGTGACGGGGCGCTTGCTGCCGCCGAAGGAGCGCCACTTGACCGGCATGTGGCGGGGGTCATGCTTGCCGGACTTCGACGACCATGCGAGCCAACGCTGGTAGCCCTCATCGGCCCCCCGGTGCTGGTGCCAGAGCGCCATGCCGACCGTCAGCCACTCGTCGTAGTCCAGCGGCTCGGCCTCGTAATTGTCCAGCAACGTGTCAATGTCGGCCTCTTCGATGTCGAGGGGCTGCTCGGCGAGGAGCTGGTCAATGTCGTCGAAGTCGTCGTCCTGCAGATCGTTGAACTGTTCGACCGTGGCCAAGTCGTCGGGCACCGTCCACCAATCGTTGCCAATGGCCATAAAGAACGGCTCCGCGCCGGGCTGGTGCGACGGCATGAACATGAGCTGGTTCATGACGTAGGAGCACTTGTCGGGCGTACCCAGCCGCAGCTCCGCCGCCAGCCTATCCACGACCGCCGGGTACTCGTCGGCCAGCACGGGGCGCGAGAGGGGCACAACCACCCGCAGGCGGGGCTCCTCGGGCGTGTGGCGGTAGGTGGAGTAAATGGCCGCGTAGAACAGCGGCCCGGCAATATCAAGGATCCCCAACTGCCCGATCGTCATGTCGACCTTGTCGTAGTCGAGCACAGCCAAGTGGCGGACGGCGACGTTACCCTTGCGGCCCTTGGACGGGTCAGTCAGCGGCCCCCCAATGAACGAGGCGCGTTTGGCTGACTCCTCCTTGCTGTCGAACTCCACCGACTTGGCGAAGCCCTTCACAAGCTGTTCCCAGCTCAGGTGCATGACTTCCGCAGAGTTGAAGTCCCTGCAGTAGGTGACGGTGAATTTTGCTTTTTGTTCGGTCATCTGAACCCCCTCGAAAGCTGTGGATAATTTTATTTACGTTCAATTTTGTTTCTGCGCATTTCCAGCAGCTCAAGCGGCGTCGGCTCCAGAACCCGGCGGACGTCTTCAAAGTAAAACCTGTAATGCCCCGACGGCAGACGCAGGAATGGTATCTCCCCCTCCTTCGCCAGTCGCAGAACGGTGACCTTAGACACGCCCAGAAGGGCGGCCAGTTTCGATGATGTTAGCGGCTTCAAAATTTTTCTCCCACTGGAATTGACACAAATCGTTTCATATCGTAATCAATCACTCTCTACAAGAGCAGAGAGAGGACAAAATGATGGAACAAGAATTTGGAAAGTTGATCGAGGCGGTCGAACGCATGGCCGCCGCGGTCGAGGAGTTAGCGGCAAAAGGGGCGGCAGCGTCAACACCTGTTGTGGATACGCCTGTGGACAAGAAGTCTGAAGCCGCTCCAAAGCCCAAGAAAAAAAGTGGTGAGAACCGTGTAACAGCTCCGGCAGAAGAGACGGCAGCGGAAGACCAGTCTTTGCCGGATCAAGGCATCACCTATGACGAGATGTACAAGGTCATGTTTGAGATTGCGCAGGCAACCAACGGGGGTAAGAATATCGTCCCGCCAATCCTGAAAGAATACGGCTACAACCACGTCCAGAACGTCAAGCCAGAACACTACGCCGAAATCCACGGCAGGCTTCTTAGCATCGCAACACGCATCGCAAAAGGAGAGAAGTATGACTGACAAAAATGAAAAAGATACCGACAACGTTTCTGAAGACAGGATCTTCAGCGCGTGGCGCGTGATGGACGCAATGTTCTCAGAGATGAATTTCAGCGTCCTTGAAGTTGTGACGTCTCTTGTGTCTTCTCTCGGCACGACCATCGCTAGATCTCTCCCGCCAGAGAAGCAGGAAGAGGCCATCGATGTAATCATGGTTGAGGTTCGCGCAATGATCGTGTCGGTAGTTGCAGAAGAGAAAGACGAAAAAAAGAAAGGGCTCAACTGATGGCTCACGCTAAGTTGAGCGCGTCCGGGGCACATCGCTGGTCGGCGTGCCCCGGCTCAGTCGCCGCAGAGGAAGGTATCCCTGATCGTTCGTCATCGTTCGCCGAGGAAGGCACGCGAGCGCACGACATCATGGAGAAGGTTCTTAACCGCCAAGGGAAGCCGGAAGACTACACGAAGGATCAGGAGATGATTGACGGCGTGCATATGTACGTCGACTACGTCATGAACCTGTATCCGGAACGCAAGGTGAAGGCGCTCTTTGTTGAACGCCGCGTCAGCTTCGCCGACTGGGTGACGGACGGTTTCGGCACGGCGGACACGATCCTGATCACTGACGACGTGCTGCACGTCGTAGATCTAAAGTACGGCAAAGGGGTTCAAGTGTTTGCGGATAATAACCCGCAGGCTCTCCTGTATGCTCTTGGGGCCTACTCTGAGTTCGAGTGGCTGTGGCGTCCAAAGACCGTCAAGGTGAGTATTGTCCAGCCACGACTAGATCACATCAGCGAGTTCGAGATTTCGGTCTCCGACTTGATGAAGTTTGGCGAAACCATGCGGCAGGCTGCTGAGGCGACGCAGGAGCCCGACGCGCCTCGCGTGCCGGGAGAGAAGCAGTGCCGCTTCTGCAAGGCAAAGGCGACGTGCCCGGCGCTGATGAAGATGACTGCCGAGACCATCCTTGCAGACTTTGATGACCTTGAACCGTCGAAGCCAGCAAACAGTCTCACGCAAAGGCAGTTGTCCATGGTCATGCTGCGCAAGCCCATGATCGAGGCGTGGCTCTCGGCTGTCGAGAAGACCGTCAAAGAAAAGCTCGTCGCAGGCGAAGGCTTTGAGGGGTTCAAACTGGTCGAGGGTCGTAGCCTGCGGAAGTGGCAGAGTGAGAGTGATGCGGAAGAGTTTCTGTCTGAGTATTACGACGACAATCAGATTTTCAGCCGGAAACTGATTTCGCCGTCGCAGGCTGAGAAACTAATTGGCAAAAAGCACGCCGACAGAATTTCTCACCTGATCGTAAAGCCGCAGGGCGCGCCGACCATCGCGCCGGAGCATGACCCCCGGCCAGCAATAAAGTCTGTGGTTGATATGTTTGATGTTGTTGACCCAGACGATTTTGAAGACTAATCCGAAAGAGACGCTTCGGCGTTTCAACTAAAACTGAAAGGTAAAACTATGAAAATCAAGCTGAACAATGTCCGTCTCTCCTTCCCGAGCATTTTCCATAAGGCCGTGTTCAACGGCAAGGAGACCAAGTTTGAGGCCACCTTCCTTCTCGACAAGGATAAGCACGCCGACAAGATCGAAGAGATCAACGAGGCGATTAAGTCCATGATTAAGACCGGTTTGAAGGGTGCGAAACTCGGTTCGGACAAAGTCTGTATGAAGGACGGGGACGAGATTGGCTACGACGGCTACGACAATACTATGTCGTTCAAGGCCAGTAGCCAGAAGCGGCCCATGGCGGTCGACCGCGACAAGAGCGCACTGACAGAGAATGACAACCGTCTCTATGCCGGGTGCTACGTCAATGCGACGGTCGAACTGTGGGCACAGAACAACGAATATGGAAAGCGGATTAACGCGAACCTCCTCGGAGTTCAGTTCTTCAAGGACGGGAAACCGTTCTCTGATGGCGTGAGTGCGAGTTTGGATGACTTCGACGCATTCGACGATGACGAAGACGTTGACTTCATGTAATGCGTAATTGCGGACGGTTTCTCCATGGCCGTCGGCAAGTCTGGTGGACTTCCTGCTTGTTGGCCAACCAGACAGCCCCGACAAGTGTACCAGCCCTTGTCGGGGCAACTTTTAGAATCAGAAACTGAAACCAATCGAAAGGAAGATAAAAATGAAAACAGATTACAACGAAGCTGTCGCACGCCTCCGCACACTGAAGCCCGGCGAGACGTTCGTCTATTTCACCGGCGAACTGTCCAGACAAGCAGAGCCAAGCGTGTTTAAGGGCGCGAAGCGAAAAGCCCAAGCCTTTACGGTTCGAGAAGTTTCCGACACCGCCTACGCCCAATACGAGATGGGGAGAGTTCATCTGCTCCAGCGGCGCGTGAGTAAGAAAAAGTTTGACTACATAGCGGTCGCAAAGAAATAGTTGCTCCAAAGTACGATCCCCGGATAATACTTCCGGGGAGTATTTTTTGGAGGCAACATGGCCAAAAGAAAACACAGGCACTTGCCGCAGCCAATACCAGAGATGACTGAAAAGGATGTCGAACGGTTCTGGGCGAAGGTAGATGTGCGTGAACATGATGAGTGTTGGGACTGGAAATCAACCGCCGTAGCCGCCGGATACGGTCGCATAAAAATATCCCAGAAGCTCTATTCTGCTCACCGCGTAGCGTTCTTCTTGGCCAATCCAGACGTAGACATCACCGGCAAGAAAGACGTTGTGATGCACTATTGCGACAACCGTCGCTGTTGTAATCCGGCCCATCTGCGTTTAGGTACTCTGCGAGACAATTTCATGGACATGCTCCAGAAGGGTCGCGGCGGAGCAATAATTGTCAAACTTAAAAAGAAAGAGGCTACTCCTCATGCTTATCTTGGACTGCGAAGTTTATCGGAATTACTTTTTGCTTATGTTCAAAAAATTAGAAGTTGGAAAATACGCAACGATTGAAATGTTCGAGGGCCAATCAGTCGATCCTCGCAGAATAAATCGCCTACTGGCGTCAGACACGACAATCAGCTTCAACGGAAATTCCTACGATCTCTATATCATTGCCGCCGCCCTCGCCGGGTGGAAATGCTCGCAGATAAAAGAGCTGTCGGATGACTTGATCAAGTCGAAGTTACCGGCTTGGAAGATCGCACAGCAGTATGATCTGCAGTTGCCGCAGTGGGACCACGTCGATCTCTTCGAGGTAGCGCCCGGAAAGGCCAGCCTGAAGATTTACGGGGGAAGGCTGAACGCTCCGCGCATGCAGGATCTCCCCAGCGAGCCTGACGCCATGATTACCGCCGATCAGGCGGCAGAGATGCGGAAATACTGCGCGAACGATCTCGACACTACCGAGCGCCTCTACCGGGCTATGGAGAGCCAGATACGCCTGCGGGAGGAGATGGGTCAGCAGTATGGCGGCATCGACCTGCGCAGCAAGAGCGACGCCCAGATCGCCGAGGCGGTTATCAAGCATGAGCTGACAGAGCTGACCGGCAAGTCCTACAAGCCGCGCAAGGCTGAGATTGGGTCTCTGCTGAAGTACGAAGACCCCGGCTTCGTTGAGTTCCAGTCGCCGCACCTGCAGGAAGTGTTCCGCATGGTTCTGAATAGCGACTTCCCCGTCGGACTGAACGGCTCTGTGCAGCTCCCAAAAGAGCTGCAGAACAAGAAAATCGTGATCGGTGACACCGAGTACAAGATGGGCATTGGCGGCCTGCACAGTTGCGAGAAGTCCCGCACCGTCGAGGCAACATCCGAGCAGATCCTTGCCGACTTCGACGTCGCCAGCTACTACCCTAATATCATCCTGAAGCAGCGGCTGTCGCCGAAGTCCATGGGGGCAGACTTCCTGACAGTCTACAAGGACATTGTCACGCGGCGGCTGAAGGCGAAGGCGGCGGGCGACAAGGTGACGGCAGACACCCTGAAGATCGTCGTGAACGGGTCGTTTGGGAAGCTGGGCAGCATGTACTCCAGTCTGTACGCGCCGGAGCTGATGATCCAGACCACGGTCACCGGCCAGCTCTGTCTGCTAATGCTGATCGAGATGCTGGAGGATGCCGGAGCGAAGGTTGTCAGCGCCAACACCGACGGCGTCGTCGTCCTGTTTGACAAGGCACTCGAAGACACGATCATGGGGCTGACGTTTGAGTGGTCGATGCAGACCAGCTTTGAGCTTGAGCGGTCAGACTACCGCTCGCTGCACAGCCGGGACGTGAATAACTACATTGCGGTTAAGTTGGACGGCAAGACCAAGCGGAAGGGTGTCTACGCCGAGCCGCTGCTGAACAAGAACGCCGACTTCCAGATTGTCAGTGACGCCGTCGCCAATTATCTGAGCAAAGGGACGCCTCTACGCAACACGATAGTGCCGAGCAACGACGTGTGGCGGTTTGTACATATACGGACAGTGACGGGCGGCGCAGTGTGGCGGGGGCAGTTCCTCGGCAAGGCTGTGCGGTTTTACTACTCGGCAGAGGCGATGCAGGGGGAGGCCATTCACTACGCGAGGAACTCCAACCGCGTGCCTCGGTCCGAGGGCGCAAAACCCATGATGGAGCTGCCGGAGAAGATGCCGTGCGACATGGACTACGCCAGATACCTTATATTGGCGCAGGAGGCGCTGAAAGACGTGGGGGTTGAAGTATGATAAGATACTTCTTCTACGCCCGCCTGAACGACGTCAATACTGTTTGGACGAGCGGATGCACGATAACGCCCATGCAGGCCCCCCACGGCCACTACAGCGTCATCGCCGAGCTGGTGTGCTGCGAGAGGTAACGATGCCGCGACCCATGTACGAGACCGCGACAGACCGCAAGAACGAGCGGGTGATCGCCGAGATGCTGGAAAGGCGCTGGGACTGCGATGCAGACAAGTTGAAGATCGCGTGCGAGGTTGACTATTCTCTGACCCGCGAGGGCCGGATCGTTGCGGTGATGGAGATTAAATGCCGAAACTACGACTACGATACGTTGGACGGGTTGGGCGGCCTGATCCTGAGCGCACACAAGTGGCAGGCTGGACGACGCTGGAAAGAGACGCACAATATAGCGTTCATTCTGGTTCTTGGCCTGACCGACGGTGTTTTTGTGTACAGGTTAAAAGCCGAAGATCCTTGGCCAGAAATGAAACTGAAGACGGCTGGAAGACGTGATCGGGGCGACGCTCAGGACATCGAGCCGTGCGTCATCATCCCGATGCAAAAATTTCAGAAACTTGATTGACGAATAAGGTTCGCTGATGCTAGAGAAGCTAATAGAGCGAGCACTTGTACGTCGAGTGAAAGACCTTGGAGGGTTATGCGAAAAATTTGTCTCCCCCGGACGCCGGAGCGTGCCAGACCGTATTGTCACGCTCCCGGGTGGCAGGATCATATTTGTAGAATGTAAAGCCCCCGGAAAAAAGCCTACGCCGCTGCAGGAGCGCGACCACGAAAAGCGACGGTCGCTTGGCTGCACGGTGTTAGTAATCTCAAAACTGGAAGATGTAAGCCAAATCAAATGCTAGACCGTAACAATCTACATGCTTACCAAAACCGCGCCGTGTCCTTCATCAAAGACCGCAAGCGGTGCGGCCTCTTCCTCGACATGGGTCTGGGCAAGACGACGTCCACACTGACGGCGGTCAGCGACCTGATCGACGACTTCCAGATACGCAAGACGCTCGTTATCGCGCCCCTTCGCGTCGCCAACAGCGTTTGGAAGCAGGAGGTCTACAAGTGGGCGCACCTCGATCACATGCGCGTCTCGGTCTGCACAGGATCGGCAAAGCAGCGTCTGGAGGGGCTGATGACCTCGGCAGACGTCTACGTCATCAATCGCGAGAATGTTGACTGGCTCGTTAAGCACTACGGCCCCAAGTGGCCGTTCGACATGGTGATCATTGACGAGAGCAGCAGCTTCAAGAACCCATCGACGAAGCGGTTCAGGTCACTGCGGCGCATTCTTCCGATGACGGAATACATGGTCCTGCTGACCGGCACGCCGTCACCCAACAGCCTGCTGGACCTGTGGCCCCAGATGTTCCTGATCGACTTCGGAGAGGCCCTTGGCCGCACTGTAACCGGCTACAAGCAGCGGTTCTTCGAGAGCGACTACATGGGCTACAAGTGGAACATCAGGGAAGGTGCTGCCGACAAAATCCACAGTCTGATCCAGCCCCGCGTCCTGCACATGAGCGCGGATGATTATCTCGACGTACCGCCGCGCATAGACTTGGTTGAAAATGTCGAGCTGCCCTCCGAGGCGCTGGCGATATACAAGGACTTCGAGAAGACGCTACTGGCGGAGCTGGAGGACGGCGAAGAGGTCGAGGCGGCGACAGCGGCAGTCCTCGCCAACAAGCTCCTGCAGTTCGCCAATGGGGCAATCTACACCGACGACAAGCATAACTGGTCAGAGACGCACAAGGCCAAACTGGACGCCTTGGAGGAAATCGTCGAGGACAATCCAAACGAGACGCTGCTGGTTGCATACAACTACAAGTCGGATCTTGCCCGGCTGCAGGCCCGTTTCCCCGACGCAGTTGTCCTCGACAAAAAACAAACAACCATTGACAGGTGGAACGCCGGTGAGATTAAAATGCTTCTCGCCCACCCGGCGTCTGCTGGGCACGGGCTCAACCTGCAGAATGGCGGCAGCCTGATTGTCTGGTTCGGCCTGACATGGTCCTTGGAGTATTACCAGCAATTCAATGCGCGACTGCACCGGCAGGGTCAAGAAAAGCCTGTCCGCATTCTGCATGTGATCGGTAGGGGAACTATCGACGAGAGAGTTATGGGCGTCCTTGCGCATAAGGACATGACGCAACGCTCATTGTTGGCGGCACTGAAGCCGTCTAAATAGAAGAGGGAAAAATGAAAAACGTAAACGAGATATTGAACGAAAGAGAAAAAGTCAGCGGCAATTACGGCGACGTTGCTCGCATGATCCAAGACACCGTGCGCCTGTGGGCTACGGGGCCAAATTGGAGCAAAGGCAAGTTGACTGATCCGCAAGTGACCAGTCTTGAAATGATTGCGTTGAAAGTCACCCGCATATTGCAGGGCGACAACAATCACGTTGACAGTTGGCGCGACATCGCGGGATACGCGGAACTTGCCGCAATCGAAATCGAAGAGGCCGAAAGGGCTTTGGAGAAGAGCTTGCAAATTATTGATGGGGCATTTAGCAAAATACCAAAGAAGGAGAAGTAAAATGAAATTGGCCCTCACACTCGCAGCAGTGATTGCATTCGCTGGCCCAGTGGGTGCGCAAGAGAACGATGCGGCAGACTTTTTCCGCAAGGACAAAAACTATTGGAGCCGCGGGCTAAAAGCCCCCGCTATCATCGCATACGACGAGGACATCAGACATGTCCGTAGCGTATCAAAGCGCAAGCGGATCGTGCGCCGCATGGTTGCCCATCAGGCTAGAAAGAAGCTGGGCAGCCGATGGGTAAAGTCAGCAGTAAAGATAGCCTACGTCGAGAGCAGGTTTAATCCGAAGGCTGTCGGGCCGCGCACGCGCCACGGCAAGGCGAGGGGCGTCATGCAGGTGATGCCAAAGTCTGCCCGCGCCATGGGGTTTAACCCACGCCGCCTGAACGAGGCAGAGTATGGGATTGCGGCTGGCATTGCGCACATGCGTCTGTGCATCCAGAGCGGCGTGCGCACCGACGCCGAGATGTCAGCATGCCATGTTGCTGGGGCACGCGGCTGGGCAATCCGACTGCGTAAGCATGCGCAGCGGTACAAGAGAATTTACGTCGCCATGGTGCGCAGGGCACCCGGCTATTGGGACTAGGGGGAAAGATGTCTTACCTGTTTGGTTTGGGTATTATTAGCGCCACCGCAATTGCCGTCCTAACTGTTGTCGGTTGCGGCTTCTTCACGTTGGTGATGGTCTTGGCCATCGAAGAAAAAATTCAAGAATGGAGAAAGTAAAATGGAATTTAACACGCCGGAAGCTCTCTATCAGCACTACAAGAATGTCCGCCAACGCATTGAAACGGCCTCCAAAGAGGCGGCAATAAAGAATGGCGTCATCGTACTCCCAATCAAAAAATTGCCGCCGCCTGAGCAGAAAAGAGCGGCAGAGACAGAGCAAAGCGAAGAAACTCCGGTCATAGAGATGGAGCCACCAAAACACCTCAACGACACGCAAAGGATCATGTACGAGATTGCCCTCAAGCACGGCATTCTTGTGTCAGATATGCGCGGACCTTTGCGCCTGAAGAAGTTTGTACTTGCGCGTCAAGAAGCAATGTGGGAGATTAAACGTCAGAGGCCAGACTTGTCCCTGCCACAGCTTGGGCGCATGTTTGGCGGGCGAGATCATTCGACAATAATTCACGGGATCCGGACGCACCAACAGCGTCTAGATTCTGGTAAAGAATTGTGCGTCTAATCGAACGCGCACAATACTCGTCAGAAATGGTTCTGGCGGGTGGACATTGGGCCAACGTTAAGTTCCTTCCAAGGTCCTTGTCTCTGTTTGATGACTCCGAAACTGACTTGCCCCCGGCTTTGGTCGGGGGTTTTTTATGACCACGTTATTGTTACGCGACCAGCTCCGCCGATGGCTAGAGGAACACCCGCAGCGCCTGTACCTCCGGCACCAACAACAATATTTATCGAAGAGCCTACGTTATCGGTAGTTGTATAAGACGCATAGCCGCCGCCACCTCCGCCAGAGACGGAACGATAATTTCCTCCGGGTGAAAGAGTGGCGTATCCCGCACCGCCGCCACCGGGGGGAGTGCCCGCACCCCCTGCTGTGGTATAGTAACCCCCCGCGCCACCATTACCGCCACTACCGCCAGTTGGGTATGGGTATGCTTGCAAGCTATCTCCACCAGAAACAGTTGTTGTTCCTGTAGGGCCAGACCCAGTTCCGCCAACACTGGTTACACTCCAAACAAGACCCGCCTGACCGCCATTACCAATCAAGGTTCCTTGCGCAATTACGGCAGTCGAGTTGCCTCCACTACCTCCCGGACCATACGACCCGCTATTGTACCACGCTCCACCGCCGCCTCCACCCCATACTTGAATTGTTATGGTGTTGTAAAAAGGTACTGTGAACACGTATGCCCCGGCAGTCGTATAAGACGTACTGCCGGGGGTTACTGGTTTGGCTGCGGTAGTGGCTAACAGCAGAAATGACGACATCAGGTGAGCCCTGTACCCATAACAACAAAGATGTTTGTGCCCACGCAGAGAACAGAACATAGGCCGTATGATGGAAGTGTTCTGTTGCCAGTGCTGGTCGTACCAGCCCAACGAAGAGTTACACTGGTTCCCTGCGTAATGGTCTGAGAAGAGCCGCTATTGTTATATATTCCAACAACTTGGCCAACAGAGAATACACCTGTGGGGACAGTGACGCCGCCCGTAGTGATGCTGATATATTTGCCCGCGTCTGCAGCAACAAGAGAGTAGCTACCGCTCTGTGCGTTTGCCGGAATGTCGCGCACGTCACCCAGAGCGTCGTTGATTACTGCGCCCGTTAGGTCTCCCGACGCAGTAACTGCCCCCGTAACGTCGAGTATAGACCCATCCCACGTCAGGTCTGCCGACCCGGTGAGGGCGTTGCCCGAGTTAAAAATGACTTGCGTGTTAGATCCAGCAACAGTCGTCGTGGCGCGAATGTTTGTCCCGTCCGAAAAGATTACGACGTTCTGGTCTCTTGTTATGGTGGCAGAAAAACCACCCCCACCCGATGCAATTGTTACAGACCAAGGGCCGCCAAAGGCGTCCGTAGTCGTGTTACGAACAATCCATACACCTCCAACACCGGACGGGATCGTGTAAATCACACTTGCCGAGATAGACCCTGAAATCTGAAAGATTAGGTTCTGATAGTCGCTGGTGGAAAGCGTGGCGGATCCGCTAGTCGCGTTCAGGTTGAGTACACCGCCCAGAGCCTTGTCGAGAATATCTAGGTCGCCGTTCACCGGCACGTTCCAAGTGTCGACGTAGTCGCCGTTGGCAGGCTTTTCGAGAGACTTGTTCGTTGTGTACGACGATGCCATTGGGGTGACCTCAAATGTGCTGGTTTGCTACTTCAAGGGCTTTCGCGACCTGATCGTCGCTCTCCTTGAGAAAATCCTCAGTGCTCTGACAAACCTGCTTCCGCGCCGCATTCGCCAGTGCCCGCAAGTTTACCGCACCCTTAACCGATCCGCCAGTGGCGCGGCCCTCCCGGTCTGGGCGGATGGTTAGTGGACGCGGTTCTTCTTTCCGCATCTCCTGAAGCGCAGCAGGCTGCCCGGCAATGGCTATACCCCGCAAAACTTTCCCCAGAGCTTCTGCCGTGGTCTTGTCCGGCTTTTGAAGAAGAGCCCGCATAACTACCGGGTCTCTCACCGCTTCTTGCAATTTTGCAATTGCCTGCTCTCTTGTTCCCGAAAAAACTATATCGTTGAAGAAGTTGGTAATCCTGTTTGTTGCTCGGCCCGTTACCCCCGAAACACCCGCAGCGCCAGCGGCAAGTTCCGCCCCAGCCAAACTTGTATTAAATGCTTTTTGGGCAATGTTCGTCAAAGCAGCCAAGGCAGCCCCTTCGCTCAATGCGCCTGCTGCTCGGCCATACAATATTGTAAAGATGTTGTTGTCTGCCAGCCTGTCTATTGTTTTCGTTGTAACAGGCTGCATAGGCTTTCCAGTTGCCTGCAAAACTTTAGCAGACCGCTGCACTGCATCAAAAAACCGTGCGTTCTGCGGGTCAATGGCTTTCATCGAAGACCCGTTTGCAGACAGAAAATCGTAAATCGCTTTCGGATTTCCGTTGTCTATCAGGCTATTGAAACGGTCCGACAATGACCTTGCTGCCGCAGCAACTTCGCTTTCGCCAGCCCGCCTAGTGATCTGGCCTATGCGGTTTCTGAGATTTGGTATCTGATCCACCAACGAAGCATATTTTGGATTGGCCAAAAACTTCTGAACATCCGCCTGCGATACGACCTTGCTGCCGTTTTTTGTCAATTCTCCAACGAGCCAGTCAGACACATGCCGGTCAATATTTATGCCGGGTATCTGTCTGGCGAGTCTCAGGTTTTCAGGGGCGTTCACCCCTGAAAACAATTTCTGAAGAGACGCCTCCGGAGCGCCGGACCTCAACTGTGCGATGGCTTTTGGGTCAAAAAGGTCGTGTATCTGAGCGGTCAGTTTTCGAGCTTCGTTCCATGTAGAACGAGCAGCCCCTGTCGTATCGCCAAAAACTATATTCTTTTCATTGTTCAGTATTTCAGCAAGTTTTCTTGACAACAGACTATGGGCGTACCCAGCCGGGTCATTGTTGTTCTTGTAGAATGCGCGAGACATACCGCTAATTGTAGATCGCAGAGCTTGCAACTCTTGGAAAGGTATTTGCGGCCCGGAAATGTTTTTTATTTCGGTAATCATCTTCTGTATCTCAGGAGACAACATGGCTCTCTGAGCGACAGGCATTGAATTAACGATGCCCTGTAATTGGTCTATAGATTTATTTTTGTACACGCGGGCGCGAACAAGCTCCGGCGTATTCCAGAGAGCCTTGGCAGCAGTCTCTATTCTCTCGGCGGCGTCGTCTATAACACTGTACACGTTTCCGGCGGCAGATGATTGGGGGTTTGCCCCCATAAGTCCGTAAGATCCCGGCACGTCCACCGGAGGAACAGAAGTTTTAGCGCCCTGAATTTGAGACCCAAAGGCTTCTCTGGATGCTTCCTTCTGCGCTCTGAGAGCCGCCTCCCCCTCCGTCATTCCAGCTTTACTAGCCGCAGCAGACACACGTCCTTCGAGCCCGGCTGCTTCTTTTCCGCCAAGAACCTGCGCCGTTGTTGGCTCTACCCCTCTAACATATTCTCCCGGCCTAGCTTGCCCAAGTTTCTGGGCGACATCGCTTGGATCCGTAAACGCTTCTTTAGCTGATTTTACCGCAATGTCTTCGGCGCGGGTCGCGACATTTGCCGCCCTTCGCGAGGATAAAGCGCCAAGGGTTCCAGCAGTGCCGATACCTCCAGCCAAAGCGCCAGCCGCCCGTAACAACGGCTCTGCCCTGCTGCCCGCAAAGACTTGGCCAGCTCCTTCGGAGCCAACGCCAGCGCCAACACCCGTAGCAAGTTTCATTGCCATGCCACCCGGCCCAATAAATGACCCCGGCATAAACTCACCGACTGTTTTTGCATATTTTTCAGCAGTCGTTTTTGGTTCATAGGATTTACCGAAACGATCTTCATATGCTTTTTGAAGAGCGGGAGTGCTGATGTAATCAGAAAGATTAAACGGTTTTGGCGCGTCTTTTGGCAGTTCTGGCCGAGGTAGAACCAAATCAAATAACCTGTTGGCTCCTTCTCGCGCATAACCAACAAGATCAGTTGGTAACCCAGCGACACCGATTGCACCTTTAACCAGACCGCTCCCAGCAGCGCGAGCAATCCCCTCCGCCGTGTCTGTCCAAGTCTTTGGTTCCTCTACAGCGGCGGGTGGTGTTGGGTCGGATTTTCTATACCAGACAGGTGGCTCGCCAGACGCCTGCGGAGGTACGCTTTTTTCAGGCGTTGATGGAGTATCTTCTTTTTCATACCAAATAGGTCTGTCAGTCATAAGAAGTTACTCCGAAATAACGGCTAATTCGACCAACACCGGAATACTGCTCACTCTTTGCTTTGTCATAGGCTTTAGCGTACTCTTGTGGGTTAGTCGATAACTCTTTAAGCGCAGCGGCGGTACTTTTTCTTTTAAGAGTTTCAATCCAGAACTTCTTTTCTGCTTCATACTTTGATTGAGGCGAAGCCCTCTTAAAGGCTTCTTCAAAGTTTGCTGCAAAACCACCGCTATCCTTCTTGTATCTTTGCCAAAAAGCATTTCGGTCAATTGCTTTTTGATTTTCAACAATCATAGAAGCAGTCAGAGTAGCTATGGTATCTGAAGTCATATTCGCATTTGGAAAAGCGGCAGCAAGTTGATTAAGGGCTTCGTAACTTTTCTGCCCAGCAGTCCCGACTCGCGAAAGAGCACTTAAAGACCGTGCTTTTCTCAATACTTCATCGGAACTTCCAACATCTGATATGGTTTTGCCAAAAAACGCATCCCCCTTCCCGGCCATCTTGGCAATTGTATTCATGGCTCGCAACATAGCAATTCTCTTTTCGCCCCCGGTGCCAGAGGCTGCTACACCTTCTGCCGTCGCAATTACGTTGGCGTCTTTTGCAACTTGTAGAATATTTGACCTATCGTTGGTGGAGGCAGAAGCCTGAGCGTTTATTTCTTTTATTTTATCTTTTGAGCTTTCAAGAGCGAGGTTTCTTTCAGCTTGGTTGCTAATGTTACCAGAAACTTTTTTCTCATTTTCCGCCATGGACTTGATAGCTGGCGTGTAAGTATAACCAAACGTCACCTTTCCGGCTTCGGGCTTTCCGGCTTCGGGCTTTCCGGCTTCAGGCTTTCCAGCGCCTACCTTTGCAGGCTCTGCGGGAGTGCGCGTGCGTTTTATTTCTTCGTTAATTTGTTTGAGCCTTTCGGGGGGAACATCCGCCGCGCCTACCTGCTTAAACTCTGCACCACTCTTTCTAAGGTTCTCAAACTCATCTTGGGTGACTGCTCTTATACGTCCGTTCTGTTCAACAAGATAGAAAGTTCCAAATCCCGGTATTGCATACAGACCAAGCCGCTGTGTCTCTGCCGCCGTCTTACGCGCCGTCTCTGCCTGAACTGCCGCCGGACCCTTAGCCTTCTCTTCTTCCGTCTCCTGCTTACGCAGGGCGGTGTAGGCGCTCGTGCCGCCAACAAGGCCCTCGCCGATTGCTCCACCAAGCGTCGGGCGCGTCGAGGCCAGCATCGAGCCGATACCCGCAAGAGCGGGAACGACAAAGTTCTCTGACGTCAGGGCCTCTGCAGTATCAGGGCTGACGCCCATGCTACCGAGCAGGCTTTTGCCGCCGGTGCGCCACGGGGCCGAACGCGGAGCATCCTTCACAAACTGGCCGGGCTCTTTGCTGAAACGATAACGAGAGTCCGCCGGACGAATGACGTCTTTTGCAGTCTCAATTGCTCCTGCGGCAGGCATATCGGCGTACTTGGCGTCGATTGCCGGGTCGTAGCGGCCAGCCTTGGACATGACGTTGCGGGAGTATTTTTCTTTTGCTGAACCGGCATTGTACGCCATCAGTGCCTCGGGGCTTGATGGATCAAGGCCGAGAGCCCGCGCCTTATTGGCCAGATAGTTTGCGCCGAACAAGATATTGGCCTGCGGGTCGCGAAGGCTCTCGGGGTCAACACCCTTCATACCGTAGCCCGGATCCCGAGCGGTGCTGGGTTTAATCTGCGTCAGACCAATTTCACCAACACTGCCGGTAGCGTCCTTACGGAAACCACTTTCCTGCGCAATCTTTGCCGCAATGATTGACGCCGGAATGCCTGTCTCAGCCGACGCCTTGGCAATCAGCGGCTGCAGTTCGCGTGGAACATTGAGTGCCGTCTCTACAGCGCCCTCTGCAGGCATGTCGGGATCGACGTACAGACCGCCGGTCTGAGCAGCCTGACGGGGAGCTAACCCCGTGGCGACGTCCGTCGCCCGCTTATAGTCAAGCATCTCCAGACCGCCGATGTTATGGACGGCGCTGCGGTCGCTCTCGGTCGTCATCAGGCCCATGCGGGTCCGGTTGTCGCCGTTGTTGTACTTGAAGGTATGGACCGGCTGCCCGTTGAACAGGTGGCCAACAACCCCGTCATCGTGCTTAACGCGAGGATCAGAGAAACCAAGGCTTCCTATTTTCGCGGCTATTGCAGCAGGCCCTAGCGCCTCCGCTGCTGCAACAGGAGCCGCCGCAGCGGCAGCACCCAATGCTTCAGCGCCGAGTGCGCCAGCCGCACCCGCGCCAGCGGCTTCAGCGCCCAATGCGCCGAGACCTGCACCTGCGGCTTCGGCGGCACCGAGACCTGCGCCTGCAGCTTCGGCAGCCCCCGCGGCCCCGGCAGCTTCAGCGCCACCGAGGATATTACCAAGACCCGAGGCGGCCTTGGATCCGGCGTCGTACAGAGACTTGCCAGTCTTTAGAAGATTGGTCAGTCCCGCAACCCCGCTGTCGCCACCCTGCGGACGATTGCTAGGCGGCTGCGCCGGGTTAGCCTTTGGCTGACTGGCTCCGGACTTTATCGTCTCACCCAAGAGTTCAGTAAAATCACCGGACCCAGCATTTACAGGCTTAATGGCTTCGTCTTTAGAGAAAAATTCTGCCGAGCTTTCATCGTCATTGGCGTATGGCGTCTCGTTGTCGACAAATCCTTTAGTCTGATACCCAGTACGTCCGCCGCGGGCGAGGAACTCGAAGGCGTCTTCCGGGAAGGGGGCCAGCTCAATAGCACGGGCGAAGTCGCCAAGATCAATTGGCGTATCGCTCGCAGGAGCAGCGTACATGTCTTCGAGAGAAGAGCGTGCGGCGCTCGCCGGCGCAGTCGTCGTGACGGACTTTCCGCCGCCGGTCCACTCGTCCCTTTGAGGATTAAAGCCTGCGGTTCCCAGATTGGCGGATCCTCCGCCCGGCACGACGGACATTTTATTTCTGGCCCAATCGTAGGCTCCAGAACCAGCCCTCATCAGTGAGGCCAACTGTTGCCCAGTGGCGGCAGCTTGCGCAAGTCCGCTGGGGCGAGCAGAGGGCGGGCGGCCTGCTGTCGCCAGCTTCGCGACGGCAACCGGGTTCTTAGCCATCGAGGCGTAGCCGCCACCAGAGCCGGGCGTGCCGCTTGCGCCAGCGGGAGACTTGCCGCCGTACATTCCAAGCGCGGCCTGCTGCGCCCTAATAATATTGGCCCAATCCATATCAGTCATGCCGCCGCGAGCACGCTCGGGACGACCACCTGCGCCGTAGTAACCGGGCCGATCCACATAACCACCGCGTGCCAAATTGTCAGACCAGACGGGTCCTTCAATCATCCGCTGCGAGCGGATGCCCGCCAGTTTGTCCATTAACTGCTGCCGACGCTGCTGCCCATAAGCTTCGCCGCTTTCGAGAGGGCGGCCACTATACAGAGACGCCAACTCTGCTTCCCACCCTTCGCGCGTGCCGAGAGACAATCCTTCAGCCTGCGGAGCGCGATTAATTGGGCCAGCAAACGGCTGGATCGGAATGACGCCGCCAGCAATATTTGGTTGCGGGGACACAAAAGACAAACCAGTTGGGCGAGCTTCGATTGGAGCAGGGGCAACAGCGGTAATCTGGTGCGGCTGGAAAGCCATCAATCCCGCTTTTGGCGCAATAGGTTTATCTTCAAGTGGACCACCTTCAGCTTTTTTGGCTGCGTCGGCTGTCGCTTTCTTGTAGTCGACCGTGAGAGCCTTCGCGCCGCCAAGCCCCGGAACCTCAGCTTTTCCAACGGCTTCTGGATGCTTCTCGGCAACTTCCTGCGCGGACAACCCAATCTGTGTGCGTTTGTCGCCCTTGTAATTGAAGCTGTAGATGGTTTGACCGTCTTTGGTCTTACCAACCGGACGCATGTTCTCCTTGAGACGCTCGTCAGAGAAAAATCCTGCAGGCTGCGTCGTCGTGGTCGTGGATCCGGACAGCGAGCCGGTCCCCATAGCGATGTTAGCAAGGAACTGCGCAATTTGGAACGGATAGGCGCGTTCCTGTTGAAACTGATTGTAGAGCGCCTGCAGGCCAGCCTGCTGCGTCTGCTGCTCCGTAGTGCCCGCAGAAATCTGCGCCTGAGAGCCACCAAGAAGAGCTTGTTGTGCGCCACTCCCCAGACCAGCAAGCTGTTGGCCCGCAGCTAGTTGCCGCTGCAGATCTTGAGCGACGACCCCCTGCTGACCAGCGGCTGTTTGAATAGCGTTTTGGTACGCCTGCTGATAGATGGGATTGATAGCCTGCGCCATACCAAGACCCTGCTGACGGGCCAGATTGGCCATCTGAATGCCTGCGCGGTCTCCACCAAAGGCTCCCGAGCGAATAGCATTGCCTATCGCGCCCTGCGTCTGTTCGGCCTGCTGCTGCTGCAGCGCGGCAACGGTGGGGGCCACTACAGCTTGAGTATATGGGTTTTGATAGTATTGTATCTGTTCGGGGCTGAGAGCCCCCACATTCTGCGCACCGCCCATAGTCATACCGGAGGCAGCCTGATAATAGGGCTGCGCCATGCCAGCGGCCTGATTTACGTTAGATAATCCAGCCTGCTGCGTCGCCGTCATAGGAGCGACGAAGGCGTTCGGGTCTCCGGAATACTGTTGGAAGGGCTGTTTGGCGACGGTATCGGCGCGAGCATTTACTGCGTTGTATCGAGCAAGTACCTCGGGGGGTATCTGTACCTGCTGCGTAGTAGTTTGCGACTTGCCACCGCCCATACCATTTCTCCGTTTTCCGGCCCCAGCCGGTCAGCAGGGGACGCTATTCAGCCGCCGGCTTCCATTCTCCGGTCTTCTTCCCATAAAGAAAAAAAGCGCCGGACGGTTCGCCAAAAATTCTGCGGTACATTCTGACCTTTCCCTCAGTCCTTTGATTGGATAGGACACCAATCGTGAGGGGCATGCCAAGCTCGTCCGAGACTCTTTTAGCAAAATCGCATAACTTTCGAGCCCTCCCGCCGCTTGCCGCCCTGAAGTCGGGATGGATGAACACGGCGCGTTCTTCGAGAATTTGGTGATCACTATACCATATATTCCCAATTCTCAAAAGGATCGCCCCTTCCGCAGAACCTCCCGGCTCGCTGATTATGCCGATAATGCCTTTATCGCGGTTCAGAGCTGGCCAAATCTCGTACAGCAGCTTCTCCGGGTTTGGAGAAACGAAGCCGTTTTCTTCGCAGGCGGCCATCGCGAGAGCCATAATTTCGTCCAGATCGTCCGGAGTTGCTACGCGGACAACAAGATTATTTCGCTTTTCACCCTTTTTCTCAGCCAAGTGACCCTCTCCTCTAGTCTTTCTTGGGTCCGGGCAGCTTCTGAAGCGTCTTTATTGTTTCAGAACGGGTACCCTTTACCCACTCATCCAGAGCCGCGTGGCCCCGGTCGATGTCGCCGTTACCAGCCCACATGACTTCTTCGGGAGACAGGACGTATTCGCCGCCAGCGGCGACAATAGCAACCGGATCCCCCTCCTGTTCAGCGCCAGTTATTGCAGCGCCTCCCGCGTTCTTAAACATAATTTTGACTGCGCGAAAGCCAGCCATGGTGTTACCCTCACCCAGAGATGAAACAATGTCCGCCGGGATGACATACGCGCCACTTGGGACGTGCATCGGCAAGTGGTCTGTGCGCCCAGCCACGGGACTGTGAATAGGCCCGACGTGCAGCTTTTCCGGAGCACCGGTCGGAAGGGGCGCTTTTGTTGGTCCGCCTGTCTTTTTCTTTTCCGGGTCGTCAATCCAGAACATCTTGTCGACGTTCAGTGAATTGACGTGCGGCAAGCCTTTCGGAGCCGGAGCCAAGTCGCGAAGTTCTTTCGGTACGTCATTGACGTTTGGCATTTTTGCCTTTCCGCCAGCCTGCCGCGCCTTCCGCGCAGTTTCAAGTGCCGCCGCAACAGCCTGCTTCTGCGGGTGACCGGCCTTCACCATCTCCGAAATATTGGAGCTGATTGTCTTCTGAGAGGAACCGTGTTTCAAAGGCATGATTACACCGTCAGATTGTAGAACGATAAAGCGCCCGTCGCCGCGCCAACGGGGCTGTTGTTTAAGCCCCTAGCCGCAAGAGTGTAGGTGTCGCTTGCGCCAAACCCATTGCCAGACAAAGCCGCTGTGTAGCCAAGCTGCAAATCAAAGTTGTAGCCCGTGTGCACATCGGTGCTGAAGGTGGACTGAGACGAGTCGGCGGCGTAGGAGGTCTGGACAATGTTGTTGGCTGTTGCTGTTGCAGAAGTCGCAGAGAAGTCAACGTCTACTTGGCCATTGGCAAGAGCCGACCCGCCCCACGTTGCCCCCGTCAGTGTGGCGTTTTTTATAAGGGCGACTTCATACCCCGTCGCGCCGCTGGATGTTGGATAAAGCTGAATGCCTTCTGGCAGCACAACCGCTCCATAATAGGAGGAATTGACCCGGATTGACAGAAGGGGAGTAAACGTCAAGCCCGTATTGTTGGCGATTGTTATACCATTGGCGTCTCGTCTGGCAACAAATCTCTGCGAAGTCTGTTGATAGCCAGCTTCGGAAATTACCGTGGAACAGATCATCTGTAGCGTCGCTGCCGCTGCGGTTGTGTCGGTTGTCACTATTTCATAGCGAAGCGGCAAAATAGCTGTTTGCATATAAACATCAGTGCCAATATTGGAGTTCTCAAACGTATGGCAAACAACATACTGGCCATTGATAACAAAACCGCAGCGAACATTACCTACGCCCAGCCACTCGAAATCAAACCACAAAATCTGTGTTTTTGTGAGATCTAGCGTGACGCCAGAAGGCCCAGAGCCGTCGAGCTTGTCGCCATTCCAACTTGCCTGCGCGACGTAGCGGCTGTCGTCAACGGATCCGCCAGTGTATGTGCGAATAACAAACGTGACACCGTTTGCGCCCTGCTCAAGGTAGACGCCGTTGTACGCGCCAAAGTACCCAACCCGCTGGCGTAAATTTGTAGCAGCCCCCGCCATACTGAATGTTTGCAGAGTCAATAAGCTCTTGCCCGGCTGATACGGGAATACCCGCTTCGACTGCGCCATAGATGTCGAGCCAGACGTTGTTGTGACAGACAAATTAACCGATGATTTATTCGTATTATATGTGTTTGTCCCACCATTTGCTGTGACGTAACTATACTGCGGGTCTGCCCCAAAACGCGACTGGCTATCAAAAATAGTATATGGTTGAGAGATGCGAAGACGGCCAAATGCGTCTACCGTCCCGCCGCCAAACTGAGTGTAGGTGGCGTTGTTTACAGATGAACCATACGGAGGGTAAACCGTTATTGTCATTGGCCCGGCCCCCCTCCAACCTTAATGGTTACCGTAGACGCCGACGCTTGCGCCTGAACGCTACCGCCAGCAGATAACACCTGTTGGCCCGTCCACTGAACTGTCGTATTGCCGGGTATCGGGGCATTGTAAAATACGGCGTTTGCGGCTCCAGCACTTTCACCAGACGGCACAAGACACACTGTAAATGTCGCCGACGCTCCAGACGTATTGCAAATTTCTATATCGACAATGGCCGTCTGCCTGCCAGACGGGACAGCATATAAAGTTCCAAACGATCCGGTTGTTGCGGCACCGGAGCTTAATGGAGTGCCGCGAGAGTAATTCCACAATCCCGTAGCGGCGATGCCGATGTTGTTTATCGCAACGACGCCGTTCTTTTGAGTTGTTAGAATGTCATCGAGTGACGCGGCCATCAGTATTTCCCATCAACCTGCGAACGGTAGCGAATATTTCCAAGTCGCCAGAAAGTGTCAATGTCTGTGCTCTCCAGCTTGACAGACAACAACCGAGCACGAATACGGGGCGTGATAAACTTCGTACCGGCGGTCATGATGTAGGGACCATACTCTATAGGCGTGTCGCCGGGGTAGTCTGCCCCGTAGAATGTAATGTTGACGTTTGCGCCCTGCGTGCCGCCGAAATAGCCCCACTTCATGTCAGGCCAGACCTGATCAATGAACATCTTCACGTCGGCCTCGTTGACTGCGAAGTAGCCAGTTTGGAATGATGATACCATAGGTCTTGTGTCAGCGTTCTGAGAAGTCTCATGCTGATAGATGTGCTGATCAAGCGCTGCCCCGATAGGGGGACCAAGGACGCTCTCGTTGATCCAAGCGGTGCGAGAAACATATGGATTGTCGTCCGTATTGAAACCGTAGTCCCACTGATCAATCAACGTGTTATATTTGAGATAGCCGTAATTCTCACCGCCATTACTCGTGGTTGGGAAGAACCACATGATTTCGCCAAAGCGACTGTTTGCAGCGAAACGTATTTTATCAAGATTGTTTGTGTCCAGTTCCTGAAAGACAACATCCCAGACGGGACAACGGATCGGCTCAACTCCGCCGCCAGCTAGGCGATAGAATTGACTTGGCCCCATCCAGTAGACCGCGCCGCCCACAGAGCCTGCGGCCTTTGCGCCGATTAGGCCGCATCCATTGCCGATCTCGTTGAACTGATAGACGTATGGTGGCCCAGAATACTGCATGGCCCAGACGCCAATGTCTGTCCAAATGAGACCCTGCTGCGGCCCCTGAATACATTGGACGATGCGGGAACCCTTCGGAATGCGGTAGGATCCCGCCTGATTGGTGACAAGCGCAATCCACGAATTGTAGTTGTCGACGTCGCACCAGCGAATAAGAAGCGGATCCTTGATGCCTGTGAACGTAGAGCCCCACGCAACAATCTGACGCTGCGGCATTGCGACAAACATACCGTCGTTGACCGGAGGAGCGTTCGGTATCACTAGGGCCACAGGGTCGCCACTTGGCGGGCTCCACTGATAAATTGGGCCGTTGTTGGGACACGAGATCAGCGTGTCACCCCAATTGTCGAGGGTCCAGTCGGTAGCATTTATAGGCGTCCCAATTCCTGCAATTGGCGGAATACCAGACCCATACGCGCCCCCACCATACGGGCCAGTGCCGAACCCAGTGCCAGCCGGGATAGGGCCAATCCCGTTGTAGAATATCGCGTATAGGTTTCCCCCGTTTTCAGACACGCTCGCAGTTGCCGTGGCTTCGGTGCTGCCAGCAATAGTGAATTGCGAGGAACTGATAACTCCGCGGACGATGTAATTTCCGTAAAGCGTAATGCCGCCGACAAGCGTCGCGATCAGCACGGGGAAATTTCCCCCCGCAACCAGCCCGTGATCGGCGAGCGTAACAGTAACGGTATTGGATCCGCTCGTTGTGGCGTAGACGGCTGTCGCTCCGCCACCACTTACCGTAGACGTGGCGTATTGCGGGTCGCCAAGAGCGTCCTTGGCATAGATTTCATACTGATTTGCAGACGCGCCTGAGTTATAGACCTGATACTGACCAAAAAGAACAAGCCCCCCGACGCTAATCTCCGTTCTAATGTCGATGGCGTCATACGGGTCAGCCTGTCGGCCAGTGTCCGTTATGATGACTTCGTTGCTGCCGGCGACTGTCGAAAAGGCAACAGCGATGTCGACAACCGTTGTCTGTGGCGTGATGTCGTTTTGAGCCCCGGAGACAATAACACTAAGGGCCTGCCCGCCCCCCGCAGCAATGCCTTCCGCGCCAACGCCAAGATATGAATTGGCATTTATATCTTCCCACGCCCAAAGGTTTCGGATGATAGACCCGATTGTGTTCGGAAAATATTTTGTCCAGCCCCCGAGCTTCTGGATGATTGCCCCTAGCGAACGGTCCGGAACAAAGCGAACAAGCTGGCTTTCCGATATGGCCGCCTCATTGAGGGCGGGCGTCTTATTCTGATCGACGCCGGGAATGAGCTTTAGCGATGAGTGGGGCATTCATCACCTCGTCGGCGTGGCAAGTGGCGACGGGGACTGAGACGACCACGCGGACGCCTCAAACTTCTTCCGGACCTCTTCAGACAGAGCCCCCTTCAGCAAGGTCTGATACTGACCCTCATAGCTCTGCGCCATGGCAGGATCGTCGGACTGTCTGCCAAAGTTTCGCTGGTATGCCGAAATATAAACCATGCTGGCCATGATGAAGAGGTCTGGCAAGTAGTCCGAGATGAATGTCGTCGTATTGGAGTTAGACAAGCTCGCCGGGCGCTGCGTGCCAACGATCTCTACATAATAGGTGTCATCGGAAAACGGGCCGACGTAGAACAAGTTGTCATTGAACGGCGCAAAATATTTCGGAAATCCTGTGGCCGAGGAGGATCCGTAAACATTATCGAGAAACTCTTTTGTCGCCGGCAGTAACGCGTTTCTGACACCAGCGTCAGGGTCAGACGTCCCGGAGGGAGTAATGACATTGATCTGCTCAGATACCACCAGAGTGCCGGCGGGGACAGTTATCGTGCGCGTTCCACTTGCTAACTGATAACCCGTCACTGCGGTCGATGTTTGGAGCAGGTCAAGGTCGCGGTAAATCCGGTTTTCAGCGTAGGTTATGGCCTGCGGCAGGACAATCAGAAAATCGGCGTTCGTCTCCTCGACCACGGCCATCGTCGCGATCTGGGTCTTGTAGGTCGAGTAAGTCAGGCCGGTAGTCATGAAATTCTCCGATAATGGCGCATAATATCACTTATTTACCGGCTTTGCACCACCCCTGACGCCGAGCGTTATTCACCTTAACCTCGACAATAGTCTGGTCAGTATCCTTTGACGACCAGCCAACTGGCTTCCAGACTTCGCAGACTGCCGAATTAGTCGCGACGATGCCCGTCATTTTCGCGCAACCGCTCAGGGTCACGGCTGACAGCATCGCCAGCGGCAATAGCATTTTGCGTGCGATTGAGAACATCCGCATTGTTTTCAGCCTCAATTTTCTGTTTAGCGTCCCTGCGCCCCTTGCCGTAGATCGTAAGGATCGCCGCCAAAAGACCAATAACAGCCGCAGCCCAACGCATAATCGGGCTTACAAACCAGTTCATTAGCATTTTTTACCCCAAATCAGAAGGGCAATGACACACAAGGTTAGCGCAATGCTGATGGCATCACCCATAGATACAACAATACCTGTATTCATCACGAAGCCTCTTCATCCAGACGCTGCTTGCGCCAATACCAGATGCCAGCGGCGGCAACGGCGATGACAATGAACGCAATCACCGCTGGCTTACCGAGAGCCTCAGAAAGGCCGGAAACGAACCCATTAGCCTGCTGAAGAACCGGGATGACCTCCTGCGCCGCAGCAACCGCGCCAGCGCCGCCAGCGACAACCGCCGCATTGGCCTCCTTGGACTTGGTGATCTTCTTGCTGGCTTCAGGCGTATCAGGAGACATACGACCCTCTTCCGCGTCGGCAGGAGCTTCCAAAGATCGCCACATTTCGCATTCAGCGCGGCGGCGTCGCACAAGCCCCGGAAGTACCTTTCCACCGCCCTTGGTCCACTTCATCAGCTCAGCGGGAACGTCATCAAAGCGCCCGGCATTTACACGCTTCAGAAGGGTAGACTTTCCTAGTGCCCCCAGACCGCAGTTAAAAGCAAAACTGACCACAACATCAAACTGGTTCTGAGAAAGCTCAACCTTGACGAGCCCATTTACGCCTTGCTCAAAAACCGCAAGGTCAGATTTCAAGATTTCGGTCGCATTGGCGCGGGTGATCTTCATGCCGGGAGTAACCGTGGGCGCTCCTGCGGCAGACGTGTGACCGTAGCCAATAGTCCAAACTTTAGCCGGGCAGAGGTACGCCGTCAGACGCATACCTTCAAATTCTTGGATCAGGGCAACGCCCGCATCAGAAGTTTTCATAGTTACTCTACCATAAACGTAAGATTGGGGTGCCGAGGGTAATTAACGGTAATTTCCCCTTCTGGGCATTTATACCGAATATGAGCAAGTAGTGTGGCCCTACCCTTAGCTACTTTTTTAGGGTTCTTTATTTTAATAGAATACGCGAACTTGTCTATGCCATCGCCAGCAGGACCAGAGAATTTGGCTATGCTTGGCTCGGCTTTGTGAACAAAAAGAGCCGAATCGCGGACTTCAAGCAAAAACCCCTCAACCGAACAATCGTCTCGGAACTTTTTACGCGCAGCAACCACCTTAAAAGAACCATTCGCAGAACCGTTGCTGATAGAAAAGTGAGTAGGAGCCCACTCAAGAATACGTTTGTCGGGAGGAAGAACCTTATCCCATAGGCTGTAACCGCCTGTAACAGCAGCGAAAAAAGCTGTGACAACGCCGATAACTTTTTTCCAATTTTCAGCGTCAGCCCACATATTACTTGTCCATTTTTCCGTCAAGTTTATCAAAAATCTTCTGAACAATCCCCTCTATGCGCGACATTGTGTCGTGAAATTCGTCTTTGGAAACATAAGATTTTGGCAAATCAATTTCAATTTCGTGAACATCGTCTTTGAGTTTCTGGAGACTGTCCCAGACAACCCTCCCCCACCAGCCAATTCCGGCCAAAATGATCCCGAGACTGAGGTTTATAAGGGTTTGCGCGTCAACTATCACTTTCATTCTCCAAGGCGGCGGTGTAATGGTCCAAATTGGCTTTCAAGCGATCATCGTCCAGTGACAATTCGACGGCGAGTGTACCATGTTTTACCGCCAAACGGTATAGCCCGATCTTAAACGCTGAAATCGCAGCCAGATCGTGTGGCCAATGGCCCCACACGGTCGGATCGCATGTGTAAACGAGCGTCTTGTCTGTAATTTTCAGCGCACGCAGGCTCATGGCCAAGCACTCCTCCCACCGCTGCTGCTGATACATCAGGAGGGCCAGCTCGCACCAAGGCTCGCGGGTATTGGGAGCCTCTCCGCAGGCGGCAAGAAGCCACTTTTCGGCTTCTGTTGGATTTCCCGTCTCGGAATAACACTTGGCCATAAGACGCTGGGCGTAGCACCGCTCATTCTGGTTGCTGGCGGCGTCCATGCTCAGATACGTCTTGAGCGCGCCTTTAGCATCCTCCCAGCGCCGGTAGAACGTGAGTTCCCGGCTGTAATAGAAATAGTGCGTCGGGTCTCGGTCATCCTCCTTAACCGCAACTTCCAGAATTTCCATGTATTGCCCACGGCTCTTGGTCGGGTCTGGGTGATGGCTAACCAGTAGCTTGTCTGTTCTGGCACAGACTTCTGTTATTCTGGCGTCTATTCGGATGTCCTCATGGCACGGATGGTGCCAATGATACCCATGGCGTGAGTGGATTTTGTGATACGGGAAGCGAATGCCGCAGCCCCAGTCAAAGAGATACCAGAGGTTTGTGGTTTTACCGGGCTCCCAGACCCGTTCAATCTCCTCCCGCCATCCGGGTTCCATGACCTCATCAAGGTCTAGCGAAATACATATATCAATATCACTATGAACAAGGGCGAGAGCAGCATTGCGAGCAAGGTCAAACCGCCAAGGGCTGATATGAATAGAATGAACGGACGCGCCGCATTCCCGAGCTTTTTCAACAGTGCCATCGGTACTCCCGGTGTCAGCTATTAGGACAAGATCAGCATCTTTGCATGACTTGCAAAAGCGTTCAACAAATTGCTCTTCGTTCTTGCTGATCGCGTAGACAGCGATTTTGAGTCTTTCGGGCATTCCCCTCTCCTAGAAAAAACAGCCTCAAAGGGTAGTCTGCTTTTGTGTACCTCCCAGATTATGTAATAAACGCAGGAGAACTAAGTGTACGCGCAGTGACAAGCGTATCCCCCGGCTCAATCCCACTGGATGCAGCAGTTGCCTGCGTTGTACCGTCGGGGAACTTAAAGCCTCCGGTTGGTCCAGTGGGGCCAATCGGTCCAGTCGGACCTGTCGACCCCGGAGCCAATCCCGCAATCTGCGAGGTTGTTACTCGTACAGAGACGCCACCCTGAACAGCCTCAAGCTGCTCTTCGCCGTTCAAGCTAATTGCAACAGGCAGGTTGGGTATCTGTTTGCCATTCTATGCGCTTTCTCACCGAGCCAATTTAGATATTATGGTTGAACTTCAATCCACGCAAGGGAAGCCTCATCCCAGCTATACAGTTTCTCATCTTCAGGATAAGGCACTGGGGCCATCCATTGATAACTGTCTGTTAGAACCCAAGATGGGTAAGGCTTCTCCGGGATAAACGCGCCATTTGGCGCTGCCGTAGCGTCAAACGTGTAGCCAACCCCCGCATAATTATAGCGGAAGTTGGCGTTGTAAGAGGTCTGCGCCCAGCGCGTGTCCGGGCCGAGCAGAGACTGGCAGAACGCGATACCGACAGGTTCGCTCTCTGGAAACGGAAGGTTGTTGATCGAATCGTTCCCGACGACGATCACTTGAAGGACGGTGTTGTCCTGAGCCAATTCTGCGAAGTGTGCCATGGTTTACTCTTAGAAAGTGATGCTGCCTGAACCGGTCCACCGGTAAATCCTGAAGCCGCCCGCAACCGTGATCGTCGGTGAGCCCGTGGTGGATGCCGCCGCCGCAAACGCTTCCGGATAACGAATAATGACGACGCCGGAGCCGCCTGAGCCACCATTGGCATTATTACCGCCACCGCCGCCTCCGCCTGTGTTTGCTGAACCTGATGTTCCACCAGCGCCAAAGCTGGCTCCACCTGCGCCACCGCCGCCTGAGCCGCCCGACGTATTGGTAACCGCACCATAGCCACCGCCGCCACCGCCGCCAGCATAGGTAACAGAAGACCCAGAAATGGACGACGCGCTGCCATTACCACCCGTTCCCGCAGTGCTCCCAGAAGCAGTCCCGCCAACTGCACTCGCACCACCACCGCCGCCGCCACCATAGTTTGGAGACTGATTGCTCCCGCCGCCGTTGTTTCCTTCTGCCGGGCTATATCCGCCTTGGTTTCCCGTACCTGCCGCGCCGCCATAACGAGAGCCAGCGCCAGAGCCGCCCGCACCACCGGCTTGCGCACCGCCGCCGGCAGGGGGTGCTCCTGCGCCGCCGCCTGTAGATGAAATAGAGCCGAACGTGCTGTTACTACCCTTTGCGGCTGGGCCGCCACCAGCGCCCACCGTAACGCTAACAGTTGACCCCGGTGTAACGGCAAATTCTGCGGCCGTCCTATAGCCGCCAGCGCCGCCGCCGCCACCATAATATCCACCACCACCCCCGCCAGCAACGACCAAATACGTCACCGAGGTCGCGCTTATAGACGAAAACTCGCCAAACCCACGAGATGAAAGCGAACCAAGGGTCGAGATGACGGGCATTGATTAGCCTCACGCAAATCTGGTTTGCGAAGCGAGAATCGTGAACGTCGCGTTCGCGGTCTTAATGATAGTGTAGACGTAGGCATCAATTCCAGAGGCGTTGCCCGCTGTCCACGCCGTACCGCCCTGATAGCTTGGGGTGACCGCAGAACCATCAACTTGAACGGCGTTGTTAAAGTAAGGCGTCAATCCCTGAGTAACCAAGAACGCAACGGTGATGGACTGGCCCGTGGACATCAGTGTGTTCAGCGATGTTCCAGACGAGCCACGGAAGTTCACCGTCCAGTTCGCGGAAGCGTTGCTCGTGTAATAGAGCACAGCCTGCGTCGTCACGTCATACGCGATGGTGCCAGTCGCAGCCGTCGCAGAGATCGTAATCACCTCCGCCGCTTCAGTCAGGACCGCCGCGACAGCAGACGTAGAGCCGCTCAGCGTCAGTGTGGTGCCGTCGGTCGTGATCCCCGTCGTCTCACCAACAACGCCGCCGTTGTTGTAGAGCATGCGGGTGGACGTGCCGCCCGAGACCACAGTCGTGCCGACCGTGATCGCGCTCGGGCCTGTCGGACCTATATCGCCCTGAGCGCCAGTCGGGCCTGTCGGACCTATATCGCCCTGAGCGCCAGTCGGGCCTGTAGGACCAGTATCCCCTGTTGCCCCCGTAGGTCCAATCGGACCCGTGTCGCCCGTAGCGCCAGTCGGGCCTGTAGGACCAGTATCCCCTGTTGCCCCCGTAGGTCCAATCGGACCCGTGTCGCCCGTAGCGCCAGTCGGGCCTGTAGGACCAGTATCTCCCTGTATCCCCTGCGGGCCGGTGGGACCAGTAGGCCCAATCGGACCCGTGTCGCCTGTTGCTCCCGTAGGGCCAGTTGGTCCCGTAGGGCCAACAGTGGTTACCGGACCATTGTCAACCCAGTCTGAGCCATCCCAAACCCACAAATGGCTGTCGTCCTGCGTGATATACGCATCGCCAACAGCGCCAGTGTAACTGCTGGGATAGCCCGGAAGAGAAGCGGCATCTGCAACCGCTCCTTGATAAGTGATGCCTGCGCCTACTGCTCCCGTTGGACCTGTTGGGCCTACGGCGCTCGGACCTGTTGCACCTGTCGGTCCTATGTCTCCCTGCGGCCCCGTCGGGCCTTGAATACCTTGCTCGCCCTGCGGCCCGATATGACCCGTTGGGCCTGTTACACCGGTTGGTCCAGTTGGGCCAATCGGTCCAGTCGGACCTGTCGGCCCCGGAGCCAATCCCGCAATCTGCTGCGAAGTTATCCGTACCGAAGTTCCTGCCTGAACAGCCTCAAGCTGCTCGGATCCAGACAAAGATACTGCTACGGGTAGATTGGGTATCTGTACGTTGGCCATCTATCACACCGAAGTTATCGTTTCCCTCGCACTGCCGTTATAGACGCACAGTTTACCGAGAGTTGTATCAAACACAAGAGCGCCGCGGCTTACAGACAGCGCATCTTTCTGCGCGGTTGTTACCGTCGGCGCGGAGCTAATCGTGGCAGCCAAATTGGCAATCTGCTGCGAAGTTATCCGTACCGAATTTCCTGCCTGAACAGCCTCAAGCTGCTCTTCGCCGTTCAAGCTAATTCCAACGGGCAGGTTGGGTATCTGTATATTACTGGCGTATCTAGGCATTAGAGCGGACCTGTCTCTGGAACTTCATCAAACCCATACGGCAAGCCCGGATCGTCGTTGCCGGGGGCATTGGCATCCGTACCCGGCTGCTGATTTGTTCCACCCGGCGCTTCGCCAGTCTGCTGTGTGACGCGGGTCTTATCGGCTACATCCGTGTCGATTGTCGTTACGCGAGTGTCACCCTGCGGCACAGGAATGCCTGTCTGAGTGTCCTGCGTATTATACCCGGAAACCTGACGCCGATCTATGCTGTTCCATGCATAGGGCTCCACGCGGGGATTGCGGATCGGCACAGGATCCGCCGGAACAACAATAGCCCGCAACTGCGGCTGCGGCTCGTCATAACAGCTATTGCAGACAAGAAGTCGCGTATTCTGGATTGTCGCCCCTCGCCAATCAAACTGCCAACGAAGGTCGACGTGATTGTAGCGAAAAGCGCAGCGGTCACATATCGCATGCGCCTGCGGATTTGTCGCGGATGTTCTAGCTCTGCCGGATTTGGAGGCGTATCCCATTTACCCCTCCTATCTGTAATATCCAGAAATCAGCGGAGAGATGTACTGCTGCGCCTGCTCAACGTTCTGGAGTGCCGCGATGTCGTAGCTCTCATCAGCCATGGCTTTCAGGCCCGGAAACATCTGCGGAGCCCACTGCTGCGCAAGGCGCGATGCAAGGCCATACGCAAACGCTTCAAGCCACAGGTAAGGTATTTCCACCTGCTGCCCGCCGGTCATGTTGGCGTCCTGAAGCTGTCGCACGCGATAATATTCCAGCGTCTGTGGGCCGTTGTCGGTGTTTGGGACAGGCCACAGCGTAATCGTCGGAGAGACAAGGCGGTCAAACCAGTAAACCGTCGGGTATCCCTGCTGCTCCTTGTTCGGGTAGCTGGCGTATTCTGTGCGGCTAACCGGCATGATGATGCGGTCGATGTTCGCCCCGCTGTCGTCGTTCCGGACATATGCGTCCAAGATCATGACAGTATTTGCGTCGACATTGTAGACCGACTGATCAGTCACCAGAGGCGTCGACACAAGATCCACAGCCCACAGGTTTACGCCCTGATTAGCCCAGCGGGCGAGCATCAGGTTGGTGCCCATGCGGGCACTTTCCATATGCTCCTGCAGAATTGACGTGTTACGCAGCCCGCAAAGGTTAAACGCATACAGCGTCAATTCACCCAGTGATGGGTTGAAAGTGTAGGTGCCGCTTGTAGCCATCAGGTAAACCCCTAGATTGGGCCAGCCTGCACAACATTAAGTTCAACTGTGCCCGTCTGTGCTGGAGCCATGTAAATAGATATAGCACGGCAAGGAATAGCGAGGCCAGCGGACGAATTGGCTGAAACGCCCGAAAGACCCGTGACGCTGAACCAAGTTGCCGATGCGGCGCTGTATCCTTCAGCATCTGGATCATCCAGAGAATATTGAATGCTGAATGTCGGAGTTCCAGCCGTTATTTTCGCGGCAAGACCAATGTTGAAGGCGGGCTGGAAGTCGTCCACTACGATAATGGCGCTGCGGCCCGCGTCGGTTAGGCTGATTGTCCTGTACTGCATCTCATCTACCTCTTAGCGCCGGTTCTGGCGGCAGAAACGTTGTCTACAAGATTGGGATATGGCCTGCCGGCAGCGCGGGCTTTGGCCTTGGCAGACTGAACCTGCTTACGGCTCAAGTTCTTTTCCTTGGCGTCCTTCGGGGCGTCTTTTTCCCAAAAAGGTTTGTCGGCCATGTCAGCAATCCCACTTCCTGAGCGACTTGTTGATCCGGCTATTCGGATCTGCGGCTTTTGCAGAACCAGTCAGCTTTCGTTTCATGCCAGTCATTCTAGCACAGAAGCTGTCCTTGCGCGAGCCGCCTTCCGGCTGCGGACGCTTAATGTCGTGACCCTGCGCCTTCAACGAGGCGCGGCCCTTTTCGTTCAACCCACCTTCGGGGTTCTTGCCTTCTTTCCTAGTCCACGCGCCGGGCATGTTACTCTCCAAAGAAAAGACGGGGGGCACAAAGACCCCCCGTTACATTACTGACCAGTGGGAGGGGAGCGAGATCAGTAATGACTTGCGCTGCCACGCGGAGAACCGCCATGAGCAGAAGAAAAAACACCGCCGCCAGACTTGCGGGGCTTACGACCAGCGTGAGCTGCAGACATTACGCCTTCAGCCTTCATGCCGACCTTGCCGCCCTTCTTGAAGCCGTCTTTGGTGCTCATAGCAGTGTCCATGACGACCTTCTTGCCGACCTTGGAACGCTCGGGGGAAATACGCTTACCTTTCATGGGAACCTCCTATTGGTCCGATTAGATGTTGCCGATAGCCTGAATATACTGAACCGTCAGCCATCCGACACCCGCGCCAGTGTTGGTCGAAGTAACGGTGACCTTCACGTCAGTGTCGCCGACATCCACCCAGTTGCCTGCGCGAGTTGCGTCAGCGCCGGGAGCAGCAGCAACAATGCCAATTGTTCCGCCATCAACAGCAGCCGCAGCAGTAAACTTTGTGGCGGAAGCCGTAGTACCAACGCCCAAGGTGCTGGCAACGCCATCCCATGCGGTGAAAACATTCAGATCAATGGAGAGAATCTGACTGGCCGCCGGGACCACAATGGTGGTGGCAGAGCTGGCCTGTGACACAGCAGAAGTCTGCGCCATGACAACATAGCCGACGTTGGCAACGTCCGTACCAACAGTAGAGCCGGAAGTATTGAGGATGTCACCAGCCTTGATGGGACCAGTGAAAGTAGTCGTTCCCATAGGAACCTCCTGCACGATACGATCACACAGTCTGTGCAGCGTCCGCTAGGCCGGTCTGCGTGATCTATGACACCTAGAATAAAGAGGCGGGACCGAAGCCCCGCCCCGTTGACCGATTAGGTCGGGATCGCGCCGTAGATGGCACGCCAGTTGTAGTAGCCGAACGAGTAACGCTCGTAGCCCTTCACTAGCAAATTGTCTGTAGTGAAGTCGACTTGCATGTCTGTTTCAAACTTGATGCGCTCCATGTAGGAGAGACCATCAATGTTCGTCAGCAGGAACCATGCGCGAGCGTTGGTCAGATAGTCGTTGACCATATAACCTTCCGGCAGGCCACCCGCAGTCGACATGATCGCGTTGACGTCGTTGTCGGCAGTACCCGGACGCAACTCAGTCTTCGTCAGGCGGATTGCAACCGGCTCAAGAGCCGGCGGAACAACCAGACGACGACCACGAGCGAACACCTTCAGGCCGGCCTGATCGCGGAAGTTAGTACGAATGGCAATCATGCCGTTCAGCAGCGTAGCTTCGTTCAGGTCGTTGGTGGTGTAGTTCGACACCGAACCACCATCAATCGGGTGATCTGCAGCAACCAGAGCCTTGCCGTCACCGCCGATAGACGCATTGTACGTCGTGGAGGTGTTCAGCACGTTTGAGCCGTAGATTTCCTTGGTCTGCTGGAAGGACTCCATCAGGCCGAGGTTCGACGGAGCGAACTGGCTCTTGTACAGGTTGTCGTCAATGGCCTTGCGAGTGATCGCGTAGCCCAGACCGATCTCGACGTGCTCCTGATTGTAGATGAAACGCTCGCCAGCGCCGTTATCAAACGACGTCTGACCGCCTTCAGTCTTCAACTGAGCGTAGCCAAGGAAGCGCATTTCAGCGGTGCGTTCCAGAGCCATCTTCGAGTCGTGCTTCGTGAAGATCTTGTCGTACTGCGACGGGATCTGCTCGTACTTGCCTTCAATGCCACGGAGACCGGGCAGGAGAAGGTCTTTAATGGAACTGAGATTTACAGCCATTGGTCCTTACTCCTTTTAGCCGACACTAAGCAGTTGCTTAGTAGAGACGTTGTTGAAGGCTACAACAACACGATTGTACGCGCCTGCCTCGGTCCCCGGAGCACCCGGAGGGGCCGTGACGAGATCGACGATACGGAAAGGCAGCGTGTTGGTCGTGGCTTTGGTGCTCATGTCGATATAAGCGCCAGAGAGGCCGTTAGCCGTCGTGCCAATGCCGATTGCAAAACCAACGTTGCTGTTGATGTCGCCAAAGGCAGCGCCGGTTGCGTCGGTCTGGACAACGAACTTGGCGTTCGGATCGTTTACGACGTAAGCGGTGACGTCCGCAGAGGCGTCGGCACCGGGCCAGTAGTTGGACCATACGGTGCGCTTCTGAGCGACAGAAAGATACTTACAACCGACAAAAATTCCTGCAACCTGCACAGAGTTCGACGCCGCCTGTGCGATGTAACCGGTATTCAGCGGAACGACGGGGTCACCGCTGAACACAGCGTTCGTGTCGTCCTTGTCAATGACCATCGACACCTGCTCGAAAGTGGGAGCAGAGCCGGTGCCACTGGCTTGGCTAAAACCGAAGGGCGTATTGCTATTCGCCATTACGGTATCTCCTATTGAAGGATTGCCTCGATCATCGCGCACCGGGGCGACTAGCGGCTATTTTCAAGATTAACTCTCCACACCGGGGGAGAGCGGGTCATAGACCTTGTTAACAAGATATTGGTTAATAATGTAAAAGTAAAGGGCCGCGTATTTGCGGCCCTTTTTTGTTGTAATTCCAAAGATTTACAGGTCTTCTGGAATTGGCATGTCAAAGCTCTTTTTGATTTTCGGAGCAACACGCGGATCATCTCGCGACAATGTGCCTTCCGGCGTCCCTGCGAGCTGGGCCTCTTTGACCCGTACCTGCTGGCGTGCGCGGCGCAATTCAATGGACCTGATCTCTTCGGAAATCTCCGTTGGACGCTCCATCAGCACCATACCCTTGCGCTCGATAGTGTTGCCGGCCCAGCCCTTTGGCATCATCGCCATGTGATCCCTGTCGCGGTCGAGCGGCACTGCCTCCCAGCCTTCGCGTGCAAGCTGCGTGATGTAGGCAGGATCCTCTTCGTTCCACACCTTGTGGCGCTTCCACTCGTAGGTCCAACCATCCGGCACCAGACTGGCGGGGACATAAAACTCGTCAGTCCCCTCGTCCAGATCACCCAGATGCTGCTTTAGTTCTGCGGCACGGGCCGCTGCGCGGGCGCGGGGGTCCATGTCCTTTGCCGCCGGACGAGCCGGTTCTTCACGCTCTACTACGGGTGCTGATGCCGCCCGCTGCTCTTCGATTGCTTTTTGAAACTTGCTAACCATAACCCTCTCCTCAGTTCAGGCGACCTTCTTTGCGAAGCAACATTTTGTTCTTCGCGTACTCTTGTTCTGTCATGCCAAGGTCTCTGGCCGTCTCGGCCTCCTCCCGGCTCAGACGCACGACATTGGGCCGAGACCCGCCGCCACTACCAGACCTGCTGACAGGCGCTGCAGGGGGCGCAGAACGCCTCTGCGTGGGCTTTGCTGCCGCCGACATTGGCTCGTCATCGTCTTCTTGGACAGTAATCCGCTTGCCGAGACCCATTGTGTCTTCGATCTTGTGGAAATAGTCGTCCGTGTCGGGCGAATAGCCGTCGGCGACCGCCAGATTGTGTGCGGCGACCATTTTCTGAAAGAGACGCGGGTCTTCGGCACACTGCGGGTTCTTACGCACCCATTCGGCGCTTCGCGGCGACAACTGCGACGCGAGACTTTCGACCGGATCCATGGGCGGCTCATACTGCTGCCGAGGAGCGTTTTCCATAGCCTGCCGTCCGCGTTCCAGCTCCATAAGTCGGTTTGCATTGACAGACATGCCCTCCTGTATCTCAGCAGCCTTCTCGTAGTCGCCAACAGCCATCGCTTCACTGTAGCCGTGTCGCAGGATTTCGCTGTTTCGCTTTACAGTCTCAATCGCATTGACAACCAAGTGGTAGTTGGTGTCCTGCGTTTCGTTTGCTGCGTTTACAGCGTACTGCTGGGCGATTCTGGCCTGCTTTTCCGCCTCAAATCGAGCCTGACGCTCGGCCTCAAGGCGGCTTTTAAGCTCCTGAATGCCGTCTTCAGGGGCAATTATGTCGCTTTCGTCGTCATCTTTAACGACTTCAACGTCATCCTTGCTTGACCGTGCTACTTTTTCGTCCTTTTCGTCGGCGACAACCTCCAACGGAGCGTTTTTTTCGTCGTCCAACGGCACGTCGACGTGTTCATCTTTATTAGCCATCTGTTTCTCCCTCACCAAACCTGATCCGGGTGCGCAATGCGACCGCGGAACGAAATATCGTCCAAAATTCGGCACAAAACCCCATTGATGGTGATGTTCCAGCCGTCAGACGGGCGGAAAAACAGCCAATCGCCGACGTTTATCTCTTTCCCGTCAAACCATTTACCGTCACTCTCTTCAAAGGCGCTGTGCCCCTTGGCCAAAACAAGGCCGACCTTCGACTGAAAGCGGTCTTCCTTGGTATCGAGCAGGATGCCGCCGCGTGTTTTCTCTGGGCGGATGTAGACGCCAACCAAAACCTGCGTGTTGAACATCTCGATTTTGCTTATGTCGCCGATTTCCCTGCGCAAGGCGTCGGCGGGATCGGCTTCATGAAGCATTGCTATCTTCGACATACTCGTCCTCTCTTATCCGGTACGCTCTTTCTGCTCACACACACGGTTCGCCTCGTCGCACAACTCCAGAGCGAGCCTGAGACCCGCTACAACCCCAACTTGGTTGCGATATGCAGCGAAATCAACAGTACCGTTGCCGAGCGCAAGATTTTCCTTGCGGGCTTCAACGGCCTCTTGGATGAGCTTTTTAAGCTCATGCTCAAAAAAGGACTGGTATGTAAACAAAGAGAGCCCCCTCTTTACGCCCCCTCGGTAGAGTGAGACGGCCAGCGCGAGAGGGCGAACGCCGACCGTCTCTTGTCTGCCGGAGAGCCATGTCCTATCTCTCCGGGCAAACGCCTTACCGCTTTGCCTTCTGCAGTGCGGTCTTCTGTAGACGTCCTTCACCCGAACCAGCGCCCGCAGTCAAATCAGCGGCGGACTTAACCACAGTCCGGCCACCGCGCTTGCGGCCCATTGCAGCCATGAGGCCCGGGGGAAGAGCACCAGCGCCCGGAAGCGGAGGTGGCGGAGCACCAGCGCCCGGAGGTATGCCCATGCCCGGCGGAAGGCCAGCACCAGCGCCCGGAGGAGGCATTACTGGCGACGGCTGACCGCCCGGCTCGCCCGGAGGCGGCTGCATGTCCGCGCCCCGCGGCGGTGCGGTGTTGATGATGACGTTGACGTTGGTCTTACCCTTCTTGGTACGGCCACCGGACTTCCGCATCATTGCGCCGGGGTTCTGCATGCCGCGGAGCGGGCCTGCGGGATTCTGCAGGGCACGCATGATCGCCGCAACGTCCTGCTGGCCATTCATAGACGGCGTGGCCGGCATTGCGCCACCCATGCCGAGGCCGCCACCATAGAACTTGCCGGGGCGCTCTGCCTTGCCGCCCTTCTTCAAGCCCTTCATGCTCTCCTGCTTGTCATGCTTCTTGTCCATGTCGGATGCTTCCCAATCCTTCATCGACATCTTGTGCTTCTTGGCGAGCTTCTTGTCCTGCGCCTCGTCCTTTTTGGAGCCTTCAAACTTCTCGGCCTTGCCGCCTTTTTTGTATGGACTGCCCGAAGAGCCAACGCCAAAGTTCATCATCTTGTCAGACACCATGCCAAGACGCGGATCCATAACCAGCTGGCCCATCGGTCCGCCGTTCATCTTCTTTCTGCGTCCACCCTTTTTCATGCCGGTCTGGGCGCTCTCCAACTCCTGCCGGTATTCTTTGGATGTCATCTCATTAAGAAGATCGGGACCGACAGTGCGAGACTGCGACGGCGTCACACTCTCGCTGCGGCGCACTGTGGTTTTTGGAGCTGCGGCAGCAGCGGCTGCGGCTGCGGCTTTATCTATAGCGTCGCGTTCTTTTGCGGTATAACGGATACCAGCATCGCCAGTGAATGTGCTCTTTGGCCCTGTTCCCAACTTGGCATCAATTCGTTCCCGAGCCGTCATGGGCGGAACGGCGCTCCCGCCATCTTCCTTCTTTGCGCGGCCACCCTTCTTCATGCCGCCGACGTGCTTGACGCCTTCGCGCTCTTCGTTAGCTTTCTTCTTATTGCTGTTAGCAGTAGCGATGGCGAAGTCCTTGGCCTCTTTCTTCTCCTCATTGACGAGGCGGCCGCCAGCCTTGCGAGCCTTGCGGCCAGCGTGCTTGACGCCTTCCGCACCCTTGGCCTTCAGGCCGGACTTCTTGACAGCCGGATCCTTCGACAGGGGCCGCATGCCGGCCTTCACGCCAGCGTTCAGCGGGCTGGCGGGGGACCAGTTCTGGCTGCCGGGGTTTTCGTCGCCGCCACCGGCCATGCGCCGGGCTTTGGACTTGAGGGCCTCTCGGGCCTTCTTTGCAATATCATAATACATCGCGTGTTTCTCCTTGGAGTGTTGCCGGGCGTCCCCGGTCGCTGCCTAATCCTTGCTTGGCTCCGGCAGCGGAGAACCAATTTCTGAAGAACCTTGATCCGACGAAAGCACTGCGCCTGCACCCAAAGCCGCGGGTAAAAGACTGCGGATCGTCAGCATATCATATACCGGATGCTCTTTACCTTTTGAGTATATCCTTCCAACCTCGTTGCCGGGGTACACATTGCCTTGCGTTGTTGGTTTAAGCCGTGGCTCGCTTTTCTGATTGGGATATTTTTCAAGATCAACGCCTTTAGGAAAATCTGCTCCAAGGGCGAAGTAGTGTTTTTGTCTATTTTCTGCGCTAACTAGGGTGGACACGTTCTCATATCCCTTCGGAACGTCTATCCACTTCCATCCGGTACTTTTCCTGTAAAGATTTGTTTTTGTTTTTGCGCTCCCCTTACCGGGAGAACCCGTAACTTCTGCCTGAACCGGATCCACCATAAATATAGGTTTTCCATCTGGAGTTACGCCAATGACAGCGCGAGACGGCTTCATACCAGTCAATATTTCTCCAGTGGCAGGATCAATATATTCTCCTCCCGGCGGCCTTGCTCCTTCAGGAAACATTCTTTCGGGTTTAGGGAATACTTTTTTCCCGCCTCTAACAAGATTGAGTGCCGCTTCCAGTGCGTCAGAGACAACCTTGCCCCTGCCCGCATAGCCTTCGCGCTCCTCTACCGGTCCGCCGTGGGCGTAACCGAGCATTGCATCAATTATGTCTTTATGTGTTGTCTTCTCACCAGCGGTCTTATCCCAAATCTCATGATGCGTGAGATGTTGGCGAAGTGGCTCATACTCCGAAGGCAAACCCAAGTTCATCGCCTTTTGCCGAGCAGCAAGGCGATCTACACCCTCCAATGCCCCAAAAGATTTTTGCCCCTGAAAAGACCTACCTAAAATTTTTTTAGAGGCTTCTGTCGGCATGCCAGTATGTAAAATGATTTGACGAGCATCTAATGTAGGAAGATCGCCACGACCGAGCGTTGCTGCATAGAAGCCGGATTTAGCAGGGCCGATGCCGCGCAAATCAGAAGTAAACGCTCTCCATTCGTCTGGAGACGACGCGCCCTGACCGCCACGGTAAATCAAATCGTTAGCTTTTTCTGCTCGTCCGGGTAAGTTCCTGACGGCAAAATCCATAGCTTCTGCCTGTCGGTTTTGAAGACCGAACCCACGAATTAGATTCATTGCCTGATCAACAGTGTCTTGAGACAGATTACCTTTTACCCCTTCATCAAGAAACTTTTGCCCCGCAGCAGACTTTAGCCATTCTGCCCACGCCCCTTCTGGACGAATTTTTGCTTCTGCGTCAGCAAGAGGCAGGCCAGACAGAGAACGGATCTTATTTGTGTCAGAGGCACGGCGCTGGATGCTGGCCATTGTAGTCGTATAAGCCTTGAGCAAATCCCGATCTGTTATGTCGCCCTTTCGACCTTTCTCGATCATCTCGCGCATAAAGTCGCCATATTTTAGAACGTGCGGAGATATTTCAGTAGAACCAACATCTTTTGCGACATCAGAAACCGGACGCCATTGCCAATCCTTGATCTTTGTAGACTCCGGATCTTTGAACGTCTTCAGGTTATCTAAAATCTTACGCAACGCCTTCGACACGACTGCGCTACCGCCCGCATAGCCGTCGCGCTCTTCTACCGGTCCGCCGTGGGCGAAGCCGTATTTTTTTATCCGTTCTACAGCATTACCAACGCTGTTTATGAACTCTTCATTTATCGGTTGTGCTTGTTTCTGTTCGGTGAACATTTTTCTTGAGGAACTCCGACCACGCGAATCCGGAGACATTGGGTGCATGATCTCGCCAGATTTTGTTCTTCGACCCAGTAGATCAAGCGTCGGTGTCGGCGCTACGTCCTGTGTTGGTAGTAGGGGAACATCCATAGTGTATCTTCCAGCAGATACACTGGGATAAGTTGGATGTTCAAAAACAAGAGACGGCTTCACTTTACCGGCAGTGTCGAACTCAACTATTCTTCCTCCAAGAACATTTTGCGGAGATACTTTAAATTCAGGGTCACTTACTGCAGCGCGAGTCACACCTACGTTTGGAAAACCAAGTTTTTGCCACTCAGTCTTTTCCATTAACTTCATAAGGTCTGCCCTATGAGTAGCGCTCGTAAAAATATTTGCGGCTTTAAGAGCATCTTCTTCTGTTTTTATGTTTAATATGCCCGGCCAATTTTCTTTCATCAGATTGGCTACTCTTTCTCTATCTTCTACTTTTTGAACGAATGTTCCTTTCTTTACAGCAGCATCAAAAGCCTTTGCAGCTTTCTTTGTTATTTTAGACCCCGGTATCTGAGACATCATAGCATTAAAAAAATCGACGGAGCTATCGACCGCCGTTGGACCCATCGGGGAATACACACCAAAAACTGGCCCTCGTTCACTAAGAGCCGCTATTTTGTTTTCAAACGAAGTCGTGTGACTGGGGGCGTTTGCCCACACTGCTCCGGGGTTACCCTCCAACATATATTTTGGGCCACCATGTAATTTAACCGCCCACGCGGTTGGCTGCCCATTTATAGAAGTTAAAACTCCCTGATTTAAACGGTCACCGCCAACATTTAGAAATGATCCGCCTTTACCAACGTTGTAGAAATCTTCCCAGCTACCTTGTTTTGGACGATGAGGTACTATGCCGGGAAGAGGAGATATGTCTGCAGTCACATCTGAAACAGCCATTGGAGGCTTTGTCTTAAAGTATGTTCCACTGCCAAACTCAGAACCGCTTGGCACCTTGTAAGTTTCTAAGATACGAAGAGCCTCTTTTACAATTTCTGGGTCAGAGGATAACGGGCTTAGAAGTTTATTCCGAGCAGATATTTGGGCAGCAACTTTTGCAAGATCCGCTTCTGACGGAGCGACGGCATTATAGGTCTGAGACCCCAACCCACTATTGTGCCCTATAACCGCAGAAGCTATCTTTTTCGCTATATCTAATTTTCCTGCTTCAGCATCATCGGGAGACATCACTGCTGCGCCCGTTGCGCCAGCGGCGGCGGCCTTCCCTGCAGGTGACGCAAGCACGTCGCGTGCTGTACGAAGGGCCGCGCCAATTGGTTTGCGAGCAGCCGCGGCAAAAGGAATGCCAAGGGTCGCGGCGTTAATAGCGGCCTCCCCTGTATTACCCTTGCGATATGCTTGTGCAGCGTCAATCACTGTAGGAAGAGCGAGAACGTCTGTAAGGCCAACACCATACGTCGGGCCAAATAGAGCTTCACCGGCACGCCTACGAAGCTCTGATCCGTAAGACGGGCCGCCTTCGCCCGCAATGACCGCCGCGGCTTTTGCCCTCCAATCATCTCTTGGACGAACAGTCGCCTCGCCCGGACGCACCGGGAAGTTGCGATAGTTCTGCAGCGCCCGCTGCCAGCCCTCGCCGTCAGCCTTAACCTCTTCGCCTTCACGCGGCTGGATGCTTGCTACGGACTGCCGCATTCTGGCGCGGTCACTCATTCCGCCATCGGCCATGACCTGACGGCCAACCTCCGGCATATACTCTGTCGGGTATTCGTCCTGCAGCAGGACAGGGCCGCCGTCTGCAAAGCCGTCGAGATCCTCGACCAGCTCCGGCTCGACGTAGTCGTACTCGTCGTCGTAGATCATCTCCGGCTCGATGTAATCGTACTCGCCTTCGACTTCTCCGCCGCCCGCAAAGCCGGGGTTCACGAAGTCTGCAACCTCGTTCAGCAGGCCACTGACAATGCCGCCATTGGAGTAGCCCTCATCTGCGGGCTCCGGCGGCGTCTCAGGCTCAACGTAGGGGCGCAGCTCCTGCAGCGCCTTGTCGGCACGGAAAAAATCTGCGGCGTTGTCCGGGTCGCCCCAGTTGATGACGCCGTTCTGGACAACAGGCTCGCCTGAAGACTGGTAGTCTTCTCCGCTCAGGACAGCGTTGGCGATGGCCTTGGCGGTCGCCGCTGGGCTTGTAACGGCCTTGTAGACCTGCTGCGGAATGCCTTTGGCGGTGGCAATGGCGCGATCTACAACGTTCTGCGGGGTATTGGGCTCAAGCCTGTCTGCGTATGCAAAAGACGGAAGCGTCGGGCTATTCTTGTCGCCAATGTTGAATGGCGCGACCGCCAATCCTCTGTTGGCAACCCACGAAGGCAATTGCGCCCGGGGCCGAGTGTTTCCCATTTCGGGAACTGGTTTGTAAATATTTCCAGCCCGCAGAGTGCTTTTTACTTTCGGCCCGTACTCTTCGTCCACGACCGGCTCATACGAGGGCCTCACCGTCAGTGGACGAGCCTCTGCGGCAATCTCTGCCGCTCGGCGCACCGCCTGCTCCTGCGCACGCTGCATCTGGCGAATGCGCATCGCACCCTGCTCAAAGCGGCCACCGCTTTCAGGAGCGTAAGACTGGCCATATGGGACGAGACGGCGGCGGCTGAAGAGGGTGTAATCGTCCATTCCCTACTGCTCCTGTTCAGGTGGCAGCAGCGGTCCAAGACCCTCCTGCACCTGTGGCACTTCCCCCTCCCCGGTTAGTGGCGCTTCGTTTGCTTCGAGCCGCTGGATCATGCCCGGCTCCAAGACGCTTTCGATCACCGGCATGCCCGCCGGGTTCTTGGCGATGTCCTCCGCCAGCCTGACGGCGGCGAGGCGCTCGCGGCTTTCGCGGTCGCGCTTGCGGTTGATGGCGTCGAGCTGCATGTCCTGCTGCTTGATGTCCATCTCCTGCTGACGGAGCTGCATGTCCATCATCTTCAGCGGGTCCATCTCCTGCCCCGGCTGCTGCGCACCGAGCTGGGCGGCCTCGGCCCCCGTCTTCTGCGCCTGAGCCTGAATGTTGGCAATCTCGGCCTGCGTCTTTGCAGCCTCCAACTGCTGCATCATCGGATCCTGCGGCTGGCCCTGACCCTTCTGCGCGGCATTGGCCTGCGCCGTGAGCATTTTGGCGTCGGCTTCCTTCTGCTTGATCTCCAGCATCTTCTGGATCGCCTGCTGCTCCGGCGGCGGCTTGGCGGCCAGTGCGCCCGGAGGCACCATGAACTGCTGCGGATTGCTCCAGCCCATCGCCTGCAGGGCGGCAGTGTCGATGGCAATCGGATCATACAGGCTCGGATTAGCAGCCTGAAGCTGCTTCAGGCCCATGATCTTCATCATGCGCTGCGCGTGGCTGGCCGTGTTCGGATCCGCCTGCGGGACCAGATCGCAGTCGTCCAGCGCCTTCAAGAACGTCTGCTCGTCCCACTGGTTCGTCATGGCGTCCTGCTTCTGCCAGAAGCTCTCGGGATTTTCCTTGAACGTCCGGACCAGCAGGGAGAACTCCTCGGCCTGCGCCGTGTGCATGCGCTTGTGGACGCTGTTCAAGACCTTAGTGGCCTGATCAATCATCGCCAGCGTTGTGCCGACCGGGGCGTCTGCACGGCCCTCTCCGACCTGCTGCTCGCTCGTTCCGCCGATGCGCATGCCGGTCTCGGCCATGTTGTTGACCAAGTTCATCAGCGCAGCGCCGGGCTCCTTGTAGGGTAGCGGCATGACAGCCTGATTGATCGGCATGCCGCCGGTCTTGATCAGAGCGCCACCGCCGGGCGGCACGCGGAAGATGTTTGTGTTCTGCCGTGCGCCGGTGTCGGCGTACAGGAAGCCGGGGAAGTTGGCGTACATACCCGCGTCCAGCATCTCACGCCAAGCAGCAGTAATGGCATTGGTCGTGTTGCCGAGGATATGCAGCAGCCCGATGTCGTAAAACCCAAGGCCGGGGACAAACGTGTACTTGACGAAGTTTTGCCTCGCCTCCGGCAGTTCGGCCTCGTCCATGTCGTAATTGCGAACAATCGACAAAATCTCGCGGGTCGAGACGTCAATGGTGACGCGATACGGAACCTCTAAGCCACTGATCTTGCCCTTGTATTTGTGCTCGAAGCCGAGGATGTCCAGCTCGCAGTAACACTCATATATTTCCCGGTCGCGGTCTTCTGGGCGGAACACGCCCTCAGATATTCCTTCTACCGAGCGCTTTTCCCGCTGCGCGGCATCGAGCTGCGCCTCCTTCGGAGCCGACAGATCAGTGTCGCGGTAGACGCCGAGAATTTGCAGGCGGCGGACGGTCGATGAACGCATCATTACGCGATGCGTAATTCTCTTGGCGTTCCGCAGGTCGGTCGCAGCGTTGTTGACGATCAGGTCTTCAGCATCGACGCTCTCGCTGACCGGGCGGCCACGCAGGGGGCAGAAGTAGACCTTCTTGAAGGCCGTCCCGCCGAAGCCGAGCATCAGCAGCATGCGGTCGGTGTCGGGGTAGTATTCGGCCGCGGTGCTGGTCAGGTAGTGGTTCAGATCGCGTTCCAGCGCATTGGCGAGCTGGTCTTCCTGCAGCGTCGGTGTATTGTCGTCGTTGCGGATCTTGACCGGCCCGTCGGTCGGCAGCAGCTCGCTGCGGGCATTGGCCTGAAAACGCAGCACGGCCTCCAGCAGCAGCGGGTGGCGGACTTGGCTCATGCCCTCGACCGGTGCGCCCTCAGACGCGCCCTGCAGGTTCGGCACCTCCAGCTTCAGGCCGAGCAGCTTGATGCCGGTCGCCCGGTTCTCGACCCACTCTTTGCGGCTGTCGATGTCATCGTCAATGCCTCGCAGCAGATCGTCGGCAATGCGGCCCAGTTCGGTCTGCGGGATGTCTTCCACCAGATTATCGAACCACTGCTCCTGCCGCCGCTCTTTGCGGTCAATGGGCTGTCCGTCAAGCGAGACAGTCACCGAACCGTCGTCGTGCTCGATGCGGAGGATCTCGCCATCAGAATTGATCTCAGGAACGTCTTCGCCGGCCTCGATGATCACGTCAGGCATGTCGGCCATATTCGGCTCGGGGAGCCCCGGCAGGCGAATGGACGGGTTTACGAGGCCCGGTGTCGGCATAATCAGTTCCCTGCGTTCTGCTCGGCCAGCATGGCCCCAATCTCTTTAACAAAGCGTTGTATGCCCTGCTGTGCGGCGATTGTATCATTCTTGGCCGAGATTTCATAGATGCGGACATAGTCGTGCGGCTGGCGGCCCCAGACCTCCACTTTGAAGGCCCCGAGCGTCCGCGGAGTGGCGGGGCGAATAACGTCTACGACGGCGCTTGCGCCAATAAACTCAGTCATTTCAAACCTCAGACAGGATAAAGCGGCGCGGGTGCCTTGCCGCGCTGGCGTCGGCCAGCGTCAATCTCAGCTATACGCTCGGGAGCCCTGACGAGCAAGCCTGTCTCGCGCATATGGCGCAGAGCCTGACTGACCGTATCGACCAAGTCGTCGTGCTTACCTTTCGGAAAGACCTCGCACTGGCGGATGACCATGTCGGCCCAGCTCCGGTCCGGCGCGTGGATCATGCCCTCAGAGAACAAATGCTGAACGCTGTACAGGCGGGCGAGCTTGTCGATGCTGCCCGGATTGATGAGCTGCACGGCCCAGTCCTCGTGCCCGTAGAGGCGGCGCAACTCCTGCGCGACGCTCAGGCCCGACGCCTTCCCTTCGACCAGCAGCTTGTCGACCTTCATGGCCCGGCAGGTCTTGGCAATCTTTGCCACAAGATCGGCCAGCTCCAGCCTCTCCTGCCACGCCTGCATCAGCATGACGCGAGGCGTCGACTGTGGATCGTCCGGCAGCAGATGTTTGATCCGCAAGCCCTCGTCGAAGCGGCTGGCCTCGCGCATACGGCTGCGCCGGTTGCCGTCTCGGTCCGACCAATTGTCGGCTGTGGCGCTGTCGAGATCCCCGGAGAAGACGCCCCAGACGGTCATTGCGCTGTAGTCGTTCTCGGTCTTGGTCGTGTAGGCTGTGTCGATGCTGGCCACGACGTAGTCCATCGGCGGGTATGCGTCGCGGGGCCAGAGCGACCACCAGTCGGCCTTGATCACGCCGCCGCCGCGAGGCGCAGGCTCCTGCTGGAACTGCCCAGCGGTCGCGTATGGCCCCATCACGCGCTTGTCGCGCTCGACGACGTCCGCTGGGAACCTCTGCGGGAACAGCAGCTCTCCGTCGGTCTGCCGAGGATCCTCCAGCCCGAGGCGCGTAGGCATTGCCCGGCGCGGGTCGTACTCCATTGGCAGCATGACGTGATCGTAGCCGAGCTGACGGTCGAGGATCACGCCGCTGACGTCGTCCTCGTGCAGCCTCTGCATGACGATGACGATGGCGCTGCGGTCAGGGTTGTTGAGGCGGGTTGGCACAGCCTCCTGAAACCAGAGCGTTGCGCTCTCGCGCTGCTGGTCGCTGTTCGCGCCGTCGACGCTGTGCGGGTCGTCGATGATAACCCGGTCGCCGCGGGAGCCGGTGATCGAGCCTGCGGCAGCCGCCTGCCGAAAGCCGGTTGCGCTGTTTTCAAACTTGGTCTTCTGGTTCTGGTCGCCGGTCAACTCGACGCGGTCGCCCCAACGCTCATGATACCACTCAGACGTGATCAGGCGGCGCATGCGCAGCCCGTCGCGGATGGCGAGGTCGAGGCTATGCGAGGCGCAGACGTAGCGCATGTGCGCCATGTCCTTCGGCCCCCACTCCCAAGCCGGCCAGAACACGCCGACAAGCAGCGACTTCATGGTGCCGGGCGGCACGTTGATCAGCAGGCGGTTGTACGCCGTGCCGTCGTCCAGCTCGATGCCGTCGGTGATCGCCTCCAGATGAGCGCACAGAAAGTCAATGTGCCAGCCGTGGACGTATGGCTGGCCCGGCTCGATGATGTGCCACGCCTGCCGCACGAAAGTGGCGAGATCCTCCTCGCATTCGGCTCTGCTGATCGCTCGCAGCGTTCCGGCAACGTCGACTCGCTGCGAGCCTATGATTGCGACATTTTGCACTTCCGGCCCCAGTCCCTGCGCAGTTTGCCCCACGGAGCCGTCGTCTCAGCCAGCCGCAGATATTCCTCGTCCGCTACAGGATCATACCACTTTTCCAGCGACATAGCGATTGCGTGCTCGTCACTGGTCGAATAGATCAGGTCGCCGTCCGGGTGCTCATAACAGTACCCCAGCTCTTCCTCGTCCAGCTCAGACCGCCGCAGCCAACCGAACTGCCAGTGCCAGCCCCGGTCGCGATATTCGTGTTTTGTCATGACCAGCGGCCTCCTGAATAGAGCAGATCAAGTCCGTGCATCAAGCACTCGTGCTTGCGTATCTCAGCACGGGATATGTTTTCCTTTCGGATCGGATCCCTGTGCGCAATGTAAATATGGATGAGAGCCGTCTTCACGTCCAGCTCTAACTCATCGGCGACCTTTTTCAGCGTGCTAGGCCCTTGATATTTGCGCATTAACGTGTCGCGCTGGTCACTCGTTATCGTCGGTATCTTGAGGTAGTGCAGCATATGTTCCATCCTGCTGCTGCGTCATCAGCAGTACTCTCTTTAGTGCGTCACGGTCTTCGACCGCCAATTGATCGACGTCAATCGTGACCGGCTTCAGCTCAATCGGCCCGCCGCCCGGCCCGCTGACTTCATGGCGAGACACGTCGCCATAAATTCGCGGCGCGATTTTCATCACGCGCCACTGATAATGGTTCAACTTAACCCGAGTTGAGTTAACATTGTCCTCGGTGCAGGCATCTGCGAGCCTTTTAAGCTCGTGCATTTCATGATCCGCCAGCGCCTCGCGTGCGCGTGCGCATTGAAAATCAAATTCCGGATGCGCCAATCGCCAACGATAAATGCTTGAATACGAAGGCATATCAGCATCACTGCAGACATCATTCAGGTCTCTGCCAGTTATCACGCGCTCGCAGAACTCAGCCGCAACGTCCGGCGAATACTTTGTCGGACGCCCAGCAGGCTTGTGAGGTACTCCGGGTTTAACCCGTGGCATTGGCTTTCTCGCGCTCTATAGCCGCCATCCCAAGTGGCGTATCTGCAAGCATTCCAAGGGCTTGCATGTATGTCTCGATCAGCGCCTGCTCGGTCTCTCGTGCGTGCTGATCCTGCTTACGCATCGAGACGATCTTGCGCAGGATTTTGACGTCGAAGCCGTTTGATTTGGCCTCAGCGTAGACGTCCTTGATGTCTGCGCCAAGCACAGCCTTTTCGTCTTCCAGCCGCTCGATGCGTTGTACCAAACTCTCTAACATATTGTTATTCATAGCTTTACCCTCTCGTTAAGCAACATAAGAATACGCGCACCGAGGCAAAAAGTCCATACACGCTGTGGATAGCTGCATGGCGCATATTATTTTTTTTGAGAGAATATCCGCCATAAGGAAAAAACAAACAATAACAATTATTTAGCAAAATTGGCGTAAACCCGTTAACAGTTGACACACGAATTTTATTCGCGTATAGGTATCTCACGGTCGCTGGTGACCGCTACATGGAGACCCACAATGAACATGGAACAAGCCATCGAAGCCCTCATCCCGATCATCGCAGACCGCGTTGCCGCGCAATGGGGTCGCCAATTTGACCGTCTGGTTGAGCAGTTCGGCACGACCCTCACCGGCGTGTACAATTCTGGAAGCGCCAATGTTTGGGGTGAGACCATACGACCACTGTGTAGTGCAGTTGAGGTCAGCCACAACCGCTACGAGTACAAGCTCAACGACGCCAAAGTCGCCGCCGCCGCGCAAGCATATGCAGAAGCAGCCGCAAACGAGTGGCGCGAGAAGATCACCGGCAAGCTGGCTGATGTTGAGTACCGCGAGTTCAAACTGTTCGGCGGCTGCAATTTCCTCGTCCACGCTACCCGCGACGGACACGACATCCGGTTGGATCAGCAGATCATCCTGAAGAGCAGCCCGAAAGGCAAGCTGTTCAATCAGTTTCCTGCTCGCATCTACGTCGACGGCAAGCTCGTCAGTGAGAAGAAATACAAAGAAATGTGGGTGGCGTGAGCCATCCATACCCTGTTGACACACGAATTTTATTCACATATAGGTATCTCACGGTCGCTGGTGACCGCTACATGGAGAAACATTATGGCTAACATCGTTCACGGCAACGTCGAAGTCCCGGTCGAGCAGTTTGAGTTCAACGGCGGCCTGTACTACGGCTGCATCTGCGCCAATTACCTGCGACACTCAGACCGCAGCACGATCACTCACGAGGCCCACCTGATCCGCCTAGTTGACCTCAACCTCGATGAGGACGTGGACTGGGAGGATGACGACAACCTGCACACAATCCCGCTAGGCAGTGACCTCGCAAAGGCTCTGCTGGACAAGTATGATGACTTTGTCGAGGACGAGTGCCGCGACGACTGCCGCTTTGACTGAGAGGGGAATATGGACACGATTACAATCATCACAGAGATCAGGCTCAACCCCGCGCTGGGCCTGTACACCATCGCCCGGAACGGCAGCGACATCGGCCAGTTCTGGCAGAGCAAGAAAAACCCGCTGGTCTGGCTCACCAACGCAGGCGACCAGTTCACATGCTACGGAGAATGCGTCGAGGCGCTTATGCGGGATCCAAAGCCGATCAATTTCGACATCGAAGCGTGGACCGAACAGCAGGTCTTCTGAAAACAAATCGCCGCAAATCGCGGCGATTTTTTTTTGGCGGTTTATTGGCGGTTTATTGGCGGTTTATTGGCGGTTTATTGGCGGTTTAATTTGTTAATAAATACAAAAGGTTGCGGCGGTTTATTGGCGGTTTATTGGCGGTTTATTGGCGGTTTATTGGCGGTTTATTGGCGGTTTATTGGCGGTTTATTGGCGGTTTAATTTGTTAATAAATACAACAGGTTGCGGCGAGATAATTCGCCGCAATTTTTTTTTGCAAACCCTGTTGACATGC
>Ga0222715_10000246_pt1 | contig 55835 bp, 55 predicted proteins | sample C33_9DmetaG_FD_165056 | JGI IMG/M metagenome (GOLD analysis project Ga0222715, IMG submission 165056) | Estuarine water microbial communities from San Francisco Bay, California, United States - C33_9D | ecosystem: Environmental > Aquatic > Marine > Unclassified | place: USA: California...
ATAAGCAACGTTGAGAGAGCGTTCTGCCCATTCATAATTTTGAATGTGAAGTGCTGCTAAACCGAGTCGATGGGCGGTGTCTGCATCCAAATGCAGCGCCATCATGTCCAGGCCGTGCTGGTCGAGTACTGCTAACAAACGACGGAGCATGCTTTCGTGGCTGGTCGAAAGGGAGGGGGTGTCAACGGAGGTTGTTGTTTGATGTTGGGCAAGCAAACGGAGAACATGACAAACTTCAGCAGCATCAATAACTGTCGTAGGGTTTTGTTCGTGTTCCAAAAGGAAGGTGTGGGCGGCGAGGGAGGCATCAATTTCCGGATGGATACTGCGCAACGCATTCATGGTTGATTGGACGCTCTGTACTTCGCCAATCACGTCCTCTGTGGCCCGATTAAGGTGGTGGAAGTGGGTGGATTGAGATTCTCTGAGGAGGGTTTGTAAATCAAGCAGCTTAACCATGCGGCGACTGGTGTTTAACATCCAGTACCCTACTGCACCTGCTGCACTGATTGACAACGAACCAACGAGGATGGTGATAACGCTCATTGCCCCTCACCCGCGCTTCGCGCCTTTATGGTCTGCGGCGAAATTGTCGGTGATGGAGGTTATTTTCAGCCCTTTCTTCGCAGGCCGCTAACTGGATTCAAAGGAAGGAACGCGTGTTTTCCTCCTTCATGGACCGTTCATATTGAAAGCCCCCCCGTGACCGTAGTGGCTTGAGGCCGATGGATTCGTCAGAGAAGGATGAGGCGTGGTACGAAAACCGCCTCGCTTCGCTTGAGCGCTTTGGGTTTGACCGAGATGCCATGCTCGATTTCCTCAATGAAGACCCCGACGGTCGAAGTGACCGTCTTTCGTGGCTTGAAGAGCGGCGGGAAACAGCATCAGAAATTGAAGACAGGTTGATTTGGCTCTCCAGAACCTCCTCAGGTGACCTGTTTGACGGCCAGTACTACACCGATCGCCACCACGATGCATTCAATGTCGAACAACTCTACCTCGAATTTGAACGTGCATTGCGTGACGTTGCTCCGTGGGAGCCTCCGTTGAATCGGTCCAAGCAGTCTTGGTACGAACTCAAAATGGGTGAGACATGGGAGGAATTGTATCGGCGTCTCGGCGGACTTGATGAATCAAGCCATGCTGCCCTTTCTCCGCTGTATGATTTATTCGAGCAGCCTGAGCGATATGATGAATTATTTCGCCACTTGCAAACAGTTCTGGACGATGAAGCACGTCAACGTAGAATGATTGAACAAGGCCGCGCCCTGCTGGTCAAGGAAGGGTACGATGTCGGAACGGTGGAGGCCATGCCGCTCTTGGAGGCGTTGAATCACGTGGAGGAATGGCAAGAATTCCATCATGCGAAGGAAGATGTCTTGTTGGCTGTGCGCCAACTTATTTTCCCCTTTGATGGCTCACTTGCAACGGAATTTGAGGTGCGTTGTGACCGTGTTCATGCCGTCGATAAGAAAGAGGAGTTGAGTGCGATTCGAGACGAGGTCAATACGTTGGCACAAACCCTCGAGCGACGAAGAAAGGAATTTTCTGGACAACTTGAGCACTGGCGCCGCCAAGGAATCATCTTTCCACATGAAGGTGAACTCCATCCAAGTGAATTGATGGAATGGGAAGCAAATCACGATCAGGTTGCTGCGTCGGTTGACGTACATCTCGGCCTCGTTGAACGGTGGTCCCGGTTTGAAACAATGTGGCCTTCACGAGTGCAAGCCTCAAGGGCATTTTTGGGCCATCTGGATCAGACTGAAGCCTTGCGAGACGCGATGGATGAACTCGACCTATTGTGGAAGGAGTTGGAATTGGACGGTTTGGACCTTGTTGGGACCTATGAGCAGGCTGGCTTGGAACTTGGCCAGTGGCGTCAACGCATCTTTGATGACCCTTTGACAGCACTCGAGATGATCAGTCATGAGCGCCCCCGTTGGGATCGTAGGAAGGATCTGATTGAAGCCCTCGAAGCACTGGATACCAGTTTTGATGGTGCTGAAGACCAGGAGGTGAGAATTCATCTTCTTCGTGGAGAAGCGGTCAATGAAGCGGTCATGGGAGAGGCTGAAGCCTACATCGATGACGTTTCGCGCCGTCATGAGCGGCACCGTGTGATGCTGGAAGAGGAGTTGGCTGCCTTCCGCCGACAGGGACTCTTGCAAGAGGAGATACAAACCAATTCGATGAATCTCAAAGCCTTTGAAGCATACATCGCATCGTTGCAGGTGAATCGTTCCGTAAAGTCTGAACCTTCAACATCACGTTCTTTGCCACACCGCTTCCTTCAAGGTCTTCATCAAGAAATTCAAGGCCTTCAAAGCAAAGGATGGGCCGTTGATTCTTGGCTGGGGCGCGTTGAGAAAGAGCCAATGGAGGTCGCACTTGAATTGAGCCGCTCGCGACCCTTCATCGAAGGTCACGAAGTATTACGCCGGCGTCTCCGATACCTTCCTTGGGCAAACGATGTCCAACTCGGACTGCAAGTAGAACGTGATATGCGTCAGCCTCACATGCTTGAACGATTAAGTGCATCAATTCCAAACTACTCCTCTCGCCTTGCGGGGCGTGAAGTGGAGGATGATGGGTATGCCATCGTTCTCTGGCAACCCAAATTGATGCACGCTACGCTTATTCCTGTTCACGATGCCAATTCGCGACATGAAGACGAATCCCTGCAATCGCCTCTTGACGATGCACACGATGCCATGCTCGAGGCGATGGAACAGGGCAGTGAACCAGAAGAACCTGTCCCGCCTTCTCCACCGTTGGAATCGAAAAAACAGGACATTGTTGAGGAGGATGAAGAGGAGGCAGAGGCAGTCATCCCCTCTCCCGACATCGCAGAAGTGCCAAACAAAGCCGATGTGGAATCGATGTCGTCAGCGCCTTCACTACCAGAACCTCCCCTTGCAACGGCGGTATCGGAAGTATCTGAAAAGGATGAACGAGTCGATGAGCATGCATCGCCTCAAGGTACCGTGGAAGCACTTGAAACCCTGCGTGAACTTCTTGCCCTGTTGGGACTCAATGATCTCACTGAGCGGGTTGAAATCAGTGGCTTGGATGGAATGAAAGAAGTTCGTAGAGGTCTTGCAAGTCACGTCAATGTTGCTCCAAGAGATGTGCGGGTTGCCCGACTGCTTCGTTTGACATTACGGCTCCTTCCCGAAGGCAACGCAGACGATGCGCAACGAGCTGACCTCATGAGCCATCTCGTTAGCATGATTCCTCCTCTCAAGCGTTGGATTCGTCGAAGATTGGAAGCGAGGCATAGTGGTGCTCAAGGCCATTTCCTCAATGACGCCGTCGCTCTCGGTCAGGCACTCGAACGAATTCCCGGCCTTGGTAGGCATGTCCCTCTCGGAAAGGATGACTGGCCATTGCCGTCAACATTGGATGAACTCGAACATGAAATCAAGCGTTTATCGAAGAGTGTTATGCTCCCCTCCGCCGGTGGCGTAAAGGCCTGATCAGTTCAAATCGTCCCAAAGGGCGTCTTCCTCAATGGTTGCACCACGCGGTGCCGGCGGCAACGGCATTGGCGGCAGAGGCGCTGGAGGCAAGGCCGTAGGCTGAGGCAGGGGTGCTGGAGGCAAAGCCGCGGGTTGAGGCAGGGGTGCTGGTGAAATTGTTGCCGGAGGGGAGGGAATCATTGCGGGGGGAGGCGGCGCTGATGTCGAAACCGGTGGCCCGACAGATGGGGTTGCTTTTGGCGGAGCTGGAAGTGGTTTTGTTTCAACGGCTGGCGGTTCTGGAATTGCCGTTGGTGCTGGAATTGGCTGTGCTGGAGAGGGTAGAAGTTGAATCTCTTGAGAAAAAGTAGCGGGTTGCTCAACGACGGCCGGTGCAGGCAAGGTTGGCTGGTTCATGGCCTCAATAACGGCGTCGATGTGTTGAGTTTCAAGTGCACCCGTCCGTAAAAAGTCAACAAAGGCGGGACCGAGCAAAGCAGTGCTGTTGTGAATCAGGAAGGGTTCCTGACCCCAGCCAGAGAGATAGAAATCGTGACGTCCTCCGTGGTCTGAAAAGGAGATTCTGTGAAGGTCTAATTTGGACATGAGTAAACCAGCAATGCCTGCAAACATGAACAAACCGCCACCGAGAACGAGAAGGCTTTGGGCGACTGTGGTCGCTGCGAGGAGTCCGAAACCAATGGATGAAAACCATACCGGATTGAGACGGCGAAACAGATCCAAATGTGTGTGTGAGTATCCAGAAATATGTTCCTTCACCAGAGCCATCCGTACGTTCAAGCGACGTACACCATCAGCATCATACCGGGCTTCCACGACTCGCATCAAACGGTCGTCCATGACGATGGACGTTGATTCGTGGCCCGAGCGATGCTGGCTGAGCGGGAATTCAGTGACTTCTTCACCCTGGAGAGCCAAAATGGGAGCGGCTCGAACGGGGAAGGTCCAAGGTTCACTCACTGCGGGGTTCGAGGGATGCGGTGTTTCAGGTTCATCATCCAAGTCTGTGGACTCAGATTCGGATTCAATCTTCGGTACTTCATCGCTCAATGCTGTGCTATCAGCCTCTGCCTGAGGTTCTTCGTCAGCCGATGAGGCGACCGAATCTTCGCTTGGCCAGTCAGTCTCAATGCCTTCGCCCATAGTAGGCGAAAGCAGGCCGTGAATTTATACAAACCGATGGCTTTCAACGGTGTACTTCGGACAGCCAAACCTTGACGCCTTCAGGTGATTCGAAATCCTTGCCCTGCTTGGTTCCAATCACCGTCGTTGCTGAAGACTGGTTAATGTAATTCAACACCTTACCAGTAACTGGTCCATTGAGGATAACTGCGTCTGCAGATTCCGCTTCCATCATTGCTTCTTCGAGCTTTGAGGGGCCGATCTGGTCGGAATAGGTGCCGTCAGCAAAACGAATGATGGCTTTGTTCTTTGGGATATCATCGGTCATGTCAAACAATTCTTGAATATCAGCGGGAGCCGTTTCTGCTTCCTCGCCAATGTCGCCTTCCATGTCTTTATCCCAGTCTTTGTCGCCACCGTACTTTTCGTTGTCTTCTGCGATTTTCTTGTCGAGTTGATGCTTGAATTTGGCAGCATCTGTTTTCTTCTGAAGGCACATAGTAACCGTCTTTTGAGGCAGCAATTCCCATTCTTGGCCGACCGGTGCTTGAGCCACATGGTCTGTCTTCATGATGTCATACAACTGCATGAACAGCATTTCGCCACCGCGATCTCCGTCAATAGCGACAGTGACGCTTTCCTTGCTGTTTGCGAGGTCGATGAGTTCTTGCTTGATGTTGCCTGCTCCGTCAGCACTGATGGCGTTCTTGACACCACAGTTGAGGAGGTTACGGACATCGTTGCGGCCCTCGACGATGATCAACGAAGATGATGATTCAACGTTCGGCCCACAGGTCAAACCGTGGAAATTGGTTGCAGTTCCCACCGTAAGGACGGAGCGGACTTCTTCGATCACGGTCTTGGATGCTGCTTCTCCGGAATTCACCAATGTGAGGAGCAATTCCTTGGCTCGGTCAACAACAGCGGTGCGCTTTGTTGCACGAATGTCGCTGATTTCAACGACTTTGATGATGGCATTGCAAGGGCCGATGCGGTCAATGGTTTCCAGTGAACTCGCAATGATGGCCGTTTCAACGTTGTCCATGCTGCTTGGAATGGTAATGATGCCGTGCACTTTTCCGTTCTTGGTTTCCGTTTCGACATCAACGTGTCCGACGCGGGCGGTGCGTTGCAACTTTCGCAACTCGAGGTCGTCGCCAAGCAATCCTTCGGTTTGGCCCATAATGGCCCCAATGATGTCCTTGCGTTGGACGGTTCCGTTCACCTTAATATCAGCGCGAATTTGGTACTTCATCGCCTTGCTCTTGTTACCGCCACTGCGGTTTAAGTTGTTTTTCTTCTTCATGAGTATTCCTCCTCTTGCTCGCAAGCACCCTTTTGAAAGGCCTTCGGACCGAGTCCAAAGACGTCATTGCAGCCACACGACAAGCGGGTGAAAGTGAATGTGAACATGTAGGCCAGCCGACGAGCCCTTTTGAATCCTATGGGAAGGTTTGCGCAAGAACCCATGCTTTTTACAGACGGTTTCTTCAAGAAGTCGGAGGTATTGGATTCCTATGTGTCCGCCTCAACGCTCGGAGCCTTGGATGTTTTCAGGTCCACCGTTGAAGTCATGCTCATGGATGGCGTGCTCACACGCGAAGAGAAGCGCTTGATCATCAAATTAGCCAGTGTTCTCAACCTGGACCCCGATGAACCCGCCTACATTTACGAATCCATTCAAGCTGGGACTGAATCAAGGAGTGGTGAATTGATTTCGCCTTTGGACTTGCAGTCCATCTACACCAAAGTCTTCGAGGTCGCTATTGTCAATGCCTCCCTTTCAAAAGATGAATTCAGGGTTCTTGCTCATCTTCGCTCCCAATTTGACATTGATGATGACCAACACGCTGAAATCGAGCGTGCACTGCGTGAAATGGTCAAGGAAAAGTTTGACGATAAGGCAATGATTGACACGCTGATGGATACGCTTCGTGATTCGGTCGGGTTGGTTGGTGACTTGTTTGATACATTTCGCAGGAAAGCCAACGAAGGTGACTCGCGTTGAATCCGCGCCTTGATGATTGGTTGGAACTGCAATCGGCCAGTCGGTTGAAGAACAAACGTCGGACGCTGCGATTTTTGCTCAAGGCCTACAAGCAGTGCGTGCCGGATTTTACCAATAAGCCGCGGACCGATATCACAACAGGAGACGGGGGGTTTTCATTTCACATTGGAACGCCGTTGCCTGATTTGAGACAGTTGAGTTCATGGATGCTAACCGCTGTTCCAAAAAGACGCCTCCTTGCCAAAATGATCCCTGCGCTTTGGAAACGTCACGGGCGCGAAGACTTGAGTATGGCAGGCCTGCTCTTAGCCAACCTTTCGCCAGAAGATTTAGGCGAGGACCCTTGGATGGCTTTTATCCACCTCCTTCAACGCCGTGAGGCGTTGATGGTCGTCCTTGAAGTGGCTGAAGAAATAACGAGGGCTGGACATCCTCCGCCTTCGGATGAATGGTTGGTGGCGGCCGCAGAACAAAGCGAACACTGGCATCAATATTGTGTCCTTTTCCTATCGCTGCGAAAGGGTTCAATCGGTGCGTGCGACCATCTTGTCCGAACCGCCCCTGCTGGAGGAGAGATGTACGAGCGGATACGAAGCCGTATTCTTGAAGCGGAGGATTCATTGAGAACGGAGGCAAGTGACCCACATGACGGAACGACTTCTGCCAGCTGAAGATCCGGTCCTCGAGAATGTTCTGAAATGGACGGTTGACCGTGATGCTCGCGATGTTCGACGTTTGCTCGAATGGTTACCAGAAGCACGTTCAAGCCGAGAACGGAAAGCGCTTCTAGAGCGGGTTCGCAGCCTCCTTGAAGAATTAGAATCTGCTCTTGACAAACTTGATGAAATGCATTGAGGTTTTTGCATGGCGCTGACGGTGTTCATCTTAGCGGGCGGAAAAAGCCTGCGTATGAGAAAAGACAAGGGGTTGATGTTTGGGGGCGTCGGTCGCTTGAAAGGCATGCTTGAAGCATGTGGATTGCATGACGTTATCGTCCTCTGTGGAAGCGATGACCGCTCAATTCTGTTTCAAGGTAAGGTCTGGCCCGACCCTCCTGCGCTTGAAGGAGTTCACCATCTCATCGAGTGGGCATGCGGTCAAGTCGAAACATCGTGTTTATTGCTTCCTTGTGATGCCTTTTTGATGGAAGAAGAGGCCATTCAATACCTCCTCAGTCAATCGCAAGACGGAGGCGTTCCCCTTGATCTTGATGGGCGGCGGCAACCTCTTTTCGCACATATCCCCAAGGACTATGAATTCCCTCTTGGATCCTCTTCAGTGAGCCATTTACTGCAGCCATTGCCTTCCATACAAATGGAGATGTTCGCCTCTGCGTTTACAAATTTTAACTCGGCTGAAGACCTTCAAGACCATCAACAGAAACTGTTGACCCTTCATGGTGAACACGTCCTTCTGCAATCCATGTGAGGACTGTGGGATAGAGGCGATGTTCTTCCACTTTGACACGCTCGCTCAGGCGTTGTTCATCGTCCTTTTTCAACACGGGGACGCTGTGTTGAGCAATGATGGCCCCGGTATCCATTCCGTCGTCTACCAGATGAACAGTGCAGCCTGTAATGCTCACCTTGGCAGCGAGAACGTCCCGATGTGCATGAGCGCCTGGGAAATGAGGGAGGAGTGAGGGGTGAATGTTGACCACGTGTCGGCCCCATTTGCTAAGGAAGGAGGGGGAGAGAAGTCGCATATAGCCCGAAAGAACCACCAGTTCAACGTCATATTCCAGAAGAGTATCCAGAATTTTTTGTTCATGCTCCTCACGAGAGAGGGATTCCCCCACGGGCTGGTGTTCGATGACCACAGTTGGTAGACCGAGGCTCTGAGCCCGACCGACGCCTGCGGCATCGGCTTTGTTTGAGATAACGACTGTTGTTTGATGAAGGAGGTTCTGTCCCTGTTGGGTGCGTACAAGGGCCTCCATTCCTGTTCCTGAACCGGACAAGAGTACTGCGCAACGAAGGGGGTCTTCGTTGGAAGCAGTACGCCCACCCACTTGGCCCTCAACCATGCTAACGCCAATTCCTGTCCTGTTTCATATCTTTCCATCCAAAGCAAGGTTTTTTCTCACACCTTCCGTAGGGGCAACTGGAGAGTCACATGACTGGTCACGCTGTGTCGCCTGCGGCCGCTCGTCGACAATCATCATTGGAGCTTGCAGGAACCTATGCTTCGCTTGAGGATGAAGAGGTCATCACGATGGTGTTGGCTGAACACAAACCAAGCGCAAACCTGGTAGTTCGCAGCATTTGGATTCTGATTGGTAGTATTTTCGTGTTCTTTGCAGGCATCGGAGTGTTTCTTCCTGGTTGGCCTACGACCTCTTGGCTGGTTGCTGCAGCTTATTGTTACGGGCGTTCTTCTCAGCGCCTGTTCCGCTGGTTGCTCACCAACTCCTTGTTTGGCTCATCATTGCTTGGTTATTATCGGTCTGGACGAGCCCTCCCCTTGCACTCAAAAATCGTGATTTGCGGGCTCATTGCACTGGTTTCTCTGTTCTCCATCTGGTACATCACCATCCTCGGAGACCCTGGATTCGGCCAAACGACCATCGCTGTTGTAGCCGTCATCGGCGTTTGGTGGGTGGGGTGGAGAGTTCCCACCGTTGCTTAATCATCAAGCTTTTTTGGGGGTAAGTAACGGTCAACAGTTCGTTGGCCTGCATGTTGGTCAATACCGGGCATCATGCCATGAATGATGAGTCGAACGGAACCAAGAGCGAACCAGAACGCCATCTTCCATGCCCCGACGAGGTGCCCAAGATATGATTTATTGACGTCAGCGAGATGTCCCATAAGGCAGACTCATTTCGCCTCGCTATCAACCTTGCTAAGAAGGTCAGTGGCGGAATAACCGGTGCCCGGTGAAGACCATGGAGATCTTTCTTGCATCGGCTTCATCGATAACTTCCTGGTCTCGAATTGACCCACCTGGTTGAACAATTGAGGTCGCTCCTGCATCTGCAGCCTGCTCCAATCCGTCCTTGAAAGGGAAGAATGCATCGGAGGCGAGAATGCTGCCTTGTGCCCGTGTACCCGCCCGACGTGCTGCGATACGAACCGCTTCAACTCGGCTGGTTTGACCCGGTCCTATACCCACCGTAGCAGTTCCTTGAACCATTACAATCGCATTTGATTTCACTTGCTCACAAACGCGTACAGCAAATTTCATGCTGGCGATTTGCTCGGGAGTGGGTTCGATTTTCGTTACGGTTTCGGCCTTGGACCAATCGATGATTGGAGGTTCTTCTGTCTGGACAAGAAGTCCGCCTTCGACCGGTTTCCGAACGAGTTCTCGCTCCAAGGGTGCAAGACGGTTATTCGGTGATTCAATGGTCAAGAGACGTCGATTTTTCTTGACCATAAGGCGTTCTTTGGCCTCAGTCGTGTACCCGGGAGCCATCATCACTTCTACAAACAAGTCACCAATCGCATCAGCCGTTTCAAATTGGACGATTTCATTGAAGCAAATGATGGAGCCGAAGGCTGATTCGGGATCACTCGCAAGTGCCTGCTCAAAGGCCTCTTGCTGGGTCGCTGCCAGAGCAGCACCGCAAGGGTTGTTGTGCTTGACAATCACACAGGCGTGCGGTGATTCTGGCCATTCATCAGTTGACAGTGAGCGGCACAAACGAAGGGTTGCATCAGCGTCGGAATAATTGTTATAGGACATCGCTTTCCCAGCTTCTACACGTGCTGTTACCAACGTAGAATGTCCTTCTTTCGCCGTCACATCGACGTAAAGTCCTGCGGCCTGATGGGAATTTTCACCGTAGCGGAGCAACTGCGTTTGTTCACTGGCAGAGAGCATCGTTGTTGGGAGGTGGTCTCGTTGCGATTCCATGCTTTCTTGATGCGTTGGATTGCCCACGATGCGGTTGTGCAATTCATTGGCGATGGTGGCATCATAACTCGCTGTATGCTGGAAGGCTTCCAGTGCCAACGTACGTCGCATGTCGATGGAAACGTGTTCTGGGCTGCCTGCTTGGCGAAGGGCGTTGAGAATGGCATCGTAGCGTTCGGGATTGGTAGCAATGAGGACGTGTTGATGGTTTTTCGCGGAAGCGCGAACCATTGTTGGACCGCCAATGTCAATCATTTCCAACAGCGCCGGGTCATCAAGAGGTGGGTCTTGCTTGGCAGCGGCTGCAAAGGGGTAGAGGTTGCAAGCGACCACTCGGATGGGGGCGTAGCCCAACCGGTCTAATTCCGCTGCGTCGTCCTTTTGGTGGAGTCGGGCAAGGAGGGGCCCGTGAATGGCTGGGTGGAGCGATTTGACTCGCCCGTCGAAAATTTCTGGGTGCTCGGTGAGGTCAGATACATGGAGGACGTCAAGTCCTGCCTCAGTCAATGTTCGTGCAGTGCCACCTGTTGATACGAGTTCAAATCCGAGGTCTGCCAAGCCTCGGGCGAAGTCAACTATACCGGTTTTATTCCATACGCTGAGAAGAGCGCGGGGGGGTGTTTGAACGGTGCTCATACGGTGAACCCGTTATCGTAGTTGCCCCGTCCGATGCACTTGAACATAGCGCAGCCCGTGACTGGGTAGATGTTCTCAGTCGCCCCGGGCTGAGATGAGTTGGTCAACACGAAGAAGCCCGCAGGCAGTTTCTGTGGCAGAATCAAGCGCATGACGAAGTGTTTGCATTGGAATCCAAGTTGATGTGATTTCAGCCACATTCCCATTGGCATCGATTCCAGCATTGGCTTTTCCTTCTCGATGTTCTGCGCGCAGGGCGAGAAGAGTGTTCAGACGGTCCACGCCAGCATTTTGAGCGAGGGTGGAGGGGATGGTTTCCAGTGCCCTGGCGAAGGCTTCCATGGCAAGACGTTCCCGACCTGCTTGTTGCTCAGCAGCAATTTTGACAGCCAGCGATGCGCCCATGTGGACGGACCCGCCACCTGCAACAACCGCGTCTTCTTGCATAGCAAGCGCTGTCGAACGCAGCGCATCGTGCAAGCCGCGTATGCTCTCATCCACTGCAACACCATCGCCGCCGCCCACATCAAGGGTCACAAGACCTGCTTGTTGCGCAATGTGAAGGAAGAGTCGCTCTCGTCGCCCGTCCATTCCTTCGCTGGTTTCAATGGTAAGTGAAGTGAAGGTGCCCAGAATTGAATCGTCCATGTCATCAAGGTGGTCGCACATGGTGGCGCCCGAGGCACGAGCAAGGTCTTCAATACCCGAGCGTTCAAGTCCTCCGAGGACAAAGCATCCCGCGTCTGTTAGCGCATGGAATATGCTCGGTTCGATGGATTCAGCGCTGAATACTGCCTTGGCCCCGGTCGCTAGAACGCTGTCCACCTTTTGCTGAAGGAGGGCTTCTTTGGCTTGAACGAAACCCATCCATTGTTCAGCTGTCTCAACTTCAATATCTGCTTTGCGGGAAGAGTCTTCTTGATCCAGTGGACATGTGAGGGCGAGAAGGGTCCCTCCGCTGAGTTGGCGGGGGAGTCGGTCGAGTTGGAGTGCCTTCTCAAGGATCAGTCCCTTCACCAAACGAGTGTCACTCAGACTTCCTTGGGTTCGCTTGGCCATTCGGACGTCTTCATAATCCACCGAAGGCCCTTCTTGAACGATGGATAAGGCTTCAACCACGAGGTCGGCCAAGAAGGTTCCTTCAACATCGGCCGAAGTCCCATTCATGGCGGTCTTCGCTACCATCGAAAGGCGATTAGGGTCAGAGGAACAGGGCGTTGTGTTCTTTTCAAGATACTCAAGAGCGTGCAGGAGTGCTTCCTGGTAACCATTGATCAGAACGAGAGGGTGAAGTCCCCGTCCAAGCAACCGGCCCGCCTCTCGCATTAATTCACTTGCAAAGAGAAGGCAGCCAGTTACGCCGTCCCCACATGCCTGTTCCTGAGCCTCTGCGAGTTGAACGAAGGCTTTGGCTGCAGGATGTTTTACGAGGAGTTCGGCGACAATTTTTGCACCATCGTTGGTCACCGCAGTTTGGCCGTTGGTTTTGTAGAGCATCTTGTCAAGGCCTTGAGGACCAAATGTCCCTTGCATCAGATCGCCAAAAGCCACAGCAGCCGTCACCAGTTTTTGGGTGACGCCAAGGCCGCTTGTCACGGTTGTAGTTGGTCGAACAATAGCAACTGGGGCTCGCCCGCTACCGTCGTTTGCTCCAGCCATCAGTCACTTGCGGGGGGCTCTTGTTCTTGAACCCTTATTCCGTAGATGAATCACTTCTTCTTGGCTGGTGACTTCTTCGCAGCAGGTTTCTTGCCGTGCTTGCCGAGTTTGTGTGCCTTCTGAGACTCGTTGTGAGACCAGTGGTAGGCCATCTTCAACAGATTGAGATAATGCTCATTGCCGTCTTTCTTCATCTTGTCGTGAAGAACGTCGTTGGTCATGAAAACGTCGCCCCAAAGTTGAGCTGCAGTTCCCTTGTCGCCCTTTGGCATGTCAAAGACTTCATCGGTGGTTGGCTCAAGGTAGGAGCGCCAGACACGAGCGGGGTTGACGGCCATGGTCACTTCAACGACGATTTCGTTTTCGTTGATTCCAGTGCCCGTTTGCCAGGAATCTTCACCAAGGTCGGCGAGGAAGGGGAGGCACAGGTCTTGGATGGACAAACTGGTCATGGGGTCGGCGGCTGTAAGTGCGGAGTAGGCTTCTCGCATTCGGCCACGGTCTGCACCACGCGATGCAGTTTGGAAGCGCAACTTGTCAATGGATGTTGGAACAAGGAAGCGGATATCTGTGTAGTAAACCAACGGATTGTCATCGGATGAATTGAAGATGTGCTCGAAAGGAGCAGGTCCAGCAGATTCTCCAAGGATGTCGACTGGATAGACGGTCTTCAGTGCATTGGTAGCGACAGATTGGATGATACGACGCATCAAACGTTCTGGTGCTGCAGAGACGTCATTGAAGGTGTCAAGATATTCTTGCATGTTCAAGATATCATAGCCTCGCACCGAGAGAATGGAGTGGACGTTTGGTCCAATCATCTTCTCGCCATCAACTTCAGCTTGGCTGATCCAGCGTGCGCCACGTGCAACATCAGATGCGGCAACGAGGTCTGCATATGCTTTGAAACGGCGTGTGACTCGGTTCATGAAATCAGCTTGGTCGAGTTTGGTGAACACGGTGGAGCCGTAATTTGACTTCAGAGCATGGTCGGCAACTTGGCTGGCGTTTGCGCACGTGAGAAGATTGCCTTGATCACTCGGGTACATGATGAGGCGTCGGCGTTTTGCTGCTCCACCCAGTGTTCCGATGAGCGGGTCGGTCAAGATGTAGCCCAAGGTGGCGCATACTTCGAACAGTCGGCTGTACTTGTCTTCGTCGCTTGAGTTTCCAATCCATTCGTCCAAGCCAGGTTCAATGCAGTGGAATTCCAAAGGCACCATTTCTGAGCCAGCGCCAAAGGCTTGGCGGACCGTAGAGGATTGCATCATACCCATCATCGTGTAAAGAGAAGTCTTGCCAGTGGTGAGGTATACGTCCGAGATTCCTTCTTCACCGAAAGATGAGCGGCGGTCTGGAAGGTTTACGAGGAGGTTGAATGCAGTTGCTGTATCGCGGTTTCCATTGACTGCAGGCCAAATCCACGTGTTCGGGCGGGTCATGAGGTAACCCGATGCATCCTTGCCGAATCCGGCCGGGGAGTAGCGTATCCATCCAAGTCGGTTGTTGAACGACACGTTGCGGTGCATCAAGGAAGGGTAGTAAACTCGGTCGAGTGGGTCGGAGTCGGGGACAACGCCACGGTGGCCAAGGCCCCAAAGGATCACTTCCCATTCAGCGAAATCCTTGCCTTCTGGTGGGCTGAGGAACAGGTGGTTGTCAGTTCGGTCATCGCCTTCCAAAATTGCTCCACCCATTCGATCTTCATCGCCTGTTGAACAGAAGAAGAAGGTCTGAGTCGTGAACAATTGCTTTGGCGTCCACATGTTAGCGTTGATGATGGTCCTCTGCTTGAGATAATCAGCAATGTTTTCAATACGGCGCTCGAACTTGAAGCGGTCCGAATCAATCCATGAAGAGCCGAGCACCAGGTTGGTGTTGAGGAGTTTCGCTTCAGCGGGGCCGATGTATCGTGTTCGGGCATCGGCACGAGAGTGGTCAGAGGCAGGAATTTCTTCCCATGGGCCTCGCCTTGGGATGTAACTCATGAAAGTTTCAGCGTCGAATTTCGTTACTTCCGCTTGCGTTACAACGGCTTCAACCTGATCCATGAGCTTGACATAAGTCTCGCTCGGTAGAATCCTCTTTGTTTCTTCATATGACTTGTTTGATACTGTACGATGTTCCCACATTTTTCTTCACCTCAAAATTTCTTCATGTCTTCAGGAGGCGTTTCTTCGCCTTCCTCGGAGTCGTCTTCAGCAGGTTCTTCTTCAGCAGGTTCTTCTTCAGCAGCCTCTTCTTCTTCAGCCTCTTCTTCAGCCTCTTCTTCAGCCTCTTCTTCAGCCTCTTCTTCAGCCTCTTCTTGGCCCGCATCGGGGTCAAGCATTTCGATGACGGTATCTTCTGCCGTTTCCTTGGCAACTTCTATAGCAGCGACGGTGGCCGCTTCTTCTGCTTTTGCAATAATTTCTTGTTCACTCACACGGTCGGTTGACGCTTGATCGAGGATCATGGCGGCGGTAGCGACCATCGAAGAGTCGATGTATGGAGCAGCCCGATAGATATATTGTGATGCGAGGCCAATCAGGCCGAATACAGCGCCGGAGGCCATTACCCACCCGCTGTTGTTGCGCTGAAGGTCATCGGGGCTGATGTTGGTTTCCGAGCCCGTTTCGAACACGGTCAGGGGCTGGAGGTCATGGACCCACGTGTTCGAGAACACTTCGATGACGGCCCATACAGCGTATAGGACCATGACCATGGAAACGGCGTTCATCCAAGAGCGGTTATTGAGAAGGAAGGCAACAAATGCACTTTCATTCCCGTCGGCAGTCGATTCATCATTTGACATGCTAAAGCCTCATCCCGAACCCTAACATTTGAGATTTTAAAGCATACCCCTATATTTTGTTCTAGCAGGGTGTCAGCGTCCATTTTTCAAAGCACTCATCGGTAAGATTTTTTCCGGCCGCCTTTACCTTTGTTTTTCCGGTTATCACGGCCGCCGGAGCGTCCATTTTTACGATTGTCTTGCCAGAACCGGTTGGGTTGTTCCAAATCATCGGGCATATCATCAAAGGATTCAATGGACAAACGGATGCCTCCCAATTCATTTTGTAATTGTTTGACATTCTCGCCTCCGCGTCCAACGAGCGTTGAGATCATGTTTGATGGGGCATAAATCGTTGCGGAGGACTCTCCTGAAAACTTGATCTGGCAGTCAACACCGACCCATTGGCGAATCGTGTTCGACATGTGTTGTTTGGCCATGGCCTTGACCGGTGAAAGTTCGTTTGTTGCGCGCCCCTCAAGTGGCACTACGGCTATTTCTGAGCCAAATGCAAACATTTCATGGGTCAACTTCCCACTTGGAAATTCTACAACTTCAATGACAGGCCGGGCCAATTCTTCTTGCATTCCCGTCGGGGGTTTAACCGTCATCCGTAATTCGAGAACTTGCTGAATACGGCCTGATTCTACGTGAAGAATGGTGTCGAGTACTTGACTCACCAATCCAAGTTCAACCTTTCCAATCAGGCGTTGAATGGCTTCAAGCGCGGAATTAGCATGTGTGACGCCCAACAACCCGACACCTGCAAGGCGAACATCGGCAAAGATTTCGAAATCCCGAGCACGACGAACTTCGTCGAATATAACGAAATCGGGACGAACGAGGAAGATGATTTCCGCCGTTTTCTCCAAGTCGCCTTCGAGAGGAGCGTACTGAGTGATTCGCTGTTCAAGTTGCAAGTCGCGCGGCGCTTCCATGGTCTTGACCATAGCGCCAACCTCGGTGTCGAGATACTCTGCAATGGCTTGCGCGAGGGTTGTTTTTCCCGAACCTGGTCGCCCGCAAATAAATACGCCTCGGTGATGGTTTCGTAAGCGTTCGATAAGTCGCTCATCCAAATCATAATCACCGATACTCAATTTCGCCACTGGGCGCACCACTGTAATCTCACGAGCATCCGAAAAGGGTGGCCAAGCGGAGGTGATTCGCAAATCTCCCAGTTGAATGACGCGGCATCCTTTCCGGTCGATTTCAAGGAAGCAATCGCTGCGATGTCGATGCTCTTCTACGAGAGCAACCAGATCTTCTTCGAGTTGTTCTAGAAACAAGGTGTCCGATGGCTCGGATGAATCTTCAATCTCAACGAGTTTAAGGGCTCCAATTTCCCCTCGCTTCACTCGAGGAGGGCAGTCTGCCTTCAAAAAAACGGTGTGAACGTCGTCCATTAAGAGCGATTCAAGGTGCACTGGGAGTGTTGGGTGGTCGCCGTGGGTAGCCATGATGGCTGAAGGTCGGGCTGGCAAGCCTTTGACACTTCGCATTCCGAAGGTTGCTTCGGGGCTTTATCGGGTTGGGCATCAAGCGCCAGGTTGCATCATGTATCCTGTAATCCAGAACGAACCGATGAAGGAAAGGGAGAGGATGTACGCGCCCACTGTGGGAAAGGCCCAAATTGAGATGGAAAGTTGTGCGAAAAGGATGATGCTGCCGACAACGGTGAGCATTTCCCAAGGCCCGCTCCCTGTCAAATTCAAGATTGAGAAGGTCGTTTCTCGTTCCGACAATCCCCAAATCAGTCCAGTGAGGGCACAAAGAGCAATGAGTGTCAAGACGCCGTCCATAACCTTGCCTTGCAAATACCAAACGCCAAGGCCTGCGATGAGGCTCGAAGCAAACATGCGCTGAACGGTGGTCATACTGAGTCCCATGTATGCGGCGAAGCGAGAGGGATTCTTCAATTCTCGCAACGGTCGTCATGGAGAATCGATGCTTTTCATCGGTGGTTCGCAAGCCAACGCGCCTGATCCAGTAATTCTTCTCGGGAGGGGTAAATGAGGCCTGATTCATCCTGGACTGATGCCAGTATGAAACGCCATTCTTGGTAGAGTGGTTGCTCGTTTGCGAGGTCTATGGTGGCATGAGGTTGAATACCAAATTGACGATGAACGAGGTCGTGTGTTCCAAAGTCAAGCTCCATTTCTTCTTCCGCACCCGAGAGTGTGAGTTGTCTTACCTCTTCTTGCGCGCCCCATGCTACATCGATAATGGCCTGTTGACCGTCCTCGCCACTGAGTTCAATGTAGGCTGAATCGGCGCTTGTTGTGAGGCCACCGAGGTTGAATTCAGCGAGGGGGAGTCCAAGCAGAAGAGAGCAGAGGTCGAGTGCGTGTATCGCAAGCGTGTCAATGGGTGTTGCTCCGTGGGGACGGGGGCGTTGAGTACGACGTTTGTAATGGAAGTTCATGAACGCCTTTTCTTTTTCAGCCAAAAGGTGCTCTTGCATTGCCATAATGCCTGGGTGGTGACGTAAAAGATAGCCAACGACCATCGTGATGGCCGGGGGCAGGGTGTCGAGGAAAAGAACGGTCTCGTCGTAATCGATTCCCAATGGTTTCTCAACCAAGAAGTGGACGCCCTTGTAGCAGGCTTGCTTGGCAAGGAGAAGGTGGCTATCCGGTGGCGTTGCGATACCGAGGACATCGATGCTTACCTCACGGAGCATGTCGGTCAAGGAAGGAAAGGTGCCATTCACCGTTTCTGGTAATGCGTCCAGTTGACCGGGATCAATGTCGCAAACATAGAGTTCTGAAATGTGCCCCTCGGTTTGGAGTTGAATCAGCGTTGACAGATGACGTTGTCCCCATCGGCCATGCCCAACCAGTCCGACTGCGATGCTCAGGTTCCCACTCCCTATCGGTAAAATGAAGTCAACCAATTCCCATCATCATCATGGTAGCGCAAGGCGTAGGTTGTAGGAATGTCCTCTCGTGCCCACTGCCAGTGGCCTTGACCGTTGAAGCCCATCGTCTCGTAGACCTCGGGGGTCGAATGGACACCTACTTCACCGTAGTAAAATGCGTGAGAAACGCGTGTCGTGAGGCGATGAAGTCCCGCTTTGTAGAGAGCGAGTGAGGTAATCGCATCTTGACTGGTCGGGGCGCTTCGCCATGGGATGCTTGGGAAGGGGTTGCTGATCGCCTCGGGAGGAGGGTCGATTTTTGTGCCGTCATGCCCTTTTGTAGTCTGACGCAAGACCTGCCTCATGTATCTCCGAATACGATAGTGGGGTCGCTTGTTGTAGGGGCGCTTCAGCAAAAACTTGCGCTCATATTCGTACAGTGTAGGCTTGATGATGTCCCACACTCGTTTGGTCAAGCAATAGGTCACAAAGTGTCGATTGGTGAGTTCAACTTCGCTCAAGTGCGGCAGCAATGCCTCTGCTGTACCTGCTTCTACATTCCAGACTTGAACCGTGCCGGCATCGCTGAATTGTTCGGCCCAGTCGGACAAACCCAAGAGGGTCGTGAGGTAGGTTGGATTGAGTTCGATATCGTCCTCAACCATGACCATCCGGTCGTAGCCTTGTTCGTCCAACACGTCTCTACGAGCGCCGATGAGTTGAGGGCCGACTCCGAAATTACGGGGCCTCAAAACGATCGAGGTGAAGGGAACTTCTGAGGATTCAATCAGCTCTTTGAGTTCCTGTTGCTGGCTCTGTTCGCCACCGTCCAAATAGTGGATGACGTCCACGCTGCCGTCAAGGACTTCTGGGCATTGCCCTAATGAAGAAAGCATGCGCGAGAAATACTCGAGGCGGCCGTAGCCAAAGGTAGCCACTGCGGTGCGCATGTTCCTCTGAAATGGTCTTGACTCAAGAGGCTGGTGTTCAACCTCGGTCTTCAGTGGCTTCTTCGCCACCTCTGTCCGATTCCGATTCGGAGGATGATACGGCGACGTCCTCTTCGTAATACATGTCGTATGCAGATGCGTACGGAAGGGTCACGCGGGCAGTTTCCTCAAGCGTTGTCAGATTGGTTGCAGTCACGCCTGCTGAAGAAATTGCGTAGACGTAATCTCCCATGAAGATGGAGCGGCGGATGTTCTGGTCGTTCCACCAATAGCGGTCGTTCTCTTCTCGGTCGTACAGCGATGAATGATTCACTTCCCCGTATACTGAGAGTGTTCCGTTGGTTTCATTGACTGAGACAAGGACCAGTTTGGAGATGTATTGGTAGGACCATGAATAGGACCCGCCTTCAGAAGTGTCCACGTATCGGTAGGTAGAAAGTGGTACTGCGAGCATGTTCTTGGGCGCCCAATATTGGAAGGCTTTGGACTCATAGGTCGCTTCGGACCACGACCAACTCCATGAGTGGCGGTCGTTGTAATTGACCGGTGAGAGGCGCAATGTAGTTGCTTGCTGGGGAGTGGTTGGGTCAGAAATATCAAACAGCGAAAGTTGGGTTCCCGACCAGTCGAGTCCCGTACCATCTTCGTTAGCAGGGCCGAGGCCGATGGTCAAAAGATGGTCCCGTGAAAGGGGGTGGATGTAGGTTGAAACGCCGGGCACTTTCAATTCCCCGAGAATGGTTGGGTTGGTTTCATCACTGACATCGATGACCCAGAGCGGATCAATTTGCTCAAAGGTCACGATATAGGCGCGATCGCCATCAAAGCGTGCGCTCCAAATTCGTTCTCCTGGGGCGATTCCGTCAACACGGCCGACCTCAATCAATGTCTGTTGCTCTGTTGTGATGTCCATTGAACGCTCCAATGTCACCAATTGTGAACTCATCGGTTCAGGGTCATCCATCCACCATCGCGCCCATTGGCCAGTGGTGGTAGCGACTCGAAGGACACCCTCATACTCGGAAAGAGCGAATTGGTTTACAACGGTACCGTTCACTCGGCCTGACCCAGTGTAGAGGGTGGCATCTGAGGCACTGATGTCAAAGGTGTGAAGATTGGTCATTTCGTTGCCTCCATCGTTGCCCCAAAACCACCACCAATCAAATGCAGATTCTGCAAGGACAAGGATATCGGTTGAAGCATAGACTTGTGGATAGGTTCCGACCACATGGTCCACGCCAAAGTCAAATTGTTCGGAGGTGAGTTCAAGCGTAAATATGCTTGAGATCCCGCGATTCATGCCGTCCTCCGGAGCAACGAAATCTGCACATTCCTCGTCGGTCATCGAGTGGGTAATGACTTGCCCATCTGTGTATTCATACACCTGGGGCACAAGGTCGTCAAGAGAAAGAAGAGCAAGGGCTTCTGCGTTAGCAATCATTGCTTCATAGGCGAGTTTTTCTCTGATTTCAAGTCGAAGGGGGTCTTCTGCTTCGAGGTTCCAATAGCCGCTGGGGAGGTTCAACCAAGATTGGAGGCCCCAAACGTCCATCCAAGCGTGTGTAACCGTGCGGACCGTCCCGTTGACTTCTCGTGCCGTGATGTAGTTGCCTTCAATGTACAGTTCACGATCAATATCGGGAACAGAACGGTTGGTCACGTCAATGACGGTGAATTTCGTGAGGGTGGACGTCCTCCATGTGCCATAGGCTGCATCCCACCCCATGGCGTCGCGCATCGGACTTTCCGAGGCCAAGCTCCATGGACTTAGGACTGAAATCACGACCAATTGGTCGCCGTCCAACATCATGGCGACAGGACTTCCTTCAATTGTCATGTTTGAAAGGTCGGTCAATGAACCGAATTCGGGGACACCGAAAATGTGCAGAATTTGGCCCTGCAAGTAGTAAATGTTGTATCCGTCGGTCTTGACGAAATCGGCTTCATCGACACCTGCTTCTTGATTGTTGGTCCCCGAGTAATCTTCTCCTTCAACCCGGGCAGGGGTGGTCCGTGGCGTTGCTGTTGCTCCACCTTCAGCACTTGTGGAGTCCATGGCCATTTCTGCATCGTCCATCCAGATGCCTCCACGCCCGTAGTAGTATTCTTCAGCAACTGCTTGAAGTAACTGGGTGCGGAATTCTTCCTCAATGGATTGTTTCAGGTTTTGTTCAAGTTCGTTACAGTCCTCAAAACCGATGAGTTGAGGGCTAGCAACACTCCGAGCTGTGATGCTTGGCCAGTCCTCTGGAAGCACCACGTCGGGGACCTCAACGTCTCCATCGTAGGAGAGGCACCCCGACATCATCATGCTCAAAACCAGCGCAACGGCCACAATTTGCTTCCTTTGCATGATTCGTGGTCTGTTAGAACTTCATATTAACAAGTTGGTAAGTTGATTTTACATCTTAAGCACTTTTTTGCAGGCTGCGACTCACACTGAGTTGTTCTAGCCCTTGGGAAGAAGCCCGCCAAGCCTTTTTGCCCTTGCGTTCATCGTGTTCGATCATATTGGTTGTGTTGAGTTCGTTGATGTGATGACTGAGGAGTTGGCGAGAGATGGCCAGTTTTTTGCGGATTTCTTTGCTCTCCGTTCCAATATGGCCTTTTTCTGCGAGGAACTCAAGAATGGCCAACCTCGTTCCTGAAAGGGGGTTTTGAAATCGTTCTCGCTCGTCTTGAGAAACAAACGATGCTGCATACCTTCGGTGCTTTCCGGACTTCCAAGAGATAATCGCTCCGTCTCGCTCAAGGTTGTTGGTGTGGTAGGCCGTGACCCCGTTTGCAAGACCAAGTCCATCCCTAAGCGCCGAAAAGTGGATGCCGGTGTTGGCCTCAATGTATCCTAAAATACGCCCACGGGTCAATTCGTCTTCCCTATGACGTTGCCGACGGGCGACCATGGGGGCGACAAGGGCAAGGAGCAAGACAACTTTCATGAATTCAAAGAAAAATCCGGACACCAGAAAGAGGGACAGTCCGCCCAAACCGCCTGAAATGAACCACGTGGAACGAGAAGGTGACGTCGATGGTTGATCGTTGTGCTCCGCCTCGGAACCCTCCCTGAGTGGCGCGGCATCGGCGGACTCATCGGATTCTTGTTCTGCTTCAGCAAGTTCAGGGCCCATGTCCTCATCGTCAGCGTCCAAGATATCTTGCGTGGATTCGGTTGAGGCCGTTGACTGTGTGGCGAACCCGTAAACGGTGGAGGAGAGGAACAACAGCAACAGAAGTCGCGTGAGCCAAACGCCTCGCATGAACGAATCATGGAGGCCCTCATTATCATAGCCTTGGTAAAATGCTTTGACACCTTACACCGGAAGCATCCCGTCGGGAACCTCTACTTCGCCGTCAATAACGCTCAAGCAGCCTGCTCCGAAGAAGAGACCAACCATGAGGAGCGCTAGGATCTGATTTCGCTTCATGGGCGGAACTGGCGCGCAATGACATGAAGAACTTGGTATTCTGATTCTCATTGAAGTAAGTATTCAAAGCACGGTCACGGCGGTAAGGGTATGGCAGAGATGTGGATTGAGGCAATCGGCCTCTTTGCGGGGCTTTTGGGCATCATTGCGTGGATTCCCCAAATTCGTGAAGTTTGGGTGAACAAACGCCACGATGGGATCTCGCTTCCGACATTCTCGATTGTGATGGTGGCTTTGGCACTATGGCTACTTTACGGCATTCTTGTGAATTCAATCGCTATGATTGTGGCCAACATCCTCACCTTGGTAGTGATTTTCACCGTCATCGCTGGCGTTGTACGCCTTCGCCGCTCCGAATCGCCTTGATTCAGCAAGCAGATTTTGTGGTTGAGATAATCACAGCCCCAATCTTGTAGGGGTCTCCGTTGGAGGCGGGGCGGCGGTCTTCAAGACGGCCCACCCAGCCATCGGTTGGCACCGTGGCAGGGACACGAATCGATGCGCCGCGGTCAGAAACGCCGTAGGAGAACTGGTCAATGGATTGAGTTTCATGGAGTCCAGTCAAACGTTCTTCGTTGTGAGCGCCATAGACGGCCATGTGCTTCTGAATGTTCTTACCAAATGCTTCACAGATGTTATCAAACAATTCCTTGCCTCCAACATCACGCATCGCCCCGTTTGAGAAATTGGCGTGCATGCCTGATCCGTTCCAGTCGCCCTTGATCGGCTTTGGATGGTACTCGATGTAAAAACCGTAATTTTCTGTGAGGCGGTCAAGAAGATAGCGAGCAACCCACAATTCATCACCGGCTTGCTTTGCGCCCTTGGCGAATACCTGGAATTCCCATTGCCCACATGCAACTTCTTGATTGATGCCTTCAAAATTAATGCCGGCTTCAAGGCACAAATCAGCGTGCTCTTCAACCAGGGCTCGGCCGTGGGTATTCTTTCCACCAACCGAACAGTAGTAGAGGCCTTGTGGACCCGGGTAGCCGCCAACGGGGAAACCTAGCGGGAGTTGTGTTTCAACGTCCATGATGAAGTATTCCTGCTCGTAACCGAACCAAAAATCATCATCGTCATCATCGATGGTTGCTCGCCCGTTGCTGGCATGAGGTGTGCCGTCAGGATTCAAAACTTCACACATGACCAAGTAGCCGTTGAGGCGCTGGGGGTCGGGAAAAATATTCACTGGCTTGAGCAAGCAATCTGAGGCGCTGCCGTCTGCTTGGCGGGTCGATGAGCCGTCGAACATCCATTCAGGACATTCTTCGAGGGTTCCGCCGAAATCTGTTCTTACCATCGTCTTGCTGCGCATGTTTTGCGTGGGTTCGTATCCGTCAAGCCAAATGTACTCCAACTTTGCTTTATCTTCCATGGGTATCACACGACTCGCTATGAGGACGGTATATGAAACATACGCTCAATAATATTGATTTTAATACAGTCAGATGATTAGTTATTCTCAAATATATTGCTTTATTGTTCATTTTCTTTTTTACAAGTTTCGTTGAAAATGCGCATTTGCGCGATGCTTTTCCACCTGAATTAGCATATGAATAACATGTCCCGAGGGGGCGTATCAGGCTCAAATCTTGTCCGCCGTAGAACAACATGAGGAGTCTGTGGAGGCGTGCAGCTCAACAGACTCAATGATTGGAGGTGTTGTTCATTCATCACAAATTGTTGGCGGCGTCTTCCCCTTGAGGAGTAATGAGAACGTTTGACCCGTCCCGGTCAATCAGAGGTAGACCAACGGTTGAAGCGGATGGAATGACATGGACCGTGCACGTATTGCCACATGCAGGTGCGAGGTAATCTTCGCCGTTCTCCGCCAGCACGAACTTGAGTCCATGCCCTGCTGGAAGTAAAACGTCCATGGCTTGGAATTCCATGTACATGATGAGAGTTTGTCCAGGAATCACGGTTTGAGCCTCAAAGCCTCCTTCGTGATAGCGGATGTCCATGGTTGCATGGCCGAGACGAATACCTGTGACGGCATCCTGCATCTCGATGAAGATCTGCCCTCCATCAAAGGTGGGGACTGCGGTCAAGTGGAACGTGGGCAAGCCTGCGATGTGCAGGTCGGTGTCCTCGCTCAGAGCGGGGCAGGTGAGTTCAACAGTTTGACCTCCGCCAACGACCGCTGCACCGCCGCCAACGAATGCTCCAGTATTGGTGCACTCGCCAACATCGAGTTCCATAACGGTGGCGTCAAGAGGAGGCCATGTTTCCTCAATTCGCCACTCACCGTCATTGCGCTGAATTTGGGCATGGAGTGATGGTTTTTCCCCAATTCCTTTGAGGTAATATTCCATCCATTCAAACAGGTCTTGCCCCCAATCCCAGCGCGTCATGTTGTGGATGGCTTCACCCCCATAGCCTGATTCCTGATTGTTATGCTTGGTCCACTGGTCGGGGTAATTATGCTCCCATTGGCCGAGCATACCCGCTACTTCGTAGCCCTCGTCAATGTAGGTCTGGTACCACTGTGTCCCAGGAGGTCCCCCGAAGACTTGGTGTGGATCAACGTTCCAATCCTGCATGCCTTGTACCCAGTAAATGCTGCCATTGTAGGTTCCAAGTGCCTTGTCGATATGGCTACGCTCATCGTAATAATTGGCCATGTAGGGGTCAAGTTCGCCAAGTCCGTATCGGGTCGGCCCGGCAAGGAAGCCTTCGAGGACATCTGCACAGAGGTTGTCGAGGTCGTCTCCGTCGTAATCCAGAATTGAACCCCCGTAATTAGAATGCATCACTTGGCTACGGGCCTCTGCACTACCGTTCTTGTAAAGGAGCGGTCCAAGAGCGGTCGTCCCTGAAATCGGAACGATGGTTTTCAGATGCTCGCTGCCTTGTGCTGCAGCCTCCCACGCTGTTGCGCCTTCGTAGGACTTCCCATAAATCGCGACGTTTCCGTTGCTCCAATTTTGTGTTCCCAACCATTCAACTGCTTCGTGGATGCCTTGGCCTTCCCCGTCTCCCCGGTAGTCAAAGCATCCCGTGCTCTCTTCGGTGGCAAAAACGGCAACTTGAGCGAGGGCGTATCCGTGAGGAATGAAATTATCGTAGATGAATTCGCCTCGTCCTGCGCTTACTACGTTGGTGGGCGATGAGGCGCTTCCAGGTTGGCCATAATCGAAGTAGGGGCTCACCACGGCAATGACTGGTACTTGTTCGCCCTCCTCGGTATTGGATGGTAACCAGTAGGAAAGGTGGACTTCTGCTGAATTCGGACCACCTTCCCAAGTTCCAGTCGTATCCACTTCAAAGGTTGCTTCTTGGACTTCCAAAGCGAGGTACGGCCCTGGCTGAAGGACGTAGGAATAACTGTCTGTCCAATTCCAATCAAGATGATGGCGTTCCCAAATTGAAGGATACATTTCTGCTTTGTCATCATTGATGGCATCGGATAGATTCCCTCCAAAGCACCCCGTTAACGGTCCTAAGAGAACCAGCAAAACCAGGAGGTAAGCGATGCGCATCATTATGTCCTGTAATTCGGCTTTCATCAATGTGATGATGGCATGTTTTCTTCCGCTTTCGCCACAAGGATTGAGGAGGAGAAGCCACCAGCAGGTTTCATGAGTCCCGAAGAGGTATGGGGAGAACGGTGGATTTCTGCTTCATCTTCAACCGCTCGGGCATACATGCAAGTGGCGGCATCAAAACAGAGTCTTGTGTGTTTAGCTGCTGACAAGCCAACCATGGCGGAATTGACCGAACTCATCAACGCCGTTGGCCCACATATCGCTGCACTCAAAACTCATGTTGATTTGGTAAATGACTGGACTCCTGAAGCATGGAAGGATTTTTGCGACCGGGCAAAGGCCATGGATTTACTCATTTTTGAAGACCGTAAATTCGCTGACATTGGGGGTATATCTCAGCACCAAATGGGTGGAATTTACGCCATCGGTGCATGGTCTGATTTGGTGACGGCGCACTTGATCTCAGGCCCTGATATCGTCGATGGTCTGCAAGCAGGTTGGGCGGATTATGGGCGAAGTGGGGGCGTCTTGCTTCTGGCGCAAATGTCGAGTCGCGGGAACTTGCTCGTCCCAACATACACCTATGAAGTGGTTCGCCTCGGTACTGAGCACGGCGGTGTTTTCGGATTCATCGGAAACGGCTCTCGGCCGACGGAACTCAGCGCTCTTCGCTCGAAAGTCGGTTCCGAGAAAATGATCTGGACGCCTGGCGTCAATCTGAAAACTGGCGATGGTGCAATGGGTCAACGCTACGGTGACCCAACCCAGGCCATCATCGCTGGATCCGACTGTGTGATTGTAGGTTCTGGAATTCACAAGGCGGAGGACCCCGCGCAGGCAGCAAAAGCCTACGCTGCTGCTTCATGGCAAGGGTTGCTTGAACGAAACGGGTGAGTAATACGATGTCCTTGGTTGAAATGGCCTTCGCCTCACTTGGACTTCTTTTCCCTGCTTGGCTGATTTGGCGGGCCATTTCAACTTCGAGATCGCTTGAACACAGGATTGCCATTGGAGACGATTCGTTGCTAGCAGACGACCGTTTTTCCATCGACCGAGTCACGCTTGGGCCTCCCGGAACCCAATTGATTGAGAACGTACAATTCGTCGCGGTTGCGGCTCAGCCTACGAGCACTCTTCCATTCAACGGAGGTGATGTCCATCAAGAATCACCTTGAGATTGAGAGGCGTTTTCTCATCGATGCGCGCGGTGACAAGCCGTGGCGGAACGAAGCAGAGATTGTGACCATTGAACAGTACTATCTACGGCCCGATGAACTTGAGGTCGTGGATCATGTGCTTTCGTTCAGTAGCCTCTCGCTGGCTTCGTTATCCGAAGACGAGTGTCGTCTCTGGGCGGGTTATGCGGGGTGGTCAGTCCGTCTTCGTAATTGGAATGGTCAATGGATTCTTTCTGCCAAGTCCAAACAGAACAAAGATACTGCCATCGAGCTCGAATGGTCTGTTCAATCAACAACCGCTGCGGCAGTGCTTGAATTAGGGCCCTTTCCTTCGGTTCAGAAAACGCGATATTGCTGGGTTGGAGACGATGGGAAAACGTGGGAAATTGACGAATTTGAAGGTCGTTTAGCGGGCGTTGTTCTTGCCGAAATTGAGCTCGAATCAAGCGACGAGGTCCTTGTTCAACCTGCGTGGCTCGGGCACGAGATTACCGGGCTCAAGTCCTGGTCGAACAGTGCCCTTGCGAGCATGCTCACTCACCCCGCCGACTTGCCTTAACCACGCCTTGAATCACCCGTTCAACCTGTTCATCTGTCATCTGATGAAAGATAGGAATCGCAACCAATCGGTGAGCGATTGCATCGGTGACTGGGAAGGCGTCCTGGTGCTGTGGGTGTTCAGCATAGACCTCTTGACGGTGGCATGGTATTGCGTAATACACTCTCGAGTCAATATCCGCTGCATCCAATTCGTGACGAAGGCTGTCCGGATTTTGGGCAAGCAAGCAGTACTGATGCCATGCATGCTCGGTTCCGGGCCGAAGTTCAGGGATCTCAATACCAGAGAGTTGAGCGAATGCTTCGTGGTAGCGGGCCGCAATATCGCGACGACGGTCAAGCCATCCATCAAGTCGTTGAAGTTGCACCCGCCCGATGGCAGCACTCACTTCGGACATCCGTAAATTCGAGCCGAGTTCGTGGGATTCGAGCCGGGCATCTCGGCCGTGGTTGACCAAGGCATCCATCCGAGCAGCCAAATCTTGGCGGCGAGTCATCATCATTCCACCCTCGCCTCCAACCGCGAGGTTCTTTGATGGGAAAAATGAGAAACAGGCAACGTCACCTACGCCTCCTGCCTTGGTGCCGTTCGCTGATACTGCCCCATGAGCCTGTGCTGCATCTTCTATGTAGGCGATGCCGTGCTGACGGCACCAGTCTACGAGGGCATCGTCGGACATTTGGCCAAACAAATGAACCGCAATGACCGCTTTTGTGTTGGGTGTTCGGGCTGCTTCAAGCGATGCTATGTCCACACACCAATACTCTGGTTCGACATCAACGAAAACAGGCGTCGCACCCACCAAAGAGACACATGTTGCCGTGGCGATGTAGGTCAGTGATGGGACAAGAACTTCGTCGCCCGGGCCAATTTCCAACAACCGTAGGGCGCCCCATAGCGCAACAGATCCACTCTGACAGGGTGTGCCTTGCACCGCCCCGCAATATTCAGCAAATTCTTTTCCAAAAGCGCGACCTTCTGGCCCCTTGACCCAGTGCAAAGAGTCCAGTGTTTGGAGTGCTGCCTGACGCATGTCGTCGTCCCATGATGGTTGTGCCATAGGGATGCGGGCCATGCTTCGGCGAGCGGCTTCCCCTCCTTGAGTGTGCGTTTTTGTCAACTGAACCTGCGCGCCTTTGAAGACCCCTAACGCCTCTCGTCGCTCTATGGTTTCCGAAGACGGGTCCCCCGCGTGGGTTGACGACTCTGAGGGAGATGCTGATTCAAAGCCAAGTGTTGGCGAGTTGGTAGGCGACCTTTTCACGACCGCAAGCGAAGCCGTCGTTTCGCCGCGGAAACGGAAATATAAGCCGAAGGGCCTCTTTCTGGGCACGCGACGCGACACCGGTGAAGCCATCGACATCAAGCCTCAAGTTTTAGCACGCCACGGCGCCATGCTCGGGTCGACCGGTTCAGGAAAAACAGTCATGGCGAAGGCCCTGATAGAAGAGGCTGCATTGGCTGGGATACCAGCCCTCATCATCGACCCCCAAGGAGACCTTGCACGTTTGGCCTTGGGTATCGCGCCTGCTGAACTTGAGGCCCAGGATGGAGATATTGCTCGGGCCAAGAAATTGATGGATATGTGCGAGGTCCGAATCTGGACGCCGTTACGGAGCAAGGGACTTCCTCTTTGCATTGACCCCTTTCGTGCCCCTCCCGCTGATCTTGACCCGGAAGAAGCGATTACAGCATGGGACATGGTTGCAGCAGGCTTTGCCAACCTCGCAGGCTTTGATGTGGAGAAAGCACAGGGGAAAACCGTCAAGCCCTTCCTCTATGAAATCCTCGTTGAGGGCACCAAGTGTGGATTAAATGTAGGAGATTTCCAAGCACTAGCCCGAGTGGTGCGTGAACCGAATCAAGAATTTATTCGACATCTCTACCCCGAATGCTTTGAGGAAGATGAAGACGGGGGGAAAATTGGCCCCCCAACATGGAACGAAGTGATGATTGAGCATCGCTTGACTGATTTTGAAGAGCGTTTGCCTAAATCAACACGCAACGATTTGGCTCGTCGTTTAGCCGCTTTTTCCTCGGGTGTGAACCAGCTCTTGTTTTCCAACGGCGTACCCATCGATATCGATGCCTTTGTTGAACCGGCCATGCCCGGGAAAATACCCCTCAATATCGTGTACCTCAACACCATTCAGGACGAGAATCAAAAGCAATATTTCGTTCAAGAACTCTCTCGTGAACTGTACGATTGGATGCTGACGCAGCAGCCTGCTGAAGGGGAACTCAAACTGCTGTTCTTCATGGACGAAGTTGCCCCTTACCTCCCCCCTCATCCCCGAAACCCCCCTGCAAAAGACCTCATCAAATTGATCTTTAAACAGGCGAGAAAATACGGTGTAGCGTGCGTTCTTGCCACTCAAAATGTCAGTGACGTTGACTACAAGATTCTGGCTCAGGCCAATACGACCTTTATCGGTCGATTCACCCAACCGCAGGACGTTGAGAAAGTTCGTCACCTGCTCAAAGAAAGTGGTGGGGACCAAGATTTGGTGGCCCAATTGCCCACACTGGGGCCGGGTCAATTCCAAATGGTTGCCCCCGATGTGGATCCAAACCCTGTCCCGATACAATGCAGATGGCTCTATACAGACCACGGAGCCCCTCTTAACGAGGACCAGGTCGAAGAGATTACGACGCCTGAAATACGTGCGTGGGCAAAAACACGGTCATCGAAGGGAGGGCGGTCTCGCGGCGCAGGTGCAGCGCATGCTGCCAGCCGTGGCTCATCGTGGTCGAGTGGTGATGAGTGGGAAGACGGAGCCGCTCAGAGCATTGTTGAGGCGGCCCGATTGAAGTCGGCAGGGGGCATGGCTGCGGCGGCCCACGGCATCGTTGACGATTCAGCCTTTGAGGTTCGTTTGATGGGTGGTTTAGCCGTTCTTAGGGACGGCCGAGATCCTTTGTATACGATGCAGGCCGTTGTCAATGTTGCAACAGTACTCGTCTTGGGATGGATTCTCTCCGCCCTCATGCTCGCTTGGAGAGATGCGGATTTGTCGGGATGGTGGCTTCTCGCGAGTGCGACCACTTGTATCGCTGCAGCGGGTGTTTTGGTGCTCGAATGGGTGCTTGGACACGATACTGACTTGCTGAAGAAAATCAGTGAATTCGCCCATGCATTCCAATTGCTGTTGGTAGGCTGGCTGTGGGTTCTTTTGGCATGGGCGACGTGGTGGTCTTTGGACCTCCGTGGTGCTGAGCCATTGCTTGAAGTGGTGGTGGTTTGGGTGACCTTGTTCACTGCGCTGGAATATCTGACGCGATTCAAGTTGGGGCGAATACGATGGAATGGAGGGTCTGCTCTCGACAAAATCGTTGGGGTATCTGCGATTCTTACGAATGTAGAATTGACCGAAATGAAAGCAACCTCTCGAGAATTGTTAAGCGCCGTTCGATGGATTCTGCACGGGGTCACGCTGGTGTGGCTTTGCTGCCTACTGGCGTTTCAAAATGGGATTTTGCCCGATGGGTCTTCACTCTCGACATGGGGGCGGCCAACACTTTGGCTTGCTTCGGTCTACGGATTGATGTTTTGCAGTGAAGCATGGCTGCGCTTACGAGGACGGTTGCCGAGCGAACACGCATCCTGATATGTCATCGGGAAGAGGTGAGTCCATGGCCGAGAACCTCGAAGAGCCCGCCTACACGTTGATCCAAACCTACGATGATTTTGAAATTCGAGCGTACGAGCCCACGATTCAAGCACGGGTGCAAACCGCTGATGGGGTGAGTAGTGGGGCGGCTTCAGGTGGTTTTCGACGCGTAGCGTCGTATATCTTTGGAGGCAATCAATCGAGCAGTAGAATCGCCATGACCGCGCCCGTAAGCAGGTGGGAAGAGCATGAACAAGGGTGGTTGGCCTTCACCATGCCGTCGGCCTACTCTATGGAACACTTACCTCGGCCGAACGATACGGGTGTTATCTTGGTTGAGTGTGAACGAGAGACGGTGGCCGTTCTCTCGTTTTCCGGGCGGACCGCTCCTCGAAAGGTAGCGCGTTTGGAAACGGCGCTTCGGGCATCTGTGACGAGAGAGGGGTTGGAAGCAGTTGGTTCCGTTGTGCTTGCCGTTTACGAAAATCCATGGACGACCTTGCCGTTTCGCCGACGAAACGAGCTGCACGTCCGTATCGTTCTTCCACAATGACGCTTACTCGTTCCACCAAGCACCTGTTGAGGCTCTCAAATCTCCAAAAACAGTTTGGAAGGACCGAATGATCTCCATTGGCCCAGCCTTATCGAGGTTGATGGTCTGCTCGCCCACCGTTTCATCGCCCCGCATTGTACGGAGGTCAAGCATGTCGTCGTTGCCTAAGGTGATGTCAAATTCAAGACGCAGGCCGTGTTCTCTTGAAGACTGGAGATAGACGATTCCGTTGGACTCCGCCTCCCACATGGCGGTCATCATGTCGTTCAGGGTTTTCACCTCGAACGTCTTCTCCTTGCCGTCCAAAACGAAATGAAGCGTTCGTGTCTCACCTCCAAACACATCGTTGTTGGCCTTGTTCTTCCCACTCAGAAACAGATTTAGTAAATATTGTATCTATTTCGATATTCTCGACATTCAAAACTTTACAAAAATCTTCAACTAAATTATTTGCATTGGTATTTGCATCTGTAATCTCTTTGAATCGATTGTACCAAATCGCCAAACCAAGTATACTAATCTTCTTTGGGCTATCTTCCCTTCCTGATGACAAAATTGATTTCAGCTCATCTACATAACCTGGATGCTTTAGCATATACGCTTCATGATTCTCACCATCGGCATCAAATTTCTGATAAATTGGGGTCGCACCGCCCTTGAGATTTGATTGTAATCTGCCGTTCAGAAATATTTTGCATGATGCTCCCTGCTGGAAACCTTGTCCAGGACTTTCCAGCATTGGGTTGAAGTAAGAAAAGCCCTTTTGGTCTTGAAAATTTACATGATCTTCTGGTCCAAATGTAGCGACAAGATTTATCCAATGCTCCCCATTTACACCATCGTGATTTTTTACAAAATACTTGTTGGACGAGGATGACCCAAGCTGCATTGAATGGTTTTAGCCATCATATTATGAACCGGTGGCGCCAGTTGCAATTGAGCGCCATGGACTGCCCCGAATTTATTCCTTTAGCATGGACGGAAACTGAGTCATCGAAGATGGTTGAATTGGCCGAATCAAATTACGCGCTGCTTTCTACCCGTAGAACAACGCGGCATTTCTCATCAAAAAGTGTTGATAAGAAGTTGGTTGAGCTCGCAATCCTTTCGGGGTCTACTGCGCCCAATGGGGCCCATCTTCAACCATGGACATGGGTGGCTATTTCATCACACGATTTGAAGCAACAGATCCGTGATGCGGCAGAGGCTGAGGAACGGAAAACGTACGAAGAACGAATGCCTGACGCTTGGTCAGAAGTATTAGCCCCCTTAGGCACAGATGCCGTTAAAGCCCATTTGACAGACGCTCCGTGGATTGTTGTACTTTTCAAACAGAAAAAACGAATGCGGACAAATGGAGTATGGGGGCCGACCTATTATGCAACAGAGTCCTGTGGCATTGCTGCAGGTATGTTCATCCAGGCCGTGCACAACATGGGTCTCGTGACATTAACGCACACGCCCTCGCCCATGGGTTTTCTTCGAGATATTCTCAAACGTCCTGCCCATGAAGAAGCCATGCTCGTTATGCCAGTGGGCTATCCAGCAGAGGATGCGATGGTGCCGGACATCCAACGGAAGGGTTTGGATGAAGTCGCAGTCTTCATCGAATGAGGCAATCGCCTCGGTCGCGGTGTTGATATACGCGTGGCGAGAGCCCCGAATGGCGCAGGAGTCGCCCAGCTTGGTCAAAGGCGCTGGGATGAGGTCCCAGTCCGTAACGGTTCGCAGGTTCGAATCCTGCCTCCTGCATTCCCTCAGTCATTGCTTCGTTTCTCTCGTTTCCACGATGATTGACGCGAGCTTCATGTTGAGGAGGACTTCACCAAAGTCCCGAGAATATGCACACAACCGTCGTACGGATTCAGACATTGACAAGGCGGCAGCCAATTGACGATTCATGGTGTCACCGTCAAAAATGGAGGTTTCGTAGTCCTTTAATGTGGTTTGCAAGCTTTTGAGTTGATGGCGCGCCCTTTCTATTCGGTGGGAATCTTGCGTTCGGATATTGATCATCAATTCCTTCAGAGATTCTTGCCAAAGAGGGAGATGTTGGATGGGGGGCGTCTCGCCAAGAACGGGAATGTGATTGCGGTGTTCAATGATGAATAATGTCAACGTGTTGACGTGGTCCATCATTCGTTCAAGGCATCGAGCCAGATTAGCATATTCAAGCGCTTGGCTTCGTGAAACATTCAGGCGTGAAGATGCTTGGTACGATTCAAACACGATGCGAGTTTGTCGTTCAACCAAATACAGCAAGCCATCAACTTCACTTTCCCGTTCCTCGTGATCGGAAAGATAGTCTATGTCGCCTCCCGAAAACACCTCTTGTAAATCCCGAACCAACGACGTGACCAGCAAGTACATCCGCTTGATGCTGGCGTGGAGCGGCATTTCACCCGGGTTGAGAAGGCACCTCAATTCTGTGCTGGATGGGTTCTGTTCAACAATCTCAAAACCTCGAGTTGAACGAAGGAAGCGTCGAATGATTCGGGTCGGTGCTGGATGGTCTTCCGGCGAGGAAATCACAATGACGTCTGCGCCTGAGATATATGCGCCCATGAGGTGATCGTGAAGACTGTTTTCAGGGATTTGGGTGAGGTTGATGCCAACATAGCGTTCCAGTCGAAGGTTTTGTTCAAGTGGGGTAATTCGAAGAGCGCCGCTGGGCCGCCAATCCACTTTGAGTGAAGATCTTGGTTCAAGTTGGTAGTGCAATACCCAAGGTTTTGGGAGACTTAACGTGAATGTGCTTCCACCCGTGGATTGCAGTTTTCGAACATCGTGATCGCCGGGGCCAAGCGCCATGAATTCCTCAAAATATAGACCTATATAGATTATACTCGCTCTACTATAAGTATTGACTTGTGCTGGAAGATACATGGAACCTCTAACGGTAGTTTTGATTGGCTTGGCTTTGATTGTCTGTGCTTACATGGCTTGGAACATCGGTGCAAACGATGTTGCCAATGCAATGGGTACTTCGGTTGGTTCTCGCGCCCTCACGCTCAAGCAAGCCGTCATCATCGCGGCTGTGTTTGAATTCGCAGGGGCTTTCTTTGCGGGTGATGCGGTTACAGACACCGTTCGCAAGGGTATTCTCAGCGTGGACTTTGCAGATCCTCTCATCGATACAGCGTTTTCAACCGACATTGCATTGGGTTTCATCGCAGCGATGATGGCGGCGGCGACATGGTTGACGGTGGCCACTCGCTATGGCCTCCCGGTCTCAACAACGCACTCCATCATCGGTGGTATTCTCGGTGTAGGCTTGATTCTTGAAGTGAAGTACTCAACCTCCCTCATCGATTGGGAAGTTATGCGGAAAGTCGTCATGTCTTGGGTGGCCAGTCCACTGATGGGCGGCCTGATTGGTTTCTTCTCCTTTATCATCATCAAAAAACTCATTCTTGACAATGAAAACCCGGTGGAGCGTTCCCTTTGGCTTGCTCCAATTCTCGCATTCCCTACGTTTTTTGTTCTCGGCTTGGCGCTTCAATACAAAGCACTGAAGGGTTTTATCTCAAGAGCCGCTTCGAATGGTTGGATTGAAAACAAGAACGACTGGTTGCCTGTGAAAGAAAACGGTGTTTTTGATCCGTGGGCAGAAAACGCTTGGATTCCCATCAACTCCATCATGCTGGCGGCCTTCATCGGTGCCATTTCCAGCGTGGTTCTTTACTTGGTTCTTCGACGAATTGACATCAATGAAGAAAAGCGCGGCTTCAAAGGAGTTGAGCGGATTTTCGTATGGCTGCAAATCATCACTGCAGCCTATGTCGCCTTCGCCCACGGCGCCAACGACCGATCCAACGCAATTGGCCCCATGGCGGCTGTTTGGCAAGTTCTGAGCAGCGATACTGGACAGTTGGCAGCGAAGGCTGAAATTCCACTTTGGTTGATACTGCTCGGTTCTGCCGGAATCACTATCGGTGTGCTTACCTGGGGCTGGCGAGTCATGGAAACGATTGGAAAGAAAATCACCGACATCACCCCCACTCGCGGGTTTGCTGCTGAATTCGGGGCAGCCACAACCATCCTCGTATTCTCGATGCCCTTCCTCGCCGTCCCTGTTTCCACTACCCATACCTTGGTCGGGGCCGTGGTGGGCGTGGGCCTTGCGGGCGGTGCCAAAGCAGTCGACTTCCGCGTCTTTGGTAAGATCGCTGCTTCCTGGGTAGCAAGTGTCCCTGCTGCAGCATTTGGTGCAATCGTGTTGTTCGTCGCCTCCGGTGGAGAAATTCTCAACATGATCGTGTTGCTGCCACTTGCCTTCATGGCAGTTGGGTTTGCAATTTGGAGAAGTGGTTCTGAAATTCATGTTGAAGATGCCCTGTCTGATGTAGGCGGCGATGGTCACCCAGTGACGCCGTTTGATTTGTTCCATGACCACGCTCAAGCAGTTGAAGAAACGGTTGAGCACATGCTCACAGCCGTGAATACTGCTTGCGACGGAAATGACCCCAGCGATGCCATACAAGCGACCATTGAAACTGAATTGAAGGCAGACGACATCAAATCGGATTTGCGTCGTTTAGCAATGGATGACAAGCGCCTTGGGGTGTATGTCCCCTTGGACGACTTTTTGTACATGGTCAGTCGACAAGACAGGATTGCTGACTATGCTCAAAATGTAGCAGAGCAATTGGCCTTCCGCCCACTTATGGACGATGATGAAGCTAAGGCGAATCTCAAGAGTATGGCCAAGGCTGTTTCTGAGACAGTGGCAAAATACGAAGATACAGTTGAAGCACTGCGAGACTTTTCGATCAGCGGTCAAACCAAGGCGGCTGAGGAAAAACTAGCAGAATTGATCCGTGAAGTGAACCTCAAGGAACATGAAGCGGACGGTGTCGAAGCCATGGCCGCAACGTACGTCTTCACCAACGGTGATGATGCGCCTTTGGCAGCCATGCACATGTACCGTGTCCTGCAACGCCTTGATGACGTAGCAAATGCTTGTGAAAAAGCGGCCAATGCCTTCCTGCCCATCCTCAACCGTTGAGGGAATAACACTTGGCAGGTTCGCATCCAGGCTTCTGCATCTTCTCGCATTGTTGAAGAAAGTTCAATGCACATGCCGTTATCATCCCAGCATGCGCCTTCTCATCGTTGACCTCTTGGCCGAACGAGAGGCCTTTGGGCGCGAGGGTGTTAGAGAGATTGTCCAACACTTCCCGGCCGAGGAAGTATTCCTTTGGTCGCCCCATACAGATGAACGACTCGAGTACGGGTTTGGGACGGTGGTATCCGAACCAGTGCCCTCCGATGCCATCGTTATCACCGGGTCTCGGCGTAATGTTTCCATGTGGGAGGCTTGGATGGATGATGTGGTTGCGCTGATACACTCGGCTCATGTCCCACTCTACGGGATTTGTTTTGGCCACCAAATCATTGCTCACGCCTTCGGAGGACGTATTGAGCGGGCTTCAACCGACTCCCATTTTGTCGCGGAAGTGACTGGCTTGAACGGGCAGAGCGACATGGCTGCTTTTGCCCATCAAGAACATGTGGTCGACGCTGGCGACCTGCACGTCATAGCGTCCTCAGATCACTGTAAGATTGCCGCATGCCGCCACCCGACTCGCCCCATATACACCGTTCAATACCATCCGGAAGCAATCACAACTGTCTTGGATGCAGCTCTCTCGTGTGGCGATATGAACGTGTCAGAACGCGGGGCTTTCGATGACCAATTGCTCACCACTGATGTATCGAAGGCTTTTGCTTTGTGAGTGCTCAGGCGTTCAAATGATGTAGGAAATTGCGCACATTAATGCAAGCAAAAAAGCGGGCAGATATGCAGAGGCGGCACTCTTTGCGGCTGACAAGGCAAGAAGTTCTGAGCCACGGTGAATCATCACCTTGTGCCCGGGTTCGTCGCCTTCGGCAGTCAGCATGGCCAGGGCATGTGCAATTGTTTTGTCAACATGCTCCGCTTCCTCGTTTGTCTTTGGTCGCACATAGCAATGACTGAAGAAAGGGTCGCCAACACAAAACCCTCGAGATTTCCACTGGTGAAATGCTTGGCGATTGCGAACCTTGCCGCTCGCGAAGGTGAGCCCTTTGGTCGACCAAAGAGAATCGTCACGGGTCGACCAATCCCCCGTACTCGGCATCTCTCCTTGACGAAGGAGTTCAGGGTCCACACTCACGCCACCCGTGCCATCGTGGACCATTGCGTTCGAATTCCCTTCATCGTTACGAATTCGTTTGTAGGAGCTTCGGCTCTTCCATTCACCAGATTTATTTCCCTCAGAGTCAGTCGTCTCAACGTATTCCTCCCAAGTAAAATGGTGACCGTATTCCCAATACCACTGAACTTGACCGTTGACCACCTTGTCTCGAGAACCATCTACGTACACGGGAGCGGGCCACGCGCCGGGGGAATTGGGGCGAAGTTGCCCAAAAATCTCCACGCCGCCCATCGGTAGCCCTTGCATCGTTGAAGTAGCAAGGTCTGTGATTCGCATGTTGGTTCGGCGGCGGAAATATTCAACCATGAGAAGAAGAACTGCAAGGACCACTCCTGCGCCTGCAACGGGAAGCATCTCCTTGTCCAAATTGACGGCGAGAAGGATAAGCAGACCCGCAATGAAACTCTGGACTGCACGAATGAGTGACGTGGCAGTGAGCATCGCCGGCATTGGAGTCCCAATATTACGCGGATGTTCCTGAATCAATCCCGCTTCATCGCCAGAGTGGGGTGAGGTAGTATTCCACTCCGAAATCTGCGGCGGGGGTAAGATCCAACCGTCGCCTCCTGTAGTAAGTTGATGGGGTTCGGAGCCATTGTTGCACCGAGCCTGGGTCCCTCCTTCACGCACCTTTTCTTGGAGGTTTTCAAGAGTGAGTTTCATCGAGGTTGGAAACGAGTATGCAAACAGAAGCCCAACGACATAGATAATCGCTGCGGCAGCAACATAATTTGCGGCTTTGCCAACCTCTACCGTTCCATCTGAACCGTTTTCCGTGATGGTCGCCGTGAGTACAAAGAAGGTGAGGCCAACCATCAAAATAAGGCCCAAAACAGAGGAAATCCAACCGAAAATGGACTTTGGAAGATTAAAATCCACGGTTGGAGGTTCGAGGACGGGTTGAAGGAGGTCTCGGACTTCTGCTGGGGTGGGCATGGGGAGGACTTTTGCTGTTCACCTATACAGATTCCGCCTGTTACGGTACTTGGGCATGCAATGTTTCATTGATTTCTATCCGTCGTTTTATTTTCTTCACCCAATAGTGATATGGGCCTTTTGAAATTAGCATTGCTAAGAAGATGCCGAAATACATCACATTCTCTACAATTGTTTGTTGTCGGAATGTTGCAATTCCATATACAACAATAAGCACCAAAATGACAATCTTTGTCTTTCGATTCTTTTCCGTAATACGAGACAAATCATTGTAGTGGGCGACTATTTTTTTGATCATGCTTACTCTGCTTTATGGCACCTTTTGGGGGCGCTCCACATTTTGGGCAAGAAAATGCTAGTTCGGAAATCTCAGCATCACATTCATGGCAACGGATTAGACTCACAATTCAGTTAACAAGGAATGCAATTTATCGTTTGTGTTTCAGAAAGGGCAATTCAGGTATTAGGCGGTTACGGATACACCAAAGAATTCCCAGTTGAAAGGTTCTTCCGGGATGCAAAGATTACCCAAATCTATGAAGGAACTCAAGAAGGACAAAGAATTGTGATCAATAGGGCTATCAACCCTAATTCACCCCATTTATTGACTAATCCGTAAATCTTTGATATACAAAATCTTAACCATTTCCAAGATTTGCGTAGACAAGTCAATATCCAATAAGAATTGAGAATAATTTAATGCAATCTAGTATTTTGAATAACCAACGCATGAGGATTATTTTTCTGGCATCAGTTTTATCTCTTTTTTCAATTGTCGCCTCTGCCAGCACAGACGGAGATAGTGATGGAATCATAGATTCGATAGATAGATGCCAAAATGGTGAGACAGATTGGTTTTCAAATCAATCAACAAATGCTGATGGCGATGGATGTAGAGATTCAACAGAAGACTGGGATGACGATAATGATGGATTCGATGATGATGCAAACTCAACAATTGCAGACGATTGTCCCAATGTATACGGTTTATCGACACAAGGAGAAATACTTGGATGCCCAGATTCAGATAATGATGGTTGGGCGGATTTAAGTGACAAATTTCCAAATGAATCCACGCAGTGGAATGATACAGATCAGGATGGATATGGTGACAAATTAAGCGGACATCAAGGAGATTCATGACCTAGCCAGCAAGGCAATTCAACCATCGACAAATTTGGCTGTTTGGATACAGATGGAGATGGTTACTCAAACGATGGTGATGACTTGCCAGATAATCCTACCCAATATTTTGATTTAGATGGAGACGGTTATGGAGATAACAGAACAGCTGGAGCGTTACAATCCGATGCATTTCCAATGAACCCATATCAATGGCATGACAATGACGGAGATGGATATGGGGATAATGTTGTTTGCGTACATTATGATGCACATCCCAATGATGTGAATGCATGGGCTGCTGATGATGAATGCGATATTGAAGATGATGATGGTTTCGAATTCATGATTCCAGGAACGAAAATAACAATCAGTGCTTGGGATTTAGTTGGAGTTTTCACAGGGGGTCCAATTGCTGTCTGGGTTATTTTTTCCGTGGTAACCAGAGACTCAAGATGTAATCAATTTGAGGTTAGATTACGTGACGCCCAATCAAGAAAGGAAATTGAAGATATTGCAACAGAGTATGAAAAGGCCTTGATGCTTAGGATGATTGGTATACATCATGGACTTAGATTGGAGAGACTACGGTCAGAGTTTGATGATGTGTTTGAAGTCAGAGATGCGATTTCAGGATTCATTGACATTGAGGAAGAGTAATTCGAGGTTCGAAATCAATCTTCTCCACATGTATGAAACTCACATCCAGAATGGTTTGCAGTGGGTCGTATTGATGGCTACACAGGCGATTGCTCATTGATCGAATATGAACGAATAACAAGTTGACCTGAACAGTTCTTCGTAGCCAACTCCAAAAACAGGACCGTTTGTGGGGTGGCATGGTAGATGCTGAGGGTGTTGGCGCTTCACTCTTCGACCAGGTGGTTCAGGGAGGAGTGTTTTTTGCTGTCCCTGTCTTTCTGATCTCACTTGTCCTCTTCATCCAAGGTGCCAGACAAATACCTCTTACTGTTGGCATGGTGGGGTTATTTGTTGGATTTGGCCTCTCAGGCCAACTTTATGGTGAGGTTATCGATATGGGTCTGCCCGTCACTGAGCAACAATTCAGAATCATTGTTGCTGGAGTGGTTGCTGGTGTGTCAATTTCGGTTGCAAAGATTGCCATGCGTTTTTTGGCAGCGGGAATGGTATTTTTGTTAGCAACGAACCTCATCGCTGCAGGCGACAGATTTGGTTATGATTTTGAAGGCGATGCTTTTCTTTCTGGCATTCTTACACTCATTGCTTTCATCTCCAGTTACGCCTTCCGGCGATTGGTCCCCGCCTTGATGGCTGGATTGGTTGGTGCGCTTGGAATGATGTTTTCCGTCTATATCACGCTGGGATGGCCCGTTGAGCGTCTTGATGGGGTCACTTCCCCCGACGCGTATCTTGCCATAGCTTTGATGTTGGTCAGTTGTTATATTCAGTACAAGTATTTCATGGAGAAACTCGAAGAGAAGGAAGCACAGGAATTCGCTGAGGAAGATAAGGACTACATTTTCTGATAGTCAACCATTATACGGCGTACGCCGGAGTCATTGGTATGCCTCAAGCATTGGTCACGGGGGCCAACCGTGGAATTGGTTTGGAATTGACGCGCCAACTTCTCGAATCTGGATACAGCGTTCACGCCACCTACAGAAATACGGAGGGGGGATTGACAGAACTTGCCCACCCGTTGCTCCATCTTCACCAGTTGGATGTCCGTAGTGATGAAGCCATTGCCGCAGTAGCATCGGCGATTGATGGGGGTTTAGACCTCCTCATCAACAATGCAGGAATTGCAGACGGGCGGTGGGCTTCGGTTGAAGATATTGATTTTGAAGTCGTCAGTGAAGTGATTGAAGTCAACGCAATTGCTCCGGTTCGTGTGACCAGGGGCTTGCTTCCAGCCTTGGAGCGTTCAGGTGGGGGGACGGTCGTGATGATGACTAGTTTGATGGCTTCAATCGCTGATTGTCACAGTGGAAGATCGTACGCCTATCGCGCATCTAAAACCGCCCTCAATATGCTGACTGTCGCCATGAAGAATGAATTGCTTGACCGAAACATATCCCTCATGTTGCTTCATCCCGGGTGGGTAGAAACGGATATGGGTGGACCGAACGCTCCCCTTCAACCAAAGGAGAGTGTTGAGGGAATCCTCAACAGGATTCACGAACAAACGCTCGATATGAGTGGTCGTTTTGTTCAATATGACGGTGCTCATTTGCCCTGGTGATCAGGTCGTGCAATTCTGACAAACGCCGTGAAGTGTTAGCGTGACATGGTCCACAGACTGTATTTGATCTGTAGTCGTCAAACCTATACTTTCTGGAAGGGGGATGTCCCAGAACGTCCCGCAAACTGTGCATGATACGTGAGCGTGTTCGGTCATATTGCAATCGTAACGAACCTCTCCTTGGTGATTGACTGCTTGGATGCGACCTTCGTTTGCAAGATGGGTCAAATTCCTGTAGACGGTTGCCAACCCAATCCCGTGGTGAAGGAGTTCCTTGTGGAGCTCTTGGGCTGTTGGATGGTCGTGTCGTCCGGTGATTGCGTCGTGAATGGTCCTCTTTTGCCATGTCATCCGCCGGCGGGGTTGGTCCACCTTGGACGGGTCGCTCATGTGAAAGCCTCGTGTTGAATCAAGCAGCGTCGAAACGGTCTGCATCCATGACCTTGGCCCATGCCGCAATGAAATGTTGAGTGAACATGTCTTTGTTGTCATCTTGTGCATAAACTTCAGCGATGGCTCGTAGTTGTGAGTTGCTTCCGAGTACGAGGTCGTACCGTGTTGCGGTGCGAACGTCTTCACCTGTTGAACGATCACGCGCAACGTAGGAATTGCTGCCGGTTGCTGTCCAAGCCACATTCATGTCGAGGAGCGTGGTGAAGAAGGAGTTGTCCAGTGTTTCACCTGCACCCCACAAACCTCGTGCATCGGAGCTGACGCCAAGAGAGCGCATGCCACCGATGAGTGCGGTCATTTCAGGTGCACTAAGACCCAATAGCTGGGTGCGGTCGAGCATCATTTCTTCCGGGCTGACTGCGTAATTCTTCTTGAGGAAGTTGCGGAAACCGCATGCGCGTGGCTCGAGAACTGCAAAGGAGTCAATGTCGGTGTGTTCATCGGTTGCGTCACCGCGACCGGGCGTAAATGGAACTGATTGTCCGCTCGCCATCTCAATGGCTGTGCAGCCTGCGAGGACGATGGTGTCGGCAATGCTGGCGCCGTGGGCTTCAGCCATTGGTTCAAGGACGGAAAGGACCTTGCTCAGTTGTTCCGGCTTGTTAGCAGCCCAATCCTTTTGCGGAGCAAGACGGATTCGAGCGCCGTTGGCACCGCCGCGCATGTCCGAGTTACGGAATGTGGAAGCGCTTGCCCAAGCCGTTTCCACCATCTCAGCAACGGAAAGTCCGCAGCCTTTGATGGCGGTCTTGAGAGCATTGACATCATAAGACGTTGAACCAGCAGGAACGGGGTCTTGCCAGATGAGGTTTTCTTCTGGAACATCAGGTCCGAGATAGCGAGCCTTGGGGCCCATGTCACGGTGCAAGAGTTTGAACCAAGCACGAGCGAAGGCGTCACCGAATTCATCAGGATTCTCGTGGAAACGCTTTGAAATCTCTCGATAGGCTGGATCTCGAATCATGGCCATGTCCGCAGTGGTCATCATGGTTGGAACCTTGATGGACGCGTCTTCTGCATCTGGAGCCATGTCTTCTGGGTCGGGATTCGCAGGCGTCCACTGGTTGGCGCCCGCTGGACTCTTGACAAGGGTCCAGCTATCATCGTACTTGAATAACAAGTCAAAGTAGCCATTATCCCATTCTGTCGGGTTGGCGGTCCATGCGCCTTCAATACCGCTCGTGATGGTGTCTCGGCCTTTGCCTGAGCCATGTGTATTTGCCCAACCAAAGCCTTGTTCTTCGATGCTGGCTCCTTCGGGTTCGGCTCCAACTTGTCCTGCATCGCCTGCGCCGTGGGCTTTCCCGAAGGTGTGGCCACCAGCGGTCAATGCAACGGTCTCTTCGTCGTTCATGGCCATACGTGCAAATGTTTCACGGATATCCTGAGCGCTCAGGAGAGGGTCTGGATTTCCATTCGGACCTTCTGGATTAACGTAAATCAGACCCATCTGCACAGCAGCGAGTGGGTTTTCTAAGTCTTGGCGAGTTTCACCGTAGCGGTCATCGCCAAGCCACTCATCTTCACTGCCCCAGTAAATGTCTTCTTCGGGGTGCCAAATATCAGGTCGGCCACCGCCAAATCCAAAGACCGGTCCGCCCATTGATTCAATGGCTACGATTCCAGCGAGGACGAGAAGGTCGGCCCAACTGATTTTGTTGCCGAACTTTTGCTTTACAGGCCAAAGAAGACGGCGTGCCTTGTCGAGATTTCCGTTGTCGGGCCAGCTGTTGAGGGGAGCAAAGCGTTGTGCTCCTGTTCCTGCACCACCGCGACCGTCACCAATTCGATATGTACCTGCAGCATGCCAGGTCATTCGGATGAAGAATGGTCCGTAATGACCGTAATCAGCGGGCCACCAGTCCTGACTGTCGGTCATGACAGCGTGAAGGTCTTTCTTGAGTGCATCATAATCCATGGACTTGAACGCTGCTGCATAATCAAAATCGATACCAAGTGGGTTGGATTTAGCATCGTGTTGGTGAAGGATACCAAGATTCAACTGGTTTGGCCACCAATCTTGATTGGATCGCTTTTCGTTGGTTGATGAGGTCATGGCCCCGTGCATGACTGGGCATTTTGCATCAGTATCGCGGTTCTGCATGGTGCGGGGAGTGGGGGGGACTACATAAAATTGATTTTCATTCTCAATAGGCTTAATCTTGAAACCAACGACCTCTTCGCGTGGTTATGAGCGACCATGTTCCGTGCATCACACTGGTCAAATTGAGTGAAATCGACGAACGACCGTCGCTCTCTCCTGCTGATGAAGGGCTCGAGCAAAACCTCAGTATGTTGTGTTCATTTCTGAGTGTTGATGATTTTTGTAGCTTCCTCACGTCCCCTGCGTTCGCGTCATTTGCCCGCCACGATATCCCATGGGTCACGTTCGAACTCGGCCTCTATTCTGATCACACGAAAACACTGCAACTCATCCCTTCAAGTGATGGGTTTCAAATTGCAGATGCGAATGAAAGTGGGGTCTTTGAAAACAATATGTGGAGCGGTCAAATCGAAGATGGATTCGCCAAACTTCTTGGTAATTGGATCGCTGCTGTAAGCGAATGAATCAATAGAAAATTGAGCAGCAGGTAAGAGAACCGTCTGCGGCTCGAATTTCACTCATATCCAATTCAATGGTTTTGAGGTTTCGTTGTTCAAGGGCCGCTTTGACTGCTGGATATCCTTCGGCAATCAGAACTGTGTTGTTGGGCAATCCGATGGCATTGCACCCGTAGGCTTCTTCCTTGGGCATCCAAATCAGTTCACATCCTTCGGGCAATACCCCAAACACGTCTGCGTCCAAATACCCCTCTGGGACCAAGATGATCTCGTCGGTGGGTGTTGAACAAATGCTGGTCAAGTGAAGGGCGTGGGGAGGGATGTCAATGATTCGTAATTCGTAATCAAAAAAATCGAGCAAACTACGAAGGCTTGCAATCCCTAAGTCGTTGGTTCGTGAAGACCGTCCAACGAAAAAGAGATTTCCGAGCCTGATGATGTCTCCACCATCCATTCGGGCATCTCCACCCATATTGCATGTTTGGATTCCTTCGAGGGCGGTCATGAGATATTCGGCAATCGGTGGTTGCTCTGCTACTCGAGATGGAGCTCCTGGGGTTGGAAGGAGCATGTGGCCGTCTACGATAACGGCCTGGTCTTCGACAAAGATGCAATCTGGATGGTTATCATCTGCATCAAGGCAGTGTACTTCAACGCCTGCCGAACGAAGTGCATCGATGTAGGCTTGATGTTGGACTTTAGCGAGGGTAATATCGGTGGGGCCGTTGCCAAAAAAGCGGGCGAGTGCTCGCTCATAGGACGCTGGAACAGAACGCACCAATGCACGGGCTTTCTGGTCCAACCGAACAGTTGCCATGCTTAACCGGTTGACGGGCGTGCCTTAACACTTCGCCTTTTTTCGGTAGGGGGTTTCCGGTGTGCGGAAATTTGTGGATTTACTCCTCGCGTAGGGGTGCTCAAATCAGCCGATGGGGGGTGAGAATGCCAATTGAAAAGAGGTGTGTTAATCTCTTTCGAAAATTAAGCCGTCGTCACCTTTTCCAGCAGCGAACATCGTTTTGAGTTCCGCTTCAAAAGAGTGCTTTTCTATCGTTTTCTGTTGTGATGGAATGGTCATTTTAGTAAATTCATCAGGGATTGCTGAAAGGAACTCATCGACTGTTATCCCCGCAACGTCACGTAGATGGTGAGGTAAAAACTCCACGACCAATACCTTGCTTTGCACGAGTGTTTTGGGCATGCCTTTGAGAGCAAAATACTCCGAACCCTCAATATCCATGACAATCAGATCATAAGATTCTACGCCGAGGTGTTCATCCAAAGAATAAGCCTCGACTTCGATCTCTTCAGGCTTGTCAAAGTCGTACATGAAATTCTGATTTTTGGGTGTACGTTTGCTTCCACCCGAATTAACCCTGCTTTTGAGGAATTTTAACTGCTCGCGTTTATCGCTTGCTGCGATATTATGAACACTGATATTGCTACAGTCGTTCAATGAAATATTTAATTTTAGTAATTCAAACGTGTCTGGGTTCGCTTCAATCGCCACCAGACCTGCGCATTTCTCCGCCAGGGGGATGGCGAGTGAACCAATGTGCGAGCCGACGATCAGGACCTTTGAATCTCCAGTGAGGTATTTGCTGAGTCGCTCAATTTCATCTAAACCAAAGCCTCCTTTTCGCAACTTTTCTCCGACCTCAAGGTCTTCAGGGTCAACCGCAAAGATTCCGTTTTCGGATTCAGTGATAATTGATCGGATATTCGGGCCGAGTTGTTTTCGCAAACGCTTCGATTTACGGGCCTTGGCTGCGAGAACAATGCGCCAGTAAAGGGACTTCATTTATCTCTCGCCAATTTATTACATGACTCTCCGATATATCATCCTGCCTCTTTGTGCAATCATGCCCTACCAGTTGAGGGGAGTTTGTATGGCCTCATCCGCAGGTCGTATTGGGCGGTGTTAATGGACTTCTCAAAGTGTGTTAAGATAGCGTAGGTCCTCCAAAAAGAGGTCAAGAATCCAATCATTATCGCCCCACCAGACTCGCTGGTAGCCGAAGCGATCTACAAGGATCGTTCCAGTTGAATGATTGACAGTATAGTCATCGGGATGGTGACGAGCGCTGCTATTTGTGCCGGCTTCTTCAATGGTGAGTCCCACTCCAAAATTAACCCAGACATTCTGAAGGCTGTTCATTGAAGGGCTGTCGCTTTCATTACTGGTTGACGTAAGATGAGCCCATTCTGAGTTCGTACCTGTCTTCCAGTCATGCAGAACTGAAATATTATCGCGCCACGGGTCAACGGTGATTGTCAAGAAGGTTGTTTTGTTCAATTCCTCATCAGATAATTGTGCTTTGACCCACTTCATGTTGTGGGTTACAATTGGGCAAATATCAATGCAGTTGGTGAATAAGAAAGCGATGACGAGTGTGGTGTTCACTCCATGTTCGGAATAGGTCCAGGAGGTTCCTTCGCTGGCAGTGAGTGTGAAATCTTGTACTTTTACGCTATCAATCATCTCGCCTTTCGGCGTCCAGCGGTCAATTTCTGCGGGAGAGAGGCATCCTGCAAGAAAGAGGGTGCAAATGAGAAGTGAAAAGAATCGGGGTGGCATCATTCAACCTCAAAGGCGGTAGGGTTCATCAATATCGAGTTGAACAAGGTACAAGCCGGTAGAGATGCATGAAGCATAGGTAATGCCGTCATGGTGTTCAACCGCCCAGAGGAACGGTACCCAGCCGAAATCATAGAAACTTGAATCCAGAGGAGTTCCGTCTTCCCCGTGAGGGAGGTAATAGGCCACCGTAGCTTCTGCATTGGTCGCTATTCTGTTATCGGGCTCAGTTGGGGCGACCAAGGTCTCCACATCAATCACCCACAATCCAGCGTGGTAGTGAGAAATATACAGCCGTCCATCCCATGTTCCACCACGGCTTTGATCGGTTTCTTCAGTAGTTTCAAAATAGGTGCTGTCAAGGTTGTGGGGGGAGAAGAGAAGCCATTCGTCTCCATTGGGGTGCTGTTCACAATCAGCACCATAGCAGTGTTCTTCAGCGTAAGGAATTTCCCAATCTCGGATAAGTTTGGGTTTGAACTTAAACTGGCCATCTTCAAGAGTGTATTCTGTTGTATCGATGAGATAGATGATGCCCGTTCCAACACTTGTAGAAAGGACTTCAACGGCCGCAGTAACCATGTGAACGGGTTCGTCTGAATATCCTACGTGAGATAAATCAAGCATCTCGGGGAAGGGTTCAGCGTAATGAATGTACGATACGCGCCCGCCGTTTTCATTTCCTGTAGACCCGCTGTCCGATTGACCATCATCATCCATATCGAGGAAATCCATCCACAATCCAACTTCAGGTGCACGCCACCGGCACATGAGGGGGTTGCCTTGTCCTGCCTTGCAGGTCGTCGCATGAAGCGTGTAGGCTTCAGGTGAATTGACGGGGTGGGGTACGTCTGAAACATCAGCGATACGCAAGCCTGCTTCCCAATAACTACCGTAAATGAACGTCCTTCCAAACCTCGGGTCGTTGGGGTCTTCGCCCGGCCAAGTTTGAACGGTCATATCGTGAATGTAAATCCAGCCGCCACGGGTTGTATCCCAAGCCACTTCGTATTCACCGACTTTGATCATCGTGTGCCCTGCTCCACTGAGGGGGACTCCCGGAAGGTTGCGCGCAGCGGAGCCGTCAAGGTTGAGATGGACAATGGTGACTCCACCGCAGGCTTCGCCGATGGCATCGTTGCATTCATTGTAATCGGGATTGGCGATGAACACATACCATTCGCCGTCAATCATGTGCGTGTATAGGTTGTGAGGGCCGCTGGGATGGTCGCTATCATACCATGAATCAATCAGGGTAGGATTCGTTTTATCCGTTACATCGATAAGAAGGGCAGATACTTGGGTTGGATCGTTCCATTCACCTACATTGGGGTCGGAATTTCCCGGGTCGATAAGCTGATTTTGCTGAAGGATGTACTCTCGCCCGTTGTACTCGAGGTACTTGACGTCGAGGACTTGGGTGTTCGGATCGTTGAACACACCCACGACCTCGGTGTTTTCGGGGTCGGTGACATCGACAATGTGCATGTCGTTCCAACCTGCCAGGTACGCATAGGTCCGACCGTCTGGTGTTGTAGCGACTTGGACTTCTGCATTCCCGGGTGTGCTAAGTGGATTGAAATCAAGGAGTTCCATGTTGTCAGTTCCTGCGACGTGTTGACTGGCGTTCTTGTGATCGTGTCCTTCTCCTTGGAACAGAGGGTCACCACTGGAAATGAGGGTTTGGTTCACCGCAGCGGGTTGGGTATCGTCACCAAGAAGCAACAACGCCGCTGAAGACGCAAAGAGGAGGACGAAGAGTCCCAACGCAATTTCCTTCCCGCCCATGTTCTTTCTGAACACTTTCCTCCGTTTGGTCTTTATGACCCCTCGTTCACCGCTGAGCATGGGCAAGTCCATGTTCGCATTGTGCCTATGTGCCATGATGTTGGGGGTTCTCGGATTGCCTTCCTTGCAAGCCCATGAGCAAAAAACGCTCTCTGTTATCCTTCTTGAGGATGGGGCGGTGAACGGTAATATCAGCGACCTATCGTTCGTTCAAGGCAACGCGATGTGGTTCAAAATGGAAGATGGAACTGAAAACGCCACGATGGTTGCCCGCCTTGATGTGAATCAGGACGGAGTCTTCAACGCAAGTGTGGATTTTGAATCGCGAGTTATGGTGGAAACATGCGAGCTCGATGAAAATGGCTCGTTGGTTGACGAGGATTGTATCGTCTCGAGCACTTACGCCTTCGCTTCAAACGCAAGTACGGGAAATTACACCTATTGGATTCTACGCGACCACAACGATACGACAACAACATGGAATTATACCATCTACGTGCATGAGGACGTCCACGAAGAAGAGGGCCCTTCGCCTGGGGATTGTTTTGGAGCGGGTTGTGACAGCCCCATAACTACGAATTATGATGGTGATTCAAATGATTCTTCCAATGAAGACATGCTTCAAATCCTAACCATTATTGCCTTCGTAGCAATCGTATTCCTCTCGCTTTCCATACGAAAAGATCGCCTCGAAAGCAAAAGCCTCGATTCTGTTCAAATGAACGAAGACGAATAATCAGCCTTCGATCAGAGGGCAGCGTTGGTCATTAACTGCTTCGAGTAAAAACCGTGCAAAGAGCGTTTGTTGTGCTGGACTGCGCTTCTTGATTCGTTTTTGATCTTCCATGTTCTCATATTGAACATGGGCCTGCTCCCCTATCAAACAATCGGCTCACAAGAGGGTAGGACTTGAGAAGGTGAACCACGACGCACGGCTATGATGCGGCAACGTTACGGGCAAGCCTGCTTGCTCGTTACTCTGATGTTACTCGCTCCGCTAGCCGGTTGTTTTGGTGAAGGTGAGGCTTCAGGGCCACGTTCTATCAACGACGTGACGGTCACTCCTGAAGTGATGATTGGTGGTGTCTTTCAAGGATTAACAATTGATGCGGATACGGATTTGGCCGCTTTCGTTCCCTATCTTATCAAAAATCAAGAAACTGGATTCGTTCAAAATTCAACCGTTGTTGATTTGAAAGCAGGCGAATCTGTACTCCTGACCGTGCTTGCTCCACCTCGTACCGATACCGGCGTGGTGCTTATCGGCGATTATGGTCGAGAAAATTGGCCAATTCGCGCCATTGATGAGTCATGGCGGACATGGTATGAACGGGATGGATACGAGCGAAACGATAACCCGGGAATCATGAGGGTAGCCCCGACAAATGGTTCGCTCAACACTGTTCAACCCTCGAACGAAAGCGGGGGCCCGGCGTTGACACTTCGAATCGCCATTGAACGAGCCGAAGCTCCTGCCTATGGTGAGGCAGATGGCGGGCGCCATTCTACTGGCGTCGTCAATGGACGGACGACGTTCAATTATCTCTCGATGCTCACCGATGAATCCCCTGACCCGTCTGACGCTGCTGATGGTGCATTGGGCTACCTTGACCGTTGGGCGGGCCAAGGCAATGTCGCCTACGAAGATGCCGCGCAATACTTGATTCAAACGATGGAAAGCTTCGGCTTGGAAGTGATCACGCAACGCTTCACCTATGACTCGTTAACGACGGGTGCTCAAAACCCAGAAGCCTACAACATCTGTGGATATCGATACGGTGATGTCGATCCAGATAAGTGGATGGTTTTTGGTGCCCACTTTGACATCGCTCCACCTGCAAATGCAGGTATGTTGGACCCTCATATTTTCGGCCGAACCTACGGAACCCGTGTAGGGGCTTATGACAACACTGCAGGTACGAGCATGGTGCTCACTGTTGCAGAAGCAATGGCTAATTACAACACCCGCAACACCATGGTGTTCTGTTTGTGGTCAGGTGAAGAGGGTGGAAAGCGTGGAAGTGACTTCTGGACAGATTATTGGGTGAAGGAAGACAATCCAAATGTTGAGGTTACAAATTATGTGAATTTGGACATGGCCGGTGTTAACTGGCCTGGCGGCGGCGGCGCTCCTTGTGGAAACGGACACGGTGGCGGTGAAGCGGGATGTGATCCACAACCCGCAATCGATCCAGACGGTTATCCTAAGGACGAAGAAGTATGGCCCATGCGAGTTTACATCGGTCCAAGTCTTGACCATGACGTGATGAATCAGCCAGGCATGGTTGGTCTTGCCATGTGGATTGGCTCAGATGCGATTGGTGTTGAAGAGCAGATGTCACCGCTCATCGGAACAGGATACGATGCGGCAACCTGGAAGGTTGACGATTGGATGGCAAAGGACCGCCCTGAAATCATCGTCTATGAAGACACAACGGCGCGCTCTGACCACGCCACGTTCCAGGACAACCTCGGCACCGTCACCATGGGCTTTGGTGGACTGGTGGACGGGTATTGGTGCTACCACCAAACCTGCGATACGGTGGATGAAATGATCGATTGGATGGATACCACTGGTAAGGACTACGGAGATGAGCAAAGCGGGACGAGCAACCTTGTTGACGCCCTCGACACCATCACATGGTGGGCGACGTTCTCCTTCTTCCACCTCGATGAAACGCCCGTTCGCAATGCATACCTTTGATGGACAACAGGTGCCGTTCAACGAACAAGGTTCGATACGGGGTCTGCAATGATTTGGAGCATTCCTGAAGGCGTCCATACTCCTGTGAACATTGTAAACACTGGTACTGCAAAGATAAGCAGGACTGCAAAGTAAGCCACCTCATTCCAATCCTTGACTTTGAGGCCGTCGAGTGGGCCGAAGGGAAGCATGTTGAAGAGACCAAGAAGGAGATTTGCCCCTAACCAGTATACGCCAACGTCTACGAGCATGGCCTGCCATACAAGGCTGCCATCACTGACGTAGTCTCTTCCAAAGATGCCCGCGTCTGGTAGACCGTTGAAGGCGCCCGTCAGTCCGAGGATAATTCCCCAAAGTGGGATGCCGATCAAAAACAATCCAAGATTTGTAAGAGGCCCTGCAACCGCAATATGGCCATTTTGGCGTCGAGATACAAGGCCTGCCACCATCACGGCACCGGGTGCCATGAAGAGAAAACCAATGAAGAATGAAATGGCGATTCCGAATTGAAGGCCTTTCGGATCTGCACGGAATTCTGCCCAGCATCCATTTTTCTTAGCGACCAATTTATGCCCAATTTCATGAAATAAGAAGGCTGGACCAATGGCAATAAACATCACAGGCATGGAAAGGAGAAGCATGACAATCCATGTTGAGAAACCGTAGAATGAGATGCCCCCGATACCCCCCACGGCCATGAAGCCGAGTGCAAGTGTGAACGCACCCATGGCCAGACGAAGGTGTTGCTTTTCGGTGTCGCTAAAATGCCAGAGAGGGCCTGTGTGGTGTTTGGGCTTCTGCCATGTATCCTGCCCGAAAAACTGCATAAAAGCAGGGGGTAGATTCGCCCGTGACGTTTCAAAGTGAATCGTCCCTTCGTTGTCGGTTCGTTGATGGACGCGACGGATTCGAGATGTGTTTTTTTGATTGGAGAAGGGGTCATCGTCCAAAATATCGGCTCTCCTGTCCCTGCCCGCCATAGGTTGCTGTATTTCGGGGATGACTTTGAATCCTCGTGTCCAAGAGTTCATGAAGACGATTCCCTGTGCATAAGTCGGGTTCACCATGTCCATGCCGCGTAAAGCCATGCAAGAATTGGGTTTCCAAGCATGCTGCGTGTGGTGCGACGCGCCGGATGATTCCAGTTCAAAGCGGTGCGGGCCGTGCATCCAGCATCACAGAAATGTACGCGAGCATTTAGCGGCGGGGCCGCCCGACGACCCGCTTTTCCAACTGGGTAAAGAGATCATGGCCATGGCTGCAGATCCTCATCATTACGACCACAACGAGGTCCACGGGCCGGTTCTCAGAGAATTACAGCGCAGAGCGGGTTCGATGGTTGATGCTCCCCCTCGCTCAACGACGGCATCCATTGATGAGGTCTTTCAGCAGCTAAAAATGAAGAAAAAAGTCAATGTTCTCCAAGATATTGCTAATCAAAACCCTTGGAAAGATCAACCTCTTGATGCGCAGGAAGCTGCGAGTGTTGGTGAAGCAATCTGGAATTTAGGCGATGGCGATATTGACGAACATTACGGTCGAAGAACCATCCCCAGCCGCCCGATTGACGCAGTCAATAGAGATGAACGATTGGGTGAGGATACCGCATTAACGGATCGTGTTCATGCGGCGGCGGCTCAATCTGACGCCGTTGATGAGCAGGCTGCTGAAATTTTTGAAGCGATTGAATTCAAGCAGCGCCAAGAGCAGCGAAAAGAGTTGAAAAAGGCGCTTGATGATGTCAAGAAGATGGTCGATGATGACCTGGATTTCTAGAGTACGTTTGTGTAAGGTTCTCGCAATTGTGGTGAGCCGACAAGATCGTATTTGATCCGCTGCGTCCCTTTGCCTTTGGACTTCTTTCCAAGGATGTTGATATGCCCTATTTCTGCTAAGTTTGTAACATGTGTTCCAGCACAGGGGCACATGTCAATTCGGTCACCGATTTGAACGATTCTCAATTCCTTTACACTGCTGGGAAGAAGGTCCATGTTGGTTCTATCGGGGGGCATGATGGCGTTGATTTCTTCCCGGGTCATCACGCTGTCCGTAACCGGAAGGGCATCGTCAACCCGTTGATTGACGTTCTCTGTGAGTGTCGCAAGCATGGTCTCATCAAATGAAATGGGATTGAAATCAATGCGTGAGCTGTGGGCATGAATTTGGTTACCAACGGTTCTCGCACCGTTGAATTCTTCGTAAACAATACCGCTCACGAGGTGTTGGGCGGTGTGCATGCGCATGTGAGCGTAGCGAACCTCCCAATCGATGCTTCCACGAACTTCGTCTCCCGGCTCCAATTGGTGCCCTTCTTCAACGGTGTGATGAACGGCGTTGCGACCACGAACCTCCGTGACGTTGATCTCGCCATTGGGTCCAGTGAGGCTTCCAGTATCCCAATGCTGACCTCCTCCCAGAGGGTAAAATAAGGTCCTGTCAAGAACAACCTGATTGTTTTCAATTAAAGTAACTACAGCGTCAAAGTGCTGATAATACCCAGAATCAAGTGTCTCAAGATACAACTTTTCAGTCATCGTATCAACACCTTTCAGAGAGAAGGTTTCATCCTTCAATGGCGGGTTGATTCGGGCTGAAGTCTTCAATCAATGCCGCATTCTTTGGGTTTGAGGCATCGATCTCAATCGAAGGGGTCTTCCAGGCGGTATGCAGGGCAACCGTTGACATGACGAGTGCTCGGAAGAATCCTACTTCTTCGTAATCCCATCCTCGCTCTTCAGCGTATTGTTTCACAATGGGCGCCGCCTTTGGTAGGTTAAAGTGAGAAAGAGCAGGGAGGAGGTGGTGTTCGATTTGGTAGTCAAGTCCAACAAAGAAAAAGGAGCCAACTTTGCCAAGTTTGATTCGACGGCCTGTTTCAATCTGAAGACGCCAGTTCTCGTCATATTTTGTGACAATTGGACGGCCAGCGTGACCGACGATGAAGATGGCCGTAAGGTAGGTTCCGACAAGACTCCAGAGGAGAATGTAGAATCCGAAGGTGATTTGCCAGCTAACACCGAGCATGATGGGAAGAGCCAACCACAAAAAGAAATGAACGAGAATGAGTGAGGCGTCCAACATCCATATCTTTGAGAAACGGTTT
>Ga0222715_10000247_pt1 | contig 55700 bp, 80 predicted proteins | sample C33_9DmetaG_FD_165056 | JGI IMG/M metagenome (GOLD analysis project Ga0222715, IMG submission 165056) | Estuarine water microbial communities from San Francisco Bay, California, United States - C33_9D | ecosystem: Environmental > Aquatic > Marine > Unclassified | place: USA: California...
CCTGCTCGCTATCAATCCCGTAGCAAGTGAAGCAATGGTAATCTACCCACTGCCCACCCACTGGTGTTTGCAAGTTAAATGTCGCTGACTCGTTCCACTCAATGCGCAAGTGCTGATCGTTGTGCTCTACTTCCCAGTGTTTCATTGTCTTTCTCCTCATTACTAGACTGTGATCCCACACTATCCCACACATTATTATATGTCAACACAAAATATAAAAAAAATTACGCCAGGCCGTGCCGGGTAAAACTGCCGGGGATTCATCCGGGCGCGAACAATTGTTCGGGTTGTTGTTCCGGGAAGGCGCTGGGGTTGCCGGGGGAACTGGAGGCGGAGGAGGTACCGGGCGAATCAACGCCGGGGATAGTTACCGGGGAGCTTTACCCGAACAATTTCTCGGGTTATACTATACCGGGAAGCCCGAATCCCGAATGCCCGGAGAGCCACAGAGCGCCCCGAGGAGTTAACCCGAACAGTTTAGGCACCCAGACACCCCGAAAACCCGAAACCCCGACCAGACGGCCCCGAAAACGGCTCTGAGGGTGGGCGGAAGCCCCTCCCCTCCAAGAGTTACCGCTATTCTGCGGCTTCGCCGTTACAATCAGTTATAGGGATTGGTTCGGATTCTGTGGGATTTTCTGTTGGTGTTACGTCAATCATGCGATTTTTAGCACGATCCATAAATTCTTGCAGTTGTTCTACGATTTGTTCCCTGCTGAGATTATCGACGTGTTCGTGTGTGACATGGCTACGCGCTACCATGAGGCCCGTGACCTTTAGCCTGAGTTCTTCTGCTTTGATGGCTGCGGAGAAGTTGCCTTGCTCCCAAGCCTCATCGCGCAACCGCTGCATGTCTCTGACTGATTTGGTTATTGTTACGCCGTACTTGCTTTCGAGTTCTTGGCGCATTTCTTCCATGCGTTCTTTTACGCGTGGATGATTGAGGAGCTGCACGGCTGACACGTTCGGGTTTTTATATCCCGCTGCTCTGGCTGCTGCGGTTTGCGTCATGTCTTTGTGGATGTAGTTATCAAGAAACTTCTGCTGCGGGGGAGTTAGTCGCTTTTCCCCTTTTGCTATCTGCTCACCGACCTTTGGCATTTGTGCTGCTACCCGAATAATTTCTCGACTTGTTCCCCTGCTGTTATACTACCCGATACGCTGCTGCGGTCAAGTGCTACCTTTCCCAAAATATCCCAACATTGCATCGGGCTGCGCTGCGTTAAAAAACATCAGGGGGGGGTTAGTATATACCCCCCCTTATAGGGGGGTGACGTAGATAACGTAAATTAACCCATTGATTTTATTACGTTATTTACGTCAAAACGACTTTTTAACGTAATTCCCGTAAATCGTTAAACCGTTGATTTAATTACATATTCTACGTTACGTCACTTACGTCAGCTTTTGACGTGAATTATTTTGACGTAAATTAATATAAAATAGTTTATAAAAAGTTATTGACAGTCCCAAACTATCCCATATATAAGATGCATATTCTAGTAAGCAAGGAGGCTACAGAATCCAAATGGATTACACAGCAAAAACACGAATCATCCGCGATCTACAGGGCGACCTATTGGACAGCAACCACGCAACCCGCCGCTTTTTCCGCTGTTGGTTGGACGGCTCTTATTTGGGCGAGGAACACTATAGAGACAACGTTGCGTATTTGCGCCAGTCTTTGTCTCGCTATGGCGTAGGCATGAAATTAGAGGCCAAAATTCACGGTTGGGTGATTGGTCAATTTGTGCGTTACACGGCGCACGATGCTCAGTGTTCACACGGTTACGCTCAGAGGGTTATCGTTGACACGGTTGACAGCGAAACGCTGGCGGATTTGACGCATCATTTAATCACGGACGCGCTTGATCTGATTGAAGATGATATGCGCGAATATTTGAAGGAAACTGCATAATGTTTGAGATTGAAAAAGGTATTCCGATTCCAGATGGCGAGGGGCGTGGGCGCGAGAAAAGCCCATTGCGCCTTGCTGTGGAGAAAATGGAAGTTGGCGACAGCGTTTTGGTTAGTAACATGCACCGTCAGCAGCTTCATGCCATGTCGAAAAGACTTGGCATTAAGTACAAGACCCGAACAATTTGCAAAGAGAGCAACACGGTTCGTTTTTGGCGCACAAAATAACATTGGGGGCGCAATGCCCCCTTTATTCTAGCAAAGGAGAAGACATGTATTATTTAGCATATGGAATGAACACGAACCGCGAGGCTATGGCTGCGCGATGCCCGAAGGCCAAGCCTATGGGCGGCTTTTATTTACCTGACCACCGTTTGACGTTTCGCGGAGTGGCTGACTTTCGCTACGATGCTGACATGGTTTTACCAGTTGTTTTGTGGGAGATTACGCACGATTGTTTGAGGGCGTTAGACCGACTTGAGGGCTACCCGACTTTATACGACCGCCGCAATATCAACGGCAATTGGTTGATTTACGATATGAACGGCAACAAGGGCGCACTGGGTACACCATCTGGCGGCTATTATAAAATGATTGAGGAGGGCTACCGAGACTTTGGGCTTGATGATTGGTATTTACGCGCTGCGGCGAAAGACGCGGAGTTAGCAGCATGAAGATACCAAAAGAAATGCAGTATGAAGAAGATTTTTCTTGGGTGACGTTTAAAGATAATTCAAGAAAAGGACTGGCTTTAAGTAAAGATGTGGGAGGGCTTACATTTGTTGCGACATGGGTAAGAACGGACAGCTTTGAAGCAGACGAGGAGGAAGCGTGATGGATAAGAAAGATTTACTGATTGCGTTGCTTGAGGAAATGGAGAGCGACCTAAAGCGGATCGACTGGCAAGATATTTTTATTGCTGTTGCTGTGTTCGGTTTAGTTGTTCTCTGGGTTTTGGGGGTTCATTATCAATGGTGGTAGACCCTGACATAACCCGAATAATATGAAGCCCCCGCCTGATAACGAGCGGGGGTTTTTTTATGCGTTACAATTCTGGGCGAGTTTCCCCCGATAGAAAAATGTTGACTAAGTTATTTCCCGAATATATTAGTTAAACACCCACCAAAAACATAGGGAAGTGTTATGAGTATGAAATTGAGAGCGGTCATTGTGGCTGACGTTGAGTTTAAAGACCTTGCGACTGCTGCGGAGTTCGAGGAAATTTTGCAGAGTTATGTTCATAAGATCAAAAACCATGCAGACCCTGATGCAAGGGTTGCGCTTGGCGATGATATGCAGATTGATCAAGTTCAAGCTGCGATTCCAATGCAGGAGCGCAGGGGCGAAACTGGTTCGCTGCATGAGATTATTTTCCGAGGGACGAGAGGGAAGTATAAAACCCGAACATTTCCAAATCGAAAAAAGGATTTAAATACCGATTAAAATCCTGTTGACTTGGGATTTATCCCATGCTATGTGAAGGGTGCTTAGGTTTTTATCATTGTTGTCCTAAGCTGCCTCATAAACTCGACACCCCCCCCCGACCCGAAAGAGTTGGGGGTTTTTTTATAATTTTTTTTATTGACACTTAATAAATTATATTATATGTATGGGATGTCTAGCATATAAGAGGAGTTTAATATCATGGGCTTAGATATGTATTTACGCGGAGACAAGTTCGTCAGTTCTTGGGATCATTCACAGCGTGACGAGAATGGCATTCCGTTAGAGGTAAAGCGTCCACAGATGGATGGGTTTGAGGTTACGTCTTACGTTCTTGACCTTGGCTACTGGCGCAAGTTCGCGCCGTTGCACACTTTCATCGTGAGAGTGTTCGCGAATGACGAGGATAATTGTCAACCGATTGATTTGGGTGCCGAGGATTTGCGCCGTATTGCTGCCGCAATTCGTGACGGTAATTTGCCTGATGACGAGGACAGCACTGGTTTCTTTTTTGGTTCGCCCGAGTTCTGGGATGAGTACCGCGCCGAGGCTGAGGAGCATGCGCAGACGTTTGAGAAGGCTGCGGCTTGGATTGATTCCGAGGTGTGGAATACCGTTACTTATCAGGCGAGTTGGTAGAATGGATAATTTAAAATTTGATGCAGATAAATCTTTCAACGCTGCACTGAAAACCATGTGTCGTTTTTTGGAAGATCATAAAGAAGAAGGTCCTATGGCTACGGTCAGTTTAGCTAGAGCGTTGGGGGGATTGTTGGTGCTGACAGTATCAGAGGATCAACGTGACATGGCTTTAGGGACAACAATCAGTCAGTTGTGTGATACGTTCACTGACTTTTTACATATGGATGGTGACGATGGGACGCATGAGTAATCAAGTTATTGAGGCTATGGAAACGCCTATTATGTCACCGTGCCCCGATTGTCATGGCGATGGGTATGTCAAGTTTGACGTACCCCGCCCACATAACTCGAACCTTGACGTTGGTTATCTCGAACAAGTTAGCGAGGTTTGCGAGAGTTGTTCGGGTGATGGAGAGATGCCACGGCTGTGCGATTGCGGCGAAGTTGTGACCCTTGGAATGGGTCACAATGCCGAACAATGTGAGGAGTGTTTATGATGGAAGATGATAAGATGTGCATGAAATACACGTTGGAGCGTCTTGGCGATATCAAGACGCAAACTGATTTGGACGAGTTTAAGGACGAGATTCGGAATGATCTGGAGGTTAACAGTCAATGGCGTTCAGTTAACGATTATAACCCGAACATTTCTGAAGTTATTGAGCCAGATGACTTTGATGTGTATCGTGCAATTGATGAAGTAAAACGTAATTACATTGAGAGAGCATTGACCCGATCAAAGAACATTGGCGAGGCTTCAAAGATGTTAGGTGTTCGTAATTACCAGACCTTGCAGAATTGGATGGTAAAGTTAGGAGTGGATTATTGATTTATTATTTCACTGCGCTTGTAATTACTTACAGCATGGATGCTGAGAGGATTACGACTTCATACATTTTGTACGATAAGAAGCGGCATTGCCAAGAGGCTTTGCAGGGTCTTGCCGACCCGATTTATAATCAGATTTATGAGTTATATGAGGGCACAATGATGCAATGCGTTGTGTCCGATAAAGTTTCATATGTGTTAAAACCGAAGTTGAGGCCCGAAAATGGATGATAGATTAGCAATTGTGAGCGATGAAATTAATCGTTTGCAGCGTGAGTATGACGATGCTGAATGGGAAGGCGATCCGAGGTCAACAGAGTTGGCAAAGGAGTTGAATTATTATAATAAACTGCACGAACAGGGTGTTGTTTTTGAGCCTAAGTTTTAGTAAAAAACTATGGGGGCGTTACATATTGCGTTGTATTTCGAAACCATAACGCCGCCCCCACGAATTATTTATTTTTTTTCTGTGGTAAATCCCACGCTCTGATGTCGCTCATAACCTGACTTACATTTACGTCGAGATAATGCGCAATGCGTTCAATTGTAATTTCATCATTTAGCATTCTATTGACTTGTTTAGCCCGAACAGATGCACGTTTGGGCCATTTGTATTCGTTTTGATCATTTATTTTTGTAGGTGTTTTTGGTTCACGCGGTTTAACGACTTCTTTTAGTTCGTCTTGTTTGTTGCGCCATCCCTCTTGCTTTCTTGTCATTTCCAACATTCTAGCTATTTCGGATTCTGTTGGCGGTCTTTTGTATAGCTTTGTAAATGAATCTAAGATGTTAACCATCATTCTGCCTTTTTACTGCTCGTTCTAACATTTCTAACAAAGCGAACATTTCTTCGCCTTGCTGAGTTCCATGAGGAAAGCCCATGCGCTTACCATCGTAAATAAGCACATGGGCCTTTCGTTTTAGAGTTTTTATTATAGCATTGATGGATTCTATGTCCATTTGGCTTCGCCTTTGAGAACAACCGCAGGCCCGACGATACCAGTTCCGCATAGCTCTGTAGCTTCTTCGTTAAATGGTAGACCTTCGATCAAGCCTTCTTCGTTCACAAGAATTTGCCAATCGGGTTTTGTTGGTGATCGAACCATTTCTACCAATCCCCCGACGATCTGCTGCGCTTCTTCAAGCGTTGGTTGTCTTTCTTCAAATACCGTAATCATAGCTTCTCCTTTTCCTAGATTAACTTGGGATAATTACCACACTATCCCATGTCAGTCAAGCATATCTTCCTCTTGATTAAGAGTTCCGCCGACCACTCCGAGCCACTTGCGTGGGCCGCTTCTGGTTCGCTTGAACTGATCAATACGATTATCATTTTGCAGTATCGTAACTGCTTTTTTGATTGTGCTTTCACCCACAGTTTTAAGATTAGCTGCATTCATATCGTCATGTGGTGCGGTCTTGATTGCTTCCCAAATGCCATCATGCTGACCGCCTTTGGTGACAGGAATGCCCCGCGCTTCACGATCTGCGATAAGATTATAGACATATTCATGTCGATCCCGAACAACTTGCGACATTACGAGATTACGGATGTCTTGACTACGATCTTCCAGCAATCCTGTGTCTTGATTCCGAACAAAGTGTCGAATGTCACGACTGGCAGGGCCGTTGGCTTTCACTACTGCGCCATCAAACACTGCGTTGCGTGTGAACGGTACGTTCATATCTTTGCAGCGTGACCGCGCTGTACCTTCATCGACTTGCCATACGGCAAATGCTGCACGAACACCGTCAACGATAGCTGAGGTGCCCCGAATTAGGTTACGCGCTTCCTCTGGCGTTGTGATCGGATCTTTGTCTCTGATCTTTGCCATGTGGTGGTTGACGATCACAGTTGCGCCAGTTTCGGTTGCGATTTGCGCCAACAGACCCATGAAAGCTGCACCCGCTGCGGGATCGGCGTTTACATCTGCGTGAACGAACGATGCCATCGGATCAACAATGACCAGTGCGAGGTCTTTGATTTCGAGCATTTCTTCATAAATCTTTTCAAACTCTGGAGAGGTTGCGTAGGTGTTGTCCACTTTCATCATAATTGGAAACACTCCGCCTTCGTTTGGTAGCGGAACAACGATAAGGTCATGCTCATAAGCCGAACGTTTGTTCAGGGGATCTAGCCTGCTGACCCGGCGATGTAGCTCGTCACGGTCATCTTCTGCTGAGAGAATGATAGCTGTGCCGTGATGCGCGACCAACCCACCGAACGCATTCTGCATACCTTCGCCAGAAGCGACCTTCATTGCGAGGTCTAACGTCATCATGCCTTTACCGCTGTCACCTGCTGCTGCGAACACGACTGGTACGCCGAGTGGAATGGTATCACCGATTAAGAACTTCTGATCTGGTGCGCGACCTTGGAACTGCGCACTGGCAAGTAGACTAGGATTTTTGAGAGATAGAGCCTTTTTAACCTTATGCACTGGAGCATTCAGGAACTTGGCAATGTCGAAACCTTCGTCAATTGCGTCCGCTGCGTCCCACTTTTTAGGTTTACCCTTTGGCGGCACGAGCATCGTAATTGATTTTGCACCTGCGTTTTGGGCTAACTCTTGAATAATCTTTGCCAGTTTTAAACCCGCTTCGTCATTGTCAGGCCAGATAATTAACTCTTTGCCCTGCAATGGAGAAAAATCGAACTTATCTTTTGTTTTCTGGGATAGCATTCCTGCGCCACCAATGGTGCATGTTGCTGTGTATCCCATCTTTGTAAGTTCATCTGCGCATTTTTCGCCTTCTACCCAAATAATGCGACCTGATTGCGCGATGTCAGGCAGGTTATAAAGAGGGCGCGTTTCAGGCAGACGAGGGAACTGGCGAAACTCTTTCTTAGCGTTGCCGTCACTGTCCCGAACAATTTCCCCTGCTGGGGTGCGTTCGATATATCTGCGCACTGTGACGAGGATTTCGCCATCTCCCGATAGGTATAAGTATTCGCCATCATGTGGTGTATTTACATCAATTACCCGGCGCTGTTTAACTTGTTCGGGTTGTACAGGATTTTGTACCGGGAACTGCTGGGCGAGACTTGGGTTAATAGGATTCATAGGTGGCTCTGGTCGGTCTTGCTTCAGATAAGACGCGAAATGTTCTGCTACATCTGGAACCTTCCAGTTATTTGCCCTCATTAATATTTTTGTAATTCCACCAATACCTTCGCCCGTATTGAAGTCCATGCCACGCATGAAGTTTGGACTCATTGGATCAATTTCGATCTTTAATGATTGCCCTGCTTCGCCATCCAGTGAGCCTAAATAGAACTCATTTCGGATTACTTTCCCGTTTGGAAATGCATTTTTTAACGCTTCGATTTGCACATATGACGGAACCCTTTCCGAAATCTCTGCGACTAAATCTTTTCCGTTACTACCATATCCTGTGTTGCCAACTACCCTTAATGACATTATATTGTCCTCATACCCATAAATACTTCTCTAGGGGGCTAGTTCTAGGACTGGCCCCTTCTTTTTTATTCACCTTTCCAGCAAGTCTCCCGATACTCGCAGAACTTACAAAGAAAGAAGTCTTTGCTTTGTGCTACTCTTGGCAAGATGTCACCTGCTTTGGAAGCCGTCAAGATATTTACGGCCTTATCGCTTGCCTTCTGAGCCAACTCCTTATCATAAGGAACTAGCTCGTAATAAACTTCTGATGTGTTTTTATTCACAACAGTAAACAGCGCAGGGTGTTTAGTTAACTCCATATATGTTTGATAGAGTGCGATCTGCGTTGCATAAGTTATGTTGGCCTTCGCTACGCCATGTCGAACAAAAGACTGAAACTTTTTGTCGTTGGCGGATTTGTTTTCCCATAACGATGGGTATCCCATTTCCACGGGGCCATCGCATATTACGCCGTCTATGTGACCTTTGATTTGATCATCAGCGATAGAGAAGCCAAATTGTTCGCCTTGTTTGTCTTCTGTGCGAAGGTCAAAGCCAGCGTCCCTGATCCATTTTGCTGCGTAGTCTTCAATCTCGTGACCGAACTGAAAGATGCGTAACGTTCGTGCGCTAAACTCTGACCCCTCATCTTGTGGGTAGTTCATAAAACGATACTGTATCTTGCGACTACATTCGTCACCGACACTAGATGCGCCAAGATATTTTCGACGTTCGCGCTTCGATTCGTTACGCAAGATGCCATCGTCCACCGCTGACTTGATAGCCTCTGCTGTAGGATCAGAAGGGGATGCTTGTAGATGGGAAGCTGCCCGTTGACTTAAAGTATTTTTGTTCAAGTTCAGCAACGTGAATCTCCTGTGATAACTTTTCTGCTTCTTGCAATCCAAAGATCAAAACGTGTACTTGATCCTCTGATAAGTCTGAAAACTTGGTATCCCAACCAAACTTTTCCAGTATGAATGCCAATTCATTTATTGGCTTTGGTAATGGTGGCATGCTCAATGCACTGTCTCCTCTCCTGCTCCGTCTATAATTAAGTCCATTATTTCGTTTAATTCTTCTTTAGGGACTTCTTTATTTTTGTATTGCATCATCAAAACTGTTAATTCGTTAATGATAACATCGGCTGTCCCGAACAATACTTCGCCTTCCTCGTCTTCCCGGAACTCTTCGTGAACGATTTTATTTACCGTTTCGGTAATTTCTTCTATGTCACCTAGATCTTTACAAAAGCACATGTAATCGTATTCCTCGGTGTATAGTTCTTGTTCGTCACTTCTCTTGGCTATTGAAAGAACGAGTTCAAATCTTGGCATCTCCAACATCCTCTCCGTTGTTATGTCTTAACCATAACGCTAAATCAGAAATAAGATATTTAAATTCTGATGGATGTATCTTGGCGACCACCTCACCATCATACCAGATTTTGAGTCCATCATCATAAACAGACCAACGTGTTCTTGCGTCTTTCATAGATATTTCTCCACTGCTCTTTCAATTACTGTTCTATTCCACAAGAAGTTCAGCATGCATGCGGCTTTATACTTTGTCCATGAGAAGTCCATGAACCCCACTTCGATGCCTTGCTTCCGCAGATGTTCGATCTGCTTTGGCGTTGCACCTTGATCTAACCACCGCTTGGTTTTCTTGGCAGCGCCACCGTCTTCGATTTCGCGCAAAAAGTCATCGGCTGCTGCCGTAGCTTGTGTACCGCCGCCTACCGCTAGAACGCGCAACTGCATTCCCGTTGCTTTTGCTTTTCCGAAAGCAATGCTCAACTCTGGCGTGTTGGCAACTCCGACAAACCCTTCGAATCCCATAGCCATGCGTAGGCTTCCATCACCGAATAGATCAATCCAACGGAAGGGAGACATTTTCATCAGGTCGTACTCTGTCATAGAGAACGCTGCTAATTCTTCTTTCTCTTCTGGCTGTGACTCAAAGATATGACCACAGATAGGACACTCTTGAACGCCAAGAGGCACAAGAGCTTCGCAACTTGGACATTCCTTCTCAGGCGCTTCACCCTTTTCGCGATCATCTAAGTTTACCTGATCTTCCAATGAGCCGTGAGTTAGAACGCTTGTGCCAAAGTCTAGCACAACGCAGTCTGTCTTTACTGTGTCAGGAAACTCTTCTGGATCAATAGTGCGTAGGCCACGCCCGATCATCTGTACCATTGTGCCCTTCTGAGAACAGGGGCGCGTTAGAACCACACAGGACACAGGTGGCGCGTCAAAGCCCTCTGTAAGCACTGCTACGTTCACAACTACCTGTACGTCACCGTGGGCTAGGTCATGCAGTATTTTGGCTCTCTCCTGCTTTGGTGTGTCTCCTGTGACGATACCCGCGTTGATGTCCTCATAAAGAAACTCTTCTAGCAGGTCTTCAGCGTGTTTGACTGTGCTGCAGAACACAACGGTCTTGCGGTCTTCTGCATGATTAAGCCATTCCTCGACAACCTTCTGGTTAATCACCTTACGGTTCATAATCGCTTCGACTTCATCCATGTCAAAGTCGTTGCCCTTGCGTGTGACTTTATCCAGTTGGTCTTTGACCCCGCAATCAATCACATAGGTACGCGGTGCGACAAGAAATCCTTCTCGGATTAAAGTCGTGATTTCAATCTGGTGTGCGCAATTGCTGAATATGGAGCGCAATCCCTTGCCATCGCCACGGTTAGGCGTAGCGGTAAACCCTGCGATTTCTACGCTTGGGTTGTCCTTCTTTACGGCTTTGATAACCTTCTTATAGGTATCTGCGGCGGCATGGTGGCTTTCATCTATGACAATCATATCAAACACGACACGATCACGTAGATTTCTATCGCGTGAGATTGTCTGGATCATTGAGAATACGGCATCGCCATCCCAACACTTTACTTCGCCGTTTACGATGCTTGTTGTGATGTACGGGTTAATGCGTTCAAACTTGGATTTGTTTTGATTAACAAGCTCATCTCTGTGCTGCATCACAAGAATCTTTTTACCATCCTTGAATCGACGCCCAATGAGGGCGGACATCATAATGGTCTTACCTGCGCCTGTGGGGGCGACTACTATTGTATTGCTGTGCTTATCGAGTGCGTTAAATGCATCATCGACAGCCGCCTCTTGATAGGGGCGCAGTAACATGTTGGGACTCCATTTGATCTAGAAAGTGAGGGGGTATTTGGCCCACGGCCCCCTTTCCGTGGTCTAGCAGGTGCAGAGTGACCTGTGCCTCTAGATATTACCGATTAGCCCAACTTGGTGCTGCACCTGTTGCCTGTGGTTGAGGCGTTGGTGCTGCCGCTGCAGATGTCTGCATGACTGGTTCTTGACCAGTTGGGATAAAATCCTTTTGGTTCGGCGTTAAGGCTGCTGTTAGCTTGTTGCTATCAGAATAGCCATTGTTGCCTTTCTTGATGCCAACTTTAGCGCAAATCTCCATTCCATTCAAGTCCATGATACCTGAAATGTTTCGACGCTGTTGCGCTTCTGGTGACATGTCGCTTGGATCAAGGCTATTCGCGCTTTCAATGATCTGACGCAGTGTTTGCAAGCCAATCTCTTTGGCCTGTGGAATACCGCTCTGACCCATCTTGTCTCCATCGACAAAGATGCGATCCCAGAACTTACGGCGATCATGTTCGCCGCCCACGATTGTGAACTCTAATTCCATCCACTTCGCCTTTGATGACTGTGATTGCTTGAACCACTGACCTGCGCCGAACTCTTGAAGTTCGATGTCGCCCATCTTAACGATGATTACAGCGCGGCACACTGTGGCTGCAGGGATTAGGGTGCGCTCCATTTGTGGTGCGTCTGATACGGGTGCATTATTTAGATTAAGCATTTGCGATTTCTCCTTCGCTAGAATTTTGAGCGTTTGGATCAACAAAGTCCAATGGGCGCTCTGATTGCAATGGGCCTGTTGACATCTTTGCCATCAGTTTACCCAAGTGCGGTTCTTCTAATGTGTCGAGCCTACCAGACCGATCTTTAGCAGGGTAGCCCCATTCGTTTAGGGCACCGCAGACGAAGGCACGAAACGGTCCATTGTCTCCCCCAAGGACCGCCATCGTGATCACTTCGTCTACGATTCCCGGCAATTCGCGTCCAGTCTTGCTGCCCTCAATCTGAAGCGCGTATTGCTTTCTGCCATAATCATCGGTAACTTCGTCTAGGATGCCGACGAAAATGACATTCTTTGCGCGGATATGCTGCAAATGCGTAAGCCATGCCATCATCTCGCGCCCGTGCATGCCATAGGCCGCACGAGTGTCCAACTTGCCAGTCCTATCGGATCGTGATTCTGGCTGTTGTTGGCACCACTGAAAACATAGGCGACCTGCGACTGTGATTGAGTCAACAAAGATCGTGCTAAACTTCGCCATAATCTCTTGAGGATCGCCATATGTTTGCACAACGTAATCGTAATGTGCTTGGCTATATGGCTGATCCTCTGACAATGATGGGTTTGGCCCACCAATGTAGCATGCAAAGTCACGGCATTCTGCCCATGTTTGAGGACGGATAACGTCGATGGGGTATCCTTCGATAGCCGCATCACCCGCTTCTAAGTCCATGAATAGTGTAGTGTTTGGCTCTAGTGTACGAGCCAATGTTGTTTTGCCTACGCCGCTCGCACCACATACTACGATCTTGTGACCGCGCTTTTCTGCAAGACGTTGTTCGGCTGTGATAATTTGTAAACCCATCATTCTACCTCTTCGATTGAGAAACCACCAACCTCTACCGTGCGGCAAGGCTCCAATACTTCTTTGATTGAAGGTGGTGCTGTTGTGTACTTACGCTCTTCTACGGCGAGTGTAAGTTTCCCATAGTGACGAGCCTCGTTCTCAGGCATTTCTTGCAATGCCTTGCCAAGCTCATCTTGATCCCATGTTACCTTTTTGCGGACAACAGCTTTCAGCTTTTTGTTTCCCGCAACGATGTGCGTGGTACCAAAGTCTTTACCGTCTGCACGTAATGCGTCACGCGCTACGGTTAACCACATATCTGAGATTTGATCTTCAATGTCTTTAAGTTCAGTTTTCAAGTCTGAGAGAATAAACTTCAACTCCTCTCGACGTTGAAACAGTTCACTACTGTTCATGTCAGTCTCCGCGTTAAATTTTCTAGAACCCTAGACTTAGGATAGTATGGGATTCGTGTCAACAACTTTTTGTATAAATTTTTTTATTGACATTTGGAAAAGTATGGGATATTATGGGATATAAGGTGTTTCAACCGAGGCTTCGGCCTCCTTAATGCTCTGAAAGGAGCTTGCCATGTCTAAAACTTCTTCACTCATTTTAAACGATGGTGGTCGTAGCCACTATTTTAAAGGTCGCGCTGGCGACTGTGCAACTCGCGCCATGTCAATTGCTTTAGAGCTTGACTACAAGCTATGCTATGATGAGCTTGCAAAAGCTCATAGTGCAAAAACTGGCAAGCGTTCTGCGCGTAACGGTATTTTCAAAGACGACTTTAATACCGTCTTAAAACGTCATGGCTGGGTTTGGCACTCAGCACCAAAATTTGATGGGCGCAAGGCGCGTTACAGTGACATGCCTCAAGGGCGTGTAATCGTGCGAATGGCTCGACACTTTGCCGCTGTTATTGATGGTGTCTTGTATGACACATGGGATAGCCGCGATAAAATGGTTTATGGCTACTGGGCTAAACCATAAGTGAGGGGGCTACGGCCCCTTCTTTTTTGAAAGGTAGATGTCGATGTTATGCACAGCCCTCATAAGTTTTTTCTTCAACTTAAACTCTGGGGTTTCTACGCCTTTTGCGTCTTCGATTATGTGTTCCCAATCACCGTCTTTAGTTTCCTTATCGTACTGGAAGTCAGCAACGTAGGTGCAGATCTTTTGACTGTTGACTGTGATTAAGAAGCGAGGCTGAAGTTCGAGATTCTTTACACGCCCCGCTTTCTCTAAAGACTTTAGATACAAATACCGCTGCGATTCCCACTTTGAATCAAATGTAATCCCATCAACCACAGTCTTCTTGTTGCCGTACTTCGGCCTTGACCTTTTAAGTTTGGGATTATATGTTGGTTTCGAGTACATTATGGGAGTTATGCTAGTGCCTAAGCCATCAAAATACAAGTCTATAGGTGTCAGCACAGACACTTATGAAAAAATAGTTCAAATGGCGGAGAAAGAACGCCGCAACATTTCGCAGCAATTGTCGCTTCTTGTTGATCGTGAGTATGAATCTTACGGTATGACAAGACAGCCCACACCTGCTCGTATTGTTACAGGTGGGCTATCCGCAATCATTGAAGATTAAAGAAGCCCCGCGCTTCCAAGACCCCCTAGTAGTGACGCTGCAATGTAAGGGTTAGACTTAGCTCTTTCACGCAGTGATGCTTGTTGCCTCGCAATAGCTGCACGATTGTTTTGTTCGGCTGGCCTTATTGCTTGAAAATTTTCATTTACAATTGCTGGCAAAACTTTAGGAACACTTGTTCGGCTTGTGCGTGGCTGCTCCGGGGGAGTGCCGCGAACCTGCTGGGGAGAAGTAAGTAACTGCCCCAAGCCCTGACGAGTTGCTACATTGCCGCGATTGATCGCTCCAAGTGTAGCACCTACGCCCTTTACCGCCCCTGCTGCCCGTTGCGTTAACGGTACACCTTCTCCAGTAACTTGCGCTGCTGATTCGTTCAGTGCTTGCGTTAGGCTTTGTGCCGCTGCCTGTGGGCTTGTGCGACCTGCCTTAACTTCTAACGCACGGCGCATAACTGTTGGGTTGTTTATCATATAGTTCAACACACGGAAGCGACCCGCTTTGGGGATATTCTTCAGTGGGTTTGTGTACTGACCTGTACGGATAGCGTCTGCAGCTAGTGAACCCGCGCCTCTTGCCCCTGTATCACGCAAGAAAACAAGGTCATCAGCCATTTGTTTGATGTCTTTTACTGCCTGTTCTCCAAGAACTTTGTTCAGCATTTCAGGCTTATAAGACTCCAGCGCATTACGAAGAGAGTAAGCTGCTTTCTCGTTAATGAAGATATCTTCGTCTACTGAACCAAGAATATCATTAACAATTGTTCGTTTTATTGTGTTTTGAGCTTCCGGGCTATCTTCAAAGAACTTTAGGATGCGGTTCATTTGCGCACGGGTCATGTTGCGATTTGTGATCGCCGCCGCTGCTTCTTCTGGGTCTAGGTTTCCTGAGTTTAAACGGCGTAAGATGCTAGACTGAGATGCTTCTTCTAGGCCGACCTGCGCATCACGAACGCTACGCAATGTTTGAACAATGCCTGCGTCTGGGTTCTGAGCCACGATGCGCTGAAGCGTTGCGTCATCAATCTTTTTAACGCCCCCGTAAGCCAGTGATTTTGCTAGGTTTTGAACTTCGCCCCACTGATCGCCAAACAATAGCTTACCAGTTTTGTCTTTGTTCATGCGCTTTATTTTACCGTAGAACTGAACACCGTTAAACTTTGTTGGGTCTGCAAAGTCTTTGTTAGAATCAAGCAAGGCTTCGTCAAGGTAACGCTTTGCTAGGTCTTGCCGAACAACTTCCTTTTGTCCTTTTGCTGCTTCTAATGCAGCTTCAATCCGCGCTGGGCTTTGAATGATTTTGTCGTAGTTGCGACCAACTTCCAACTTAACATTCACTCCCGGTTCGCCAAGATTCCGAACAATTCCTAAGTTTTCTAAGCGATTGAACATGCGCATTTCTGCGCGATAGGCTTTGTTTGCATCTTGCAACAAACTCATAGCTGTACGCATTTTAGATGCATTGCTAGAGCCACCAATACCAGTTAGCTTGACATCTCCCTGCAACATAGTGTCAACGTTGTTGCGTAGATCGACTAAAAGACGGCGAGGGGTGGTATCTGAGATACTTAGTTTAGGGTCCATCAAAGTATCTTGAATGTTTTTACGCAGCGCGCGAAGACCGTTAAATGAAGTAAAGCCTACTTCTGAACCTTTACTCACAAGGTCATTAATCTGTGCGCCAATCGCTGTAAATTCGTCAGGTGCCGTAGATGCTGCACCGCCGTATCTGCTATCAATCACATCATCAAAGCGCGTTTTTATCGCACGAATATCAAAGACTGGAAGTTCGCCACCCTCAACCTGAACTGTTCTGCCATTTATTGTGATAGGGCCAGTGATTTGTGCCAGCTTATCATCAACAGCCTTGTAGTTAGTATTCGCGCCTTTTGCGAACTCATCATAGTTATACATCAGGACATCAAGTACAGCGTCATCAATCTCAGTACCCTCTTTCGTTGATTTTGAAAGAATAGAGATTGTCTCATCAATTGCCTTCATGTGTGCTTCTTGAGCATCATCCAAGGAACGTTGCAACTGATTTGCCTTATTCGGTGCAGAATCAGCGATAACTTTCGCAAGGTCATCAGTGGTTGCGCCTGCCACAATCTGTCCAGATTCATCCATGATGCCTGCGTTTTTGAGCAGCTTTTCTTTTTTTTCCATAGCAAACAGAACATTCTGAACAGCACGTTTTTCTTTACCAGAGATAGCCTCAGCAATTTGTGATGCACGAGAAATTGCTGCAGGCATACCCGCTGCTTCATAGCTCGGCATGCCGCCTTCATTCATGATCCGCAGAGCCTGTTCGGCTTGTGCCTGACCTAGTTGACGTTCACCCTGTCCTGCAGCACGAGCAACTGCACTTGCGCCTTTGCCTGCGCCTTGAATAAGCGCACGGCCTGCTTTAAATGTGCCCATAGTCGCAAAGTCAATTGTGCCTGCCAAAGCACCTTCGATAGCAGCCTGCTTCGCAACTTCAGTACCAGTTTGCTTCTGCAGACCAAGTAAGTTTTCAATTCCTTCTTCAATAAGCTGACCACCTGCTGCACCTACACCCGCACCAACTGCACCACCGATAAGGGTTGGCGCACCGATGATACCACCGATTACAGAACCGATTGTTTCAGGAGCTAGTCCTGCAACGTCAGCAAGATCACGACCAAGACGAAAGCCCTCTTCCTCAATGACAAGGTTTTTTTCAATTGGTTCGTAACCTAGCTTTGCCTGACCTTCAGGGGTCAATGCCAAGCGGCCTTTGGAATCTTTGGTGAAACCAGACTCACCAACCTTTTGCGTTAGAAGGTTTTCTTTTTCCTGTGGCGTTTCCATAAAAGAAAGAGCCGCACGAATGCCGCCTTTTGCGCCTGTAGTATAGTCAAACATTTGTTCGTCTTTATTAGAAATAGAAGAAACTAAATCTTCAAAAGATCTTGCACTTCTGGAACCTAATTTGCTTGCAGCAGTATTCGATTCCGAGGCACGAAAACGCTTCAGGCGTTCTTGTGGAGAAAGTTCTTGAGTTTGACTTTCTCTAAACTTTTGCAATTGCTCTTGAGGTGTCATAACTATGTCTCCGCTGGTTTATTAAAATCATCCATAGTTAAGTTAGTACCATCTTTCTTATTCATAGCGTCAAGTTCTGCTTGGTTAGATGGCTTGTTTTCTGGCCTTAAATCCACAGAAATTCCAAAGTCTCTTTCCATATTTCCAACTGCTGTATTTAAATCGCGTTGCCTAGCTTTAAGAACAATGTCGTAGACTCTACCTATTGTTCGAAGAATCATTTCTTCATCAGCACTTGCCAAATCTATTGAACCAACAAACTGCTTAACTCTTTCTCTGTCTTGATCTGAAAGAGTTTTTCCAGATTCTTGCAAAATTTCTGTAGCGTTCATTAGTTGTATTTGTTCCAACTTTCTTCTGGCTTTTGCAATGGGTGTTGGACCATCACCTAAATTCAAACCTAAATTTCTACCAAAACCTATAACGCTACTAACAATCTGCTTGGGTATAGAAACACCAGTTTCTATATTGCCAATTAACTCGGCAAACTGTTCTTCTTCTTTTAATATAGAGTCCTGTTCTTTTTTAAAATTTGCTACGACAGATTCAGGTGCAGTTTGCATATATGAGTATTGCTTCCTTGCGCCTTTATAGTTCCCATCAGGTCTTTGAGCATCTACAATGTAGATTGGGTTTACGCCCTCAATATCACCACCCAACAGAGAAACTTTTGCTTCCTTTCCATAAGGATCTCCATAATCAGCAGGAGTCTGATTTGTGTCGTTTTTCATAAGTTCAAAGTAGTCGCTACCTTCTATAAAGCTAAACTTATCATTGAACTTTGGATTCGCCATAAGTTTGTTAAGCTCATACTTGTTTAAATAGGCCAAATCGCCTTGATCAAAGTTTGCAAAAGCTTCACCTTCTTCGCCTTTTTTATACACATAATACTGAGAGCGATTTTTAAGGCTTTCTTTAGTAGCTTCGTCTTTGGCTTTATCTGATGCTCGTGACTCAAGAGCATACTTACCAGCAGCCAATGCAGCCGTCTGAGCTTTGGCTTTTGCTTTCTCAAGAGCAGGCAATGCAGCAGAGCCAGCTTTACCAACTGCGCTCAACATACGACCTACATTGAATCCCTTACCAGCGCGGTTCTGCATTAATGCTAGTCCCATCGACATCAAAGCCGAACTTTTGTCCACCTTGCCGCTGATATCTACCCCGGTAGCTTCTGCGAACTCTTTTTTATAATCATCAAGAGTACGCTCTTTTTTATCAGGTCCAGCGCCACGAGCAGAATTAATGAAATCATCCATTGCACTAGCAAAGGTTTCATCAAGTGCTTTCTGCACGTTCTGTGGGTCGGCTCCCATCTCTGGCATCATACCTTCGGCAAGCCTTGCTTCTTCCGCTCTAAATTCTTCTGCAGATTGTCCTCTTTGTTTTTCTGCAACTATATCTTGCGCTATAGCTTCGTCACTCGCACCAGTCGGTGCATTGATCTTCGCAAGCTGTTCAGCTATTTCATCCAAAGGACTTATAAAATCATTACTTAAATCCAAGTTCTCAGCTTTTTGTAATCTGAGCTTATCCCTTTCTAGTCTAGAAATGTTATCTTCTGGTCCTGCGAATTTTGGACTTTTTTGCATACTTTTAATTTTAGCAAATTCTGCCTCTAAGCCTTTAGGAGCTAACTCCTCGATCCTGCGCAAACTCTCGCCTTGTCTTTCTTCGGCTATTCTGCGTTCTATTTGAGGATTCACAATTCTGGGGTCCATGCCAGACTGAATCTGACCCTTTCCTGATTCTCTTAATGTTGAAATAACTTTAGACAATTGAGAACTAGGACCAAGACCCGGACCTTCTTCTTGGAATAGATCGCCCAGTCCACGACCTTTTTGAGCCGCTAAGTAACGCTCATATAAACGCGCTGGGTCTAGAGGATCAGCCATAATTGTTCGCCTTATGCAGCTTGGTTAATGCCCTGAAGCGCAGTGTATGCGCCAAGACCAGATACAAATGGGTTAGGTTGTGCGCCATAGTTTTGCTGAGTTTGTGAATAAACGCCTGCTGACGGAGTTCCTGACAGCGCACCATATGCGTATGTGTACGGTAACAACGCTTGCTCTGTTGGACGTTGATATTCCTGACGCGCTGTATCAATCATGCTCTGACGATATCCACGCTCCGCCTCACCTACGCCTGTCATAAAGGCTAAGTCTGCGGGACCAAGAGCGGAGTAAACACGACCAATATCTGCTGTCGTACCTGCTAAACTCCCATAACCTGTTCCAAGATTACCATACCCAGTTCCAAGTGCCCCTACACTCTGGCCTAAACCACCCATTAAACGTCCAGCTTCTAAGTCGCGAGTAGCTGCTTGTTGGTATGCCTGAGATGATGCATCTAAGGCAGACTGATAACCCCTTGCCCTTAGATCGGTACTAGCTTTGGTTTTTGCGTCTTGAATTGCGCGTTCAACTTCAGCAGCTTGAATGCCTTGGCGAGAGCCACCGAAGGCTCCACGGCCTACCGCTTCTGCGGACGCACGTTGACGGGCCGCAACGCCTTGGCGTTCAATGTCTTTTTCAGATTCCTTGATAACATCATCTATGTAAGGATTCATATACGAACTAACATACTGAGATGGGTCATACATGCCACGCCCACCAGACACATACTGTGCCGCAGGGCCAAAAAATGTCTTTGCTTCGCCTATTGTGCCAAGACCGCGACGAAGAGATTCAACGCCACCAGTCGTGGCAGCTCCTGCAGTTTCAAAATATGGCTGATATCGACCTAAAAAGTCTGGAATGCCATCATTATTAGAATCTTGAGAAAGAGCTTGAGAGCCAAACGTTTCTAATCCAAATCCTGTAATATCTCCGGGCTGTACGCCTTCTGCGTAAACAGGTTTTTGACCGACAATATTACCCGCTTCATCACGAACATCTTCATAGCTGATTGGCTGCGCCCGACCCTGTTGACCAGCTAATCTGTATGGCGCGACACCAAACAAATCTGGACGTTGGAGAATACCGCCCTGCATAACACCTTCTGCATCCTCTGTTCCAAATATTCCGCTGAGTAGAGCTTTCTCAAGGCGCTCAATGTATTCGGGACGGCGTTGAATGGTTTCCGTTACGTAATCAGACATAATTGTTCGCCTTATTTTCTAGCTGATTCATCATGGAGTAGGCTTTTTGAATACCGTTTCTAGAATCACCGTTACCAAGACCTTTTACTGCGTCTTTCGTTAAGACGAATTCACCTGCCATTAACATAGCAGGAACATCATCTTTTTGACCAGAGCCTTCTGACGGCATGATTCCGCCATTGCGACGAGGGAAATACTGACCATCAATATATCCACCAGCCGCATATTTGTTCGGGATGTTTAGTTTAATACTTCCTTCACCACCAAATGGGCGGGAAGCTCTCCCGCTACCTAGCTCTTCATCTTGGTCAAACAGTTTAGACCCAAGACCTGATACAAGAGATGTAGCTAAAGCCTCACCAACGCGAGAGTTTAGAAGATTTGTCATTTTACTATCTGGCTGCAGTAGCCCTGAATCTACAAGAAATTTAGCGTATCCTAATGTATTTTCGCCTTGCTTGAATACTGGGGCCAAATCTGCTGCAGTTTTAGCCACCGATGCCAAGTTAGGTCTAGTCGCTATGGCATCTGCGTTCATTTTACCTGAAATTGCTCTATCTGCTGCAGCACGAGAAATTTGATCTGGACTCATTCCCGATACTGCTTGTTCAGTACCACCACCAAACAAGTTACCTATATTCTCAGAACCAAGCCCTTGCTGAAGAGCAGTAAACATTAGTGCGTCTTTTGTGTCACCACCAAGTAGCTTTGATGTAATAGCATTTGCGGCAAGATTCGTAAGGAAGTTACCACCACCGCCCCCGCCACCAAAGATTCCTGAGATAAGTTTATCTAACATTGGACGCTCCAAGTATCATTTATACTTTTTTAACACACTATTCGCAGATTTCAAAGGGTACAGCATATCTTACGACAACCAACCATAAATATTTTTAGTCTTCTCAATACGATCATCTAAACCGTGATATCCACCATTCACACGCTTAGTAATGCTCTTAATAATACTATTGTTAACACCCTTATCAGCAATTCCGAACAAGCCATTCTTTTCAAAGAAGAATATTGCGCTGTCCATTGCAAGCTCAGTCGCAATCGGTGATGGGTCATTTACCAATCCATCACGCCCAATATGTTCGGCAAATTCACGAACGTTGTTTTTACCAGTTAATTGGATGAAACCTTTTCCTGCAAAAAGCCAACCATCACCGCTGCTTTCGGGTCCATTCCCCATACGGCTTGAGTAAACCTTGTTCGCTAATTTTTCAGGGTTCATCGCGTATGGCGCGGCGTCCACCTCTGTTGCAAAACGAGAAGGCCAAACTCTGCACATAGTAGATGCACGGTAGTTAAGGTTTTCTTCGCTAACCATAAAGTTTGCACTTTCGTGCGCTGCTTGACCTAATAAGTGTGCGCCACGTTTTGGTGACAACTTGTAACGATCTGCGATTGCACGGGCCGTATTGGGGCCGAACGCCCCATCTGCCGTTACGCCACACTTGGCCTGCAATATTTTGAGTGCTTCACCTTTTGCCATTACTTCTTACCCCCAAAAAACTTAGTTGCTGACCTTACGGCGAAGCTACTAGCGACGATTACACCCAAAGTATATTGATACCATTCTGGCATGGATTCCAATGCAGCGAATCCATTTGCGACAGCGTTTCTGCCAAACTCCCCACAAAATGAAAGCACTAAGGGGATTGAGAAAAGCAAAACCAGATACTCGTCTTTCCATGAGCTTTGGGTTCCTTGAGCCATAATCCGCTCCCAGTCCGCAACGCTTGTCTTTTCGCTGAGAAGGATCTTGGATTTAGTTTCTGCCTCAGTGAGCTTTAACTTGGCTTCCGCTGCGGTTTTATCAGCTTTGCCCTGCAACCAGCTTCCAGCAAGGTTTGCGATTGGGCCTATAAATGCTTGTATCATTTTTCTGAACTCAACCAAACTGCTATTGTTCCTGTCATGGCACCACTAACCACCGAAATCATTGCGGATTGCTGCGTTGACAAGTCATCTAAGGACATCCCCCAATTGATTACCTTGATATACATAGCAGTCATAACCAACATCATAATGCGCGGCATAAGCCGATATTCCAGTATCTTCTCAAAGGTATTCGCCATGTTACACCTCTATGTTTAACTTCGTTCCCTGCGGCCTATCCGCATTAGTCTTGCGCCCAAATCTATCATAACTTTCCTGTAAGTCCAATCTTTGCTTTATAAGAGCCTCTAGGTGGCTGTGATTAGCCCTGTGTTCTTTCTCTACCCTCTGCTCCGCTAAATGCGTTTCTATGCGCTCACGCGCTCTGGTTTGGGCGTGTATGTCGCTTCCCACATTAAACGGCGCATTACCTACTCCTGAAACACCATCAGACATCACAGTCTTCCTTGCTTCGCTAGAATAATAACCACCGTAATGCCAATCATAATAGAAACAATTATTGTAGAGCCTCCAAAAATAATTACGCGCTCAACTATCTTTGCCTTTCGCTTCCTCTCTGCTTCAATCCTCGCTTTTCGATCTTTTCTTGCTTGTACCCGTATAGCCTGTAATTCACCCCAAGCGGAAAACCCTCTGGTCGCGATCACAATCTCGCGAAGTTCTTCCTCTGCGTCTTTTGCCCTTTGAAGATTAACAAAGGTTTCCATAGCGTTTTCATCCGAGCCGGAAAACAAACTGTTCTTCTTTTTCTCATGCGCAGCGCGTAAATCGTCCACCCCATCAAAGAACTCACCGATCTGTTTCGTGACGTTTACGAGTTCCCTCCCTGCTGATACCGCAGATTTGACAGCCGCAAACGCTGTAAAAGGGTCTATCATGTGTCTTGCCCCACAAGGACGTAAGCCCAGCACTGAGCATCAGGGCGTATTCGGTATGTTTTTGGATAATGGTAATAGAACGACGGGCGCGGACAGCGATATCTGCAAGCTTTATACATGATCCCATGCGGGAACATTCCATAGGCAACAAATGTTAGGGCGCAAATCATGGCCCAATTATATCACATTTTATTTGCAGGCTAACAAGTTCTACGCAGCTAACCAAGTTCATGGCTTACGCCTCGCCAGATATAGCCTCTGGCGCAGTTACGGAAATACGAACACCTTTTGCCTCAGAGCCTGTCCAGTTATTGCCACATTGTGGGCAATTACCATCAGGATAAGACGCAATCTCTTCGGGAGTATCGACCGCGTTATCGCAAGAAGCACAGTGGATTAAATCTTGGCTAGTAGACGGCTTCCACTTAGAACCGTTTGCCATTTTTAAAATAGTATCACTCATGTTGTTGTCACCGTTACTGAACCAACTGCACCCGTCCCGGAAGAGCCACGAGCATGTGGAACATTTGTTCGAGTTATTTTTACAAAACCATCTTGTTGGAATAGTGCCCCTACTTCTAAACCACTGTCGTCAGTTTGAAGGTTAGTCAAAGTTAGCTTTGTTGCACGTTCTTCGCCCGGATTTTGCTGTTGCTGCATATATGTAGCAAAACTCCGCGTTAAGTTAGCGAAATATTGCTGATCATATTCTTTTGGGGGAACCGCAAAATACGGAAGAATTAGGTCACGAGACACTATCGCCTCCCGTCTGTTCTTACGTCTAACCTTGGGGTTCCAAGCCTCCAACTTACACCGCTATCTTCAGATTCAATTCGGAACGCAAAGCTACGACCACGTAGCCTCAAATGTACCTGATTCGTAAACTGCTCAACAGGAACAGATGCCGTCTTAGTTACGGCTGATTCCGTTGATTGTAGATAATTGCCGCCGGGAAAGTTACGTGTTTTAATAGTAATATTTGCAGATGGGCTTCCCGCAGTTGAGCCTCGGAAAGTAAGATCTGGGATCATGCGTCGAATAAATGCAAACTGCTCTCCATCACCAATATCTACTTGGCTAGACTCAATGTACGCAGTGAATGCAGAACCATCATCATCAAAGCCAGTTTCTTGAGTATATAGATAATTATTCGGACCTGCAGCAATCGGGTTGTCAAAAATACCACGATCCATCCAGAAACTACGAGCTAATGTTCCGTAGTACCAAACTTGCTGTTGATAATTATAGACCACATAGCGATCATTATTCGCACTGCTTGATGATGGATAAAACCACCAAATTTCAGAAAATGCAGTGTTTGTAGATGCAACAACTTTTTCACGCTGTAGCAAGTTAAAGTCATCAAAAACAAAGTCACGTACTGTGCAAGGTAGACGCTGAAGTGTACCACCGTAAACGTAAAACTCATTAAGTCCCATCCAAAACACGTTGTCTTCAATAGCTACCGCAGATAACGGACCCATAGTTGTAATATGCTCAGAAACTAAGTTAATACCAAAGGTAAATGGCGGTCCTAAATACTGCATCGCGTATAAGGACTCATCAGTAAACACTAGAACTTGTTGCCTTGTTTCAACGGCAGTTACAATTTCAGAACCAGAACCAAGACGAAGTTCGCCTGCAGTATTATCTGCTCTTGTTTCCCAGTCAGTCAAACTTTCTTGATCAGAAAAACGAATCGCCAGTGGGTCTTGAACGCCCGGATCAGACTCTGTGTCACATCCAAATGCAATAACATGACGGTCACGGTCAGATACTAGAACCTGCTTGGCAATTGTAGGTGCCTTGTTAGAACCTGCTAAAGAATCTAGATTTACAGCCCGTGTGGAAAAGCCGCCTGTTTTGTCCCAGTAATAAATACCACCATTGCGGACATTCATAAGAAGGTCTTCGCCAAAGTTGTCGTGTGACCATAACCGCAGTGTATTTGTCACAATAGGCGTAGTAGCCGCTGATCCCCACGCGCCACGGCTCCAAGTGCCAATACCCCAACCCGCGCCAGTTGCTGTAGTATCTAGACCGACACTAACTTGATATGCTCCTACACATGATGAACCACCGTTACCAGTGTCTGATGAACTAGCCAAAACAGGCGTTGGAGATAAAGCGCCATCAACGGTAATATCTTGAATTGTCGTGTTGGCTGTACGGGCAGTAATCTTATAGCTGTCGGCGTTTATAATCTCTGTAATGTTGTACTCTTGGTTTAATACGGCTGCAGTTATGTTTCCGCCAAGAGAAGCCGCGCCACTAAACGTAACGAAGTCATTGACTACTGTACCATGCGAGGCGTCTGTTACAGTAATTGTTGATGATCCATTTGTCGCAGAGAAAGTTACATCACCCGCCGCAGTTGTAGTCCTGATTGGTGTAATATCATTAAATAAACCGCCGTCTTGGTTGATGTAATATTTTAAAGCCGTTCCAATGCCTATAAGACGGCTATTGTCCAGTGCTACCCAAGGGTGCATAGCCCTTGCTGTACCTAAATACGATGATGTGGTGAACTTTAACCACCCACCAATCTTCTCGGGCATACCAAAGCGAAACCGCACCTTATCCACATCAAACCAACCGCCCTCATTCGTGTAGGACGTTGTTTCTCTATTAACACCGGGCTTGAATTGGAGTTTGGTAAGCGGCATGTAACATATCCTATGCGTTTAAAGCGTCAAGATCATCCCAAACACGTTGAGCGTGAGCAGCAGCATCGAAAGCAACCGTTGCATCAGGATCATCTGGGTCTGGATCTGTCCAGCTATTTGCTGATGCTTGCGCTGCCAGATACGTTTGCAAGTTTGCCTTAGATGTGACCTCTTCAATCGCACCAGAAGTGTCTGCGCCATCCGCAGAAATACCAATCATAATCCAATCTCGCGGGGAAGCAGTATCAGGGTCTGCAACCGCATACATGCCACCCGTTGATTGCGGAACACCAAACTTTAGCCACGTTGGAATGGTGCCGTTTGCTTCAAGCCGATACTTTACAACTTTATGAGCCATCAGTTTGATCCTCTATCTGCGGGGTATTCGTTAAAGATGTTTCGTCGAGTATAGCAAACCCACGGCTCTCTGCAAAGACGCTTGGACAATGCGCCCATTTGTCAGCACAAGCCTCTAACCACTGCACGGTGTGGTGATGCTCTGGCGCTTTGCCTTCTTTGATAAGCTCGTTTTCCCAGTTGAGATATGACATAACCTCTAGCTGCGCTTGTGCTGCGTTGATGCCAAGATCGAACAGGTAAATCATATTGCCTTCGTCGATCACACCATTGCGTGGACGGGCAGAGTTTAGAGCCTGCTTCATGCAAGTCATTATGTGGTATTTGACTTCCTCAAGCTCATAATCAGCCTCTGACAACTCATCCTTGCCGATCTTCTTCATCAGGTTGTCATACTGATTGGTAAAGAAGTTTAGCTTGCGAACAGCCGCCTCAACATAGCCACGAGATGATGCAGCGTTAGCCTCTTTCTCGTTAATCTTTATCTCAAGCATTTCGCGCTCAAGATCGTCAGCCTCATTCTCTAGCTTGCGCTCCAGCTTCTTGAGCTTGACTTCTTCCTTCTTCATACGGAAGTAGCCTTCCTGCAAGGCAGACTTGGTTTTCTCAATCTCAGCAAGCGTATGCTTCACAGAACGAATAGGCGTAATTGCTGTAACGTCTAGCGTTACGCTCATCATCTGAGAGTGCGACTTGTAAAAGTTACTAGACGCCTGTGCGATTGCAGGAGCCTTGTCCGCAATGTTTGCCAACATAGACTTATACTCAGGCTTCGCAGATGGAAGCTGAATGTTAAGGTCTACCGTGGCTAATGCCGTTTCTTTCACTGTATCTTTAGGCATTATTCGGGCTTCTCTGGAAGCGTGTGAGTATGAGGCCAGCCAGAGGCACTTGGCAAGTTACGAAGTGCTTGGCGATATGTTGCCCACTCTGCTTTCTTCTCCGTAGATAATGCGCTGTCAGGTATCTGAGTCCAATCACATTCAGCAAGAAGCGATGTTCTCGTAGACCTTGCGCTTGCGGCGGTGTCTGCATCGACACGAGCGCGGTATGCTGTAGTTTGAGCATTAACTGTTTGCACTTCGCCATCATCGTCAGTGTATTCGGTAAATACAGGGCCAACAGAATTAACTGTGTACCAAACCCCATCATCTCCCTTTGCAACGCCCGATTCATACGAATATTCATACGGTGCAGTCGGCTTTGCGGGAGCGCCAATCAATACAGGGTCAGCACCAAGCTGATCCAAGCGTTCCTTACTTATGCCAGCCGTAAGAACTGGACGAACCTTCTTGTTGCGAGTGCGAAAAGTCGTTTCAGTGACTACTTCGCCTGTTTCTCTTATGCGAATTTTTGCCATTGTAGGCCCCTTTATGCTATTGCGTAGAAGATGTAAGTACCCGCAGTAAAGCTGCTGGTAATCGTGAAGCCTGACGATAGCGGGTCAATGTAGTCCGTGTTGGTAACTTCTGCCGCTGTCGTGTTCAGCAGTAGGTATGGGTCATTGCCTGACACAATGCCTCTAGTGCTATCCCAAATATACCAATCGCCAGATGCGTCAGTGCGCTTCAGAAGCACAAATCTAGCACCTGACGTAAAGCCACAGTCCACGTTTGTTGTTCCAGAATGCGTTACTGAACCAACCTTGGATATGCCAGCTAGGCTTGCGAATAGGTAGGCTATATAGTTGGAGTTGTTGTACATCAAAGAGGTTGAAATGCCCGAAACAGCGGAATCACTTAAAGTAATCCAATTGGATTGTGTAAGCCCTACTCCGTTAGATTGTAAGCCAAGATATTTACTCGTTCCAGTATCTTTATGGTAAACAATCCACGGATCAGAATTAGGTCTATTTTTTAACCAGACCATTTCAGGAATTACCGAAAGTGAGTGGTTGAAGGATTTTGCGGTTCCACTGGCTTGTGATTCAAACGCCACTACGTCCATGTAGTTAGGCGCACGTTTCCACATCCAAGAGTATTGATTTGTATTTGCCCCAGAGAAGTTAAAAAATCCATCGTTATGAGCAAAGTTTGCCACTTGACTGCTAGCGTTTTCAGCACCAGTGGTGTTGGTTCTTAAATAACCACCTGAGATTAACCTAGTTTTGACTTCATTGTTATCAGTGCCGTTTATAGTTCGTGGGCCTATAAGAAAGTCTACAGGAAAGCCACTTGGAAAACTAGGTATCTCATTTTTTCTATCTGAAATAGCAAACACATCAGTCGCACTCTCAGGCGGCGCAAGAGGGCCACGGCGTATGGCTATGTAGATCATGTTTTGACTGCTACCATTTACCCTTGAGTTGCTGCTTTTTACATCAAACCCCGTAGCCGTTAGGTCAACCCTAGATGCCTGTGAAAAACTAGACCCTGACGCATACTCCACGGCACTAGATTCTGGTCTTAACACAGCAGGGCCATCACTAGATGAGGGTATCCCCCGCATGGCGTCTATAAGCACCCAATCATCTGCTCTATCTACGTTGCGTATTAAAAGCCACTGAGGTTCAAACCCAAGATTGACACTTGGCCCAGTAGCAGAACCATTCCCTGTATAACTACCACACTTGATAATGTCCGAACCATCAGGGCCGAAGTTACCGTCACCGTCATTGTGGGCGAATAGGTAGGCAACGTAGGTGTCAGTATTGTTATTTGTAAAACCTGAATTGCCTACGAAAAAAGCAGTACTAGTAGGTGCTGTGTTGCCCCATGTGTATATAGTAGCTTGTCTTGCAGCGGTTGTGTTTAGTCGTATATGATAACCTTCTGGGGAAGAAGCATCAACACCTCTATGGTATACTGCCCAATCTGTACCTGCTGCATTTGTCTTTTTGACTATAATACAACCTGGAGTACTGCCAAGGTTATGTGCTATACTCCGACCTTGAACACCATTTCCAGTATAAGTTACCACATCAAAGAACTTTTCGGCTTTGCGAAATGTCCAAGAGGCGTAGGTATCCCCAGAACCGCCGCCGTTGACGCCAACATTAGCACCTAACGCAAAGCCATTACTGTTAAAAGCTGTAAGACCTGTGCTAACAGTATCTTCTGCATCGCTACTATCAGACCTTAGTTTTTTAGTTGCGCCTCTTTCGGTATCATACAAATGGTGGCCTGACGGTGCGTTAAAGCCACCTCTAATCTTTATCCATGTCAAACCACCTTCGCCAGCAAGGTCAATACCATTTGTTATCGTTTGTGTAGAGCCATTCCCATCATACAAATAAGTGCTGAACACGTCTGTAATATCAACAGGAAGATTACCCGGTATAGGCCAAAGGCCTGCCTTTTGGTATGCAAGCTGTTCTTCTAAAGACCACACGCCCTTCGCGGCGCTGCCTTGAAAATTACCAGCAGGCGCTGTCGGGTTATTCGTGATGATGTTGCCAAGATAGCGTTTATCAGACATTACTGAAGACCTCCGTGGGCGTTACCTGTACCGGCGCTATAGGTAACATTGCTTTCAGTCATATCGCCAAAGTCTGTAGCATTACCCGTTGAAGCTATTGTAACTTGCTCCATGCGATTAGTAAAATGTGTACCTCCTGCAAAAACAAGTATTAGATTGTTCGAAGCAGTCGCATAACCGCCAAATGAAGATAACATATCGCCAAAGTCTGTAGCGTTACCAGTAGAGGCTATCGTAACATAATCAATAACATTGCTGTTGCCACCACCCGACACGCACCTTGTAGAGCTTGCTCCGCTTGAAAGATTTTGCCGCGCCACAGTCGCATCACCAAAGTCTGTGGCATTACCTGTGGAGGCAATGGTTATATAGTCGATAGTATTTACGGCTGAGTTTGAAATGTTCCTGCCAGCGTAAAACAAACCGCGAGTTGGGCTTGATGCGCCCCCCAGTTGATTTCTAGCTAATGTCAAATCACCAAAATCTGTAGCGTTTCCAGTTGAAGCTATTGTAATATACTGCATATTATTATGAGCATCTGCGGATTGGTCATAACCTCCACCCCAAACGCCTCTAGTTGAATTAGATAAACCCGCAAGGTATCCAAGAGCTTTATTTAAGTCGCCAAAATCAACAGCGTTTGCTTGAGTTGCCCATGTGATATAATCAATAGTGTTTTGAGCGGTTGCGCCTACAAGACCACCGCCCCATGCAACTCTAACACTATTACCAACAGCCCCTAAACCATAACGGCCAGATGAAAGATTACCCCAATCAGAAGCATTACCTGTTGTGTCCATGCTAAAGAAATCAATAAGAGTACTGTTAGTTTGTGACCCACCTCCCACAATACCTTGAGTGGGCACAAAAGTAGGCCAACCTGTTCTATTCTGATACTGCGTTGAGAGCGACCATACACCTTGATAATTTGGCATTATGAAAGTCCTCCGTGGCCGTCAGAACACCCGGCAAATTTTTCTCTCGTTGTACTTAAATCACCAAAATCTGTGGCATTACCTGTAGTAGCTATAGTAATATACTGTATTACATTGTTGTCGTTTGATGCAGACGTTCCCCCTGCAATAATTCCTCTTGATGTAGAGGAAAGAGAGGCAGAGAAATCTGCAACAATAGTTAAGTCACCAAAATCAACAGCATTCCCAGTCGTAGCAATAGTAATATAATCTATTGTATTTATTGTACTACCGCTATTACCCCCAGAAAAAGTGCCTCTTGTGCCAGAAGAAGATATTCCGTTAGCTCTGTTTTGAGCAGTTACAGTAGAGTCACCAAAATCTGTAGTGTTACCAGTCGAAGCTATTGTAACATACTGAATCCTGTTTGTTGCCGCACTATCCGATTCCCTACCATTAGATATTACGCCGCGAGTAGAACTTGCCGTGCTGGAATTGTTAGCTAGGATAGCAGCAAGATCACCAAAATCTAATGCGTTTCCTGTAGAAGCAATGGTAACATAGTCTATCCCATTTCTTGCATTGTTGCTGCTGTTTCCACCACCAGCAAAACACGCTCTAGTATCATTTGAGAAACCTGTTAAGTCTCGTCTTGCTTCTGCTGTATTGCCAAAGCTCGTACTATTTCCTGTACTAGCTATGGTGATGTATTCATTTTTAAAACCCGGATTTCCGCCATTTTGATTGCCGTTATAAAATAGACCTCTCGTCGATGAACTAGCGGAAGCTAACTGTTCAAACGTAACTGAAAGATCACCGAAATCTGTAGTGTTACCCGTTGAAGATATACTTATGTAGTCTATTGTATTTAGTCTGGATGCAAGTACGTCGTTACCGCCACCGAACACACCCCTAGATGCAACAGGACTAACACTCCCACTCGCATCACTAGGCGCAGAATAACCAAACGCATTGATCGCCCATACATTGAACGTGTAGCTTGTGCCGTTGGTTAGGCCAGTGACTGCAATAGGAGAGGCAGAGCCAGACGCGCCAATACCGTCATTTGACTGAACCCTATATCCAGTAATAGCCGATCCACCAACGTCACTTGGCGCAGTGAAGCTAACAGTTGCCTGTGCATCACCGCCAGAAGCACTAACCCCTGTCGCTGGATCAGGTGCATTAAGTCCGTCTTGGCCTATAAAGCCGCCTTTACCATTAGACATCAGAGGCTCCTATTAGCTAATTTCCTCGTAGCTAACGATCACTTCAAGATCATTCGCAGTGCCAGCCGTTGCCGTGATTGAAGTGTTTTCTTCAAGATAGATTGCGGTGCTTTTATCTAACACAACTAACGATGCATCAGCAGGAACAGATATAGTTGCAGCAAGCGAATACGCCGTACCACCACCAGAGGCCGCGCTATGCACATCAACTGTAACATCGGCAGCGTTTGTGCCATCGACGTTTGCAACCTGAATCATGTTAATCTTGAAAACCTTGTTGCTTGATGCGGCGTTGCTAACCAGCGTAGTAGCAGAGGTTGAGGAAAGCGCAACGGTGGCAGATTTGCCTGTGATCGTTGCGACATTTACAATATTCGGTGCAGCCATTTGTTTTCTCCTTTAGCCAAACACGATTGCCATAGCTATGGCTTTACCAGTTGATATACCAGCACTACCAAAACTAATAGTGCCACTTCCGTTAGTAACTAATGCTTGGCCGCTTGTGCCATCCGACGTAGGCAGGGTAAGCGCCGTTACAAATGCCTGCAAGTTAGCGTCATAGGCTAATACGTTAGACCCAATCGCCACGCCTAAGTTTGTGCGAGATGTACCCGCGTTTGAAACATCATTCAAATTATTCGCAGCAAGCAATCCCCCGGTAACAGGAACTGAAGCAAATGTAGCTGTAAGGTCTACAACCGCTGCGCCAGAGCCTGCTCCATCAGCGTATATGATTGCGGACTTGCCATTTGATATGCTTACGTTAGCACCAGAGCCTTGAGAGAATGTGGCCGTCTGACCTGAGTTATTCTTAACAAAGTACAAACGCTTTACGTCATTCGGACTTACCGTGATCGTATTAGTCCCAGAAGGCGACCCACCCAAAACAATAACATGATACTGACCATCTGAAGCCGACCCGTCGCTTGTCGTAAGAGTGTGCGTTGTTCCCGAAAGGGTAACATCTCCGACACCTACCGCCAAACGGTCAATGATATCGAAGTTCGTGTTGGTAGATGTACCCCATGTGCCGGATTCATCCCCCGTGGCGATCTTTTTTATCCCGCCGTTTGTTGTATAGGTAGCCATATATCCTTACCTTTACGCTGCTATTTCAGTCCAATTTGTACCCGGTGTTGGCTCCTCTTCAGCCCATGTTTCTCCACTAGAGGGAGACACAGGCGTCCAAGACGTACCCGGATTTGGAACAATGTTATCATAAACTAGCACAGAACCAACTGTTGCGCTAGAAGAAAGCCCTGTAACGCTTACAATGGCATCAGCTTCAACCGTACTTTGTCCAACTTGCCCTGAAGCAATCATTCCAATACTATTAACTGGAACCCGTTGAAAAGTACGAAGATCAACGTCACCAACAGAAGCTGTCGCGGCTAATCCTGTTATGCTTAGAGTCGAGTCGCCAATAATAGATGGTTCAGTCACGCCGCCTGTAGCAGCGATTCCTGTCACATTTACATCTACACCCGTGCCTTCGATGATCGTGACACTGCCAACATTCCCCGAAGCCTCAAGACCTGTCGCTGGGGCGTAAGCGTTAATAACAACAGTAACTCCGTTAAGCGCTGTTGTTCCAAGCAATGACGCCGTAAGTGTGACCGTAACCCCGGCTCCTTCCACAACAGTGACAGAACCAACCGCCATTGTTGCCTCAAGACCTGTTGTTGGAATGTTTTGCTCCGTTCGAAGAGTTACATCCCCAACTGTGCCTGTGCCTTCAACACCAACAGCCTCAACACTATTGTTGCCCTTCGCAATAACAGAACCAACGGCACTAACCGAGCCTAGTCCCGTAAGCGTAACCGAAACATTTTCGCGAATGACCGCAACACCAACTTGGCCCTGCATAGCGCCAAGTGTAGACTGCTCGCCGCCCCAAGATGTAACACCAAAACCTATCTCACCCCAACCGTTAAGGGTATGGCCTACACGAACGGGGAGTGCTTCGCTCCAAGCACCCTCGCTCCATGCCCCACGACCCCAACCGTTGATGTTCGCCATAGGGTAGCCCCTTACGCGATACGGATAATTGCGTTAGATGCGTCAGCCGTTGGGAATACGATCTGGAAGTCACCCGCTGTAGAGGACTTGTCAGAACCAAAGTCTAGTACAACTACTGTATCAGTTGTTCCAGAACCCGCACCTGTTGTAGTGTTGTAGATCAACGCCCCACGCGCAGTGATTGTCGCTGACGTAAACGTTAAGTCCGCAAAGTCTGTCAACGCTGTTGTGCCAGAAGTTGTTGGAGTTACGTTCGTCAACGCACCGCCACCCGCCGCATACGAACCAGAGTTACTGACTTCGTTAGTCGCCGTGTAAGCGGTAGTCGCCGCGTTAAACGAGGCACTATTGGTGTACAAAGCTAACTTAAACGTATCACCACTTGAGTTTGTAAAGTTATGACTTCCTGTCAGCAATTCCTGCTTGAAGGAAGTACACATGTAGTTGCCGCTGAAAGCCATGTTAAAGTCTCCTTATAAGTTCAGCCAAGTCGAAGTGTCCCGCGTCTTTAAGTGCATTATACACAGTTGTGCGGTCACTGCTAATAGCTTGACGCATATAATATGCAACAAGCGTTTCAATGTGCTTTGAAAAAGCACGGGCTTGGTCCCGTATGCCCGGATGGGCACTGTCGGAAACCGAAATCACCTTCTGAACACACTGTTCTGCAAGCTCTTCAGGTGAAAATCCACGATTCTCTGTAGTGCGAACGCCTACGACAGATTCGTTTTGTGGAACACTTACGTCTATCTTAAACATTATTGCTTCGCCCTTATTACCTTACCAGTACGGTATTCGTCAGTTGTTTCCTTTGCTTCGCCTAGCATTTTGAGGCCAGAAATAGATTCAGTAAACCTTTTATCGTAATAAGCCATCATATCTTGATCACCCTTCATAAATAGATATGCCTCAACAAGAGAACCATAAAGAAGAGTCAACTCGGCATTTATACTAAGCCACGTTGTGCCGCCGTCTGCTCCAGCCGTTAGGCTATTTGGTCTATAAAAGTAATGTAATTCAGCCGTATATGTTGTGTTTGGAGTAGGAGCTAACAAAAAGTTGTCGATATCAAACACTGAGTAGTAACGTGGTGCGCCTGTTGTGGTAGCATCAGGCGTGTAGCTTTGCAAAAAGCTAGGGTCTTTAAAATCAATAAAGAACTTATCTCCATCAGTACCTGCAAGGCTTAGAGAGAACGGAGCTAAGAAATCATTTGGACACGCTAAGTATTTACCGTTTGCTGTTGTGCTTGCTGTGGCGTTTTTTCTAAACAGACTAAGCTGAACGCTTTTTAAAATGCGCTCTTCTGCTTGCCGAATAAATAAAGGCAAGTTTGTGACGAATGTAGTTTCATCATTTTCAGTATAATCCTGAATCGCCTGTTTAAGCTGCGCGTATGTAAAACTCATGTTGTCACCACCGTAACTGCTCCCACAGAGCCTGTCATTTTTAATCTATTGGGAGTCAAACCATCATCAGAAGGTCCACCAACAGGGTTAAACCCCCATTGTATGTTTCTCTCTTGATCAAGATTTGGCTCTGGTCTTGCGCCTTTAATCGCCTGTGGGTCTGGGGGAACTCGTAAAGGCTCTAACTGCGGATGCTTCTCTTCCCACTCATCTTTACCAACAAGAAGACCATTCCACTCTTTGCGCATGTCTTTCAACCGATATCTGAAACCAGATCGGTCTGAAATGCCGTAGGCCCATTTACCTGTTGCAAATTTAGACAATGCGATAATTCCTTAAACTTGGTGTTATTTGGAAAGATGCACGATCCCTGTCTTCATCAATCGCACGGCGCATTTCTTCTTCATACACTGCTTTTAACATTTGAACACGTTCAGGCGCACGTTTTAGCGCAATGTAATACGCCAATCCTGCCGAAAGGCATGGATAAAAGCGGAACGGAACATCTGCAGTATTTGTTTGTGTATCTGCGTCATCAATACGAGTCAGGCAATCATATACAATGACATCTGTACTATTATCTGGAACAGGCCAAACCTTCAAAACAGGCGTTATTTGGCGATCAACGAAGAATTGAGTGACACGGCCTTCAGTTGTTTTTGTTGGAATTGCTATATATTCGTCACGACTAATACGATCTATGGTGTAATCTGTGCCGCTACGACGAACAACTGCGGACAAAATGTCTATAACATCGCCATCTAGCGTGTAGTCGCCATCAGATTCTACCGCTGTGATAGTTCTTTGCTTAATTGTCCACTGGTTTAAGCCGCGATTAGCCCAATCTGCAAACATAAGGTTCAAAGAACGCTTTGCAGTCTTCAGGTCATACCCTGTACGGGCTTCCAAGCCACAACGCTCAAAAGCCTCTTCGATGTACTCTGCAACATCTAATTCAAAGTCTGTTGAGCCTGATACGGTCATTTCTTCTTCCTTTTAAGCGACTTAACGCGCTTCGGTTTTCCTGCAGGTTGTCCAAGACGCTTCTTTTGGGCTATTCTACTACTCTTTTCAGTCGATGTCATCTCTGACGCGGTTTTTGGCGTTTTAGAACTTACACGCTTTGTTGGTCTGCAATATGGTGTGCCTCGCTTTTCTCCCTTTTTGCGACCACAAGCCTTGCCAGTACGGACATCCTTCCAGTCCTCTTTAAACCAACGCTTGAGTGCAGCACCTTTTTTTGTCTTACGAACAGCCATTAGCTCAACTTTGTCACTTTACGACGATTTGTCATTACTTTGCCGCATCCATTTGCAATCGCCTCTCCGCCACCTAACATACGGCGCACTGGACGCTTACGAAACTCATTTGACGGCATTATCTCACCACCTATGGCCTTCTTAACAGGCTTTTTCTTACTTTTGTTTCCCCAATTCTTTGCGCCTACTTTTCGGCATTTAGCGATTGCCCCGCTTGCGTATGCGCTTGGGAATACTTTGTACCTTGCTTTTACCTTTCGGTAGCATGCGTCTTTTGGCATTTTTCTTCACCTTTCTCTTCATAGGTGGATTTGTCACCTGTTGAGACATTTGAGAGCGACCAATCGCCATTACTTAGAAAATCCTATTATAGCTTCCATAAGCATATCACTATTCATCAGTCCCGCTACAAGCAAAGCACCAACAATCATCCACTTCGCTTGAAACAGAGTGACTTTGACCTCTTTCATGTCGTCTTTCAGTTTATCTACGCTGTCTACTAAATGATCTTGCTGCGTTTGAAACTTCACTAGCTCCAACTCCAAATCGTGTACACTCTTATCCGCCATCAGCATTTCCACCGCTTTCTCGCTTGTCTTAGGCGTGAGTTAGGGTCTTTCGCCGCTTTTGGAAACTTTTTCATTTGACCCGCAGAACGTGCGCAGTAAGATTTACGCCGCTTTGCATCTTTACTACCCTTTTTGGCCTTTCCAGTCACAGCAGTTTTCAACTTAGAGCCGGGATTTGCTTTTTTATACGCGGCAACACCCTTTTTGGTCATGCCAGCCCCTGATTTGGTCTTGCGGTAGTTACCGCCCTTACCAGTGGTTTTGCGTATTGGATTTTCTTTTTTACGAGGCATTTTTATCTCTGCACAAACAAAGTTAGCGTTACATTGTCTGGGACTACACCCCAAAGTCCGTTCTCAAAAATTATCCCATCACCCGGAATTTCCATTCCAAAAACTCCTTTTCCAGACTCATCTAACTCTAAAATAACAGTTCCAGACGCGGCAGAAGCATTGTCATAAATAAATGCTTGATCTGTCGCGCCTGTGTCGTGATTTATAATAAAGCCCATTAAACGACCGCGACCTGAAGCAAACGATCCAGAGTCGTGTCTGTGAACCGCCCTTACTTCATTTCCAGCCATCTTGACTCCTTATGACAAAAAGATTGTCAATTGGTTGCTACTTCCTGTAAACGCACTTACATACGCACCGCTTGTCGCAAGAATACCATCGTCTGGAATATTTAGGTGATGCAAACCTGTCGGAAAGGTTTGTGTAAGTAACGTAGAACCTGAACCGCTTCCATCTTTAATTGTAAACGCTCCTGCCGCATCTGCAAATATTACAATTTGACGGATACGTGAACGTGCGGGGCCAACAACAGCCGCAGCACTTCCTTGTGCATGATTAAATGCCTTTACTGGACCTGCCATACTAGCCTCCTATTACGCTAAGTTATTGTTTTGAGCGTATAAGATAGTAAAACGAACCAAACCCGCATTTGTTGCAGCCGAAGCAGTAACAGTCAAACGAATATCCGCTGTTCCTGTGTCTTGCCATGCCAACGCAGCACCTGCTTGCGTAGTTGGATACTTACGACCTGCATCTGTTCCACTTGCAAACGTGTTCAAAATAGTTGCCGCGCCACCTACGGTATCACCAACACTCAAGTTTGTGGAGGCATTAGCCGCTGTGATAATATCAATAACACAGTCAATAATCTGAGAATTTGCAGGAATAACAACGTCAGTAACAGACGCGGCTAAAGCTCCACCAGACAAGTCTGCTGAAAAAGTTTGCGTCATAACTACTTGACCAACGTTAGCAATGTCAGAACCAAGTGTAGTACCTGTTGTATTTTTGATTGTTCCAGCCTTTATCGGGCCTGAAAAAGTTGAAGTAGCCATTTTATTCTCCTGTCTGGCTAATGTCAGCCACACCATGTGACTGTCAGGGACGCACTCAGAATAACACAAATGACTTAAAAAGAAAGAGGCGACTGAAAGCCGCCTCTAAGTAAGGAGCAAAACATGAACAATGTCGTGCCCTACTGTAGCACAGATTACGCTCCGGGTGAACCGAATACTGCGCGTGGGTCAGAATAGCCGAAGCTATAACGCTCACGAGCTTTAAAGCGCATGTTGCCTGTGTCGAAATCCGCTTCCATGTTTGTGCGCATTGGTGAACGCTCAAAATGCTTGAAGCCGTTAGGTGCGTCAGTCTTAATGAAGAACGCATCTGGGTCGGTCAAGAAGTGGTTAACACTGTAACCCTCTGGAAGCATACCCATGTTACGGATCGCGTTAACATCATTGTCTGCTGTGCCAACACGCAGAGTTGATTCCAACAAACGATCTGCAACGAATTGCAGTTGTGGTGGAATGATCAACTTAGTGCCGCGCAGAGCAATGATCATGTTGCGTTCGTCAACGAATGTTGAGATGTCGATAAGAGCATTCTCAAGTGATGTTTCGTTGAGGTCAGCAGCAGTCGAAGGTTCGTTGCGGAACGTACCACCACCAGCTAGTGGGTGGTCAGTTGCACAAAGTTCTTTGCCGTCACCGCCAGTAAAGTTTGCATCAAACGCATTATTGAGCGTAGCAGCAGCTTTAACTTGCTTTGTGTGAGCCATAGAACGAGCCAAAGCACGAGTATAACGCGCACCAAGGCGGTCATACAGGTTATCTTCAACAGCTTCTTCGGTTAGTGCGAATGCAAGCGCAACTGTCTCGTGTGTATAACGAGCAGTGTATGCTTCATTTGCGTTATCAAACTGGACACCAGAACCTTCGTTCTTCGTCGGAGCATTTCCGAATCCGACCAGCATAACCTCTTCCTCAAAAGCACGATCTGATGCTTCTGTGTCGTAGATTTCCGCATGCTGATTTTCATAGCGGTCATACTCCATTCCGAACAAAGCATTAAGGCCCGGCTCTAGTTCTTTAACGAGTTGTGAACGTGAAATAGCCATGAATCACTCCTCTCCTTATGCCAGACCTGCAGTGCCAGCACTGAACAGGTGGTTGTTGATTTTGACAATTACGTTTGTATTTGCCGATGAAACATCGCTATTCTCAGGGTCTTGAGAAATGTCGATTGCTTTTAACGGTAGAGTTGCCACCGTACTATCCGCAGTCCCTACTTCTAGCTCAATACGAGAGGTACCAGATACAGTATCTCCTGCTGTTGCTAAAATGTCGTAGTTACCTGCCAAGTCTGCTACTGGGAAGGCAGCATCAGCTTGGATTTCAAACACTGCATTCGGATCATCAACCACGTTAGCCATGATATCAGCCGCATTTGTGCTTGCCGGATAATAGTTTGAAAATGTTGGCTTTCCTGTAGTTGGATCAGTATATTCACAGCCGTTAAAAACGCCTAGAATAAGTCCTGAACCGCCTGCCGCAACTCTCTCAATACCGCCACCAGTTACCATTGCAACTAGATCACCTTGAAAAATCGAGGTGTTGTAGTTTGCAGCAATTCGATAACGGTTTTGCTGTTGAGAGCTTATACTTGTACGAGCAGGACGAAGGCCAAAAGGTGCGTCGTAGTTAGACATCCTTATTCTCCATCAGATTTAGGTCGTGAGCCGAAACTCACAGAGGATTTACGCTGCGGTGCCAATTTAGGCATCGCGGGGTTATTTTCGCGCATCCAATCGCGATCAACAGCTTCCATTTGGTTGTGTGTAACGCCTTGGTAGTGATGATTACGTTGATCAGCCAACTCGACGGGGATTCGGGCAAGAACTAAACCGCCGACACCAATAGTGCCTGCGTTGCGCCCCTCGTCTACAACTGGACCTGAGTATTCTGGATATTCCTCGGCACGAACGAGGTCGTATCCTTCTTGCCGCCGCTTGTGGACGTTGGTTTTGTCGTCAAACTCCATCACGGATTCACGAATCCAACGATGTTTATACCCCAAAGGGGGTTCTGGGGCTTCTAAAGCAGAGCCGGGCCTCCAAACTTTGCGCTCTTGGCGCTCCCGCGTTTGTGTGTCGCGTGAGGTACGATCTGCCATATCAGTCTCTCCGATTTTCAAGTTTAGCTACTTGAGCAGCATATTTATCCAAGGGTACTCCTAATCTTTCAGCCAAGCGTACTTGACCGGGATTAAGCTCCACTTGCTTTTTCCGTCCGCTTTTTAAGGAACGATTACCGCTCCCAGCAGGTGTGACAGACTGGACGTTCTTCTTATCACCCTGAAACTTTTGAGGCATTTCTCGACGCATACGCTTGTCGATTTCTGCATAATATTCATCTGAAGTCGGATCATATCCCTCTTCAGCAACAAGTGCTTCGTGAATTGCACGAGCCGCACCCGTCATAACTTTATCTTGACCAAACCACTTATTCTTACCAATCCATGACTCTAGCTTCGGGTCACGCTGCTGTTGGCGTGGCTGTGGTTGCTGCTGCTGCTGTGGAACTTGCTGTTGTTGAACAGATTGAGCCTGTGATCGACTTTTTTGAACACGAAGACGCTCTTTTTCTATAGCAATTTGAGAAATAGCCTGCTGTGCATCTGCTACTTTATCATAGTCTCCAGCCTCATATGCTTCTGTCAAAGCACGTTTTGCTTGAGCTTCTTGAGAAGAGATACGACCCTCATACTCAGACATATATCCAGTGTTTACCGTGGATAGACGCTTTTTGTATTCTTCGTTTTGAGCTTGGACTTGCTGAATATACTGAACTGCGGCAGAAGCCTCTTCTTCAGCCTGACGGCGAGCGGCAGTTAGCTTACGAATGCGCTTTTGAACATTCTCGCTATACTGGTCAAGTTCATCATCATCCTGAACATTTGTTCGGGTTTTTTCATCATCGGAAGCCGTTTCAATAACCTCATCAGAGTCGTCATCTAACTCTACAGATGTTGTTTCTTCAAATTCTTGTTCTTGAGCTTCAGCTTGCATGAAAACTGTCTCCTTTGTTTGCACTATACATATGAAATGTCTTTCGGGTCAAGGATTGTGGCTATAATATTGTCGTCATTTATAATACGAACCTCAAGTCCTTCCACTTTAAACCTATTTCCAGCATATCTTCCTATAAGAACCCAATCTTTTTCAGAACACCAGCGCCCTGTTGGGAATTTTTGGGAGTCTTGGTATGCGTCTGGACCTAGTTTAACAACATAAGCAGCAACCGTTGCAAACGCTTCACGGTCACGAATTTGATCTGGAACATACAATCCGCCCTTGGTTTTCTCACTTGGATAATAAGGAATGATAAGCATGCGATACCCAGTAGGTTGCGGTAATCGCTCTAATGCTGATGAATCCATTTCTGATGGATCATTTTCATTCTTACTTTCAGACTTATCTTTACCAAAAGCTGTTTTTACAGGCTTTGGAAGGTCTTCCATACCTGCAGGTTTGTTTACTTTTCTTGCCACATGTTCGGGCACATACAGTTTTTTAGTCATCCGCGTACTCAATCGCCTTCATTGCTGATCTGATTTCATCTTCCATGAACGTCAAGCCTTTGATCTGCCCAACGGCATATTTGTACTCATCAAAAGAACCAATGTTACCAGTCCCTAAAGACACCTGTATGTCTTCACGGCGTTGGCGTAACTTTTTATAGAGGTGATCGGCTAGATGTAGTGCGTCCATGTGTGTCTCCCACTAGAACTTTATACGATCTATCGGGAAACACAAGTATTTATCCCACAGGTTTATAAAACACCCTGAAATCTTTGGGGTCTTGCTATTGAGCTAAACCTGCTAACCGTGCCGCCATTAGCTTTTTTTAGCGGCTTTCTTTTTGGCTGGGGCTTTTTTCTTTGCAGAGGATTTTTGGGGTTTTTCGACCCACGCTTCGTTTTCTGGGGTGCTGGGGTCGTCTTTGACGAAGTGGCCTTTTCCCGTCCGCGCCCTGACTTTTTCGACTCCGCCAATGCTATCGCCACTGCTTGCTTTCGCGGATACCCCTCCGACACTAGCTTTTTGATGTTGGAGCTTATTGTCGCTTGACTCTTCCCTTTGTCGAGTGGCAATTTTCTTCTCCTTCTCAACTTTCATCATTTTTGCGCGTACACTACTGGTCATTACTGAACCCCCTTCATTTGTGCATTGAGAGTCGCAATGTCGCGTTGAGTTTGGATTCTATCCTCTGCGACTCGTGTTTTGTCCTCTAAAGCATCTTGCTGTAGATTCAGACGTTCTTCAGCTAATCGCGCATCCATCATTTCGCGCTCACGCTCAAGTTCTTGCTTCGCATCAAATTCTGAAGACTTACGCTGCATATCTGCCGCTTTTAACTGCAATTCTTGTTGCCTGATCGCAACAAGCGGGTCTTCGCCTTGAGGCATTGGCTCAACAGACTGTGTAAACTCTTCTGTAAGGTCCGCAATCAGTATAGCCGCTTGACGCTCTATCGCAGGCTGTAGCATCTGCATAGCCTCTGGGTTCTGCTGAACCTCTGGTCCTGCTTGCTCCATAACTATCTGCTGCGCCTGTGCTTCAGCAAGCATACCAATGTGTTCTTGAATATGCCCCTGAAGCGTTGCCATAGCCTGCGGGTTCATTTGAACAACAGGCGTAGACATAATTGCCAAGTGAGTTTCGATGTGCGCCTTGTGGTCTTGCTGCGGGAATGCTTGCGGCATGCCGCCAGTCAAAGCAATCTTATTTTCCATCGCAGCGTTCATAGGCATAGGCTGTGGTGGAGGGGGTAAGATCGCGTCGATGTTATTAACGCCCAAGGCTTCGTACATCTTACGGTACGCTTGGTACAATCCTTGAGGCCCACCGTGAATCTGTGGGTTAGATTGAACAAGCTGCAATTGGGTTTGCGCAAGAGCAATGCGCTGGGCCATAGAGAAGATGTTAGGGTCACTTACGGGAAGTACATCGACTCTTGCATCAAAGTCCTGCGCAAAGACTTCGGGTCCAAACTCTGTAGATGGCATGTAAGGATACATCTGAATTGTTTCAGAAAACACCTTTGATAGAAGTTTGAACTCGATTTTTTGCGAATAATGCATGCGCTTATGAATTGCAGACATCACCTTCGTGCCGCGCTCCATAATCGCCATTGTAGTGCCTACAGGTGTGTCTCCACCCATCTCACCAATCTTCATATCAGCCATAGCCGCAAAGCGGCGTCCTGCGTCCACGAGAGTGCCTAGAAGGTTATAAAGGGTACCAGAAGGCTCCTTGAAGGGAAGGGGCATCAAGGAGCTTCTGATATCCGTTCCTGCAACATCAATGTCGCGGAACTCACCCGGTTGTATTGCGCTGTCCTCGTCGCGAATACGCGCTCCACGAGCCTTGAAACCCGCAGGCAAGTTAGAGAGTGTACCCGCATCAATGAGTTGGCGCAGTATAGAGGTGGACGCTTGTGCCAACCCGCCAATCATGTGAGTCAAGCCAAGGCCATAAAAACCAAGACCCGGCAAGAACTTGTAGTGAACGAAATACTGCTTCCGCTTCATCATGGGATCAGCCTCAGAATAGTTGCGACGAATCGCAAGAATCTGACCTGTGTTCTCAATAACCGTTACAATATAAGGAAGTTTCAAACCACTTGGTGATCCTTCCTGATCCATGTCCTCAAAACCGGGCAGGTCCAAGTCTGTATGAATCTCATATAGCGTTAGCTCTACTGAAGCATTACTTGGATGTACGCCTTGGATTTCATTAATAGTCTCTTGGACTTCGCTCATGTTTTCGCCAGCCTCACCATTCATTGGCAAGTCAACATCAAGATAGAAGCCTGCAAGTTGCAACTTGCGTACCTCGTTTGAATCCATCTTAATTACGTGCGTAATGCGTGGGCTTGTCGCCAAGTCAACTGCACCATAAGGCACAACTAAGTCTTCAGCATGAACAAACTGGCTAACCGCACGACCTTTTAACGGATCAAAGTAAACTTTCTTAAACGTAGAACCAATGACTGGAAGATAGAATAACATCTGATCCATTTCAGGATCATACTCTTCCATCTCGTAGGTAATCATATAGTTCATGTAGTCTTTGACGCGCTCTGCCTGCTTTGTAAGCATTTCGTTCTGCGCACCAACAACTTGTGTTCTAATTGGGCCACTCGCAGGCAACATTTCACGATACGCTTGCGCTTGAAACTGCGTTACACTTTCGGCAAGTAACGGGTGAATAACGCCAGATGAACCTTCAAATGGCTCAACACGCTCTTCATACTTCATGCCAAGAAACTCTAAGCCTTGCTTGTAGGTGTCTTCCCAGTCTTGGCGAGATGAAAAGTCATCATCAATATTACCAGTCAAAGTAGATGAAATCTGACCAAGATCCGAGTCATCCATAAATTCTGCTAGGTTTGAGTCAAACGCAATCGCCTGAGTTTCTTCCATCTCAGTGTATTCACCAACAATGGCAGACCCATCATCAAACTCATAAATGCCGGGAGATTGACCAAGCTGCTCTATTAAAATGTCCTCACCCTGAATTGGCATCTGACCGTTCATCATTCCGCCCGGACCTGCATCTCGTTCAATAGCCATATTACTTCCTTTTTAGGTGTTGGAGCGAAGGTCGCTCAACCATTACGGAGCAGTTTCGCAAAAGGAGCGTCTGCACCAATGGGCTGGGAGGTGTCCCATCGGATATCCCTCGCCCCAACTTCATTAAAAAATATCCTTCGATCCGCCCTCTAAAGGCTCCATCTCATCAATATCATCGTAATCTGTCATAGGACCGCCTGCCTCATACGCATTGCATGTATTCTCGGCGGAGCAAACAAAGTCAAGTTTTGTGCAATATCCCACACCAGATGAATCACCCATGCCCTGCTCAATGCAGCCCATCATTTCACTACGGATGTCATAGTATTCACAAATTCCACACTTCTCTGGTTTCTTTTCCCAGTTTTTGGGGGATGGGCCATATGAAAACTCATCCATAGCATATTGCTTGTGATCCTCATTTGTTTCCTTGTCGTGGGTCACAAGAGGACAAGCAAAGTCGTCTTCGTAATCGTCATCAACAACTTGGTTAATGCCAGAAGACAACTCTTCCATATCAATTTTGATGACGATATTTGCCATTATTTACATCCTGTAAATTTAGTACCTGATACAGCGGCACCACCACCACGAGACATTTCGCGAACACGAGCTTCACCACCATACTTCATGCCAAGCACCTTCTTAGCTGCTCTGCCTGCCGTCGCGGCTGAACCACCTAATACCCCATACTTTGCAGCGTCTTTAACGAACTCTGCTAACGCTCCTGTAGATTTAGATGGGCTAACTGTAGCTTTTGAAGGAGACTTTTTCTTTGGGTTCTTACCAGAATTAATGGCAGCGTTTATCTCCGCTTTGGTCATACCAGCTAAAAGCTCTTCTGTTTTAATATCACCCTTGCGGCGTCCGTCCATAGCATTGGGGCGTTTAGGTGGGCGCTTTGACCCCGGTTGCGCTGGTTTTGCTTTTGGCTTAACATTTTCCACTCCTACCGCGCCACCTTCCATATACTTCATGGCCGCTTTTGGGTCCATTTTCTGTTGCACTGCTTCAGGCAGCTTTGCAAAACCTTTATACTTTTTAGGTGTATTTGGCATTATTTCTGACCCTTATATTTACCGCCGCGTCCCTTCATGACACAGCCCATCTTTGGCTTCTTCTTATTGCTTCTTACAGCGCCACCAGCTTTATACTTCATGACCTTGCCGCCGCTCATCATGCCCAGCTTCTTGCGCAAACGCTCCAGTTCAATCGGAGACATCTGACCCATCTCACCAGCCTCTAAAGCCTCCAACATACCTGCACGATCCATACGCTTTTGACGCATACGATCAGCATCAGACATTGTTTTGCCTGCTTCACCCATAAGTGATGCGCCCGCACGACCCATGCCCGCTTTCGGACGCGCCTTCGGACGCTTCGATGTCATCGGTGCGGAACTACCCATCGCTTCCATGATCGCTCTCATGATTGCTTCTTTTTGTGCCATAAAAGCCTCCTAATAATATTCGCGTTTACGCCGCATAAACGCGGCCTCTTCTTCATCGTCATAATCACTCGGAGTGGTGATAAAACCACCCTGTCTAAAACGCAGTATAGCCTGAGTCATCGAATCCGCCAAGTCATCATGTTCACCATTGGGAAATGCGGCACATTCTTCCAACACTTCATCAGCAAAATTAGTCTCAGGTGCCCACACCATACCACTTTCAAACACTGGCGCACAGGCATGCATTCGCGTAAACTTGTCAGCGCCACGACCCGGAGTAAACGGAGTTACAGGAATACCCATACGCCTCAACTCCTGCGTCAACGGCATTCCAGAACCCTTTTGCTCAATTAAAATCATATCAGGGTCAAACTCTCCCCAAAGATCATGAGCCGCTTTCTTTAGTTCAGGAAACTCCCACCTGCCCCTAACAGCATCAATTAAAATAATATGATCCTCACCTGTCTCCTCATGGTGAAAAATACCCCAAGTTGTTATGGCAGAGTAGTCAGCCCTATCACTTTTGCTAAACGCAGTATCGTAAGACTGGATAATATAGCTACAAGGTGGGGGATCATCTTTCTCCCAGAGGTTCCACCACTCCCTTTTAATAATCGCACCCTCTTCTGCAGTCGGATTCTGCATATACTGGGCATTCCATTTGCTCACAGGAATAGAGGCTTTTACGCCCTCAAGCTCATCTAAAGACCAAAATTCAGGCCAGAGTGGACCGCCACTGGGCATAATTGCAGGAAACTCTACAACTTCCCACTTATCAGCACCTTTTTCACTCTGCTTCTGCAAAACCTTCGCTGTTAGATCACGAATCGACCATCGCGTCATAACAATAATAATCGCACCGCCGGGTTGCAAACGCTGTCGAGGACCAGAAGTGTACCATTCGTAGATGTTATCTAACGCAGTTACACTTAACGCATCTTGTTCCGAAACAGGATCGTCAATAATCGCGAGGTCAGCACCGCGACCCGCAAGCGCACCGCCAACGCCAACCGCGTAATATTCGCCACCACCGTTTGTACTCCAGCGACCACTCGCTTTCGCATCTGTTGCAAGACTGACATTAGGGAAAACATCACGAAAATCCTCGCTATCAATTAAATTTTTAACCTTACGACCAAAGCCAACAGCCAACTCAGCCGTGTGAGTCGCCTGAATAATCTTTAAATCAGGCCGTCTACCCATCAGCCATGTCGGAAACAAATAACTCGCGAACTCAGACTTCGTATGTCGAGGCGGCATGTTCACAATCAAACGCTTCAACTTTCCATCCGCTACATCCTGCAACTTCTGAGCGTAAATCTTGTGATGCCTGCCCTCAATAAACTGAGGCCAAACATGCTTCACAAAATTCATAAAGTTGTCGTGCTTTTCCGACCTATCATCTAACGTTTTAAGCCGCTCCAACATGGGAGCGACTTTCGCTAACTCTTCGTCGGTTAGATACTTAGTAAAATCACTAAGATCATTCATAAATTACCCCGCAAGAGCTTTCAGGAAGTTATCCGCAGTGCGATTTAAACCCGCCATTCCACCATCCTGCATAGGACGAATGTTCGCAGAAATCGGAGCAATCTTAGGCGCAGGCGTTGTAATGCTCGCCATAATGTCATCAAATCTACGAGATGATGGAATACCTATCCCAATTGGAGATGATACCGTATCAGACTTCTCCTCTTCCGCAGGTGGCTCACACATGTCTGTCTCAGAGTTGTAAACATAACCCTCATCGTTACAGATCTTGTTTCCACCATCATCAGTTGTGTAGTTCTTTATCTCTTCAGAACCATCGCCACCGCCAGTGGTTGTTTCAGTCACACCAAGAGCCTCGACAACGCTCTGACCGCCGCCAACTTCAAGTGGAACAGTTCCGTCTGTAACCTCGACTACATTGCCACCTGCATCAACAAAGAACTCTTTACCGTCTGAGGTAATAAATCCTTGCTCCGTTGACGTGCCTGTAGGATCTGCACTCGCAGCAGTTGATTGTGCGCCAAAGACCTGCTGGAAGCGATCATAATCTGAAACACCATCACCATCTGCGTCAGCTTGATATGCAGGATTGTTATAAGTTCCAGAACTCGGTGGCATAAAGGCCATAATATCATCTGCCGCAAGAACCTTATTTGCAAAGGTATCCATAGTGCTTATGTCAAACCCAATGTAGTTGCCATCCTCATCAGTCTTCGGTGTTGCGCCATTCTGTAGCGCATACACATGCTGATCAATAATCGCCTGACGATTCTCACGGCTTGAGCCACGCAGCTTGTCAGCCAAAGGCTTGCCAAGACCAAAGCCCAAGCCACCAATAACCTCATAGAAAATTGACTCTATGCCAGTCGGCTCTGCCTGATCGCCAATTTGCTGCTTGATCTTCTCAACATTATCATCGCGCTTTTCAGGGCTAACGCCAGTATCAGACTTTGTTACAACCGATGTCTCAGGAACATTACCTTGGCCCAAGAACAAATCAGCTTCAGTATTTCGACGATTACGATTTACGCCATCATTATCACCCTCTAAAGAGCGAATCGCATCTGAAATCGCTTTTTGCCCCTGTGCTGTAGACGCATCAACATTATTAACCACAGTTTCAATACGAGTCGGAAGTTTACCATAGTTGTAAGCAATCGACGTTAATGCGGCTTGCTGTTGCGGATTCATGCCGTAGAACGTATCTGCTCCAACCGTATTAACAACACTAGGTATAAATTCTTTTGTTAAACGACGGTTCAAGTCAGCATCTGCTTCAGCTTTTGAAACAGTCATTCCTTCGGTAATCTTAGTAACTTTACCAGTAATAGGATCGGTTTTTGTGTCACTACCATAACCCGCACGGTATGCATTTACATCATAATAAGGGTCTTCCGTGCGTCCCTCAAATCCCGTAATAGTTTTCGCAATGACAGATTCCTCTGGAGCCTGATACATATCACGCTCATCACGAGGACCACTGCCGCCATAATAAGTCTGACGATCCGTAGCACCCAAGCCAAGGTCAATATCAGGAACAGGGCCGCTAGGAAGTCCCATATCATCATCCGTAAGTGGAACATTAGTAACACGATCACGATCAAATGGGTCCATGTCAGCATCAAGGTTCCGACCAGCTAAAGCTGGTGTGTTAAGGTCAAGTATATCATCGTCAAGTATATCATCGTCAATGCCATACTGCTCTAGCCCCTGAGAAGCTGCAGGTAGAGATTGAGTAATGTTAGGGGCATTCAGAGATGTTATAGGCTGAACTCCTAAAACACCGCCTCTGGTATCACCTAAAGGTGGAAGACCGCCAACGCCAGCAATGTCACTGTAAGTAATTGGTGACGGATCAAAGATATTAATCTCACGACCCTCTGGATAATTCTGAAGAAACGTTGGGTAAGCCCTAGCAGCGGCTCGATTCGCTTGCTCTGGACTGTCAAAAATACCTGATTCACGAGCCGTAGCAGAAAAACTATTTATTCCCTGCTGACCAGAACCATACAAACCTAACTGCGCACCAAACGCACGATCAGCCGCGTCAGCCGCCGCCTGCGAGTCATACTGATTCCCACGGCGATCCGTATATACAGGGGGCTGCTCTACATAAACAGGATCAATAACACTAATCACAGACGATCCGTCATTATCAGATGACGCAGTATTCAAAATATCATCAATGCTAGAACCAGTCGCAACAGTCACATTGCCACCACCAGTGTCATACGTGGTCATACCAGTCCCAGATGTTAACGTTACAGTCTTGTCAGAACCACCAATACCAAGATCAGCGTCCTTCGCACTCGTGTTTACAGAACCTGAATAATCCTCACCAAACTCATCGTCCGAAGAAGTATTAGTGCCAAAATCAACGGTACTTGCACCCGGGCTTGTCTCAGTGAAAATATTGCCAGTACCAAAAACATCGTCAATTGAAGAACTGTCATCGCTCTTCGCCATATCTTTAAGAAAATCCCTCGCCTTGTTAATCTCAGCATAATCCCTGCTAATCACACTTTCAGGCGGATAACTCGGAATACCAGCAGGACCAGCAATGCCAGAACCACCAAAACTACGAAGCAAAGCCTCCTCATCCTGATTAATATACGCCAACATATGAGGCTGATCAGCAATCATAGCCTCACGAGGAACAGAGCTACCGCCGAAAGGGCCAGATACCTCTCCCCCCATCCGCATATTGTTCACACCGTCATAATTATAAAGATCAACATCACCAGCATCAATCCCTGAATACATCGTCCCATAAGTCGGCGTACTCAAGAAATCAAAAATATCTATGCTAACAGGTCGAGCAGGCAACTTAATCGCACCTATCGGACTCGTAGCTACCATCTCAGGGCCATAACTCGTCGTCAATCCACCCGTCACAGGATCAGTCATATACTGAGAAATACTCTGCGGAATGTTGATCTTAGGACCAAATAATGCAGCCTGCTCACCAGTACCCGCCGTAACAACGCCAGTCTCAGGATCAACAGTGTCATAACCACCAGTCGTACTACCAACATCACCAGTAAACTGACTGTAATCAATCGGATTAATCTCACTAGGATCAACAGCATCAGCCGTATAACTGCCAGTCCCAAAATTGCCGCCAGCACCTACCACACTGCCAGCACCAGACTCAGCACCAGTAATCGTACTCACAGGCTGAGAAACAACAACATCATCACCGCCTAAATCATCACCGCCTAAATCATCGTCATTCGCAATCAGATCAACACTGTCAACAGTCGTATCCGCAGGACGCTTTCTCTGACTGTAATGCTCACCACGCTTATACAATTCCCAAGCACTCGTCGTATTAGCAGGCAAACCCATCGCCGCACGGTTCCCCTGAATACGCTTAGAATACGCAACATCCGCAGGAAGCTCCTCAACCACATCAGTCGTAGGATCATCGTAAGTCGTACCATAAGAATACTGAACCGCAGTCTCAGGATCACCACCCGAAGCAACCGTATAAGTATTAGTCTCAGGATTAAAACTATTCACAGAATCCACAAGTGCCGACAATTCAGGATTCTCACCACGATACGCCTTAACCGCCGCAGAATACTCAGACGCAGACATAGGACTACCTTGGAAATAATACTGATCCGTAGCAGGAGAAAAACCACTCCCGCCATTAGACGGTAAAAAAGCCTGAGTCTCAGCATTCAAGGCCTTGTACTCATCCACATCCAATCCAGTCTTATTCCCATAACTGTAAGTACCAGAATCAGTATCAAACTCATTCAAAAAAGACTGAACCTCACCAGCATCCTCATAATACTGAACAACAGGACCACCATCCGCATATCCAAAAATATCAACCTCTCCACCCATCTCCATAGGACGAGGCGTCATAGACGGCATCGGAGGTGTCCGCATCATAGGAGTGCCCGGCGCAACCATACGCTGCTGGGGCATCATCTGGGGCGGCATCGCCCTCTGAGGCTGGGGCATAGCAGCACCCAAACCCTGATTGCGACCCAACATCCCCTCTAACGCATCGCCAAAACGACGACGACGACCCGCAGTAGATCCCTGCATCTGCTGACCCTGAACCTGCGGCATAGGCTGTCCCTGCGGCATCTGGGGAGGTGGACCCCCAGCCAATGGCATCGGCGGCATAGGCGCAAAAGGATTCGGAGGAAGAGCAGATGGCATGCCCGGTGCTGGCGGCATACCACCCATAGGCTGCATCGGTGCAGGCATTCCGGGCATCGGCGGGGGAGTCATTCCAGTCTTAACTGCAGGCATCCAATAAATTCTCCTAAACGAACCTAACACGCATCCTAACAGCTACTCAAAATTTAATCAATAATCTCCAACAATCCATTCCGAATCATGCTACGCGCCAAACTATCCCGGTCCGTAAAACAATAATGATCACCACTCCACTCACACATCTCAATCGCCATCCTGCGCAAAAAAATATCCTCACGCTCTCCAGATCCCAAAACATGACCCGCATGCAAAATCGGAACAACCTCTCCCGCAGTCTGACCATCAAACTCTAAACTCGTACCGTAACTCAACCTAAATGTCGGCATTTGCAGAACTCTCAACGTCAGAAACCAAATCATCAATGCAAATCTTTGTAGGACGAAAAATCCAATTATTTAAATCAGAAATTGTCTCTAAAAATGAAGAACCATTGCACTTGTTATTCCAAACAGTGTTAATCGCAATAACATATTGATCTTCCGAACAGGCAAAAAACGCCTTCTTGTAGCGATCAAAAAAATCCCTGTCCAGCTTCAACCCAGCAGCATCATATGCCGCGACAAAGGCAAGAAGCAAATCAGGCATATCAACCCAATCCTTTTCAGACAAATGACGAAACCAATCCATGTCGGTCAGCCCGTCAAAACTTATAAAATAATTACCATCAAGCAATAATCCCTTTAAGTCCTCGCACACTTCCCACTTCATATGCTCTCTCCTTATACTAGCATGTGGTACTTTATGGGACAGGATGGGGTACCTTGTCAAGCCATAGGGTACCTTGAAAGGGCTTAGGGTACCTTGTGTTTTTTTTTTAAAAAATTTTTTTGTGGTGACTGTAGGTGGATTTCTTAGTGTAAGTGCTGTCCGACACGCGCCAGAATATAGGGGGGGGACCATACCCCTTGTGCCCCGATTTTGGAACAATTATTCGGTTTGCTTAGGGTACCTTGGAAAAGCAAAAAGCCCGCACTAGGCGGGCTTGTCTGTGGCTGTCAGGTATGTTGGCGCTTAACGCGCCAAGTATTCTATTCGTTCTTGCCACCACTCGAATATTTCGTCGGATGTTTCCGCCCATATTGACGCGATGCCGCGTTCGCTTTCGTCGCGCAATTGAACCGCGCCGTCGGTTGTTTGAAACGCCGTCAATACTTCATAGCGCGTGTGATCCGTTCCATCGCCATATGATGCGCCGTTCGATTGTTGCGTGTGAGTAACAACCGCGCTTTCTCCAACGCGCTGACGGATTTCAGTAACCGCGCCGCGGACGCGGATTTCACTGCAGCCTGTCGCGTCCATGATGTCGCGCGTTGAAACGCCACCGTTATCATTTCGCATCATGGCATATTGAACGCCAACGCGTGAATTTCTGCGAAATGGCGCAACCGGCGTGTCTTGAACAATTGTTCTGGTGCCATTTTCAACGCGGTTTTCAATTGTGTGATTGATAAAGTTAAGAAGGAATTTAACCCAATTGATAATTTTGTCCGCGTCAATTGTGCCACCATGCTGGCGAAATTCAATTGTGCCACTACGCCATGTGTCGAGATTAATCGCATAGAATTTGCCGTGGTTTAATTCGCTAATTGTTGAAGCGTTTTCTATGCGCGATGCGCTTAATGGTTGCGCATATCTGTTCATGGTGCGTGAACGTGCAAACATACTATCAAGAGTGGATTGCTGGCGCTCATAGCGATGCATGATATCCTTTACAATTACGGCGTCCATAGGCTCGCCATGTGCTGACAAAAAACCACCACGCGCCTCAGTGTGGGCAATGCTTGCACCAGTGTAGTCTGCAGCGCTTAGGCCATCTAATGGCGCGTTTGAAATGTGAACGTGCAAACCGCATGATGTATTGATTGCACAACCAACGTTTTCCAAAACGGCGCAAACCGTTTTGATGTAATTGTATGCAATTGGATGATCGCCCAATGGTGGCAATACTATTTCAGCGTCAACGTTCGGCGTGCCGTCTGGCTTTACTTGGCAACCAATAATTCCAGCGCGATCTAATGCGTTTGATATGCGAGGGATGGAAACGCCGCTTGTTTCGATTTCAATTCCAAATGTGTAGGTCATTAGAATGCACCTCCGCTGAAAAATGTTTCATCTTTTAATTTTACGCAAACGTCCACTTTTTGATTAGGCTGGTAATCCTCTGGGTCTTCTTGTTCTTTTTGATCCAACCAAACCCAATATTCCAAGTGATATCCCTTTTTGGGCAATGCCACTTCTATAACGTGTCTGATTAGCGCTGGACTACGGCCATACCAAAAAACCATGTCACTGATTGAATTGCCGTTGCCGCCAATATCCCTTGCAATCATATCGCATGCCAAAAAATTAATTTCATTTTCGGCAGCGTCTTCGTGTGTATGTGAATATGAGTAGTAAGCCATTGTTTTTGTTACCTTTTTTCTAGATTGTAGGGCAAAGCTGTCGCCCTATACCTAGTTTATGCGCCATTTTTTCCCATAATACAAGGGGTTTTGTGGGATATTGTGGGATAAACCAGAACAATTGTTCGGGTTATGGATTTGACCAGCGCCGCGGCACAAAAAAAGCGCGCCAAAATTGACGCGCGAAAATCGGGTTTTTTATATTTATAGAGAACGCGCGCGATCATGCGTGTGTATATGTGTACATGTGTGTAGGTGTATATACATAGGTATATATACTATACCCCGAACCCCGAAGCCCGAAGCCCGAACCCCGAAAGCCCGACCCCGAAGGATCAGGCCCGATTGTTTATTTCATTGTGTCCGCAAGTGTTGTCATTGCGCTCGTTGTCGGGTTCCCGTTGTTCACGATAAAAGTATAGCTGTGAACGTTGCAAGCAAGAACACCGAAGCGTTCAGCGTCATGGTATCTCATGAATTGCGGCTCCTCATCCATATCAACTGGTTCAGAAGTGCCATAATGCTTCAATGCCCATTGGCAAAATTCTTGGAACGGCTTTTCGTCCTCATATTCAAACCCGCTCGTGTCATCATAAAACAGTGCGGTTGCCCAAAAGTCGGGCAACTCCAGTGTGATCGTTTCCATTATTCCACCCCCTCTAAAACTTCCATTGCGTGCTCAAGTGCCTCTTGCTCGCTATCAATCCCGTAACAAGTGAAGCAATGGTAATCCACCCACTGCCCTCCAACTGGAGTCTGCAAGTTAAATGTCGCTGACTCGTTCCACTCAATGCGCAAGTGCTGATCGTTGTGCTCTACTTCCCAGTGTTTCATTGTCTTTCTCCTCAACTAGACTAATCCCACATTATC
>Ga0222715_10000249_pt1 | contig 55061 bp, 59 predicted proteins | sample C33_9DmetaG_FD_165056 | JGI IMG/M metagenome (GOLD analysis project Ga0222715, IMG submission 165056) | Estuarine water microbial communities from San Francisco Bay, California, United States - C33_9D | ecosystem: Environmental > Aquatic > Marine > Unclassified | place: USA: California...
CTTAATTACAAGGGTTTGTGATCGTTTTATCTCTCCCAAATGTATAATACATTTGTCTTAATAAGGAATTGATATGTTCGGTTTATTCTCAAGTGATCCAACCAAAAAAATGCGTAAAAAATACGACAAATTATTAGAAGATGCAATGCATGCCCAACGTCGAGGTGACATCAAGTCATATTCGATGTTAACCGCTGAAGCCGAGGCTTTATGGGCTCAAATAGAAACATTGCAGCAACAAAAAGGCTAAAGTAAACAAAATGTGATGATATTGTAAAGCGTGTTAAGCAGAGTTGTATGTACAGTTACAAGATGCTTATAAATACAGCAAATTCATCACAATTATGTTATTTTTGGAAATAGAGTTTATCTTTTATTCGATTTATCTTTGATTGCAGTCACACTAATGTGCAACCTGTTTTTTTATCAAACAAGAACAGGAACACACATATTATGAAATTCATTACAAAATTAGCAGCATCTGCTGTTTTACTTGGACTTGCTAGCCAAGCCAATGCAGCAGTGACTTTAGTAAAAACAGACGACACCACTGTCACTTTAGGTGGTTATGTTAAAGCTGACCTTCGTCATGTATCTGGTGACTTATCTTACCGTGACTTTTGGATTGGTAACGCTCCTGCAGCAGTTGACACAGCCCAAACTAAACTTAACGTAAAAGAGTCACGTTTACAGTTTAAAGTTCAGCACGATGATGTAACAGGTGTGATCGAATTAGATTTCTACGGTTCTGGTGGTAATGAGATTATCTCTAACTCTACTAGCCCACGTATTCGTCATGCCTTTATCAAATATCAAGAATGGACTATTGGTCAAACTTGGTCAACGTTCATGCCATTACACGCACTGGCTGAAACGCTTGATTTTGGTGGAGCTCACGTTGGTGAAGTATTTATCCGTCAAAGCCAAATCCGTTATTCAAAAGGCGGTTGGTCATTTGCAGTTGAAAACCCAGAAACATTTGGCAGCTCAGATGAAACTCAAGAAACTGTTCCAGACTTCATCGGTCGTTATGATCATAAAGGTTCTTGGGGTCAAATCTCTGTTGCAGGTTTATTACGTCAAGTAGACCAAAACGGCATTGATGAAACTGCTGCAGCAGCCAACATTGCTGGTAAGTTCTTACTAAGCGGCAAAGATGATATCCGCGTTCAACTTAACGTAGGTGAGTTTGGTCGTTATGCTGGTACTACTGTTGTTCCAGGTATCGCTACTAACCCAGACACCAATGAAGTTGAAGTAGAAAGTGGTATTGCTTACACCATTTCTTACCGTCATTTCTGGAACGATGATACACGTTCTACAGTGTTTTATGGTAACGGCCAGTCAGATTTATCAGATCATGACCGCTCACATTGGGGTGTTAACTTATTAACTAACATCACACCAAAACTTAAGTATGGTGTTGAACTTGGTGAATACAGTGTTGAAGATGCAGGGATCAACTTAAGTTCTGCATACTTCCAATTATCTGCTCAGTTTGCTTTCTAAGCTAAAACATTCTTACAGATAATATTAAGCAAAACTGGAGCCCCAACCTGCTCCAGTTTTTTTATGCCTGATTAAAACGTTCTTGTTTCTCAACATATGCCTTACGAAGATGCTCAATAAGTAATTTTAGCTTGGTATCAGGTGTCCGCATTTTTGGATACACTGCATAAATCCCTACTTTTTTTGCTGTAAACTCAGGTAACAAAGCACGCAGTCGACCAGTATGTAAATCCTCGTACACCAAGACTCTTGGTAAATAAGCCACGCCTAAGCCGCCTAACACAGCTTGATATAACGCATTGAGATCATTGGCAATAAAATTACCTTGAACCGTCTCTGAGTACTCACCCGCCGGCGAGTAAAACTGCCATTGGTTAGGATGAGCGCCGTCATATTTGTAAGTTAAACAATTATGAAACTTTAGCTCATTACTGCTCTCAGGTACGCCTTGTTGCTTTAGATATTGTGGCGTAGCGACAATGACCCAATGAGAATCCACTAACCGGCGAGCGAGTAAACTTGAATCTTCTAAGTATCCTGTTCGAATGGCAAGATCATACCCTTCTTCAATGATATTAATGAATCGATCATCTATCATCATTTCTACTGTAACTTCTTTGTATTGACGACAAAACTCGGTCACCGCATCGGTCAAAGTTAATCTTGCTGACACAGATGGCACCGTAATTTTAATTTTACCACTGATCGAATCACTGTATCCCCACACGGCATCGTGAGCTTCTTGCAACGCGTCTTTCGCTATTTTAGCCTTGTGGTATAAGGTTTTGCCACCATCGGTTAAGCTAAGTTTACGTGTTGAGCGATATAGCAGCTGCATATTTAACGCTTCTTCTAAACGACCAATGCGCTTTGAGACGACCGAGTTAGTTAACTCTAATTGTTGTGCGACTTTGGAAAAAGATCCTGCATCAACGACCTGCACAAATAAAAACATATCATCGGCTTTTGCATGTAGCATACTTGTCCCTAATTTTTTTCGTGATTAATTCCATAATCAATATAATACTATCGTATATTATGTCAATAAAAGAAAAAGTGCTTTTCAGCTTTTAGCCTTATTTTTATACTAAATAAAGCGTAAAGTAAGTACATATACTAACAATAGCTATGTATCTAGGAGCGCTCTATCATGTCATCTTTGCAGATTATTCCCAAAGGGTTTATCCAAGCTATTCGTACGATTTTACCTAAGGCAGGTATCATTGATGATATATCGCGTCGCCGTGCGTATGGTACTGATGCTAGTTTTTATCAATTGATCCCGCAGCTAGTGTTACAAATCAGCTCTATCGAACAAATGCAGGCTGTCTTGAAAGCTAGCCATAGCCATCACGTCAGCGTCACCTTTCGAGCGGCAGGCACTAGTTTATCAGGCCAGGCGGTCAGTAATTCAGTATTGATATTACTCGATAGCAATTGGCGCGGGCATGAGATCATTAACAATGGTGAGCAGATCCGTCTGCAACCTGGCGTAATTGGTGCACAAGCTAATCAATATTTAGCACCTTATCATCGTAAAATTGGCCCTGACCCCGCTTCTATCAATACTTGTAAAATTGGTGGTATCGCAGCCAATAACGCTTCAGGTATGTGCTGTGGTGTAGCCAATAATACGTTTTATACCCTAGCCGGTATGACGATAGTATTAGCGGATGGAACCTGTGTGGATACTAGTGATGCCAACAGTGTTGCTGCGTTTAAAACTTCACACCGCGAATTACTTGGTCAAATCCAAGAATTAGGTGCATCGGTGCGCAGTGACTCAGAACTGAGTGCGTTAATCGCCCACAAATACCGTCTAAAAAACACCACCGGCTATGCAATCAATGCCTTGACCGACTATAGCGACCCACTCGATATACTAGTACATTTAATGGTGGGCTCAGAAGGCACATTGGGCTTTATTGCAGATATTACTTACAACACAGTCGTTGATCATCAACAACGGTCCACCGGCTTATATTTGTTTGATACGCCGCAAATTGCGTGTCAGTTAGTGGATAAACTGCGTCAAGCCCCTGTGGATGCTGTGGAACTATTAGACCAACGGGCATTAGATTCGGTTAAAGGCAAGCCGGGTTTACCTGATAGCTTTTGTGACCGTGATAAACGCTGTACTGCCTTATTAATTGAAACCGCCGCGAGTGATGCTGTCACGTTGCAGCAACAAATGGCAGTCGTCTCGGCTTTGGTTGCTGATTTTTCGCCCATTGAGGCCATTGAGATGAGCACTGATACCGTGCTTTGTCAGCAATTATGGTCAATCCGTAAAGCTACCTTCCCCGCTGTCGGTGCAGTACGAGAAACTGGCACTAGCGTTATTATCGAAGATGTATCCTTTCCATTAGAACAAATGGATCAAGGAGTGACGCGTTTACAGGCATTATTTGATAAATATCATTACAGCGAGGCACTGATTTTTGGTCATGCGTTAGCAGGTAACTTGCACTTTGTATTTACACAAGCATTTGATACCCCAGCAGAAATCCAAAGATATGATCACTTCATGCAGGATGTGGCGCAACTCGTTGCTGTCGAATTTGGTGGCTCATTAAAAGCAGAGCATGGTACCGGACGCAATATGGCTCCGTTTGTTGAATTAGAGTGGGGTTCGGCTGCTTTTCACATCATGCAGCAAATTAAACAGATCATCGACCCATACGGCACACTCAACCCAGGTGTGATCCTCAATGATGATCCGCAATCACATATCAAACATCTTAAACCGTTACCGCGAGCCAATGATATTGTCGACAAGTGCATTGAATGTGGATTTTGTGAACCGGTATGCCCCTCTAAAGATCTTACGTTTACCCCGCGCCAACGTATTGCAATTTGGCGTCGTATTCAACAACTAGAAGATCTGGGTTATTTGATTGATGCACAACGGCAAGAACTAGCACAACTAAAACACGACTATCAATATTACGGTATTGATACTTGTGCTGCCACAGGTCTTTGTGCCGAACGCTGCCCTGTTGGTATCAATACAGGTGACTTAATTCGAGAGCTTCGTGGCCAGTCCTCGACCCGCTTTGGTCACAGTATTGCTAAATTTTCAGCAGAGCAATTTGCTCCGCTAGCAAAAACCGTTAAGACGACTTTGGGTATTGCCAGTAAAATAAGTCGTATTATAGGTCCAGAGTCTACCGACCAAGTTGGGAACATGTTGCATCGGTTTTCAAGGAACAAAATACCACTATGGTTTGCTCGGTACCCTCAAGCCGCAGAACCATTACCGCAATTTATGCCTTCTGGAACCGAACGGCCTAAGGTCATTTATTTTCCAAGTTGTGCCACGCGCAATATGGGTGCAGATGCCAAGGCTACAGAACAACGCAGTCTCCCTCAAATTGCCGCCTCATTGTTTGCTAAAGCGGGTTATGACATTGTTATGCCAGAAAAAGTAGAAGGCTTGTGTTGTGGTATGCCGTTTAATTCGAAAGGTTTTGCCGATATAGCACAGCAAAAAGGTCAAGAATTACTGACGTCGTTAAAAGCGATTTCTAAAGATGGGGCTTATCCTATTGTGTTTGATACCAGCCCTTGTAAGTTACGCTTGGCAGAATTAGGGCATACCTTACCCATTTATGAAACAACCCAATTTATGGCTAAATTTGCACTCGATAAACTGACGATCACACCAACTCAAGCGCCGATTGCTTTGCATATTACGTGTAGTAGTCAAAAAATGGGAATTGCGAATGATTTACGTCAAGTTGCGCATGCTTGCGCAGGCGAAGTCATCGAGCCAGAAGGCATCGAGTGTTGTGGATTTGCCGGTGACAAAGGCATGACAGTACCAGAACTCAACGCTAGTGCTTTATCAACGTTAAAGTCTCAAATACCTAAAAATTGTACAACTGGATATAGTAACTCTAGAACATGCGAAATAGGATTATCACAGCATTCTGGCATCGACTATCAGTCATTGCTCTGTTTGCTTGATGAAGTCAGCGCTTAACTCATTGAATTAAGCGCTTAGTGTGACCAAATTTGGTTTAGCCGGGGTTAGTGTGTGCTTACTTAAGTAATCGCACCGTCATAGGAACAGCAAATTTTGCACCAATGGATGAAGCGATGGCACCCATTAACGCAAATAACATGTTTAATAACGCTACAACAGGTAACACTGCTGCACCAAAAATCATTAGTATCACAATGGTTAATACCAACATAGTGACACCCCAGTTAATCGCCTCTTTTGCTTGAGACTGTACATAAGGCTCGCTACGTAACATAAATGAAAATAACAACCCTGAAAAAATCCCAAAGAAAATACTCGTCAACCACATTACCATTGCGGAGTTTTTAGCATCTTTGGATTCTGTTACTAATGGCAAATGTGAAGTGTGAGAGTTTGGCATGTAATTATTCCTTTAATTTGAAAAAAATCTAGTCGACTACATTATGTATCGACACTAATCATCCAATTATAAACCATGAAACGGGTTTTCACTGTAAAAAAATACTAACGCTTTCGTACTGGTTTATATTGTGTCGCACAATAGCCTCTAGATACATCTTTGGATCGCAGTGCACCATGCTTAGTCTTACGCCCTGAAACTCGTGCTCGCCAATTGTTAAACGTTTTGCGCTTAATGCTAGCGCGCATCAGTTTAATGACTTCTGCTTCTTTTAAGCCATATAGTGCTTGGATAGCTTCAAAAGGAGTGCGGTCCTCCCACGCCATCTCGATAATACGAGAACGTGTTTCTTCATCCATTTTGTCTCTAGGAACACACGCAACATCAGTTAAAATGTCATTGTGTTTTGCCGATTCGTGGTGCGGCGTACGAGGTGTGTCTAACATACTTTAGCTCAGCAGTTAATTAACTAAGAATACTTAATACGACTAAATATATAAAAAGTTTATTTCTGTCAACAGGATTTATTGTTCAAGCGATAATTATTAATGATCGTGAGTAATTCATTAGCTGCAATTGCATCTGACATCGCTCGATGATGCCGTGTCATGTCAATGTTAAAGGCCGCGGTTAAGTTTGCTAATGAATAGGATTTTAAGCCCGGTTTCGCTTTGCGCATTTCTCTCACAGTACACAGCTTGGCTCGACTAAAGCGCCGCTCTATGCGAGTAAACTCTTGTTTTATAAATCCATAGTCAAAATTTACATTGTGGGCTACAAAGACACAACCTTTGGTAAATTGCGCGACTTCATCGGCAACTTCAGCAAATATTGGTGCATCCGCTACCATTGCATCATCAATCCCAGTTAAGGCTGTAATATTGCGAGGAATACGGCGCTGTGGATTGAGTAAGGTTTCATATTCTTCGATAATTTCACCATTTACGACTTTTACCATGCCGATCTCGGTAATCTTATGTTGAGCTGCACGACCGCCAGTGGTTTCAATATCCACGACAACATAAGGCTGCATCGGGTCAATGCCCCAATCGACAGTAGTGATCCCCACCTTGATACCAGCGTTAGTAAGCATAGTAATAGTAAGTAATTGATTTTTGCGCACACTATCACCTTGAGCTTTAATTTCTTCGAAGTGCACCCCATCATCAGTTATCACTAACAAATCAGGAAAGCCATCACTATAAGCCGAATAATCTTGGGCCATCATTCTAAGTACGCTAATCAACGCACTGACATCGACATGATCGACAAACAATAACAAACGTTGTAGCAACTGTTTATGCCATCGGAAAATACCACTGCGTTGGCCGTAATGTATAGTCGCTTGCCTAATTAAATGCTGCTTTAACCCTGCCCGCGTTTCGCATTGCTTGAGTATCTGTTCAACTTGAGCAGTAGCACTAGTATACAAGTTATTATGACGCACATGGTAAGGCCGCCAATCAAACTCTGTCCCTATGGCAAATTCAGGCGCAAATAATATCGGCCAAAATACTAAGCCAAAAACACTGCGCCATAATTCATTTTCGGTACGTAACGCTTTAATTCCTTGCGCTTGATAGTATTCGACTGCAGCAGCTTCAACGCGATGCTTGTGCACTTCATCCAAAATCAAATGCCGAGCGCTGTTGCGCAACATATCAGTTAATACACTGGTTCGCTTTTTATGGTATTTTCGGGCTAAAAAATCTTCTGCAAATGCCAAGATGTGAGAGTTATCTGGTGCATCGATAATTGCTTCAAGTTGTCCTTGAACATCTTGCTTATTACCGTGTTGATAAGCTAAGCGAATGGCTTTTTCTTGCGCTTGAGGTAACGACGATGCAGCAAAAATCTTAGCGACTTCGGTCCAATCATCACCTGCTTGTAAACAGTATTTGCCCCACAACCATAAATACTCACCTCGATGTTGCTCAGCCAGGTCGCCATGTGCATCAGGACAATCAGATAAGAGCAACCAACGCGGTGCAAACAGCTCATTATGTTTTAGCGCACTTTTTATACGGCGCAACTCAAGCGCATAGACATACGTAGATAAAGCCTGATCGCGTGAACAAAAACGCGCTTTGGCTTGAGCGGCACGTTTACGCGTGCGCATCACACCCAAATCACGCATCGAAAATTGATTTAAGCGACTACCGACATTGCCAAAAAACAAAAACAATAGGTAATCTAATACCCCGTCCACTTGTCGATAAATATACCGCTCGAATATTGAATGCTCACTCACACTAGTAAATGATAAATGCGTTAATGCCAACTCAATCATGCTCGCTTTATTGGCCGAAGCAACGACATTCGCAGTACTACAATCGCGCAGTAACGTCACTAATTCGGGCTTGGTTAAGCCGACCAACCAGTCATTCAAGCTATGCTCTGGAATAGAAGTAAACCAAGTATACGCAAAACACTGCTCGACGCCGCCCTCATGATCGGGGATCTCGTCATACGCTAACGAATCGACTTTGATACAGTTAGCCTTGCGATTTAAACTCCGAACTAATGTGCATTGCACCGAAAGGTCTGCCATAGCAAACTTGTGCATGAACTCACTATGTTCAGGACCCAGCAATTCGCGACAGGCTTCATCTATAAATCCCAAGCATTCTTGAAAATGCTCTAGGTAGTAATAAGTAGGTAAATCTTTCATTTTAATAGTGTATATTTATACAGCGCAGTTGTAAAATACTGTCTGCGAATTGCGTTATTTGCGCGTAAACAAATCCGTATACGCGAAGCATACGTAATAGTGTGTATATTACATTAATACACTAATTGATTATGAGTTTAACAGAATCGCACACCTTTGAATGTCCCTATTGTATGGTCATCAACGATTTGGATATCGACCACGATAATGATCTAGGGCAGCAGCAAATTGTCGATTGCCAAATTTGCTGTTCACCGATAGAGTTACTGATACAAGATACCGGCTGGGGCATTGAGATCATTGCCAAACGTGACGACGAATAACACGTTTTATCGTTAGGAGTTGACGCATTTATATGATGTAGCAGCTCTTAGGATTTACCACAAACCAAGACAAGGACAACGACATGCATTTTAATGCCTGTGATATCGACAAAATGGATACGCGTTATCGCGCTAATTTTATTAATGCCTTATCGGGATTTAAAAGTGCCAATTTAATTGGCTCAATCAACAAATCTGGGCAACATAACTTAGCGATTGTCAGCTCTGTCTTTCATATTGGTGCACACCCACCGTTAATGGGTATGATCATGCGTCCACATACTGTTCCGCGCGATACCCTGCAAAATATTAAAGATACCGGCGTGTACACGATTAACCACGTCAATGTTGATCATGTCGCACAGGCACATCATACCTCTGCACGTTTTGCCGAAGGTGTAAGTGAATTTGAACAAGTTGGATTAACTCCTTGGCTGAGCCCTACCCATCGTGCGCCTTTCGTGGCAGAATCAAACATCAAGATTGCATTGGAAGTACAAGATATTCAGTTGCTAGCGCTTAACCAAACAGAATTAGTGATTGGCCAAGTCGTTGAAGTCATTGTGGATGAAACCGCAATTGCACAAGATGGATACATTGATATTGAACAGCTAAACAGTGCAGCTATATCTGGATTAGATAGCTATCATGCAACATCTCGAATCGCGCGCTATGGTTATGCTAAACCGGATGAGCCAGTTAAAATCATTAGCACAGCAAAACGTTAAGAGTGGATATGACAACCGATATTGATCCTAATTTTGACCAGTTACTTATTATCTGCGGTGTTATCTGCGTAATAGTAATTGCCTTTGTATTGTTTATGATCAAGTTTCCAGATACTGATGCCGAGTATAATGACAATATTGAAGAATTGTCCGACGCTAATTTAGCGCAGCAACGCGCTATCAAATCGGATAGTAAGCCTAAGCCTAGCGAAGAGCAGAAAATTTAATTCACCTATTTAATTTAGTAAAACAAGCAAATTTGTACACAGAGGAAATATAGAATGAGAGATATTAAACGTCGTGATTTTTTAAAATTATCCGGTGGCGCATTAATCGGTATGACACTAGGTTCAGTTTCATTGCGTGCCAATGCAGAGCAATTGAATCCAGCAGATCCTACCGCAGCAGCATTAAAGTATACTCACGTATCACCTGTTGAAGGTGCGTACTGTGATGGTTGTGCATTTATTCAAGGTGAAGCCGGTAAAGAGTGGCGCCCATGTGCCATCTTCCCAGGAAAAGAAGTTGCAGCCAAAGGCTGGTGTAGTGCTTATTCCAAAAAATAAGTTCTAACTGCAATATAAAAACAACATTTATCGAGCAGGTGAGTTACCGATCCCCTGCTCGTTTTTTAAAGCGCCCTCTAGCTCTTGTTCCTGATAATTGTATTTGTTCAGTTGCTTTATTCGTATTCTGGTCAAGTTCGACTGGAGTTTCACCTACCACAAAGCGATTTAACCCTGAGCGCTTAGCTAGAAATTTAGCATCATCTGCACGTTCAAATAATTGTGTAGGATTGTTGTTTATTTGCGGGTGCTCCATCGCAATACCTATGGAAATGGATAAGCCAGCAAAAGGGATGTCATTCCCAACAATATCGTTTAATTCTAACTTTTTGATGATATTTATCATGTTACGGGCAATTTGACTGCTACCTTGTATGTCACAACCCAGTAGCATTAAGACAAATTCCAGCCCCCCAAAGCGCGCAAATAAATCATTACTACGCAAACCGAACTTAGCTAATATACGCGCGACTCGTCGTAAACATTCATCCCCCACCGCATTGCCATAAACATCATTTACATATTGAAAATTATTAATATCAACTACCAGTAAACTGACACAACTCGAATAACGAATACACCGGTTCCATTCTTTTTGTAACATGTATTCATAAGTCCGGCGATTTGCTACCCCAGTGATAGGGTCTATAAATGACAGCATCTCGAGTTCACGGCGTTTTTGAATATGTTTTAAGTAAATCTCGACACGATGATATAACTCTTGGTTATGCATGGGTTTAGTTAAATAATCTGCACAACCGCTTTGAAACCCTTTGAGTTTAAAGGTGATATCACTATTACAGGTAAACAAAATAACAGGGATCTCTGCCGTAATAAGTTGCTGTTTTAGTTCAAAACACATTTGATACCCAGTTTTGTCGGGCATATTGGCGTCGAGTAAAATCAGATAATACATGCGAAAACGCTTTCAGTTCGATATCAGAATCATCAACGAGCATTAAGGTGTATTCGTACTTAACCACTTTTTTTGGAACATCTGGGTGCAGATACTCTATATTGCTGTCTGATTTTGAATTCATAATATTCTTTTTTAATATAGGTCTAATAAACATAGTTCATTTACTGGAGAAGCACCCATTCCAGACTACCTATCGAAAGTATACTTTTTTGATTTATTTTCTAATACTCTATAATCATGCAAAAATGTTACAATACGATTCGTATATTACTGGCAAAATAACAATAAATAGGAGCGCTCATATGCGTACATTATCCCTAGTATTAGTTCTATTAAGTTTGAGCATATCTAATTTTTCATTATCCGCTGCAACAGATGAAACGCCGCGTCCAGTGCCTAAACTACAGCAAAGTATTACCGAACACAGTGGTACATTTAACGGTAAGAAAATCACGTACACTGTGCATGCCGGTGACCACTTTTTGTATGATGACAAACAAGCGCCCAAAGCTAATATTTACTCCACCGCATATTTTGCCAACAGCCAAAAAGCGCAGTCTGATCCTAAACGTCCTTTGTTATTTATTTTTAATGGTGGTCCAGGCTCGTCAAGTGTGTGGTTGCATATGGGTGTATTTGGCCCCAAACGAGTTGATTTACCCAGTGATGGTGAAGCGGTTGGCGCACCACCTTATAACTTAGTACACAACCCATTAAGCCTAATCGATAGCGCTGATATGGTGTTCATTGACCCAGTTGGCACAGGTTATTCTCACCCACTAGGTGAATACGAAGGCAGTGCATTTTGGGGTGTTAAAGAAGATGCACAAATCATGGCTGACTTTGTACGTGCCTTTACCCGCAAACATAATGTATTCAATCGCCCCAAATATTTAGTAGGCGAAAGCTACGGCACAACCCGCGCTGGCGCTATGGTAAAAGAATTGCAAGAAGGCTGGGGCACCACTGATTTATCTGGTGTGATGTTGATTTCATCGATTGTCGATTTTCAAACCGGTGACTTTAAAGAAGGCAATGATCTGCCTTACATTACGTTTTTACCCACTTATGCTGCAACAGCTTGGTATCACAACGTAATTGACCGCAGTCGCTTTCCTGATTTACCTGCATTTTTAAATGCCGTGCGCGGTTTTGCTTTAGGCGAATATGCCACAGTGTTACTCAAAGGGAATTTAGCGACGGCAGCCGACCGTGCTTCTGTATTAGCCCAGTTGCATGCCATGACAGGTTTGTCAACGGCTTTCTTAGAGCGCGCTAATCTGCGTATCAATGAATTTTATTTTATGAAAGAATTACTCCGCGATAAAGGGGTCAGTGTTGGTCGCCTCGATAGTCGGTATCTTGGTAAAGAAGGGGATTTAAATGCAGACAGATTTGAAGCCGATCCTTCTGGGTATGCAATCGATGGTGCTTATACCGCATTGGTTAATCAATACATGCGCGATGAGCTCAACGTCCATCGAGATGTACGCTACCAAATTTTAAGCGGCAAAGTCTTCAGCTCATGGAATTGGTTATATGAACGCAATGCCCGCAGCCAAGGTTTTTTAAATGTCACCCCGTTTATCGCTAAAGCGATGCGTCAAAATAAAGATTTTCGCGTCTTTGTCGGCAATGGCTATTACGATCTCGCCACACCTTTTTTTGCGACAGAGCACTCAATGAATCATAATGGCATCGATGCATCACGGGTCAGCATGAAATACTATGAAGCAGGTCATATGATGTATATTCACCAACCCTCTTTACAAGCGCTAGTCGCTGACATTCGTACTTTTTTACAGGAACAATAACTTGGCTTATATCCAACTCAAAATCAATATGGTCGCCGATCATGTTCAAGCGTTAGGCGATATGCTCACCGGTAATGGCGCACAAGCAGTGACTTATGTAGACGCAAAGGATACACCACTGTTTGAGCTGCAACCTGGCGAAGTATTATTATGGCCTGATACACAGGTCATCGGGTTGTTTTCGGCTAGTGATGATATGCAGGCGATTATTAATCGTTTAGCCAAATCTAAATTACTCCAAGATGAGTTTGTTTATGTGCTTGATCCTCTAGAAGATAAAGATTGGGAACGTGAATGGATGGATAATTTCCATGCCATGCAATTTGGCACACGTTTATGGGTATGTCCTTCTTGGCGAGAAATCCCAGAGCCCGACGCCGTTAACGTTATGCTTGATCCTGGTTTAGCATTTGGTACCGGCACACATGCCACCACCGCATTATGCTTGCGCTGGTTGGATAGCCTTGATTTATCTGACAAGCGTGTCGTCGATTTTGGTTGTGGCAGCGGGATCTTAGGGATTGCGGCATTAAAATTAGGTGCGACCGATCTATTGGCCTTGGATATTGATCCACAAGCACTGGTCACTACGCGAGAAAATGCACAGCGCAACAAAGTTGCAGAACGTCTACGCGTTACACTACCGCAAGAAAAACCAGAATATGAAGCTGACATTGTCTTAGCCAATATTTTAGCAGCGCCACTGCGAGAGCTGCGCGAAGTCATCAGTAGCTATTGTGTATCTGGCGGTAAAATTATTCTTTCAGGCATCTTAGTTGAACAAGCTCAAGCCATCGCTGAACTCTACACAGCAGACTTTACGATTGATGCCATAGTGGAAGATGGCGACTGGGCAAGTATCTCTGGAACAAAGCGATAATTATTGTCAAGCAAAAAAATACCAATTTGATTAAAAAATAGTCTTTGCAAATACGTAAAAAAGGCGTAAAATTGCGCTCCCTTGACGGATCCTAGGTTATTAATTGCACAATATGGATGTTTTTTATTCGTATTGGATGATTTATCCTGTTTTGGCTTGAGTGTGTGAGGTAGTGGTTGAATTCAACAATTCGTATCGGTCCCCACACATTAGAAAACAACTTAATGCTCGCGCCAATGGCGGGTGTTACAGATAGACCTTTCAGGCAAATGTGCAAACAGATGGGCGCTGGTTTAGTGGTTTCCGAGATGCTCTCGAGTAACCCTAAGGTATGGCACACTGAAAAATCTAAAATGCGTATGGATCACACTGGCGAACATGGAATTCGTTCTGTCCAAATAGCGGGGGCTGACCCCTCCCTCATGGCTGAGGCTGCGCAATTCAATGTTAATAACGGTGCACAAATCATCGATATCAACATGGGTTGTCCAGCAAAAAAAGTAAACAAAAAATTGGCAGGTTCTGCATTGTTGCAGTTTCCGACTCTCGTTGAAGAAATTCTCGATACTGTCGTTAACAGTGTGGATGTACCCGTCACTTTAAAAATACGTACTGGCTGGGATGTGGATAACCGTAATGGCGTGCAAATTGCGAAACTTGCACAGCAATACAATATTCAATCCTTGGCTGTTCATGGTCGAACCAAAGCTTGTATGTATAAAGGCAACGCCGAATATGACACTATCCGCGCAATCAAACGCGCTGTGGACATTCCGGTGATAGCCAATGGTGATATTACGTCACCAGAAACAGCACAGCACGTATTGCAACACACAGGTGCAGATGGATTAATGATAGGTCGCGGCGCTCAAGGTAACCCTTGGATATTTCGTGAAATACTACATTTTTTTGCTACCGGTGAACGAATGCCAGAACCTACGCTGACGGAGCAGTGCACGGTCATGTTGGAGCATGTCGCTAACGTCCATAATTTTTATGGCGGGATTAGCGGAGTGAGAATTGCTCGAAAGCATGTCGGTTGGTATATCGCTAAATATGATCAAGGAAGAGAATTTCGTGGACACTTCAATGCGATCGATGACGCTGCTGAGCAGCTCAATGCATTAGAAATGTTCTACTCACGACTTCGAAAGAACATGATTTCTTCAGTCGCCTAATTTTCTTAAATAAAAGAGCAGTATTTATGTTTGATCAAAATGCATCATCACCTTTTACAACTATCGTTACCACTCCAGCTCAAACAACCGCACAGAAGCCGTTGCGTGAGTCGGTTAAACAAGCAGTTAATAAATACTTAAAGCAGTTAGAAAATACCAACATTGAAACCCTTTATGACATGGTATTGAGTGAAGTTGAAGCGCCGTTATTAGAAGAAGTCATGACTTATACGCGCGGCAACCAAACCAAAGCAGCCAACATGATGGGCATCAACCGCGGTACCCTGCGTAAAAAATTAAAGCAATACGGCATGAGCTAATATTGTAGGGGTTCGCCCCAATAAAGAGCACCGCTAAGGTGCTTTTTTCGTTTTACCAATTCGGTTATTTTTTCACATTGCACTCACTATAAGATGATAATTATGTCTACTACTTCTCCCATTCGCCGCGCATTATTAAGCGTATCTGATAAAACTGGCATCGTTGAATTTGCAACGGCATTAGTCGCTCAAGATGTTGAGCTACTTTCTACAGGCGGCACTGCTAAGCTACTTGCAGAAGCCGGCTTACCTGTTATTGAAGTATCTCAATATACTGGTCACCCTGAGATTATGGATGGACGTGTTAAAACGTTACACCCTAAAATTCATGGAGGTATCTTAGCGCGTCGTGGTCAAGACGATGCAGTAATGGCTGAAAATGGCATCCAAGGCATTGATTTAGTAGTAGTTAACTTATATCCATTCGCCGCAACGGTTGCTAATCCTGATTGTTCATTGGCTGATGCCATTGAAAACATTGATATCGGCGGTCCAACGATGGTCCGTGCTGCGGCTAAAAACCACAACGCTGTGACCATTGTGGTGAACGCTAATGATTATGGCCATGTGTTACAGCAAATGTCTGATAACAATGGCGCAGTTGATCACGCAACGCGTTTTGATTTAGCGATTAAAGCGTTTGAACACACCGCAGAATACGATGGCATGATTGCTAATTATTTTGGTGCGCGTTTAGATTCAACTGATTGCGCGACAGATTGTGAACATGATCACAGTGAATTCCCGCGTACATACAACATCCAAGTGAGCAAAAAACAAGATTTACGTTACGGCGAAAACTCGCATCAATCTGCTGCATTTTATGTCGAAAATGACATTCAAGAAGCATCCGTTGCTACAGCAGAGCAGTTACAAGGTAAAGAGTTATCCTTTAACAACATCGCCGATACGGATTCAGCATTAGAGTGTGTTAAAGAATTCGCAGAGCCTGCATGTGTTATCGTTAAACACGCTAACCCGTGTGGTGTCGCATTAGGGGATGATATTTTGGCGGCATATAACCGCGCTTATCAAACTGATCCAACATCTGCATTTGGTGGCATTATTGCGTTTAACCGCGAACTAGATGAAGCAACGGCTCAAGCAATCATTGATCGTCAATTTGTAGAAGTCATTATTGCACCATCCATCAGTGCAGCTGCACAAACAGTGTTATCTGCTAAGCAAAATGTGCGTGTATTAGCATGTGGTGATTGGCAAGGTCAGCTGACCGACGGTTATGATTTTAAACGTGTTAATGGTGGTTTATTAATTCAAGAACGCGATTTTGGTATGGTTGAGCTAGATGATTTAACTGTTGTGACTAAAGTGCAGCCTACTGCAGAACAACTACAAGACTTGCTGTTTACTTGGAAAGTAGCTAAATATGTTAAATCAAACGCTATTGTATACTGCAAAGATGGCATGACAATCGGTGTGGGTGCAGGACAAATGAGTCGTGTATACTCAGCTAAAATTGCAGGTATCAAAGCAGCAGACGAAGGCTTAGTGGTTGAAGGCAGTGTCATGGCATCAGATGCATTCTTCCCATTCCGTGATGGTATTGACGCAGCTGCAGCAGCGGGTATCAGTGCAATTATTCAACCAGGTGGTTCAATGCGCGATCAAGAAGTTATTGACGCAGCTGATGAAGCAGGTATGGCAATGGTCTTCACTGGTATGCGCCATTTCCGCCATTAAGACCTGATACACAAATATAGGAATTTATTATGCAAGTATTAATCATTGGTAATGGTGGCAGAGAGCACGCACTCGCGTGGAAAGCCGCTCAATGCCAAGATGTAAGCAAAGTATTCGTTGCCCCTGGCAATGCTGGTACAGCGAATGAAGCAAATCTAGAAAACATCAACATCAGCGTTGGTGACATTGACGGTCTAGTTAAATTCGCACAAGACAACAGCATTGAATTAACGATTGTCGGTCCTGAAGCTCCGTTAGTTGACGGCGTCGTAGATGCGTTTACCGCTGTGGGTTTACCGTGTTTTGGTCCGACTGCTGCGGCAGCGCAACTAGAAGGCTCAAAAGCATTTACGAAAGATTTCTTAGCGCGCCATCAGATCCCGACTGGCGACTATGAAAACTTCACAGAAATTGAACCAGCCTTAGCTTATGTGCGTGAAAAAGGCGCACCTATCGTCATTAAAGCCGACGGCTTAGCCGCAGGTAAAGGCGTTATCGTAGCGCTAACGTTGACCGAAGCTGAAGACGCAATTAAAGACATGTTAGCAGGAAATGCGTTTGGCGCAGCCGGCAGCCGTGTCGTGATTGAAGAGTTTTTAGATGGTGAAGAAGCCAGCTTTATCGTCATGGTAGACGGCAAAAACATCGCTTCTTTTGCAACGTCTCAAGATCATAAACGCGTTGGTGACGGTGATACTGGTCTAAATACGGGTGGTATGGGTGCTTATTCTCCTGCTCCGGTTGTTACACCAGAGATTCATGCACGTGTCATGGCGGAAGTTATCGAGCCAACTGTCGCAGGTATGGCAGCTGAAGGCAATGATTATACTGGTTTCTTATATGCCGGTCTGATGATCATGGCCGATGGCACACCAAAAGTAATCGAGTACAATTGTCGTTTTGGTGATCCAGAAACTCAGCCAATCATGTTACGTTTACAATCTGATCTAGTGGCGCTATGCTTAGCTGCAACGAAAGGCGAATTAGCCGATACCGTCATTGAGTTTGATGCTCGTCCGGCTGTAGGTGTAGTACTTGCTGCAGGTGGTTACCCTGGGGATTACGCCAAAGGGACTGTTATTCATGGCTTAGGTGTAGGTGAATCAGCCACTGCGAAGGTCTTTCATGCGGGCACTACGACCAATACTGAAGGTCAAGTTGTGACTGCAGGCGGACGCGTATTATGTGCAACAGCAATGGGTGATAGTGTGACTGAAGCACAACAGGCAGCGTATACGTTAGCTAAAGAAATTAGCTGGGATGGAATGTTCCATCGCAACGATATTGCATATCGTGCCATTGCTAGAGAAAACCAATAGGAAAACAACATGTCAGCTAAACATCCCATTATTGCAATTACGGGTTCATCAGGTGCAGGTACGACTACCACCACCAATGCTATTCGTCATATTTTTCGCAATTTGAATGTTAATGCTGCTGGGGTAAGCGGTGATAGTTTTCACCGTTATACCCGTCCTGAAATGGAGCTCGAGATCCGTAAAGCACAAGAACAAGGTAAACATATTAGTTATTTTGGTCCCATTGCTAATGATTTCGAGCTACTAGAAAATCTATTCACCGAATACGGTAAAGCCGGTAGTGGTCAATACCGTCAATATCTGCATACTTTTGATGAAGCAGTACCGTTTAATCAAATGCCAGGTACGTTTACACCATGGCAAGACCTGCCCAAAGGCACTGATTTATTGTTTTATGAAGGCCTGCATGGTGGAATTTCAACGGAAGACCATGATGTTGCTAAGCATGTTGATCTACTGGTCGGCATGGTGCCGATAGTAAACTTAGAATGGATCCAAAAAATCGTGCGTGACACGACTGATCGTGGTCATAGCCGCGAAGCCGTGATGAGCAGTATTGTGCGCTCATTGGATGATTACTTTCAATATATTACGCCGCAATTTTCACAAACCCATGTTAACTTTCAACGCGTCCCTACGGTAGATACGTCCAACCCTTTTAGTGCGCGCGAAATCCCAACTCAAGATGAAAGCTTCGTCGTAGTGCGTTTTCGCCGTGAAATGACCAATGTCGATTATCCATTTTTATTAAAAATGATTGATGGTGCTTTCATGTCACGCGTTAATACGATTGTCGTTCCCGGTGGTAAAATGGGTTTGGCGATGGAATTAATCCTTACCCCGCTGATCCAAGATATTTTAGAGGCCAAGCGCCGCGCCAGTATTCAAATGGATTGGGTCCAAGACAATTAGTGATCTAGTCGTGATTTTGTAATGGTTTGGCAATGTTTGACAAACTTTGTAACATCATCCTAACGTAAAATCAGCAAAATATATTGGCTTTTTAGTCACTTACTTTATAGTGTTAAGATAGTTTAGCTTTGGAGTACAGGTGAATGGGTCAGGAAACCTCAAAAATTCTCGTTGTTGATGATGACATGCGCTTGCGTAGTTTGTTAGAACGATATTTGGTAGAGCAAGGCTTTCAAGTGCGATCAGCGGCAAATGCTGAACAAATGGATCGCTTGCTTGAACGTGAAAATTTTCATTTATTAGTCTTGGATTTGATGCTCCCTGGTGAAGATGGATTATCTATTTGTCGTCGTCTCAGACAAAAAGAAAACGAAATCCCTATCATTATGCTCACCGCTAAAGGCGACGAAGTCGACCGCATCATCGGCCTGGAAATGGGCGCGGATGATTATCTGCCTAAACCGTTTAACCCTAGAGAGCTGTTGGCACGTGCCAAGGCGGTCTTACGCCGTAAATCCGTTGAAGCACCGGGCGCACCAGCACAAGCTGAACAAATCGTTGAGTTTGCAACTTATCGACTCAATCTAGCGACGCGTGAAATGTCCGCAAATGGCAAGCCAATGACCTTGACCAGTGGTGAATTTGCCGTATTAAAGTCCCTCGTCACGCACCCACGTGAACCGTTATCTCGCGATAAGTTAATGAACCTAGCTCGTGGTCGTGACTATGGCGCACTTGAACGTAGTATCGATGTGCAAGTATCCCGTTTACGCCGCATGCTGGAACACGATCCGACTAATCCGCGTTACATTCAAACCGTATGGGGATTGGGTTATGTCTTTGTACCAGATGGCTCAGATGTTAGTTAGTGCTAACATCTTGGGACTTTTGCTCAATCCTAGAACAGAGCAACAATAACATCTATGTCAATTTTCCCTAAAAGTGCATTTGCGCAAACGGTCCTCTTGATTGGTGCGTTGTTGTTAGTCAACCAAGTCGTATCCTACTTATCGGTTACGTATTATTTTATCCAACCAAGCTATCAACAAATTAACTCCTTGGTTGCGACTCAAGTCGATACTTTATTTGATCAAGAGATTATTAGTGATGATAAACGTCGTCGCCAGTTTTCAGCGCGTACCAACGTTCAATTTTTAACGCCTCAAGAAGCAATAAAAGCAGGACTGAATGAAGCGACTTACTATAGCTTTATGTCCAGTCAAATTACCAATCAACTGGGTGGTAACACCGAGGTTAGACTCAGTACCCAAATGCCTTATCGAATTTGGATCAATCCACCACAAGATCCTAATTTGTGGATAGTATTTCCCATGCCAGGCGTAGGTGAAACTAACTTTTCCCCACTGACGGTGATTTTACTGGTGATAGGACTGTTGAGTGTTATCGGAGGATATGTGTTTGTATTGCGTATGACGCGCCCATTACGCGCCTTACAAAATGCAGCCAAACAAGTCGGGCAAGGCGAATTCCCAGAGGCATTAGCCGCTAAAGGCGCAACTGAAATGCAAGCGGTAACCCAAGCATTTAACCAAATGTCTAACAGTATCAAACGCTTAGAGCAAGACCGAAACCTGATGACCGCAGGGATATCACATGATCTGCGCACCCCGCTCACACGGATCCGTCTGGCAACAGAAATGATGGATGAAAAGCATGACTGGGTAAAAGAAGGGATCGTGCAAGATATTGAGGATATGAACGATATTATCGATCAATTTATCGATTACGCGCGTCATGATCGCGAAGAGCAACGCGAACAATGTAATCTTAATAAAATAGTAGAAGACGTTGTACAAGCTAGGCATTTTGATGATAACCACACCATTGCCCAAAAACTCACCCCACTACCAGATATCGCATTGCGTCGCATTGCCATTAAACGAGTGCTAGATAATTTAATTGAAAATGCATTTCGTTATGGCTCTGATCATTTAGAGATCCATACCAGGGCGTTATTTAAAGAAAAACAAATTGTCTGTCAAATTCGAGATTTTGGCGCAGGCATTGAGCCTGAACAATTGCCTTCTCTATTACAACCATTTACCCAAGGCGATAGTGCTCGAGGTAGTTCAGGTTCGGGTTTAGGATTGGCAATCATCAAACGCATTATCGATATGCACCACGGTCAGGTCAATTTTACCAATCATCCTGACGGTGGCCTAGTGGTCGAGTTTAGATTACCCATGTAATCCAAACTCAGTTTTTGATTATTATTGCTGCGTAACACTCGCATCCGGATCAAAGCCAGAATGAATCGTTTCAACATCAAGTGCATCAAAACGGTACTCTTTGTTGCAGAATTGACAATTCATTTTAATATCACCGTCTTCTTCAACAATCGCAAGTAATTCATTTTTATCAATGTGTTGTAAGGCAATAATCGTATTTTCACGCGAACAATGACACTCAAATTTAACCACTGCAGGCGTAAAGACTTCGACTTCTTCTTGATGATACAAACGATACATCACATCCGTCGCTTCAAGGCCAAATAACTCTTTGGCCGTCAATGTATCGGTTAGTGCAGCAATATGCGAAAAATCGGTTGATTCAGCAACATTGGTCGCTTCGCTAGTGGTTGGTAAAATTTGTAACAATGTTCCACCAGCCATCGGCTCATCACCTTGCTGAGCGAACAACTTAATTTGTGTCATCAACTGCTCAGATTGTAAAAAATACTCTTCAATACATTCTGCTAAGCTTGGTTTTTCCAAACCAACAATACCTTGATAACGCTCACCTTCTTTTGGTGTAATCGTAATTACCAAATACCCTTTGCTAAACAAGGCAGAAAAGTCTTCAGGTAACTCAGTGACCGTCTCATCCCAACGTGCCACACCACGTAACTTAAGATCATGGGTACCGTTGACTACTGCGTATTTGATGATCCCTTCAGATTGGATTTGCAGGCCAATTTCGCCTTCAAACTTCAACGTCGCGTTAAGTAATGTTGTCGCCGCCATCAACTCACCCAATAATGTCTGAATGATTGGTGGGTAAGTGTATGAGTGTAAAATCTCGCGATACGTATCTTGTAACTGAACTAACTCACCACGCACATTGGCTTGATTAAACATAAAACGTTGAACTTGATCAACACTTGCAATCCCAGACATAGATACTCTTCTCTTTTATAATAATCTGTCGTTTAACTAAATTATTGATGTTTTAAATGAATGATTTGACGACGCTGCTTTTTATCCGGTTTGGTATCCGGTTTAGGGCTGTGAAACGCCGATAATTTTCGTGCTTCTGCGTTTTTTTCACGCTTGGCGATACTCTCCGCCGTTTCGCTATACATCCCAACTACCATCGGAGCCGCACGGCGTTTATCAAAAATTTCTGTTATCACCAGCTCCTTGCTATCAAAGCCTGCTGGCACTTTTAATATCGCATTTAACTCGACGATTTTACTCGGTTTGGTACGCTGCCCATTATAATGTATTTTACCCGACTGCACAGCTTCACGCGCATTTGCTCGAGTTTTAAACAGTCTGGCAGCCCACAGCCACTTATCGATCCGTACGTTTTCCATAAATTACACACTTATTGGTATTTTTAGACATAAATAGTTAACATAGTGTCTGTATATTTTACCCTATTCAGCGTATATTCATACAGCCAATTAGATACTAGCTGAACAAAATTGCAGTTTTAATTTTACAACAAGAATAATGACAACTAATCACACCGCAATTAACGCGTTAATCAACGCTTTTAACCAACCCAAAAACAAGGCTTTATTCAAGTCCTTGCTTTTTGTGCTATTAATTATTTATATTTTATTTGCGTTGGCGAATATGTTTTGGCAATTCGTCCCTGCGCCTGCATCGCCTAAAATACCAATGCAACTAGCGCAGCAACAATCTCAGCCAAGCGCTAACAGCAATAATGTACAAGATTTAATTGCACTGAATATTTTTGGTAAAGCTAAAGCAATAAAAGTACAGCAGGTAAGCGAAGTCACCAATGCCCCAGAAACCAAACTGAATTTAACCCTTACCGGCGTCGTTGCTTCTACGACAGAAGATGACGGTGCAGCAGTCATCGCTAATCGCAATACACAAAGCACCTATGGCATTGGCGAAAAAATCGAAGGCACACAAGCGACTTTAAGTCGCGTTTTTGCAGATCGGGTCATTATCAGCAATCGCGGAGCAAAAGAAACGCTCATGCTTGATGGTATTGATTTTTCTAAAATATCCACTCAAGCCGACACAAGCAATTCCAACGCAGCATTTTTACCTGCCAACCAAACCATCCCAAAAAATATCGTCAAAACGGTTGAACAAGGGCCTAGCATGGAAAGCATCGCTCAACTGCGCAGTCAGCCAGAAAAATTTATCGACTTTATTAACGTCGCTCCAGTCAGAAATGATGGCGAGCTGCAAGGCTACCGAGTGTCGCCAGGCAAAGATGCCGCGTTATTCAATGATACAGGCTTACAGACCGGTGATGTGATTACCTACATCAACGGCTTAGATTTAACGCAACCGCGCGAAGCGGTAGAAGCAATGCAAGCACTCAGAGAGTCAGATAGTCTGGAAATCGCAGTGTTGCGCAACGATCAACCCATGACATTGTCGTTATCTTTACCCTAACGAGGATGCAATTCGGTGAATAATTCACAAGGTAGTATGTCTATGTTTTTAAACCTGGTTTCTAAAATTAAAACCATTTCAGTCGCAAGCGTCATGACGGTAGCCATAGTGGTTACAGCTATTCCGGTTTCGACTACGTCTTTTGATGTGCAGGCAGCACAATATTCACCTAACTTTAAAAATACTGATATTAACGAATTTATCGCAATCGTTGGTAAAAACTTACAACGCACCATTATTGTCGACCCAAATGTACGAGGTAAAATATCAGTTCGTAGTTACGATTTGTTAGATGAAGAACAATACTACCAATTCTTTTTAAACGTACTGCAAGTTTATGATTTTGCAGTGATTGAAATGCCTAACGGAATTTTAAAAGTCATTCGCTCCAAAGACGCCAAAAGCTCGAACTTACCGGTTGTAGAAGGTAACATTCCCAATGGCGATGAAATGATTACGCGCGTTATCCCAGTCTATAATGTCCCTGTGCGTGAACTCACTCCATTACTGAGACAACTTAATGACAGTGCTGGCGGTGGTAACGTCGTGAGTCATGATGCTTCTAATGTCATGATGCTCACAGGCCGAGCTGCGGTCATTAATCGCCTCGTTGAAATTATTGAACGTGTCGATAGAGCCGGTGATGAAGAAGTCGAAATTATTAAACTCAAATTTGCGTCAGCATCTGAAATGGTGCGTATTATTGAAAGTATCAACAAATCACAAGGCAAAGCGGCTGCAAATACGGGTAAATCTGAACCTCGCGTGGTTGCTGATGACCGCACTAACTCGGTTATTGTCAGTGGCGATGTCAAAGCACGCCAACGCTTAATCAACTTAATTACGCGCATGGACCAAGAGTTAGAAACCAGCGGTAATACCCGTGTAATATTCCTCAATTACGCCAAAGCTAACGATTTAGTCAAAGTACTAAAAGGCGTATCTGAAAGTATTCAAGCGGAAGAAAAAGGCGGCACCAATTCTCGTTCGAAATCAGGCTCAGGTCGTGAAGTCAGTATTGATGCCCACGAAGACTCGAATTCACTAGTAATTACCGCAGAGCCCGACATGATGCGCTCATTAGAAGAAGTCATTCGCCAGTTAGACGTTCGCCGTGCTCAAGTTCAAGTAGAAGCCATTATTGTTGAAGTCTTTGAAGGTGACGGTACAACATTAGGTGTGCAGTTAGTGTCTGAAGAAGGTGGCGGTACGCAGTTTACTAATGGTGTCGTGGGTGTTGGTTCGTTAGGAGTGGCATTACGTCAAGCTGAAGACAAAATCTCAACGGTTACCACATCTGCAAACGATGGCAGCCCAATTGAAACAACCGATACTACGCCGGGTGACTTTACCGCACTGGCTTCATTATTAGGTGGAGCAAATGGTATGATTGCTGGGATTATTCAAAATGGCTGGGGCGCAGTGGTACAGGCGGTATCAACCGATACCAATTCAAATATCTTAGCAACACCACACCTCACCACTATGGATAATGAAGAAGCATTCTTTATTGTGGGACAAGAAGTACCGATTATTACAGGTACCTCTACCGGATCAAATAACTCAAATCCATTCCAGACGGTAGATCGCCAAGAAGTGGGGATCAAACTCAAAGTCACCCCGCAAATAAACGAAGGCGATGCCGTTCAATTACTCATTGAACAAGAAGTATCGAGCGTATCAGGTGCAACGTCTGTTGATATTTCGATTAACAAACGCGAAATCAAAACGACCGTAATCGTAGATGATGGCGGGACGATTGTCCTCGGTGGATTAATCGATGAAGACGTACAAGAGAGTGTCTCTAAAGTACCAATTTTAGGCGATATTCCTTTCTTAGGGCATTTATTTAAAACCACGACATCGAGCAAACGTAAACGTAATCTGATGGTATTTTTACGCCCAACGATTGTGCGTGATGGTATGACAATGAATGCCATGTCACATCGCAAATATAATTATATCCGTGCCGAGCAACTTAAGCGTCAAGCTGATGGCATTCCATTAATGCCTAACTCACAAGGCCCAAGCTTGCCAGAGTGGAATGATGCCTTGAGTTTACCGCCATCATTTGAAGAATACTTGATGGAAAAAGACAAGCAAGCGCAAGATAACGACTAAGGGTAGGTTATGGACATTAGCTTTAGTTTTGCCAAGCGTCATCAAATCTTATTGGACCCTGTGACGCCGACTGTTTTTTATACTCAAGACACGGCACTAGATGTGTTTGCAGAGGTGCGTCGAGCCTTTGGTAAAGGCTTTGCTTTAGAACAAGTGCCAAGCGACAAATTTGAGACTTTACTGACCACTTTTTATCAACGCGACTCTTCTGAAGCGAAGCAGCTAATGGAAGATCTGGGAAATGAAAGTGATTTGTTTGCGTTAGCCGAAGACCTACCTGATACCGAAGATTTACTCGATAACGAAGATGACGCGCCGATTATTAAACTGATCAACGCTATGCTCGGTGAGGCCATCAAAGAAGGCGCATCGGATATTCATATCGAAACCTTTGAAAATCAACTCGTTGTGCGCTTTCGTGTTGATGGTGTGTTACGTGAAATTTTACGTCCCAATCGCAAAATGTCGTCGATGCTGGTGTCTCGTATTAAAGTCATGGCAAAGCTGGATATCGCAGAAAAACGCGTACCACAAGATGGCCGGATTTCCCTCAAAATCGCCGGTCGGGCTGTCGATGTGCGCGTCTCCACTATGCCGTCAAGTCATGGTGAACGCGTAGTATTGCGTTTATTAGATAAAAACAACGTGAGATTAAACCTTGAAGATCTCGGTATGACAGCTGCAAATCGTACTATTTTTTCTGATTTGATCCGTAAACCGCACGGTATTATCTTGGTTACTGGGCCGACCGGTTCAGGTAAATCAACCACCTTGTATGCTGGCTTAAGTGAAATTAATTCCAAAGACCGCAATATTTTAACCGTCGAAGATCCGATTGAATTTGACTTGCAAGGCATTGGCCAAACGCAAGTGAATACTCGTGTTGATATGACATTTGCACGTGGTCTTCGCGCGATATTACGCCAAGATCCCGATGTTGTGATGATCGGTGAAATACGCGATCGCGAAACTGCCGAAATCGCAGTGCAAGCAAGTTTAACCGGTCACTTAGTATTATCCACCTTACACACTAACACCGCTGCTGGTGCGATTACCCGTCTAGAAGATATGGGCATTGAACCGTTTTTGTTATCGTCAAGCTTACTCGCAGTACTATCACAACGATTAGTCCGTACTTTGTGTAATGATTGTAAAACGCCACATGAAGCGACTCCGTCCGAATGTGAAGTGCTTGGATTGAGCAACCCTCAAGTGATTTATTCTCCAGGCGACTGCCTTGCATGTAACCACACCGGCTATCGTGGTCGTACAGGTATCCATGAATTATTACGTGTGACTGATGCTGTACGTGAACTTATGCATACCGGTAAAGGTGAACAAGCAATTGAAAAGTTGGTGCGTAAGAACACCCCAAGTATTCGTGGTGATGGTTGCGACAAAGTTCTCAGTGGCGTCACTTCTATTGAAGAAGTGCTGCGCGTAACCCGCGAGGAATAACGGGTATGGCGGCGTTTGCATTTGAAGCAGTAAATCCACAAGGCAAAACTAAAAAAGGCGTACTTGAAGGCGATAATGCACGTCAAATTCGTCAACAATTACGCGAACAAGGCCTCATTCCTGTTGCAGTTGATCAAGTTAAAGAACAACAGTCTGACTCAACCAGTGCCTTTCAATTTACGTTATTTAAACCTCGTATCTCTGCTGGCGAGTTAGCACTATTAACCCGTCAGTTAGCCACCTTAGTAGAAGCGGCCTTACCCATCGAAGAAGCGTTATTAGCGGTCGCCGAACAAAGTGAAAAGCCGCGTCAAAAGAACATGATGATGGCAGTGCGCTCTAAGGTAGTCGAAGGGTTTGGTTTGGCTGAAGCGTTAGGTGATTTTCCGAGTATTTTTGACACCTTGTTTATTGCTATGGTCGCGGCTGGTGAAAAATCAGGTCATTTAGATGTCGTGCTTAACCGTTTGGCCGATTACACTGAAAACCGTGAAAAGACCCGTAGCCAAGTGATCCAAGCGATGATTTACCCCAGCTTAATGATGTTTTTTGCCGTCGCAATCACGGTCTTATTATTAACCGTCGTAGTACCTAAAATTGTGACTCAATTTGAACATATGGGCCAAGGCTTACCCCCAATTACCCAAATCGTGATGGATATATCCACGTTTTTACAGGCATCTTGGATGTGGGTCATTATAGCCCTTGTAATTGCCATCGTTGCCGCGCAACGAACTTTGCGTATTCCTGCGATGAAACTTAAATTCCATCATTGGATCTTAGGGGTACCACTTATCGGTAAAGTCAATCGTGGACTCAATACCGCGCGTTTTGCCCGTACCTTATCGATTTTAACGGCCAGTGCAGTGCCATTACTGGAAGCAATGAAAATCGCAAGTGATGTGTTGCTCAACCAGCATATCAAAGCCCAAGTTGCCGAATCTGCAATTATGGTCAAAGAAGGCGCAAGTTTACGTGCAGCATTAGATAAAACCAAAATGTTCCCGCCCATGATGATGCATATGATTGCATCGGGTGAACGTTCTGGTGAATTACAAGGAATGTTAGCACGGGCGGCCGATAACCAAGACCGTGAGTTTGAATCTCTGGTTGGCGTGTCACTCAAAGTCTTTGAGCCACTGCTAATCGTTTCCATGGCAGGCATAGTGTTGTTTATCGTACTCGCTATTCTGCAACCCATAATCGCACTAAATAGCATGGTGAATATGTAATGAAAAAAGCAACTGGTTTTACACTTATCGAAGTAATGGTGGTCTTAGTGATCATTGGCATTATGGCCTCAAAGGTTGTCCCGCAAATTTTAGGTAACCAAGAAGAAGCGCAACTGAAAAAAGCCGCAATCGACATTCAAACCTTAGAAGGCGCGATGCAGATGTATAAGCTGAATAACAATCGCTTTCCCACTACAGAACAAGGTCTAGAGGCACTAGTTACTGAACCTACTATCGACCCGATCCCGCGTGCGTATCGTGAAGGTGGCTACATCCAACGTCTACCGACTGATCCTTGGGGCAATGATTATCAATTAATCTCTCCAGGAGAAGTAGGCGCAGTGGATATTTTTTCCAATGGTCCTGACATGGAACCAGGTACTGATGATGATATCGGTACGTGGAATCTTAACGATTACCTTAACTAAGATTATCTGATAGTTATGAATCGTGCGCAGCGTCAATCTGGATTCACGCTAATCGAAATCATGTTGGTGCTCGTCATCATGGGATTAGTTGCTGCGTATGTGGTCGTCAACGCGTTTGGCACCAACCCATCGGACAAACTTAAAACAGAAGCCCAACGCTTTCATGCTATCGCGACAATGGCCTCTGATTTTGCAGTATTAAATCAACTGCAATTTGGTTTAGTCATTGATGACCAACGTAACAGTTATCATTTTGTGACCTTAGATGACACTGATAGCTGGGTGCCAGTAGAACAAAATAAAGCCTTTACTGAACGTGAACTAGACAGCAATTATGCAGTTAAATTGCAACTCGATGGTTTTGAATGGGAAAGTGAAGATTCATTGTTTACTGACAATGCTTTATTTGATGAAACCCTGTCAGTATCCAGTGATGGTGTGCAAATCGGTAAAGAAGAAGACATCCCCCCGCCTCCGCCGCAAATTCTGTTCTTATCGAGTGGCGATGTCACTGAATTCACCCTTACCTTTGAATTTGCAGATCCACAATTGGGCGATGACACTTTCAGTGTTAGTTCTCAAGGGTATTTGCCGTTGCTGCATGATTTAACTATTTCAAATAGTGTTGTAGATAATATTGCAAATAAAGAGCGGCCTTAATGTCGACGATGCCGCGCTTTACTCGTACCCTATACCCAGTTTTTCGTCGTTTCGAAAAAGGAATGACGCTGATTGAAGTGATGGTCGCCTTGTTGATTTTTGGCTTAACCGGCACGGCAGTCATGAAAGCCACAACAGAAAATTTATCCAGTGTTGGGCAATTACAAGATATTACGTTTGCGACGTTTGTGGCGAATAATCGTCTTGCACAATTACACCTGGAACAAGAATGGCCGATTAAAAACAACGCCAAAGGCCAAATGGACATGGCCAGTACCACTTGGTATTGGCAACAAACAGTAACTAAGACCGCGCAAACAGAGCTCATACAAGTTCGTGTAACCGTTGCGAGCGATGCCGAATATCGTCGCCCTATTACCGATGTGGTGAGCTTTTTTACTAAACCTACTGGTAATGGTGCGCCCTGATGCAATCACAAGGAATGCAAACACAGCGCGGGTTTACGTTAGTTGAAATCTTGGTTGCCATTGCAATATTTTCACTCATTGCAGGCGCTTCTACTGCCGTATTAACCAATGTGATTGCTGCGTCAGAACAATCAACCCAATCTATCGAACGCTTACAAGCGCTACAACGAGCTATGCTTGTGATCGAGCGCGACCTGTTACAAGCCGTCAATCGTGCCCCCAGAATTGGCGGCGTAGATAACAATACGATTGTATTTTTTGGTGGCGCAGGTGAAATGCAAAGCACCCATGATGGGGTTAGTTTTGTCCGTAATGGTTGGCAAAATCCAATGTGGTTACTCCCGCGTTCGAATATACAAGGAGTGGGATATCGGCTCAATAGCGATAATGTGTTGGAGCGTTTGCATACGCTATTTGTCGATAACGATTCGGGTGTTGAACCGATTGTAAGACCACTGTTAAGCGGTGTGACTGACTTGAATATCGAGTTTATGGTAGCTATTAATTCACGTAACGAAATTAGTTGGGATGAGTCTTATAAAGGTACCAAGGTTCCCAAAGGGATTGCCATTGAAATCACGACCAAAGATTTTGGCGTGATCCGGCGTGAATTTGCGTTGCTCGACCCACCGGCATTAACAGCGCCGACAGGGGCTACCAACGGTAATGCGCGCACATGAAGCAATTTAATCAGCGACCATCAACCCTTCCGCGCCAACGCGGTATGGCGTTATTAATTGTGTTATTCATTGTCGCACTTGTCAGTGTGCTCGCCACAGAAATGGGCAGTCGCCTACAACTTCAAGTGCAACGAGCCAGTAATATCAAAGATAACAATCAAGCATATTGGTACAGTATTGGTGCGGAAGCTTATGCCATGCTCGCCATCAAAGACTTATATGAACTCGATGATGGTAATATCCACCTAAACCAGCCTTGGGCTAGTCCCCTCGTCTATCCAATAGAAAATGGCCAAATCACCGCGACTATTTCTGACTCACAAGCGTGTTTTAATATCAATGTCTTAGCACAACCCGCTAGTGCTACGGCCAACACAGGTCAACGCAACACCACGCCCGCCATGGATGCTTTTGCCGCGTTAGTACGAGAAATTACCAATGGTGATACTTACACTGCGGATGTTGTTCGAGACTCACTAGTTGATTATCTCGATGATAATACGATTGCCCGACCAGATGGCGCAGAAGACGATACCTATCTCGGTTTGCGTTACCCGCATCTAAGCGCCAACACACTCTTAACTGAGGTATCTGAATTACGCCTAGTCAATGGCATTAATATCGAGTGGTTTGCGGATTTATTACAGTACGTTTGCGTGATCCCACAAAACCAAAACTTGCTAATTAATATCAACACGCTAACAGAAGACGATGACGTATTATTATCAGCTGTTACAGGGCTATCCAAAGCCGATGCCTTATCGTTAATCGAGTCACGCCCAGAGCGTGGCTACGAAACTGCCGCTGATTTTTTTGCCGAGCCTGAGATGGCCGGTATTATTTTGTCTGATACTCAACGTACGTGGTTTAACACCACAACAGAGTATTTTACCTTAACGACAATTACTCAGTATAATGAGACACAGTTTTCACTGACCAGCTTGTTGCATGTTGCCAATCAAGAAAATGTCAGTGTCATTCAACGCACTTTTGGGAGAAGGTAACGTGGAACAACTCATCATCCGCTTAGGCACACACGCTGATCAGGCTATCGATTGGGCGATCTGGCAAACCACGGAGCAAACTATCTTAGCCTCTGGCGTATTGCCTGATGCAGCCGCATTAGTGACCTTACAAGAACGCGCCGCCGGCAGACCCCTGACCGTATTAGTTCCGTCAACCGAAGTGTTATTACACACAATTACCTTACCCCCTGGAGCATCGCGTAAAGTCATTCAATCGATTGGTTTTATGTTAGAAGATGATGTCGCATTAGACATTGATGCACAATTTATTGCACTGGGTCCAAAACTCGATAACCAACAGGCCTTGGCCATCGTAGCTGATGTAACCATGACTCAATGGTTAGATTGGTTAGGCACAGCACAATTACATTGCCAACGCATGCTCCCAGATATCTTGGCATTACCATTAGCGGTATCCGAAAATGAATCGGCAGCCACGTTATCCAGCATACAAATCCGCGACCAACTTTTAGTCCGTAGCGATTCATGGGCAGGTTGGACGGGTGAAACGACCTGGTTAGCGCCGTTATTGCAGCAGCATCTTCAAAAGCAAGGTACAGCGTATTCACACACGCAATTTACCCAAGATGATATTTTCGCTGACAGTACATTCGTGACCACACAGACCGCCGAATTAGAATTACCAATGCATGTTTTTGCACAAGGCATCGCAGCTCAGTCTGGTACGGGATTTATTGCTAATACAGCATTTAATTTATGCCAAGGTAAATACCAACAAAAACAACGCGCTTCAGGTCAATGGCACTATTGGCGTAATGTCGCTGCAGTTGCCGCGATCGCATTAGGCGTAGGCATGCTAGACAAAGGCTTAACTATTTATGATTTGCAGCAACAAAACGAACAACTCAATAGCCAGATCAAACGCGATATTCAACAAAGCTTCCCGAACATCGGTGCTTATCGCGACGCACGCCGTGCCATCACTCAATATGTAAATCGTTTAAATGATATTGGTAGTGGCGTATCTGGAGTAGATATGTTGACTAACCTAAGTGGTGCCTTTGCAGCATCTAAAGTCGAAGCGCAATCATTAAAGTTTAATCATGATCGCTCAGAGTTACGGATCCAAGCACAAGCAAAATCATTTGGGGATTTACAATCATTTAAAAACCAAGCTCAAGCGATTGGTTATATCGTCGAAGAAGGCGCGATTAATAACCGCAATAATTTAGTCATCGGCACATTGACCATCAAAGGATAAATCATGAATAAACAAATGATCATTGAGTGGTTTAGCAAGCTTGAAACTCGCGAACAACTCCTTTTAAAAATTGGCAGTATCATCATTGTAATTGGTTTATTTTATGGCCTAGTTTGGGCTCCGATGAATAATACAATCATACGCCAGACCGCCCTTTTGGCGCAACAACAAGCGTTGTCGACATGGATCGTACAACAAGAAGCAAAAGTATTACAATTTCGTCGCCAAGGACCCGGAAAAGCAACGTTAAAAGGTTCATTAGTGCAAGCGGTGAACCAAACAGCAAAAGCCAGTGACATCACCTTAACGCGAATCCAGCCAAGCAATGACGAAGTGCAAGTCTGGATTGATGAGGTGGAATTTAATACGTTAATGGTGTGGCTGGATAGTTTAGATAAAACCGGTGTACAAGTATTACAAGCGGATATTAGTGAATCCGGTGGCGCAGGTCAGGTCAAAGTCCGCCGTTTACAATTAGGAAAGTCATGAAGTCTCGCATATTCATAGTGCTCAGCGCACTGCTATTTTTGATCGTACTTATCATTGCAAAATTACCCGCTAAGCATGTGGTATATCGCATTAATTTTCCCAGTGGCATGGGCTTATACGAAGTGTCTGGTACGATTTGGCAAGGTAAGGCAGCCAGTGCGTTGGTGCATGGGCAAACACTCAACAATGTGACTTGGGACATCTCGCTTTGGGCATTATTAACAGCTAACGTTAGTGCGGAAATACAGTCTAACCAACGCACCAACACCCACCTCAATGGTACCCTGGTATATGGGCTAATTTCTAATACATTAAGCATGCAAAACCTAAAGGCAGTTCTTCCCGCAGAAGTAATATTTGCCCAAGCCGCGTTGCCGGTTCCAGTTATTGGCGCGGGGAGTATAGCTATCACAGTGCAAGAGGCACGCTTTGATGTCAGTCAATCTATGCCGGTTTGTGAGCAACTTAGCGGTGCAGGTAATTGGCAAAATGCAGGGGTGTTAGTGTCTACTGGAATGGTCGATTTAGGTGAGTTTAAGGCACAAATAAGTTGTGCCGATTCGTTGTATAATATGGAAGTAAAAGAGCCAAACAAACTCGGTTTGTCGTTTATTGCCACAGGTTCTAATCCACAACAATTGCGAATTAACGGACGCTTTAAACTACCACCAGAGTTACCTGAAGAGATGCAACGAGTCGCATCGTTTTTAGGTCAGCCAGATGCACAAGGGTATACTCCCCTTAATTGGTAACCGCATCGTTTAAGCTTATTCTGAGCGATTGCCCCTTCCTCCAATCGCTCAATTTATCGACGTTAGTATATTTTTTTCAGGTAATAATTTGCGGAATCGCCAGTTCACGACAATAATTTATCAAAACAAAATGAAAAAAGAAGTGCTATGGATATATTTTCTGGCGAAGCAAAACCGTTCGGTTCTGAACAAGCAGCAAGACCTTATCGTATTTTAGTAGTGGATGATTCACCTATGGATCTGCACTTTTTACTCAATGGCTTATCCGATAATTTTGTCGTGTCTTTTGCTTCCTCTGCAAAAGAAGCATTGGCCCTAGCCAATCAATTCCCGCAACCAGATCTAATGTTACTAGATGTCATCATGCCTGAAATGGATGGGTATGAGATGTGCGCCATGCTAAAAAATGATATTAACACGCGCAGCATACCGGTGATTTTTGTGACGGGTATGCAAGATACTTCGGATAAAACACGTGGCTTTAATGCAGGCGCAGTCGATTATATTACCAAGCCACTTGAAATTGCTGAGTTAGAGGCCCGAGTACAGACCCATATACGGTTAAAAGAGCAATCTAGATATCTTGAGTCGATGGCATACTTCGATCCACTGACACGGGTACCCAATCGCCGTAAATACAACGAAGTACTCCAGCGCGAGTGGTCGCGTTGTATCCGCTACCATCATCAAATGTCAATGATCATCATCGATATCGATTTCTTCAAACAATATAATGAACACTATGGGCATGCCGAAGGTGACAATTGTTTAATTGCGGTATCTCGATTACTCGAGCACCAAGGTGGTCGCCCGACAGATTTGTTTGCCCGTATTGGCGGAGAAGAGTTTGTCATGCTGTTACCTGATTGTAATGCGGCTGGTGCGATGAAAAAAGCAGAGAAAATGCAAGCCGTAATCAACGAAGCACAGATCCCCCACGAAGGCTTAAAAGAAGGAAAGAGTGTATCCGTCAGTATGGGTGTTGCTTCTACTTTCCCAAGTCATGGGCAAGGCGCATTATCCTTGTTTCAAGCGGCAGATGATGCCTTATTCGCAGCAAAACGCGATGGACGTAACTGTATTACTATCAGTAAAACTGACACCATTCCAGGGATGCGCGGAGAAGAAGCACGTCAACATCATTAATGACTAGTTTTAATTAAGATTGGATGAATGGGATTTCTTTGCGGTAATCAACCACACTAGGAAACTCTGTCACTCCACGTAAGGGTTTGCGACTATCTGGATTATCAACACACAACAGATGGGCAATGCCAAAGGTTTTGGCTGCATGCAAAATCGGAATACTATCATCGACAAACAAAGTACGTTGCGGATCAAATGGGACATCCTGCTGCAGGGCTTGCCATAACTTTTGTGATTCTTTAGTGACGCCATAATCATGGGTCGAAATCAATCTTGTGATATGTGAATCTAACTGAGTCATTTCAACTTTTAACGATAAACTCCCGCGATGCGCATTAGTAACTAGTACGACATCACGACCGCTGTTTTTTAGTGCGTCCAAAAATGGGATCGTGTCATCCCGCAATGAAATCAAATGTTGAATTTCTCGCTTGGCTGAGACAATATCTAAATCGAGTTTTTCTTGCCAAAAATCTAAACAATACCATTGAATTTCACCAAACACTTTCGCGCATTCTGCTGTCATATAAGCTTTGGTTTGTGCTAGAGGTTGATTCCATTTCTCCGCTAGTTTTTGCGGCACCACCTCCAACCAAAAATGATTATCAAAGTGCAGATCAAGTAATGTCCCATCCATATCGAGTAATACAGTATCAATTTGTGACCATGGAACAAGTGGGTCATGTTGCATGACAATTTTCCTTATATCTGCGGGTAAAAAGGGGTATGATAAATCTATCCTTTGCTAGTGTAACGTAAATCATTGATGAGCAAAATAGATCCTAACAAACCACTCCCTGAAATTACTGACCGCACGATTGTTGCGCACAGTAAGTTTTTTCGCATTGAGCAAGTTGACTTAACTTTTTCTAACGGTGCGACACGTCAGTTTGAACGTATGGCAGGCAAAGGCCACGGCGCCGTAATGATAGTGCCTTTTTTTGATGACGAGCATATTTTGCTGATCCGAGAATACGGAGCAGGTACGCATCAATACGAATTAGGTTTTCCAAAAGGTCTGATTGATGCAGGTGAAACACCGTTTCAAGCTGCTAATCGAGAGCTTAAAGAAGAAGCCGGCTTTGGTGCCAACAACTTATCTGACCTGATCAAAGTGAGTATGGCTCCGACATTTTTTAATGCTAAGATGCATATTGTTGTTGCTAAGGATCTGTATCCTGAACGCCTCGAAGGCGATGAGCCTGAACCACTTGAAGTCGTTAAATGGCCTTTAGCCGAGATCGATGCGTTATTAGCCCGAGACGACTTTACTGAAGCACGGAGTATAGCTGCGCTGCTTTTGGTCGATAAACTACACAATGCCAATGCTATTAAGTGAGCTTTTTTATGCCATATCAACATTTACTGACCATTGCCCAAGACGCAGCCAAACGGGCTGGCGAAGCAGTCTTAGAAATATACGATAGTGGCGATTTTACTGAATATAGTAAAGATGATGAATCACCGGTTACCAGTGCTGATTATAAAGCCAATGAAATTATCATGGCGTTATTACAACAACACACGCCTGATATTCCCATCATGTCCGAAGAAACGGAGCAATTACAATTATCTGACCGTGCCCAATGGCCACGTTATTGGTTAATTGATCCAATTGATGGCACCCAAGAATTTATCGCTCGCAGTGGTGATTTTGCCGTTAACATTGCACTGATTGAAAATAATGAACCTGTGATTGGCGTGATTTATTGGCCTGCTGGTGAAAGTCTATATTATGCAGTCAAAGGCAAGGGCGCGTTTAAGTCTTGCGCTGTAGAAAACAAACAAATTCATGTTAAGACATTTGTTGATCCGGCTAACGATCCCGTTGTTATTGCGATTAGCCGCAGACAAAAACGTGAAAATGTACTCAAGCGATTAGATCAAGACCGTACTTATCAAACCCTCCCAGCAGGAAGTTGCTCACTAAAAGCGTGTTTTATTGCTGAAGGTAAAGCCGATTTCTTCATGCGTTTAGGCGTAACGGGAGAATGGGATACAGGAGCATCGCAATGTATTGTTTCTGAAGCTGGTGGGTTAATACGCTCTGTCGATTTTGAGCCGATGAGTTACAACCAACGCGAATCAGTGGAAAACCCAAACTTCGTTGTACTTGGCGATCAATCAGTGAATTGGCAGGGCTTAGTTAATTATTATATTGATTAGCAGCTCTTAGTTAACTACTCTTGGTAGTCTTGAGCATCAACGATGTTTACACTCTCGTATAATTCAGAATACACTAGCACAGCTTCACCTGAGCGTAATTTAGCTATCACTTGTTGGACTTTTGTTTCCAAATCCACCTCTTCAGCACCATAATCAGTTCCTTCACGCAATACGTAAGACTCAGCCACATTGTGCAACACATCCATCGTTAGCTCTTGGATTGGGATAATCATTGTGTTACTCCTGACGAGACTGTTTTGGCCTTAGGTTGCTTGGCATGCTCTAGTTGCTCACTAATAAATGCGACCAAACGTGTTCCTAACCAGGTTGTTGTTGACCATGGCAGCCCTTGTGCAAATCCAACATGCCCACCGCGGGGACTATATTCGTATGCGACACTTGGCGATAATGCCTGCGCTCCAGGCACCACAGCTTGATTCATAAAAGGATCATCCAATGCATGCAGTACGAGTGTCGGCACTGATATATGTTTTAAAAACTGCATCCCGGAGCATTTTTGATAGTAATCATTTGCGCTAGCAAAACCATGTAGCGGCGCAGTAATATTTTCATCGAACTTTTCAAAGGTATCTAGATTATTAATCTGAGATTCATCAATGCGCACTTTACCTGTGTAGTCCAATTGCGTAAATTTTTGTCTTAACGTTACACGCATACTGTTCAGGAGTTTACGCTGATAGACTTGTGAAAACCCTTCAGAAATAGCCTTGGCGCATTCATCAAGACGCAACGGCGCTGATACACTGACACATGCTGAAAAAGGATTATTTGCTTTAGTCTCACCAGCTAGCTTCAACAACATGTTGCCACCTAATGAGTACCCCACGCCACATAATGGTGTGTCGGGATAGCGCTGAAGCAATTGCTCTGTCAACCATAACGCATCGGAGGTTTCGCCACTGTGATAAGCCCGATGCGTGCGGTTTGGCTCACCGCTACAGCCACGAAAATGCATTAATACGACTTGCCAAGGTTTGCCGATACAGGCTTGCAACATATCTTGAATGTAATGTGAGTCTTTCGAGCCTTCCAAGCCGTGAAATAAGACTACTACTGCTTGTGTCTCGGACGGAGCAGGTCCCCATGCCAGATCCAGAAAATCACCATCGGGAGTGCCGAGTCGCTCCATCGTTACTGGTATAACATCCCTTTTGCCAAAGAAACGTGGCCAAATGGTTTGCATGTGGGGATTTTTACACCAAGCAGGGGCTTGATAGGCGGCTAGGTATTTTTGACCAAATTGTGTGTTAAACACTAGGCAATGCTCGCTGTGCAATAGATTCAATGTTGTTGGTAAGGGTCGTCGCACTGTTTTTCAAGGTAATATCACAGATATAATGCTCAACGTGGTGTTGCAAGTATAACTGGGTTTGCAGCATACGCTTACCTTTATCAGGGTTATATTGATCAAGATCAGCATCTTGAAGGCTTGTATTTGGATGAATTAACGCCCATTTGATAATGGCTATTTGCTGTCTTTGCTCCGCAGCCAATTCAGCTTGCAATGCAGCTTGATAATCCGCGGAGGATTTATCACTAAAACTTAAACGCGTCCGACGAATCGGAGCGACATCGTCTTGGTTTGATTGGTCAATGACAGCATTGAGCTGTGTTAGATTTTTAGACGTTAACAGGCTATATCCGCGTATGTCACACCAGATCGCAAACAATACGCCATTTACTCGACCAGCATATTGATCTTGCCAAGCTAAACAATAGGCTTGCATACCTGGTTGGCTATAAAGTTGGCCGGAAAATGTCCAAAAGTCATCGACCCATGTGGCAAGCAAAGCAGGATCTTGATTATTACCATTACTAGCCATTAAGCAAATTGCTCATCAAATTCTGCTTGAGCTTCTTCGAGTGCTTCTTGTGCTTCACACCAAGTTTCTTCCGCTTTATCATGCGCTTGTGTCGCACTAGCTTGGTCGGCAAGTAATTGTTTAAGCTGTGCTTTTTGGCTATCGTCATACATATTTGGATCACTCAACGCCGTTTCAATCTCACTTAATTGTGCCTGTGATTTTTCCATGGCTTGTTCACTTTGTGACACTTGTTTTCTTAACGCCGCTGTGGCTTTGCGAAACTCTGCTTCTAGGCGTTTTTGCGTTTTACGATCGACGCTAACGCTATTATTACTCGTGTCGTTGCTACTAGTCGATTGTTTGACGTTCTCAGCCTCGCGTTCTTTTTTAGTCTCGTTCAACACCCATTTAGTGTAATCTTCCAAATCGCCACCAAATACGGCGACTTGACCGGCATCAACCAAATAAAAGTCTTCGCAAACCGAAGCCAATAATGTGCGGTCGTGCGATACCAACACCATCGCGCCAGTAAATCCTTGTAACGCAAAGTTTAATGCATCTCGCATTTCGAGATCTAAGTGGTTAGTCGGCTCATCGAGTAACAATAAATTAGGTTTACGATAGACGATCAGTGCTAGGGCTAAACGTGCTTTTTCGCCACCCGACATGGGCTTAACGATACTGGTCGCTTCGTCACCATGAAAACCAAACCCGCCAAGGTAATCACGCAGAGCTTGCTCTGTCGCTTGGCGATCTAGATATTGTAAATGTGTTAATGGCGTACCTGTCATATCTAACGTATCGACTTGATGTTGGGCAAAATAGCCAATATCTAAGCCTTGCGAGGTCGTATACTCACCACTTATCGGCTGATGGGCTTGGGCTAACAATTTGATCAGTGTAGATTTACCCGCGCCATTTCTCCCCAGTAAACCAATACGGCTACCAGGTACTAAATTAAGTTTAACTTCATGCAAAATAACGTTATCGCCATAACCAATTTTGACTTTTTCCATCGCAACTAAAGGATTGGGTAATTTGGCTGGCGGTAAAAACTCAAAACTAAAGGCGCTTTGTGCATGTACAGGAGCGATTTCTTGCATTTTTTCGAGCTGTTTAATACGGCTTTGCGCTTGTTTGGCTTTGCTCGCCTTGGCTTTAAAGCGATCAATAAATGATTGCAAGTGCGCGGTTTTTGCTTGCTGCTTGGTATATTCTAACTGCTGTAAACGCAAGCGTTCAGAGCGCTGGCGTTGATAACTCGTATAATTGCCTTTGTAATGCAACAATTGTGCAGATTCAAAAGACAAAACATGCTGTGCAATGGCATCAATAAAGGCTTTGTCATGAGAAATTAGGAGCAAGGTACCAGGGTATTTTTGCAGCCATTTTTCTAACCAAATCACCGCATCTAAATCTAAATGGTTAGTCGGTTCATCCAGTAACAGAATATCCGATGGGCATAAGAGCGCTTGCGCGAGGTTTAAACGCATGCGCCAACCACCAGAAAAATCACTTACAGGGCGCGTCAATGCTTCATTATTAAAACCTAAACCGGCTAAAATCGTGGCTGCACGGGCTTGTACATCATAGGCACCTGCATCTTGCAATTGCGCATGTAACTGCCCGATTAATTCGCCTTGTTCTTGTTCTTCTGCTTCAGCTAATTGTGCTTGTAACGTCATTAAATGTTTATCACCACTAATGACATAATCCATTGCTGGTTCATCAGTGTTAGGCGTGTGCTGAGCGACGGCAACCATGCGCCATTCTTTGGGTATGTGATACGAACCGGTTTCTAGGGTCAGTTGCTGTTGCAGTAATGCAAATAAACTGGATTTACCACACCCATTAGCGCCAATAATGGCACATTTTTGACCAGGGAAAATATCCACACTGCTTGGCTCAAGTAAGGTTTTAGTGCCGCGCATAAAAGAGATATTACTGAGTTTGATCATAAATAAAAGGTTCGGTATCGGTGATGAATTCGCCGCGCATTATAGCATTATGCGTATTCTGCGTACCACTATTGACTCACATTTAGCGGCAATTGCAGCTGCATAATGATAATTCGTCATTGCAGTAACCTAATTATGCGCTTTTCACGTATAATAAATTTAAGATTTAACCTTTTATATTCTAGGTAACGCAATGACCAACAAACAACGTAAACGCTTTATTGCAGGTGCTACCTGCCCTCAGTGTAAATCTGTAGACTCAATCATGTTGTATTTCGAAAACAATGTCGAAAAACTTCAATGTGTAAAATGTGAGTATAAAGACGTGCAGTCAGCTACAGACGTATCAGAACAAGTTGCGAGTGCTGCAGATGTGATTGGCGTATTCAAACCTTAATTTTTCTTTTTCATTGTCGGATCTTTTTACACTATTTATTAGTTATTTTTAAAACCAAGCATAAATAATTGATAATAAACAATAAAAAAAAGTGGCAAGCTGTTTGCAACATCTTCTGTGCATTAGCAAATAAACTTTTAAAGGAATATCCCAATGATGAAAAAATTAGCAGTCGGCGCAACTCTATTATGCGCAGCAGGTTTTACCCAAGCAGCAGTCATTACTGATACAGACGACATTACTTTAGCATCTACTAATATTATGGGCACACTAGTAGTTGATATGTTTGATGACAATGGCGGTAATTTTGCACTTGATAGTGTTATGTTGACGCTTAGCGGTGTCATTGAGGGTGATGCGCGAGTTGAGAGCCTAGATGCAACGCCAGCAACGGTTACGGGAAATATTTCTGCCAATATTACATTAGAAAATATGGCAAGTATGACTGTATTATCTGCTAGCCCAGTTGTATCAGATGTATTTAACCTAGCAGCATTTGATGGAACTATTGATTTTACTGGTACTTCTGGTGCTGAATCCTTAGGTTTGACTGATATGTTCTTTGAATCTGTCACTTATACTATGCCTATGGATCTAGCCACCTTTGTCGGTATGGGTACAATCAGCTATAACTTTGAAGCCTTAGGTGCGTCAAACGGTAGCGGTGCAGGTAATTTGATCTCTCAGTTCAACACTCGTGCAGGTGCTGAGCTAATGATTACTTATAACTACACTGACAACACGCCACCACCGGTAACTAATGTTTCTGCGCCTTCAAGCGTAGCTTTATTAGGCCTTAGCTTACTAGGTGTAGCTGGTTTACGTCGCAAAGCGAAAAAATAAGCTCGACTTATTTAATCTTCCCAAAACCGCATTCTTAGAAATAAGTCTGCGGTTTTTTATTTCTAACGAAAAAATAGTGTCAGGTTTTAAGACAATTTTGAACAGCCCATATTTAACGTCCGTAACATGTCATCATATTGAGTCGAAACACCCAAGTCCCGACACTACATAAATGCTTTGTGTTTAGTTTAAATACAGGCTAAGCTAAGTATATGCAGATTATTTTACAACGAATATACATATTTATAACAATATCAATTACACGTATCTTCAAGAAGGATCGATGCCTATGCCATTTAACACTGAACTAACCGCAGAACTAAACCTTATTCTTAAGTTTCCCAGCACAAGTTTAATGCAAGGACTCAAGATCCATAACGATGCCAGTCCAGAAGTAATTGCAGCCGCACAGCGACTCTTTGATAAAGGAATAGTCACACAAAGCGATGGTGGTTATTTAACAAATTTGGGTTATGACTTAGCTGAGCATGCTAAGGTTATACAAGCCGCACTAGAACACTAATAATGTGGTGGTGGGGCTTCTTCGTCTTGCGTGGCTATATTGGATGGTTGCATTGATTTAAGACGTTCCACCATATGATTCATTTTATAGGTCATTTGCGCAAGCTGTTGTTGCTGCTGTGACAAAGCATCATTGAGCGACTCAATGGTGTCATCTTGAAACGCGACCTTACTTTCTAGATCGATGATACGAGTATCTAATTCTTTAATTATTTGTGCGGTTAAAACTGCTGAGTCACTTGGCATGTATGCTAGACCTAATATTGTTGATAAGGTGATTCTACCATTAACCTGATGTGATAGTACATTGACGTATTAGGTCGAATGTAAGCGTTGGAAAAATACCTTATTAAGGTTTTTGTACAGATTGAGGAAGATGCCAAACTTCTGCATAGCCGCTTGAACTCAATGACATGATTTGTTGTGCATCTAGGTAATCGACGCCGTACACCATGGCCGTTGGCATAGTGGCATCAGGGCGAATACCAACTTTGTATTGTTTGACTCGTTTTCCAGTCAATACATCCCATAAATCTAATGAACGAGATGGCGAACCTGTTAGTAAATACTGTCCGTCTTGACTAAATTTCCCTGCAGTTAAGATCTTTTGTCGTTCAAAATACTCAAGCGCAGCAATCTTTCTTCCTGTAGTCAAATCCCAAATGATAGATTGGTCTTTACTGTCTGCAGTCAACGCATAGCGCCCATATTCATCTAGTAATACCGTCGAAACCCGACTGGTATGCCTAAACGTATAGACTATTTGCCCTGTGCGAGTATCCCATAAATACGCCACATAATCGTTTCCGCCTGTGAGCGCATAATTACCATTTGGAGATAAATCGACACTGTTAATTTTGTCACTGTGGCCTAAAAACTCCAAGCGCCGTCCAGTTTGCGGCTCTATGTACATTACCTTGCCATTACTTTTACCGATTAAGATAGCTAAGCCTTTTTTACTCACTGCTATATCTCGAATACTCGATTCATCGATGCGCCAAAACCCCACAGGCTCTCCCACCGTCAAATCCCATAACCCGAATGCTTCTTTATCCGCACTCAATAGATATAAGCCGTCGTAACTAATATCTAAGTTGGTCACTAGATTATCGCCTTCTCCAGCATGACGAAAATTAAAGATTTGTCGGTCTTGCTGCAATGACCATACAGAAATTCCGTTATCAATACTCGATACTACGGAAAGATTGGCGCTAGCATTAATATCAGCAGCCAGTGCACCGCCGATAGATTGATCCGTTTGTGCTTGAAATTCAGTTTCCGACAATCCACAGCCACCGAGCCAAATTGTAAATAAAAGCAACAAAATAGGCTTAAATGGTTGGAAAACGGAACTTTTTAAAGTAGATTGCATCAATACCACACTATCTTAATTTACAGGGTGCCAATCCACCCAACACATACACTCATCATGGAGAATTATTATAATGAAACAGTCTTTAGCTGCCATCGCAGTCTTATCAGTATTAGGTTTAACGGCATGTGGCGAACAAACTGAAGCAACAACTACTGCACCAGAGACGCAAGCAACGACAGTAGAAAGCTTAGAAACTCCGGTTGCACGTCAGTCTTATTCGATTGGTGCAAGCATGGGTTCATTCGCCTTAAGTCGTCAAAAACAACTTGTTGAACTCGATATGACATTGGACATGGAAGTGGTTCGCCAAGGATTTAATGATGCATTAAATGGTCAACCAGCACTAAGCCTTGAAGAAATGCAAACTATCATCCGTAACTCAGACCAAGAAGTACGCGCAAAACAAGAAGCAGCTGCAACAGTTAGTGCACAACAAAACATTGATGCGGGTAAAGCTTTTTTAGCTGAAAATGCAAAAAAAGAAGGTGTTACCGTGACTGACTCAGGTTTACAGTACGAAGTATTAGTCGAAGGCACTGGTGTTAAACCTGCTGAAACTGACACAGTTAAAGTCCATTATAAAGGCACATTAATAGATGGTACTGAATTTGATTCATCGTATTCGCGTGGCGAGCCAGCTGAATTTCCTTTAAACCGTGTTATCCCTGGATGGACTGAAGGTGTTCAGCTAATGAGTGAAGGAAGTAAATTTAAGTTTGTGATTCCTTCTGAGTTAGCATATGGCGAACGCGCTACAGGAAGTATTACGCCTAACTCTACATTGGTTTTTGAAGTTGAATTACTAGACGTATTAAACGACGAAGAATAAAGCTATTTAGTTTTGCGCAATTACAACATCCTTGTTTAATTATCAAACCCATTACATGTTAATGGGTTTTTTGTATGATTTGTTCACTTAACCATTGTTTAGGTGAAGTGCCCAGGTATTTTGCAAATAGTTTATTTAACGCAGATACTGATGAATAACCAATTTGATTGGCGACAAATTGAGTCGTTTGCCCTTGTTGCAGCCCTTGCATGGCGGCTTGAATTCTGACGTGACACAAAAAATCATTCGGCGTTTGTCCTGACACCTGTTTAAACTGTTTAGCAAAACTCGCACGAGACATGTGACATTTTTTTGCCATACATTCGATTTGCCAAGGGTGAGTAATATCTGCAAATATTTGCTCAACTAATCCACCAAAATGTTTATGGATAAGTAATGCGATTACGCCAGGTTTTTGTGTTTTTTCTTCACAAGCATGACGCAACATATAAATAACAAACACATTCATCAGTTGATTACAGATCGTCGCCCCGCCTAATTGTTCAGTCTGTTGCTCTCTATCAATTAAATCAATGAGTGGTAACAAAAATAGGGCTCGCGTTAACTCAATTGACATAACCGCTTCAAAAGAATTGATAAGTAAGTTATTTTGGCCAATCGCATAATTGATTTCTGCACAAGTTATATCAGTGTCTACAGGATCTGTCTTTGTGTAAATCCGATGTGGTGTAGAACGAGGGAAAAATATCGCGGTAGGTTTAGAAATATAGATTGAATTGTTATCTTCTGTCTCTATGACCACAGTCCCTCTTCGCACTAAATGCAAATGCCCCAGGGGAGTTTCTGGAGAAAATTTGGTAGCTTTATTTAATTGGCCATGATAAATAATCCCAGTCTTGACGCCTAACTGCTCAACTAAACGCTTAAAACCAGTCCTATTTAGCTGTAATTGCTCTTCATTAATACCCATTAAGATTCCTTAGACATAGGAAATCAATGTGTTTACGTGAGGTGATATTCCATATCGAATAAAGTTTAATGTACTTATTAGTGCTCGTAGGTAACACACCTATTTCATTCATAATAAAACCGAACTATTTTGTACGGTATTAAGAATATAGACCATAAATACAAAAGTATTTTTCAATTCATTTGAAAGTATATGTTTAATACAAAGGTCTATATAAACGTGAATACTTGCATAGAAAATTATATTAAATAGCTGTAATTAACCTCAAAAAGGAATACCAATATGAATAAATCTACATCAGCATCATTAGCAATCGCATCATTATTATCGTTAGGCGTGGCAGCAGATGCACAAGCAGCAAAAGAGAAGAAGGAAAAATGTTACGGCGTAGCACTTGCTGGCCAAAACGACTGTGGTAACTTAGCAGGCACGCATAGTTGTGCGGGTCAATCCACTATAGACAATGATATTGGCGAATGGAAACTAGTACCTAAAGGATCTTGCCAAGAAATGGGTGGGTATTCACGTCAAGAGGCAAAGAAAATGTATCAATCTCTAAAAGTATCTGGCGATAAAATGAAAGAAAAAACGATGTCGATGAAATAAAACATTATAACCAGCACTTTGTTTAATCAGGTTTAAGGAACATAGCTACCATGCAAACAAGTACTCAACCAAAAATCGGTGTAGGGTTACGCCATCCGCATTATGAGGCCGCATTAGCATCACCTCAAGACATTGATTTTGTTGAGTTTCATGCTGAAAACCTATTTACACAAAGCGACTTACAGCAACAGTTTATTGTAGATGTCGTGGCGCGCTGGGATGTCAGCCTACATGGTACAGCCTTTGGGTTGGGGTCAGTGCCCCCCCCTGCCACTTCGGCAATGCAAGCATTACAACGACTCATCAAAGTGACCCAGCCTATACTAGTTTCTGAGCATGTTTGCTTTAATCGGGCAATGGTGCATGGCACCCTTTTTCATGGTGGTGATTTATACCCGCTTCCTTACAACGACGCGACACTTGATGTACTGTGTCAGCATATCGATATTATGCAAGAGCAATTACAACGCCCAATACTGCTCGAAAACCTAAGCGCGTATTTAGATGATATTGAACATGAGTACACTGAAAGTGAGTTTTTATCATTAATGGTGCGACGAACAGGTTGTGGGCTATTGCTAGATTTGAACAATATTCTGGTTAATGAATACAATTCGAATCAACCTCCCTCGACGCCTCTCGATAATGCAATGCGATTTATCCGCGAATTACCTGCTCATACAATCCAAGAGATCCATTTAGCCGGATTTACGCCAAAGCAAGTTAACGGTAAATATATCGATGACCACGCCCAATCTGTTTCACCTGAATGCTGGGAACTATATACTTTAGCGCTAGAGCACACAGGCGTCGTCCCGACATTAATCGAATGGGATAACAATTTACCTGATTGGTCTGTTTTACAAGACCAAGCTAAACTGGCGCGCAAGATTTCTCTGGCCCACATGCAAACAACCGATACGTTGGCCTAAGCAGATGAATCATACTGAATTAGCTCACTGGCAAACACAATTCATTACCTCCGTATTTGCCCAAGAAACGCAAGCACCAAACTCAGGAATGGCGATTTATCGCAACAACCTAGTACTGACTCATCGTGCAAGTATACTGATGACGTTTCCTCGTACCTGCGCATTATTGGGCGACAATACCAACATTGCGATATACGAATATTTACATGCTTACGGCAAGTCTAGTTATGACTGGGCTGAATGCGGTGAACATTTTTCTCAGTATTTAGCTCAGCAACCTGAGTTAGTACAACAACCTTATATTAGCGACATGGCCTCTTATGAATGGCAGCGACAGCAAATTAATCGAGCACCATCAAAACGTTTAAATCAATCTAGTATTGGAATGCTCAGTACTCATGATTGGTCTGATTTATATCTGGATTTAGCCCCTGGCTGGGTATTGTTTAATAGCAATTATGATATTCCAACGATATTTGCGAATACTTCTCACCCCACAACTTCTAAGGTGCAATCAGGGTCATGTCAAACGTGGGTATGTTGGCGCAGTGATAATGCTCCTCAAGTCATACTAATCCCTACGGATATGACTTTATTATATGCGCATGCATCAGCAATGAGTCTCCAAGCATTATCCGATCTTGCCACGCAAGCAAGAGCTACACAGTCGGAAAGCGAAGAGTTAGATTTTATGGCGTGGCTCGCAACATTAATGCAAACCAAACAACTATTTGGCATACGGGAATACCCCACACCTTAAATCCCAGACTCCCTTTAATTATTAGGAAAGTATATGAATTTTATTATGGCAATACGCGATTTGCACAACCGAGTTATATCTTGGGTAAATGCATTACAACCTGTGATCCTACTGTTGGCAAGGTGGTACATAGCATGGGTATTTTTCAAAGCGGGTTTAACCAAAATAAACGACTGGGAATCAACATTATTACTGTTTGAATACGAGTACGAAGTGCCTCTACTAAGCTATGAATTAGCTGCATACTTAGGTACGTTCGCAGAGCTTATCTTACCTCTATTATTGGTAACTGGATTGTTCACTCGAATAGGAGCTATTGGGATTTTTGTGGTCAATGCCATCGCAGTAATGAGTTTGCCGGATATGCCACCGGCTGCCTATAATCTGCATGTGATCTGGGCAGCACTCATTGCATTAAATATTTTTTGGGGTGGCGGTCGCTTCAGTGTCGACCATTATTTTAAAATTAAGTGAACCTGCGCTGAAAATTTGCTGATCAAGCACTGAGCTCTTTGATTTGCAATGACACTACTTTATTGGGGTTATGAGCGAGTTCCGACACGGCAGCAAAGCCCCATTTAGCATGAAATTGTAATGATGCTAAGTTGGGTGGCTGAATATCTATTTCCGCGCAAACTCTCGGATAATCATGCTCTAGTGCCCATTGGGTTAAATATTCATACAATCGGTGGCCTAGACGCTGAGCTCGATATTCATGATGCACCACAATTCGGTCAACATACAAAAACGCATCGTAATGTTGATCAAACCATTGATAATTGATGCTCGCATATTCGCTATCTGGCGCGACAGCCAATAAAAAGGCAGCAACCTGACCTGCCACTTCGACCACAACATGCACACTTGATTGGCTAATTAATTTATCCAATGCAGCCTGATCTAAGGGACTTAATACCGCAACTGAGTATTCATTTAATGCTAAGACTTGGGCATGATCGCTAGGCGTAATGGTTCTGATGGTAAACGCTTCCATTGTTACTTCAGCCTATTTTAAAATTAAAGGCGCACTATCTCAGATAAGTGACATGAAGCAAAGGGATCATTTTCTTGCTTATAAGCAACTGATGAGACTGACATAACGTCGAGTAATATATCAAACACATTATCATGACTCATTCGAGTATCTTTGGTTTGAGTAATACAACCTAAATCTAAATCAGTTGACTTACTATCGGCCCATAACAACATAGGCACGTGTGTTTGTGTGTCAGGAGCGAAACTATAAGGCAAACCATGTAAATAAATGCCATTTTCACCTAACGATTCGCCATGATCTGAAATATATAATAACGAGGTATCCAACTCGGCTTCCACAGCTGATGTTTTAAGCGAAGTGATAATTTGTTTTAACACATAATCAGTATAAGCAATTGTATTGTCATAAGTATTAATTAATGCTTCATCGCTACAATTTTGAATATCGCTACGCGGACAATCTGGCGTAAACGTTCGTTTGTCTTGAGGGTAACGTTTAAAATAAGTAGGTCCATGCGAGCCAATCATGTGTAATACAATCAGTGTATTATCGTGCGTCAAATCGGCTAGCTTTTCTTTTAATGGTGCAAGTAACACTTCATCAAAACAAAATTCACCATCACATAAAGGATTCGATGAATCAGGGGAGATTTGCATCGATGTCACGCGAGTACAGACGCCTTTACAACTGCCATTATTATTACTGATCCACAAAACATCTGCTCCAGCATCCGCAATAACATCCACCACGTTTTGTTGTGCATTGGCTTGTCGGTTATCATAATCAGCATGATTTAAACGCGAAAACATACAAGGTACTGATACCGCTGTCGCTGTACCGCATGAATGCATATCAGAAAATGAAATCATACCTTCATTGGCAGTAAACTGATTAGTTTCTTTGGCATAGCCATTGTGAGAAAAGTTTTGCGCACGTGCCGTTTCACCTAAGACCATGACCGTAACGTGTTTTTTCGTATTCACTCTGGTAATAATAGGAGTTGAATCAAGTTGAGTATACGGTAATGCGCTATATAAATAGGTATTCTTGACATATTTAACTGTGCCATCGAGCATCTTGTATGGAGTCACATAACCAATCAATGGCTTGTTATTCCGCCCTACAGCGGCATAATCCGAATAAAAAACACTCGCGATTAGGCCAATAACCACAACACTAGACAATACTAATTTAGCTCGACTCGCCAGTTCTAATAAAGCAGGTTTATAATCGACTCGGATCAAAGCAATACCCGCAGCAGGCAAGATACCAAAGAGCAGAATAAACAACCCTGCATAGCCGCTTACATAAGACAGTGCTTCAGCTGTATCCGTCTCAAAGGCATTTTGCACCATGCCATAATCAAACACTATCCCATAGGATAATGTGGCATAAAATAGTGTGGCGGATATAATAACAGTCGCAATTAATATTGGCTTGAGTAGCCATTTCCATGCAAATAGACTATGTATAATGACAATAACCATAAATAAAAATAATGGTAACGAGAGTAAAAATACCAGATTGTATTGTGCTAACCCGGTAATGGCTTGGGTTGCTTTTTGTAAAAAAGGAAAGTTCAATACCAGCGTAATATAAGTACACGTGAGCATAACCAACTGGTTAGCCGTGAGGTGGGTATTGCGTAACTTGTTTATTATTTTTTTCACCAATGAAAAACCTGAGAACGAGGTGACTAGCACACTCTGGTTAATGTATAGGGAAATAATAAATGATTAACCTTAAGTCGCGCTTAAGAACAAGGTAACACAGGAGGAGTTATGGCTATTAGGTATTTTCGTTAGTTACATCCACAACGCCACATCAGTATTCGATTGCATTCACAAAATAACAAATTTGGCCTTTCGGTGTGGTCACAATGACCTCGTCATCAACCACTTTACCAATCATTGCTCGGGCCAAAGGAGAATCAATTGAACAAGGTGCAGCATGCTTGTATATCTCATCAGAGCCAACGATTTGAACTTTTTTGATCTCACCGCTTTCATCTTCTAAGGTTACCCAAGCACCAAAATATATTTTGCCAATTTGTTCTTTGGTCGGTGTGATGACAGTAACCGACTCCAAACGTTTTCGCAAAAACCTCACACGGCTATGGATCTGACGTAGTCTACGCTTGTTAGTTTGGTAATCTGCGTTATCTGACCTATCACCTAGACCCGCAGCCCAAGCCACTTTTTGTGTGATCTCAGGTCGTTCTGTGCGCCACAGGTAATCCTCTTCTTCTTGAAGTAATCGATAGCCGTTAGGGGTAATTAAATTCGCTTTTTTTATCATCAGGTTTATGAATAAAATCAATCGTGGTTAACTCAAAGTGATTATATAGGTCTTCGTCGGCTTTTGATATTACTTAAACAAGCACATTCAGTATGGCACTCCCAAGACCCCTAGCGTATAATTGACGTTTTCTAATCAAACCAATTTTCCCTCATGATTATACGTACGTTAGCTAACGAATTAGCTGTCAAAGAATCGCAAGTCCAAGCCGCTGTAGCATTGTTAGATGAAGGCGCGACCGTTCCATTCATTGCCCGATACCGTAAAGAAGTGACCAACGGCTTAGATGATACCCAGTTACGTAATCTAGAAAGCCGTCTTGGTTATTTGCGAGAACTGCATGACCGTAAAGCAGTGATCCTCAAGTCGATCAATGACCAAGGCAAACTAACCGATGCCTTAAGTACTGCGATTAATACTGCCGAAAGCAAAACCTTATTAGAAGATTTATATTTACCTTACAAACCTCGTCGCCGCACTAAAGGTCAGATTGCTATCGAAGGTGGTTTAACTCCTCTAGCCCAAGCGTTATATCAAGATCCAACATTAGATCCGCTCGCCAAAGCGACCCAATATATCAATGTTGACGCTGGTTTTAGCGATGAAAAAGCCGTCTTAGAAGGCGCGAAATTTATCCTCATGGAACAGTTTGCCGAAGACGCACAACTGCTACAAAAAATTCGTCAACAAATGACCCAACATGGTTATTTGGTCAGCCAAGTAAGTAAAGGTAAAGAGCGCGAGGCGAGTAAATTCACGGATTATTTTTCGCATCAAGAAAAACTCAAAAATGTCCCATCTCACCGTGCATTAGCGATGTTTAGAGGGCGCAACGAAGGCTTTTTGACGCTGAACATCACGCTAGATCCGCAAGCAGAAAACCCGAAAACTCAGCGCAGCGAATGCGAAGATATCATTGCGCGACATGTCAACATTCGCGATCTTGGCCGTGCCGGTGATGAATGGTTACAAACCGTTGTAAGCTGGACTTGGAAAGTCAAAGTCCTACCGCATATGGAAACTGAGTTGTTTAATGCGTTACGTGAAAAAGCAGAAGCCGAAGCGATCAATGTCTTTGCTAAAAACTTACAAGACTTACTCATGGCTGCTCCTGCTGGTGCCAAAGTGACTATGGGTCTAGATCCCGGTATTCGTACAGGGGTTAAAATTGCCATTGTTGATGCCACCGGCAAGGTATTACACACAGGAACGATATTCCCACATCCTCCGCAAAACGCTTGGGATAAGTCACTGCGTACTTTAATGACTATTTGTAAACAATTTAAAGTCAATTTAATCAGTATTGGCAACGGCACAGGCTCGCGTGAAACCGATAAACTTGTTGCTGAGATGATGAAAGCCAATCCAGATTTAGGTGTGCAGAAAATCATTATTTCCGAAGCAGGGGCATCAGTTTACTCCGCATCTGAACTAGCTTCACTAGAACTACCGGGGATGGATGTATCCTTGCGCGGCGCAGTATCTATTGCACGACGCTTACAAGATCCTCTCGCCGAATTAGTCAAAATCGAACCCAAAGCTATCGGTGTAGGTCAATATCAACATGATGTCTCACAAAGTCAGTTAGGTCTGTCATTGACTCGCGTGATTGAAGATTGTGTAAATGCGGTTGGCGTGGATTTAAACACCGCCTCTCCTGCTTTATTAGCCAATGTATCAGGTTTAAATAAAACCCTCGCTAATAATATCGTCGCCCATCGTGACGAACATGGCGCGTTTGATTCGCGTAAAGGCTTATTAAAAGTCACTCGTTTAGGACCAAAAGCCTATGAACAAGCGGCTGGATTTTTACGCATTGTAGGCGGTAAAAACCCACTAGACGCTTCTTCTGTGCATCCTGAAGCCTATCCCGTAGTTGATAAAATATTGCATCACACCAAAGTAGCAGTGAATGATTTGATTGGTAACACCGATCTGTTGCGTCAGCTCGCGCCAAACGAGTTTATTGATGACAAATTTGGTGAGCCTACCGTCAAAGATATTTTAAGTGAGTTGGATAAACCAGGACGTGATCCGCGCCCTGAGTTCAAAACTGCCACTTATAAAGAAGGTGTCGAAAGCATAAAAGATCTAGTGCCAGGGATGATTTTAGAAGGTGTCGTATCTAACGTGGCTAACTTCGGTGCATTTGTCGATGTGGGCGTACATCAAGATGGACTGGTGCATATCTCAGCAATGACCGATGGCTTTATCTCTGATCCTCGCGATGTCGTCAAAACCGGCGATGTCGTCAAAGTAAAAGTCGTTGAAGTGGATGTTGATCGTAAACGTATCGCGTTTACTATGCGCATGGGCGATGATGTTGCTGCACAGTCTAAAGGTAAGCACTCAGCGAACAAAGGTTCGGCTAAAAATACAGGTAAGCCTTCCGCTAATCTATCTGGAAAAAGCACACCAAAACGTGGGAATACAACCTCATCGGGTAAATCATCTAACAAACCTGCCAATGCAGGTATGGCTGATGCATTTGCTGCAGCGTTTGCTAAAACCAAAAAGTAATAGTGACGTTACTAGCGGCATTACTAGTAATCTTTATAGTGAAATAGTTGGGCGTACAATCAATTATGCGTTGATAAAGCGCCTAACAATCTCACAAAACTCAACTTTATCCGAAATAAATGGGGCATGGGATACATGCTCCATGACCACACTTTGTGCATCGGGTTGCAGTGCTTGGATTGCCCCAACCACCCGCTGTGGCACCAACGAATCTAAGCGGCCATAAATGCGTAAAGTCGGCTGTGATATCAGGCCAATGACTGCGCGTAAATCCACTTGCTGTAACAACTTCAAGCCTTGTAACAGGCTAGCCTCACAAGGTGCTGGATAAGCTTCAATCGCTTGTTTTAGTGACTGCATATCCTGCTTAGCGGATACCGACCCCATAGCTTGGATTGCCAAAAAACGTTGAACTGTTTTTTGATAGTCTCGTGCTAGTTGCGTTTCAAATTGCAGTAGCACCTTAGGCGCGATCCCTAACCAACCCTCTTTTATATGGTCGGCATCAGTACCATATTCAGTCTGCGTTTCAGCCATAAAATGCGGCGTAGAGGCAACATTGATCAGTTTACTAACTTTATGCGGATAACTGAGCGCCAATTGCTGTGCG